>JAEHJW020007229.1_pt1 | contig 25727 bp, 43 predicted proteins | sample 9271431 | NCBI WGS metagenome assembly JAEHJW02 | reverse complement strand
GATGCGGGTAATTTAATTACTGATATAATCAATGCACGTTTAGATACCGAAGCAAAAACAATTCTTGACTCATTTAGTTTTGGAGTAAGTGGTGCAATTCAAATTGGAACCTATGTAAATGGAGTAACTGGAGACATTAAAATAAGTCCATCTGGAATAATTGCACGAAATACTTCAGGTGCAAATACAATTACAGTAAATGGAACTACTGGAGATGTTACTCTTATTGGAACTATAACTGCTTCTGCTGGGTCTATTGGTGGTTGGGTAGTACAACCCACCTATTTATATTATGACGGTGCAACAGATGCTACATCAGCTGGAATGGCGTCACTAGACTATCCATTTTATGCTGGTGCAAAATATGCAAATAGAGCAACCGCACCATTCAGAGTAACACCAGCAGGAGCGTTAACCGCATCATCAGCAACAATAACTGGTGCATTAACAACTGCGGCTGGTTCTTCTATCAACGGAACTTATTTGACATCCGCATCAGTTACTGGAACTGCAATAGCAAGTGCTACTATTACTGCTACTAATATTGTGAACGCAACAATTACTGCCACTCAAATTGCTAATAATACTATCACAGCGACACAGATAGCGAACTCAACTATAACGGCTAGTCAGATTGCTGCACTTACTATTACCGCTGCTGAAATAGCAAACCTTACGATTACGAGTGGGAAGATAAATGATGTAGCGGTTGACAAACTTACGGCTGGTACTATCACTTCAAAGGCAGTTACTTTGGCAGTGAGTGATGGTACGGGTGATGTTTATTTCAATGCAGGAAAAACGGATTTTGACAATACACAATCTGGTTTCATTCTTGGAATAGACGATAGTGATGGAAATAAAGCGAAATTTTATATTGGAAGTTCTACAAGTTATTTTAACTGGGATGGAAGTGCGGCAACTTTTTCAGGTACACTTTCTGCTGCTTCAGGAACATTGGGTGCAATATCAATCGGAACAAATGCGTGGAATGTAGATTCGTCTGGAAATATGTGGTGGGGAAATACGGGGGGTGGTTTTAGTGGTGCGTTTAATGGAATAGATAGTAACGGAGCAACAACACTAGAATCACTAAATACTCACGCACATCTTGGACTTAAATATTCATTTACCGCAGGAGAAAATTTAACCGCAACTAATGCAGTACGATTAGGATATTCAACTGCTATTGAACATACTTACGCCAAAGATACAACTGATACAACTTCGTGGCAAATTGCCCAAGTAAATGGATTGGTTATAAATGTAAAATATACTGCACAGGCAGTTAGATTTAGTTCAGTAGAAACAATAAAGGCAGTTACATTAAACTCAGCCTTTGATACAGGAGGAAATTATAAAAAACCATCAGTGAAAGTTGGAATTATGGCAGATTCAGGTGGTAATCCATCAGGGACATTTCTCGCTGATACTGGATATACAGAATTTGGAACTGGAAATGTAGCTGGAGTAAAAACATGGACACTAACTTCTCCATATACTACGACAGCGAATACAACTTACTGGATAGTTCTAGCGATAGAAGAAAGTGGAACACCTGGTGTATATGTAGTTGGTTCTGGAACTGATAACGGAACAGCATCAATGAATTTGAGATATGATAATGCGTATAATTATTCATCAACTTATGTAATGAAATATAAGAATACAGATGCAGACTCATGGACAGATGGTGGGGTATTACGAAATCTATATTTTTCAGTAGTGATTAACGAAACAGTTGGTTCACTATATAAAGCCGATGCTACCACACAAGCAATAGCAGACCACTATCTTGGTTTTGTAGAATCTACAATTACCGCAGGAACTACTGGAAATGTAAAGATAGCAACACAAGGAATATATAATCGCGGTTCATTAACTGCGGGTTCGGTTTATTATCTTTCAGATACTGCTGGGGCAATAGGAACTTCTGCTGGTACGATAAGTAAAAAATTAGGTATTGCATTAAGTACTACCAATCTATATCTATATTAAACTCGTAAAAAGTCAAAAAAAATGTTAAAATAAAACAATATGGCAAACTATACATGGTCTTCGTCGTTAAATCTAAATACACTTCAACCAGGTGATATTCTTACATTACCGAGTGGGGCACAATCTCGTAAAACAGCAACTGGATTTGAGACGGTCCAATCTAATCAACCGCAACCCACAATAAATCCTACTACAAATCAACCTACTAATATGGTAAATGTGAGCCCAGAAGTATATAAACAGGTACAAGATACTACCACAAAAACTAATGCGTTATTAGGTACAAATATTAATGCAACACCAACTCCACCACCAGTCCCAGTAGAAAAGGTAGAACCAACAGTTGGCGGTTCAACCCCAGATGTTACTAAAGGAGTAACCGACACTACTGCACAATATTTTACTGGATTACAGACACAGATAGATGCACTTACCAAACAGGTTCAAGATGCAAATAAAAAACAATTAGATTTGATAAACCAACAAAAAGCAGATGCACAAACAAAGATAGATGAATATAAAACCAAAATGGAAGATACGTTGGGAAATGTACAAGACCTTACCCAACCATTTCAACAGCAATTAGAATCAACCGAACGAGAACGATTAAAGGTAGAAGAAAACTATTTTGCAAATCAAAACTCTATTGCAGAACTCAATACCCTATTAACCGATTCATTAAATGCAGTGAATGAAGCAAAAGGAGTTACTGGATTATCGGCAATTAGAACCCCTACAATAAACAAGATTAAAGAGGATTATGATGCTAGGGCAGGTATATTACAAGCTGTCATGTCGGCTCGTAATAATCAAATTTCAGTTGCTACAAATCTTATAGATAGAAGTATTAACGCTATTACAAATGATAGAAAATCACAACTTGGATATTATGAAAATGTATTGAGTTATTATGACTCATTACGAACCACAGAAGGAAATAAACTTATCACATTAAATAAAGATGAAAAAGATTATGTCAATGCACAGATAAATTTGATACAAAATAAACTAGATGAATCACAAAAGACGGCTAATTATATTAAAGATTTAATGATAAATCCAAATACTGCAAATGCACTTGAAAGAGCGGGGGTTACATTAAACGATACGGTTTATGAAATCAATCAGAAACTAGCGAAAGATGCCTATATACAGGAAGTAAAGGATATAAACAATAAACAACAGTCAGAGGGATTAGTTTCAATTACTCCACAGCAAGTTGCGTCTAAACCAGTAGATGAGGTGTCAGAGCAAACTGATAGTGCTGGTAATAAGACATACTGGTGGAATCCTAAGGTTGCTACTAATAAGATAAAATTAGCACTAGATATAGCACAGGAAAATAGATTGGCAGCTGAAAAAACTGGTACATTAGATATATTGGATGTAGCACGATATAATGACCTATATCCTAATGCTGGAGTTATTATCGGTGATACAAAAGCAATAGCAAATTCTAAAGTTATTAATTCACAGAAACCAGAAAATATTGTAAGACCACCAATCGAAGCAGCAAAAGCAGCAGGAGATAAATACGAAACTGTAATAAAAGATATTGATGCAAATGCTGGTGGACTATTCTCTACACCAGAATTAAAAACCACAGCTAAAAATATAGCAAAAGAAGTATACAAAATTCAAGAAACAAAACCACTTCCAGGTACAATAAAAAAACAGGGAGAATTTGTAATTAGTGGGAATGTGCAAACAGGAGTAGCAAATAAATTTATCAACTCTATATCAAACTATCTATTTGGTAATAAATAAGTATGTCATATCTATCGAACCTAAATCAAAATAAGACAAGTGGTTCATATTTATCATCTTTATCGAATAAACCAAAATCTCAAAATGTTGATTTATCTACACTAGAAGGGTTAGTACAAACAGCACGAGAAGCTGGTTTACAAAATGAAGTAGAGAAAATAGTTGATACTACACCAAAACTCTCTTTCTTACAAAGAGTAGGTAAATTAGTAGGTTCATTAAATCCAGCTGAAGCTATTTTAACTGGAACAGAAAAAGGATTTGGTGCTGGATTAGTTAAATATGGAACTGGAATAGCACAGGGTATTGGTTCTGCAATAACTGGAACTGATTATGAAGGAGAAAGACGTTATTTTTCTGATGTTGCAGAAAAACTAGGAGTTGAAAATGGTATAGCAAAGTGGGGAGTTGGATTTGCTGGAGATGTTTTATTAGACCCATCTACTTATTTTGGTGGTGCTATCGCAAAAGGAGTTATTGGCGCAACAAAGGGTGCAACAAATATTGCATTGAAAACAGTTGGAAAAGTAGCACCAGAGGTTGAAACTGGACTTCGATTAACAGGAACTGGACTACAAGACGCACTTGGAAGGGCTTTTCAATATGGTTACAAAACAACAAAAGGAACAGTTGATGATGTAATGAAATTCTTATCTAAAGAACAACAAGCAAAATTAGGACTAGCCGCATCAAACTTGGATAGATTAGGAACTGGAGTTCTTTCTCAATCACAGAGAGAAGAACTTGCACTTAAAATGATAGCAGGAAAGAGGGCAGAATTTACCGCAAGAGAAGCGGGAAAGACAATAGAGGAAGCTGGTTTAATAGCAAAGGAAACCGCATTAAAAGGAACTACACAAGATGTGGCAAAGGTAATTGAACAACAATCAGCACGTTCAAAAAAGATAGCAGAAACAGTAACAGAAAATCCATACGAAACATACTTTCCGTTTATAAAAAAAGAAAAAGTTGCAAAGTTCATAAATGAAACTAGAGGAATTAAAGTTGGAAGCGAGGGTTATCGTAAACAATTTAAAAACTTATTAACCAATGAGAATCTTGAACTTGACCCAGCAAAGGCATTTTTCACTAGAGAGAGTCAGATTGTTTCAGATAAAATAACAAGAAATTTTCTTTCTGGTTTTGTTGGTAAATATGGTAAGCCACTTAATGCTTTTGCCAATTCAGATGAAGCATTAAAAGCGGGGTATCAAATAATAAAAGAAAAAGGAATATTTGGAAAAGAACTCGGTTATGTAAATAAATATGATGCTGCACTTATACGAGATAGTATCAATCCAGAATTTCAAACAATAAACATGTTGGCAAAAGCAACTGGATTTGATGCACTTACCTCATTATTTAAGAGGTCTGTAACTGGATTATTTGCACCATTTCATATTCGTAACTATATGTCTGGAATAATACAAAACTTTGAGGTATTAGGTATTGATTCATTAAATCCAAAGAATGTTGCTATAGGACAAAAGATTGCTTACTTAATGGGTAAGGGAGAGAAAATACCATCTGGGATAATTGAGATTGGAGGAAAAACACATAAATTTAGTGACATAATGAAACCATTTGTTGATAGATTTTCTGGAGATACTTTCTACAATGCAGATTTTGATTTTGCATTAAAGAGTGGAAGCGAATTACAAAAAGTAGGAAAAGTTCTATCAAAAGAACGGTTAAAAACAACAGTAAAAACACTAGGACTTGGACAAGAAGCAATACCATTTAAAGTTGGTAGAGCAGTCGGACAGTTCATAGAACATCAACAAAAGGCAACCGCCTATATTACTGCACTAGGACAAAGAAAAGGAATTGATGATGCACTACGGATAGCTGAAAAAGCGGGTTTTGATTATCGGGCACTTACAAGATTCGAGAGTCAAGTATTAAGACGGTTAATTCCATTCTATTCTTTTGCCCGTAAAAACATAGAACTTCAACTTAAAACTCTTGGAGAAAATCCACAGAGAATAAATCAGGTATTACGATTCTTTGGAAGTATGGGAGACACATTAAGTGAAGAAGAAAAACAAAATCTACCAGCATTTATCAGAGAGTCATTGGGAGTAAAACTTCAAGATACCCCAGAAGGATTAAAGCAGTACATCTCAACATTTGGTACACCAATAGAAGCATTTACCCAGTTATTTGGTTCAAACCCAATCCTTCGTGCAATCAGTATGACAAATCCAATTCTAAAAGTTCCTATTGAGATTGGCATTGGAAAAGATAGTTTTAGACAACGTGATTTGAAAGATGTATATCAGGCTAATGAATATAATATGGCTCCACAAGTTGTAAAAGACCTATTACAAATAAAACCAGTTACCAAAGATATTCTAAAGAAAAATGCAAATGGAAAATTAGTTAAGGTTGGAGAAAAAACTACGTATGTTGCAGACCCAGTACGCTTGTTAATTGCACGCAGTTTATTTACTTCAAGAGGTGTTTCATATTTAGACCAAGTTTTTGGTAATGATACACAAGGATTAGCAAAGGCATTGAGATTAACTACAGGTATTAAACCACAAGTAATAGACATTGAAATGCAAAAAGCAATAAAGGAAAAGGAACAGAAACGTGCATTAGAAGATTTACTTACCACAAGAACAAATACGGTCAAAAAGTATCAAAATGTCTATATAAAGAAATGAAAGAAATAATTGCACCAATAATTTTTATAGTAATTTGGATTATTGCGATGTTTGTATACGGTAATAATCAAAATATAGTTCCAGATTTAAACGTCGAAGATAATCAATGTTATCAACAAGGTCATCTGTTATGGACTGACTGTTAAATATGAAATTACAACTTTATTTTCCGCTAAAAACATTTACCCAGACACAAGGATTTGGAGAAAATCTTGCAGACTTTTACGTTAAGATGGGAATGTTGGGACACAATGGAATAGATATGGTGGGTTGGGAAGGACAAGTGGTGCGAGCCGCACACAATGGCACGGTTACATTTGCAGGAGAAGATGGTGCTGCTGGACTTGGAGTAGTAGTGAGGAGTGATGAGGAGTTTGAGGATAGTGAAGGTAAACCGTCATATTGGAAATCTATTTACTGGCATTTGAAAAAAGATACTATTGTAGTGAAGTACGGACAGAAAGTTGTTGTGGGAGACATCTTGGCTCAATGTGATAATACGGGAATGTCCACTGGTTCTCATTTGCATTTTGGAATTAAACCGTGTGCAAAAGGAGAAAATGATTGGAGTTGGTATAATCTTGAGCAGAATAACGGATACCTTGGTGCGGTTGACCCGAAACCTTACTGGACTGGATTCTATGCAGAAGATTATCGAGTACTTATTCCTGCACTTTCTAGTTTGGTTGAACTTTATAAAAAACTAGTCGAAGCATTAAAAAAGAAATAAAAGGTCGTGGATATAATTAAGGCAATAATAGTAATGTTTGTATCTATTATCTGTCTATTCAAAAAAGATGGAATATAATTTAACAAAAGGGATAATAATGCGGTTTATTCGAGGATTAGTAAGCGGTGCGGTATCAGCAATGATTCTTATCGCACCTATGGGAGTATCAAGTTGGGGCGATGTATATGGATGGCTCAATTCTCTCGCAATGGCGGGGCTATTGGGGGCTATTTCTGGTGCATTACTAGCGGTTGATAAATATTTACGAGCCGAATAGTTATCCACAGAAGACCATTGAAAAATGGTCTTTTTTGTGATACAATAATTACATTGTGAAAGCTAAACCATCTCTAGTTTTTTGGGATATAGAAACTTCCCTAATAAAAGCTTCGGTATTTTCTCTAAAACAGGAATATATACAACCTGAAAATATTACACAAGATTGGTATATTATTTGTGCATCTTGGAGCGGAGTGAATGGCAAGATACATAGTGTAAGCGTATTAGACGACAAAAAACGATTTAAGAAGAACCCGTATGATGATTATTATGTAGTAGAAACATTACGAGAAGTTATCATAAACTCTGACCTACTTATACATCATAATGGAGATAAGTTTGATTTGAAGAAGTTTAATACAAGACTTTCTTATCATAATCTTGAACCGTTGCCACCAGTACGAACACTTGATACACTAAAAGAAGTAAAGAAGTTTGGTTCATTCACATCAAATAAACTAGACTATTTAGGAGACTTCTATAATATAGGAAGAAAAATACACACAGACGGAAAACTATGGTTAGACATACAGAATAAAGGAATTGATGCGGTTAAAGAAATAAAAAAGATGGTAAAGTACAACAAACAAGATGTTAATTTATTACGTGGAGTATTTATGCGGTTTAAGAAGTACATCAGAGGGTTTCCTCAATTAAGTGATGAAAGAGTGTGTCCACAATGCAGTTCATATAGTCTTCAATTTAGGGGATACCAAAGAAATAAAACAAGTGAGTTTCATAGATACCAGTGTAATGATTGTGGTTCGTGGAGTAGAGAAAGGTTATCGGATAGAATATTCGCAAAAGTAGTATCAATATGATTAAATACTTTATAGTCGGTTTAATTTTAGACCTCATTGTGACTCGTTACACACAAGCGATACAAGAAAATAAAGCGTTATTAACCGCATTACTTTCTCTCGTTATTACTCTTGTGAATATTTTTGTGTATGGATTTATTATTTTAGGGACAGATTTTCTCGGTGAGTCAATCTCATTTGCTCTTGGATGTGCGGTTGGTTCATACATTATGGTTAGAAAAAGAGAGAAAAAAGTAGTATAATATAGATATGAAACAGAATCTAAATATTTTGATAATAAAAAACAATATTTTCTATGATATACACGATGATATTGAAAAATTTGAAATATGGACAAATGAAAGAACTCCATTTTCTTGTCAGATAACTTCTATAGAATTAACTTTTTCTGATTTGTGTTATAAACCGTTTGGAGTGCCGCTGAATGGAAAAATAGGATATGGATTAGATGGAATTAAAGAAAGATTGAGAAATATGAATGTAATAAAAAAGGATATATACGATATTGTTATCTTTCTTTACAATATACCTAACGGATGGGACTTTAATACACAAATGCTCGGTGCATGGACATATCCAAATCCACTTTATGACCAAGAAATATTTATTGAAAGTCCAGTACAAGAAACCTTCGATTCTGGTGACAATCTAACTCGTATTTTAACTCATGAAATTATCCATGCTTTTCATAGAATGTGTGCGTTGAATGGGATTTCTACTATAGATACTATGGACTTATATGATGATGAATATAATATATTTTCTAAAACAGGCAATAGAGTACGAAATTTACAAGAATTATCTCAATATTGGGATGTTTTATTTACAAAACGAACATCACGGATATTAAAAAAAATATCAGCAATACTAGACTCACTTACAAAGATATTGCTTAGAATGAAATATAAAACTATGGTATAATATATATAACCATCGCAGTATCAACGGAACGGAATCCGTGTATGCCTCATAAGCATAAGTTGTGTTGGTTCGACTCCAACTACTGCAACAAATAAGACCGTTCATTAACAATATTATTTCTCTGAACCTGCAAATCGGTGAGAATGGTTGGTAGCACCGAATAATACGCTATAAAACGCTATTCCTTATATCCTACAAGTGTTAGTGCTTGATGGAGATAAGGTAGTTTCCATTCTTGCTTCGGTGTGATTTGTGGGCGTTGACACCCGATACGATAATCGGTTGTCTTATTCTACCACGTGTAGAAAAAGCATCAGAAATCGTGTGAAAATGCGGTTTCAGAAAGTCTCCTGCGTCAATAGGGCTGTCAAGCCGTCACGGTTGCCAACTAGTGCTTCGCTGGAAGGCATAACCACTAGATAACCGTAACTATTGTATGCAGGTTCAGGGGAATAATACATAAGACATTTGTGTTGTGAGATGTGGGGTATGGACCGTGAGCCATTAGCTGATAGGTGAAAATCCTAAGTAGATAATCGGGCAGTTATCGCTGTGCAAATCAGCAACGATTATCTGCAAGTCAAACCTTGCCCCCACTTCCCACAACATAAAGGTGAAGAAATGAAACACATAGAAAAACGTAAGTGCGAATGGTGCGGAAAATGGTTTGAGATACTTGTTGATGACTTCACCCGAATGGTTGAAGAAATGATGGGCAAATGTAATATCTGTCCAAGGTGTATCAAACGACCACCAGACGAACTGAAAGAAAAACAATGGAGACCGTCATGAAACTCAAACGTAACCCTTGTGAGAACTGTAAGAAAGTAGCAGATGCCGAAATAACCCATTTTCAATATGTCAACGAAAACTGCTATGCCATACGGTTCAAATGTACTCTTTGTGGTGCAGAACGATTTAGACTACTCACAAAAGTTCAACTCGACAAAAGTGTGGTAAAATAATACCCAATCAGGGTTAAAACTTACCACACCTTATACTCAAATTCTGCAACTAAACTGAACGAATTAAGCCAAATTTGTGTATCAAAATAACCACAAATGATACGAATAAAAGACTAAATTGATACACACAAGCATTATGCAAAATTTACATAATAGAGGTTCAAATGAGACGGTTCATCGAAGTGAAACCGCAATGCCAAGAATGTGGCGGAAGTCTCGAAATTGACCACATAACCGTGAATATGCCCTGTTGTGCCTATGAAATTCACTGTTATTGTATCGTATGTGGTGAAGAAAATACCCATATACTCTCCCTCGAAGATTTTATTGAAATAAGTCAAATTCTTGGAGACACAAATTAAAAACCACCCTAAATAAGGCGGTTTTTTCTTATTCTTTATCCAAACAAGTAAATATTAAATCATATATTACGGGTAAGGAGAATAAAAATGTTAGAAGGGGTATAGTATCTCAAATGCTATTGAATTATTAAAGAATAGTCAGATACTCCTCATGTTCTAACGGTTCTATTATAGCACTCGTCACAAAGGTTTTCAATGAATGTCGATTTTCCAAATATTTTATCAAATCCATTCAGTTTAAAATTCAGTTTAATACCACATATTTCACATTGTCCTTTCTTCTTTGGTGGTTTATTCTTTTCCTTCTCTTTATTAAAACATTCCTTACATACACCATTCCTATTCAATACCCTTGGTTTACCACAAATAACACACTCTTTCGATATCTTCTTTTCTTTTGGTATATTTTTTGTTATTTGTTTCATCTTACATTTAGTACATAATTTGTCGTGTATAATTCTCATTAGTCCACATCCCTCGCATTTCTTTTTCTTTTTATCAAACTCTACACAATACCCGTGTATATATAATCTATGATAACACGAGGCACACATTCCTTTCGCACACATCCTTTTTTCTCTTGAACATTGGGAACATACTCCTATTTTAATGTATTGTTTCATATGGTTTTCATGTTGTCCGAAACTGGGAAAATCTCTGGTTTTATTCGGGTATGGTTGAAACTCCAAAGCCAGGGGTTAGATGATTTAGACAGTGTTGTTCCGTTTTATCTCGGCACTGTTTAAGAAGTTCTCTAGCTAGGGTATCTGTTGTCCCCCTGCTGTCTCGTGTAAGCGTTACTTCTATTCAATTTACCACTTATCACTTAGTCATTCGGTTTAAGGTTTCAACTCCATCATCCTACAATTTAATAGGCATCCAGAGAGGGGCTTGTAGGTTCGCCAACCACATCTCTCCAGTAAAATAAAAACCACTTACAACTCGTTTCATATCTTCTCTTCCAAGAGACATAAAACGATGTGTAAATGGTCTAGGAAGAGAGGTGTGTAAACAATTTCTATTTTCTATATAGAAGTGTAGCATAACCATTGTAGATGTCAAATGGTAAACCGCTATACTTATCCACAGGTGACTATTGAAAAAACGGTTAAACTATGGTTTGATTAAATCAATGAATAGAGAGTCTAAAGAGAAACTTTATAAACCGTCAGATTTCACGTTCTTTCCTAATATAAGTTGTAAAGAAGGAAAAGAACATTTGATGCGGTGGTTACAAAAAGATGAAATCTCTCCTTACTTATATAAGAGTTATGACGGTGTACCCTGTGTAGAATATTGTACGAATATATGGGAGTGTGTGAACTGTCGGTTTAGAGCAAATATTTTACTTTTAAATGGAAAGAATAGAACCAAAAACAAAAAACTTTAAAATTGGTAATACGACAAAAGAACGTGCAACCGCAGATGAGATGTATGAAGCATTTGGAAAGAAAGTTTCTTATCCTCTTATTAGAAAGTTAATCAACGAATATGGAGTACGATATGTATTTGAACGGTATCTTCAATTACGAAAAGAAGGAAAGTTGAGTTGGAAATTATTATGTTGGAAATGTTCACACGAAACAAAAATAATCTATGATAGAACCACTTGATATTTTAATAAAGAATAAATGTGTACGAGTTGGATATAAGGATGTTGAAACAAAACAGTTTCTAAAGAATGTGGATATCAAAAAACATTTACTTCGATATGCTGATGCGTGGGGAGTAGACTATAAAACATTTGCAGATGAATTATTACCAGAAAATTATACAATGATATTTATGGATGGCTCGGTAAAATATACTACGACCGCAGAACGATTTGCCAAAGACGGATTTATGAAAAAGTTTGATGAATACGGTTTACAAATCTTCTTATCAAGAAAATACTTTGAAAACGATGACGGAAGAACACTTAAATTATTATGAAACGAACTCCATTAAAAAGAAGAAGTAAATCAAAGGCACTTGTTGATAAGGTGGATAGAAAAATGCAGAATTGGTATCGGTCTGAATATAAGGGAACTCCGTGTGAGGGATGTGGTAAACCGTTTGATTTAATTCATCATTGTATAGAAAAAAGTAAATCTAACTTCTTACGGTTTAACCAACCAGATAATTTTATATTTCTATGTAAGGGTTGCCATTTTGCAATTCATAGAAGTGGAGATAGTAGGGTTATGTTGCGAGTGAAGTTACAACGAGGAGATGAGTGGGTGCATAGATTATTGGACTTAGAAAGATTAGGGAGAGGTTTTCCATTAACGGTTGATTATTTGAATGAAATGGATAAAAAGTACACTGTGGATAACTCACTATTGACTAACAAGTTATAGTGTGCATATAATAATAATGTCGTTAAATAGTTGGCGAGCAACAAGAGGTTTAATTAGAGGTTGCAACCCTAAACTTCCAAGACGCTCTCAATTGCAAAACTTGAAGGAAAGCAAACCAATAAAAAATATATGGAATACAAAATAACAATGAAGTTAGATGGAGATAAAATAGTTACATCTTCAAATATGAATGAATTAATATCAGAACAAGAATTAAATGATATGGCAGAACATTTTGGAGGAAATGATATTTGTGTAAAAAAGTATGACGGATTTTGTGATTGTTCAAAATGTATGCTTGATGTCGAACAAGCAATAGAAGATAGTAGAAATAAATAATATGGAACAAAACGGTGCAAAAAAAGGTTTGGAGATGAAAATGTCAGGTCAAGCGAAAGGTGCGTGTTTCAATAAGGCGGTTGATACTGTTATTGCTTTATATGCAGACCAGAAGTTTACTGACGAACAGTTTGTTAAAAAAGTAGAATGGTTTTTTGAACAGTATAAACCAATCAATATGGAGGAAAAAGTCGTTGGAGATGATGCTCCATTTTAATTAACAAATATGACAAAAAAATTAACAAGAGAACAAATAAATCATGAGATAATTCGTGTAATTGATATATTAAAATTGAAAGATGAACTTGAATTGCGTGATTATATCAGTTGTAAATGTCCTGAAGAATTAAGAAATGGAAATGATGGATTTTTTCATGTAACACCTATAGATTGTGCAATTAAACCACAAGATATTATAGATTCTTGTCAATATAGAATAGAATGTATAAATGAAACAATAAAAAAACTAGAAAATTTAAAACAAACAGTAAAATTAAAAAATGAAACTAGAGGAAAAGATAGTCGAATATGCGAAAAAGAAAAATAATAGTTGGCATAAACCGCAAATTGGGATTTATCACGCCAGTAGAATATACGATATTTGTACGGGAAAACTTAAACCGAAAGATTTTTTCAAGGAAAGGGATTTAACCGACAGAACATTAGTGATATTTGAGATAGGCAATATGTATCACAATTATGTTCAACAAGTGATTTATCCAAATGAAATACAAGAATATCCAGTACAAATAGAAGATGACGGTTGGAAGATAGTAGGGAGGGTGGATTTAATAGTAAATGGAAATATAATTGACCTAAAAACAGTTTCAAATCTACCAACAGAACCCAAAATAGACCACATCTACCAGTTGAATGTATATTTAGAGGCGATGAATAAACCATACGGATATATAACTTACATAGAAAAAAACCCAATAGCGTTTAATACGGTTGATTTCAAAGTTAAAAGAGACAAGAAACTAATCAAAGAGATTAAAGAAAAGGTCGGTTTATTTCATAAAGAATTATGTCAGATTTAGAAAAAAAGAAAAAAGACATTACCGAGCAGTTTAATAAGTTGGAAGAAAAGGTGGCGGAGTTAAATAAACTTATTATGGAAGCACGACAAGAGCAGTTAAAACTACAAGGTGAATTTCGGTTAATTGAGGATTTATTAAAAGAAAAGGTCGAGGAAAATAAAGAAAAATAATTATGATAGATAAAACAAAGTATCAGGAAGTTGGGGCGGGGTTAGATGTTGACCGAATGTGGTCAAGTAAAGACGAACCACTTAAAAAGGGAGATTCATTAGAGGGAAGATATGTATCAAAGGTGGAAAATGTCGGAACACGACAATCCAATGTGTATGTTATTGATACGGGAGAGGAAAAGGTGGGTGTATGGGGAACTACTGTTATAGACGGTAGATTTGAGAATATCCCCGTAGGAAAGAAGGTGGCAATAGAATATCTCGGTATTCTTAAAACAAAAGACGGAAAAGGTGAATATAAGGGATTTTATATCGGTTCAGGTATTGATACAGTGGGAGACGAAATCCCTTTCTAATTATGCTAAACATTGAAGACCAGAATAATTTTATAATGAGAGAATACATTTGCTCCTATGACGGATGCGAAGCGTGGTTTCTTATGTCAAAATATTCTGGTTTTCCTGTTAGTGAAGTGAGTTGTCCGAAATGCGGTTCACCCTGTGAAGTAAATGGAGACTTTAATATAAAAAATATAGAAATAGAATATGCAGAATAAACTTACAGACAGACAAAGATATAATCGTTTAAAGAAAACTGCAATTATGCGTAATAGGGCTTTTTGGGTTGAAGCAGAAGATTATTATTATTTAAACAAACACGAATATCATAAAAAACACGTAGGTAAGAGCGGTAGAGATAGTTGGGCTGGATGGGTAGGAGAAATAATGGATGTACCACTTTCTACGGTTAATTTTAAAACTACATTATATAAAAGATATGTTATTGAATTAGAAATACCTATTGATATATTACAACATATCCATACAAGAAAATTACAGTACGCAATGAAATATATAGATAAAAGAAATGCGGCTAATATATTGGAAATTGCATCTAACCCAGACCACGCAGACTACTATTCTTTCGAAGGATTTAAGGAGTATATAAAAGAGTTATATAAATGACCTGTGGATAACTCACTATTGACTAACTTGTTATAGTGTGTATCATAAGAATATGAAAAACAAAAAAATAGAATGTCAGGAAATAATAATACATAAAACATTTTTATGTTTTCACGCTGATATACCTAAAGAGCATAAATGGATATATATGAAAGAAAACAAAAGAAAATGTGAAATATGTGGAAGAAAAGAGATATTTTTTGGTCACATATATGGCACTAGCGGTCGTCCTCTTGAAGATTGGAGAAAATGTTTATAATATGAGAAATTTATTGAGCGGTTTAGCTTATGTCGGTTGCGGTTTACTCTGTCTCTTATTCTGGTACTTCATATTGCGGTTCATTCTTAACTAATATGCCAAAACAAAAGAAAACTGAAAAAAATATAATGTTAATGTTTGTATGTACCTGTGTAGTTATGGCGATAGCATTGGCAATTACTGAATCAAAAAACGTAGCATATCTTCTTGGTATAATTCAAACGGGCGTTTTATATTGGATTATTGATTATTATAAAACAAAAGAAAACTAAAACAGTGAAAACCTACGGAGCAATCACAAGGCAGTTTATAGAAGATGATTGGAGTCCATTAGTAGAAGTTGGGTTTGAATCTATTTTAAATATAAAAAGATATGCCAAAACAAAAGAAAACTAAAACAGTGAAAAGAAAAATATGGTGGTTGAGAAAAGGAGAAGAAGGATTTTTGACAAGTAATTTATGGACGAATAGAGATAATGCTCGTTTTACGGCAAAAGGCTTAAATTGGCAGAAGACAGGAAGTCACACTTCAAAAAACAAACTCTATAAGGTCATCCCCATTACTATTACTTATAAAGTATAAATCTATGAGAAAACCTAAACAACAAGTATCCACACATCATATAGACGAGTTCCTTGGAGTTATTCCTGAAAGTCAAATAAAAAGTATTCTTTCAAAACGTGAATACAAAAAATTTGAAAAGTTTATGAACGGACAAACAATAATGTTATTGGAAAGACAAGCGGGAATATATTATAACGATTTATTGAGATTTTTGTCGAATATAAACGATACCACACTCTATGATTAAAGACACATTGGAAGAATTGAAAAAGGATTTTTATTGCCCACAATATATTCCCATTGACGGGGACGATTTTAGGGAACAATTTATTATTATAAATAAAGTAAAACTTGAGCGGTTTATTCTCACCTCTCATATCTCTTATTTAGATGAGAAGATAAAAGAGATAGATAGATTTATAATTCCAGAAAACGCTAAATTATGTGGTGGAACGGCTGACAATGAAAAATATGTAAAGTTTTCATCGAATACTATGTTAGATTTACTTAAATCTTCTCTCCAAAAAGAAAAGTCGCAGGCAGAGGAATTATTAAAGGGATTGTAATATGGGATATATAATTTTAGGAATTATTGGCGTTTTTGCTCTGTTCTTTATAAAAAAGACAAATAAAGAAATATGTGGAGTTTGTGGAGGCGAAGCAGATGAAAATGGAGACTGTGTGGATTGCGGAAATGAGTGTTATCCTAAAGAATAAAGAAATATGAACCAAGAAGAAATTGAAAATACAATAAGGATTCTGATGTTAGATAGAGGATTTGTATGGAATGAAGAAACTCGTAAGTGGGAAGAAACTAATAAGAATCTTTCATATGTACAAAAAGGAAATTGGCAAGTACTTGTATATTAAATAATATGAAATGTATAAAATGCAATAACATAGATACTGAATCATCAACTGGATTGTGCTGGAAGTGTATAAGTAATACATCAGACGTGGTGGTAACTATGAACGGAACAAATAAAGGAAAATCATTAAGAGATAATTCTGACGGAACTTGTAATTGCTCTCCATTAGGAAATTCTTGTTTTTTCACTAATGGATTTGGAGGAAGATGTGATTGTAAGTGTCATTTTCCTAACGAAACAAATAAAGAGTGGGCCAAATCATTAGAATTTGTTTTAGAAAACATTGACGAGGTATGTAGACCAGGTTCAAGAGCGTTTCTTATTTCTTTTATAGACTCTTTGCTCTCAAAAAAACTTTCCCAAAAGGACACAGAGTGGAGGGAGAGGATAAGAAGAGAGATAGACTCTTTGGTTCGTTACAATATGCAATGGATAGATGAAAAAAGAGGTGATAGATGTGGTTTATGTGAAGGTGAGTGTTATCATAAAGATAAAAAAGAAGTGTTAGAAGAACTCAAACAAAACTTAGGATTATGAAACAAAGAGAAATAAAATTTAGATTACGAAGTGCATCCAATAAAATTGTTGGATATGAGAAATGGTACATAGGAGAGCGAGATGAAGAAACTGGTTCATATAGAGCCATACCCCAATGGCTCTATTCAAAGGATTATAAGTATTGGAATCCACAGGAGATATTTCACAGACACAAAGACCAATTCACAGGACTCCTCGATAAGAATGGCAAAGAGATTTGGGAAGGGGATATTGTTTTATATCCTGATACTTATATAGAATCTGTTGATGTAGGAGTTGGAATGATGCCAGTTGCTCAAACACAGGAGAATAGTTTTTTCCCAGTAGAATTTAAAAATGGAATATTCGGTTTAGAGATTAAAAAATCAGAGTTATTATCTGATGGTTTTTATTCTATTGAAGAAATAGCAAGGGAGACAAGTAATGTAGATTTAGGAGATACATTAGAAGTCATCGGCAACATCTATGAAAATAGCGGTTTACTAAAAGTCGAAAACAAAGAGGAATAAGAATATGAACACAAATAACATAATATCTACACCTGAAATAACTGGAAACATAGGAAGTTGTACATCTCAGGTTGTTTCAACGATAAGTGGCAGAGAAAGTGCATTTATTGAGTCAGTGGTAAATGTAGTCACTAACTCTTGCTCAGGTGAGGTATCTACTTATTCGACGTGGCACTATACACCAACGACATTTTTTGGATTTGTTGGTGGGATAATACTTGCCTCGTTCATTATTGCATTAATAAAAATATCTTTAATACCCAAAGAAGATAGAAGTGGGTGGTAATTTACCAATGTGGTGGGTTGATGGGGGGAGTGGATGGTGTCGGATAGCTGGTGCGCTTGGTCGCTCCAAGTAAAGAGTTCGATTCTCAAGACCCTAGTCCAACCTCCCCACCAGCTCATCACAAGTCGGTTCACTAAAAGGTCAATAAAATTATGAAAAAAATAACTATCAGATTTAACTTAAGAGAACTACTTAAAATGCTTTTCTTAGAATTATCTGGAAAAGATTGGAGTGTTACTGTGACTGACCGAGGATGGAATAGTGGAACTAATGGAACGACAGAAGAACAAATAAAAAATTATATTTAATTAGTCCACTTCACATAGTGCTTGGCGGTTCATTCCTCCCAGCATTATGGAAGAATAAATATGAACTGGGGATAAGTCTCGTTGACTTATCCTTTTTTGTTTGATACCCTTAATAGTGAACCGAAATTACGATTGCACTGGTTTGGCGGTTTAAACCGCTACCTATGAGTATTAACAATTTAGTTTGCAGACTTGTGAGATTGACGAGTAAGGGGTTGATTGTTGCATTGATTGGAACATCCGCATCACTTTATAAGCCAGTATTAGCAGAAGCACCAATATCACAAGAGGGTTGGAATCCTCTAAACATCCAAACCTTGTTATCACACTCTCTTGCAAACGAAAGTTTTAAATTAAGTGAACAAGAATACAACACATATCTACTTTATACCGAATCAATTACGGCTGGTTTAAGTTATAAAGATTTCAAAATACTAAAACGAATAGCATTTTGTGAAAGCTCTCTACGACACGAGGGTGTTTTTGGTCCAGATAAGAAAGATTACGGTTTATTCCAGATACGTATTATCCACGAAGCAAAAGCAGAAGAATTAGGATTAGATTATAAGTCAGTCGAAGGAAATATAAAATATGCGGTTTATCTCTATAAATCGCAAAATACAAAACCATGGTACGCAAGCAAGCACTGTTGGTCAAAATATTAAGAAAGTTGTATAATATAGTAGATGAAATGTTGCAAGATTTGTGCAAAAGAACTGATAGGAAAGTTGAGATACTTCACAAAAGGTACTTCGAGTAAACCTAGGGAAATATGCTCAAAATGCTACGATAAGCCCAAAAAGGGTACAAAGTAGTGTGTTTTGGGCAAAAACCTCACCTTGGTCAAATTTGAGCGATTTCTAGGTATAAAAACGGCTAGAAATAGGTAAAAAAAAGCCACCCTTCGTAATTGTTGCAAAATAGGGTGGCGAGTGCTATAGACACTACTTCATATTAAGTATATGACTTGGTACTAACTTGTCAATAGGTTACGGTTTAGATTACGGTTTTACTTTTTTAGAATTATATTGCGGTTTAAAAACCCTGTTTCGCCTATCCTGTCCGTTCCTCGCCCCTGTGTGGTAGTTTTCCGTTGCCCTGTCTGTTGGTCTGTGTGCGGTTCATAGCGGTTCACCATAACAAAAAACCACACATCCCTGATTGTGTGGCGTTTACTTGTGGCTTTCGCCTTTAGTTTTTGCCTATTCTATTTCTATAATCTCCCAGTTCATCCCCCCAGTATTTTGCTCAATTCTAAACTGGAGATGCTTTACACGCATATTTTTATGCTTTAAATCTATGGTTATTTTTTCATCTCCTCCAATGGAGCGTTGCTTTCCTTTTTCGTTTGTTATTGTTGCGTAGAGTTTCATATTATTGATTATATTTTACTTCGTACGGCTTAAAGGCGGTTAACCAATGGTCTGATATTACGTATCCACATCGTACCGTGCTCCCGTCTTTTTTATCTCTATACATTATCGCTACGCGTGGGCTTGTTGTGTACGGGCAAACGGCTTGCTTTAATTCTTTTAGTGTTTTTGCATAATACTTGTATCCATACTGGTCAATATACATCAATAATTCTTTTTCTTTATTCATTTTTTAATTTACACAACATCAACAGGGATAGTGTTGTGTTGTTAACCGCTTTCGAGGCGGTGAGCGTATAATCCGCTCATTCTTGCCTCCATTATGACAATAGAGGCAATATCAACGGCTTATGATAAATCACCAACAAAACAATTCTCATTAATTAAATATTTTATTATCTCTTTTCTATTTTTTGCAGGTGTATCGGTGTAATTATAATAAAAATGTACGGGTATTTTTTTATCATAGACATAAGAAACAACTTGAAACGGATTTTTAAACTTTGATTTTTCCCCTTCAAAATAGTTTTTATATTCTCTCGTAAAGTCTGGGCATCTTTCTATAAGTTTATCAGTAAAATTATAGCATTTTCTGGCATCTCCAAATTTTAAGTGGATATAATTATCTTCTGTTCCGTAATAATCTATTTCTTTTTTCATACAGTTTAATATGGGAATGTTCCCCCTCCCATTATAAATACGGTTAATAAACCGCCTACGACTATGACGGCTCTGACTATTTTTAATAATCGCGGCTCACTTTTTATTTTTATCATATTATTTATATATATTTTTTACTTCTTCATTACTCATAATTCTTCCATATAATCCCGCAAGTTCAAAAAGAATGTCTTTTTCTGATAGTTCACTTCAACTCATAGAGGAGCAGTGTTGTGTAGCTTACTCCCCTATGAATACACACCACTATTTATTGTATTTTTCTGCTATCTGTATTGATTTCTTTATTTCATCAAGTCCACCATCTATAACTACTACTCCTTCATTATTATTATCTTCTATTATGCTTTCTCGTAAGTTCTCTATACAGTCAATAACAAAGTCATTTTTCTTTTTTAAGAACATCAATACTGGGTATTTTATTATCATATTTTGATTTGTTTATTTTTGCTTCGACCTTTTTGTTTATCTGTTCAATTTCTTTTTATAGAGAAGGGAACGTGTGGGCTGTTAGATATTATAAAAATTGTTATCTGTTAGAGCCATAAATAGTGAGGTTATCACTTGTTCCCTATCTCTATACAATAATTAAATCATATAACTTGTTAAATGCAATAGAAAAGTTATCCCCCACATTATGAAAACAAAACAAGCGGTTTATTTTGTCAATTATCTACCCAAAACACTCAAAAACAGGCTTTTCGTGCGGTTCACCTAAAAAACACCCCCTCTAATTGCCCCAAGGTAAAGAGTTTATACATACTCCCTACATATTATATCCCCATATTGCGGTTCATTTTGCAATGCATACCATTATGGGTTATACTTATAGGAGATGACAAAGAAAAAAGCGGTTCACATTCCCGATAAAATAGATAAGGTTATCACTCTCCTCCCTACTAGTAAGAGTAAACGAGATGCCTTCATTAAGGCGGGTTATAGTGTAAAAACAGCTACCACACGCCATACGGCTCTTAATAGACGTATCGAGAATAGGTTACTCCAATATGAAAAAAGCGGTTTACCTATTGACCCCTACTTCAACATCGAAAATCTGCTTAAGGAATATGAAAAAATCTGTTTACAGGATAAGGATAACTCCAGTAAGTTAAAAGCCATCAACGGAGTGTTCTCAAAATACGGAAATAGTATAGTAAATACCAATACAAATGACACACAGAACACTCAACCAATACTCAATATCACAGTCAGAAATGTACAAGAATTACCCAAGAATGAGCCAGTAAGAATACAAGCCGAGATAGTACAAGATGAGCCAATTAGTCCGTAATCGTTATCATTTATGACAAAGAGGATAAAACCTAGTATATTCAAGTGTTGTAACTGCGGTTCACCCTTACCAACTCCCCGCAACCCCAAGAGAGAGTATTGCGGTTCATACTGTAGACTAGCCATGTATCGTAAGCGTGTAGCCCTTAGCGTTATCAAATAGTGAGCCGTATGGCTGAAGGGGGGGTATGTCAGGTTTTCTTTTTGTCTTGAATGGTACTATAAATTATCTCCCCCACATAAATCCTAAAATTAGACATTATTATGCAACAATTTAAACAAGAAGTAAATAGTGAATATGAGCAGATGGGAAAGGACTGGTTGGACGGGAAGATTGAAATTACTGAATTTGAAGGAATTAAACTGAACCCTAAACAGATTGAATTTGTGAACGACAAGAACAGGTTTTCTTTAGTGAGCGGGGGTATGGCTTGTGTTCACGGAGACACGGAAATAGTAGATGCAGATACAAATGAGAAAATAAAAATTAAGGATATTAAAAAACCACTCCGAGTGTATTCTTGGAATGGTTTTAAGTTGGTTAAGGCATTTGCCTCAATTCCTTTTAAATATCAAAAAACTGATTTATATGAAGTGACTACCACTACTGGGAAATTTATCTGCACCGCAAAACATAGGGTACTTACTGAGAAAGGATTTTTGCCCGTTTCCTCGCTTGGAGTTGGCGACCATTTTCTCTCAATTTCTCAAATCCCTCTGGAGTCCATTTCGGTGTCTTTCCGTTCAAAGTTTTTCGTAAATGTTCTGCGTTATTTGCAAATAGGCGTAAGTTTTCTATCCTATTGTCTTTCGTATCTCCGTTTATGTGGTCGACGACTTCTTCGGGTTTTAGGTATCTTCCTAAAGATTGTTCCATTACAAGACGATGTTCCCGAATATAACCTGCGTGATTTTTATAAGGATGCCAGTTTGCCTTTACAAGCCAATATTTATCTTTCTCAAGGAATCTACCACCTTTCCAATACTGATTTTTCTTTCCCTCTATACCCCCGACTCTTAAACGAGGCAGATTATAACGAAGAAGTAACTTCTGGACGTATTTTGCACTCATTCCAGTTAGTGAGGCAATTTCTGTTGAAGACCTTTTTCCATCCGCAAAAGATTCTAACATTGGTTTATAATTTATTTTCATATAATAAGTTTAACACCATTACAAAGGTTGTGCAAGTGCGATACCACTCGTTTGATAATTTCTATGATTTACATGTGTTTGGTACAAATAATTATCTAGCGGAAGGAGTTATACATCATAATTCTGGAAAATCACTTTCTTGGATTATTAAGTTTATCTTATTAACCCAATGGTTTCCTGGAACAAGGATAATGATAGGGCGAAAAACCAAGGGAAACGCTAGTGAGACATTTATGAAGGACTTTGTAGATGTCTGCCCGTCTGGAATGTACACCCACAAGGTAGGAGAGGGGAAACTTATCTTTAGGAATGGAAGCGAAGCCGTTTTCTTTGGTTTAGATGCCCTCCAAGCGGGTTCAGGAGATGACTTGAAGAAGGCTATTCAGCAGATTAAATCCCATAACTTCGGTTTCGTGTTTATGGACCAGTTAGAGGAAATAGAGGATAAGGTATTCGAGGCATTGAACTCTCGTGTGAGAAGAAGACAGTGCAAACATGGTACTGTGCCTGATGTGGATATTTTAGTAAAGCGAGATAAGGATGGACTCCCGCTATATGAGGTCTGTTTAGTCTGTGGAGCGTATACGTTTAACCAGTTTAATATGACTACGAACCCCGCTAACTTTTGGGGATATGATTATTTTAAGGTCCACCCAAGACCAATGACCCATTTGATTGAAACTTCTATGTTGGATAACAAGAATAACTTATCTGAACAGTTTATTCAGTCTGAATTAGCAAAACCTGAACGGTACGTAAAGAAATTTGTCTATGGAGAATGGTCTCCAGACTCGTTAGTGGAGGGGGGAGTTTTTTCAGAAGACTATCTGAAGCAACAGGAGTTCTATTTGAAAGAACCTATTAGAAGTTTTGATGGGATTCGAATATATCACGAACCAGATTATCATTATGAGTATCAGATAGGGGTAGATTCAAGCGAAGGTGCGGTTGACCCTTGTTCCATTGTGGTCTTTAATGTGGATACAGGTGAGCAGACAGCTATTTATAACCAATTTGTACCTGTAAATGTGCAAGTGGAGAAGATTATGCAGTTGGCAATGATGTATTCGTTGAAACACAAGCCGTTATTGGTGATTGAAACCAATGCGTCTGGTACTGCAGTTATTGAGTCAGTTAAAAAACAATACGATAATTTGTATGAAAGAGAGATTTTTAACTATCGTGAACAGAAAAAGTTGAAAAAGTTGGGTTTTCAGACGAACTTTGCGTCAAAAGAATTATTGATTTCAAACTACAATTTGTTGCTGAGTAAGAAATATGTTAAAATAAGGGATAGGAACACATTGGAGGAGATGAAAGTCTTTATCTATTCCGATGATTCCCAGCAGAAAGGTGCAGGAGCACAAAGAGGTTATCACGATGATAACGTAATTGCGACAATGCTATCCTGTTTTAATGTAAAGCCAAAAGAAGAAGTAATCCGTGATGATTATGATACAGCGGAGTATATTCGCATACAAGAAAACCACGCATTAAATCGTGGACACGAACTATTATGAGTGGAGATGAAGAAATAAATAGGCACTTTAGAAAAATCTGGGAAGAACATCACAATCCTGATGTACGGAATATTAAAAATAGGAAAATAAAAAAAGAAAAACAAAAAAAAGAGTTCGAGGAAGAATTATGTATATAATATGTTAATAAAAAAGATTGAGGATGAAATAAGAAGTTATACCGAGGATAATACCGAAATATTTGAAGGAGTAAAATACTCGCAGTATAAACTTATTAAAAGAATCGTAAATTATGAAAGTCAAAATTATCCGAAAGGAAAATTGGATTCTCATAATAGATATAAATATTGGTTCGATATTATTTCTCCCCGTGTTGATTCCGAAATTAAGAACATAGATTTTGATACTAAAGACATTCGTGTCTATTCGGAAAGTGATAATGATTCAGTTCGTGTACTTATTGCAAATGCGTATTTGCGAAAATGGTTAAAGGATACAAAACAAAGTGAGAAAATAAATGATGCGGTTGAATTAGGTTCTTCGTGGGGGAACGTAGTATGGAAAAAAATAAAAGGTGATTATGAAATTGCGGATTTACGGAACCTATATGTTATTAACCAAACCGCAAAAAGTTTAAATGATACTGCGGTGATTGAACGCCACGAAATGACTCAAGCAGAATTACGAAGTAAAGATGGAGTGTGGAAAAATGTTAGTGAAGTAATAAAGAGTTGTGGAAATAAAGAATTTTCTGCGACAAACAAATCCGAGAAAAAGGAAGCAACAAGCCCATCATATGAAATTTATGAACGTAATGGAGAAATAAGTGAACAGGATTTATTTGAAGCACAAGGAAAGAGCGGTGGAAATCCAGATAAATATATTTTAGCAAAAATTATTATTGCGGGTTTGAGTAAGAATAATGAAAAATCTGGAGATAGATATTTCTTATATGCGGAACCGATAGATGAAATGCCGTACAAGGAATATCACCGAGGAAGGTATCAGGGAAGATGGTTTAGAACTGGTATTATTGAACTCTTAATGGATGTGCAGA
>JAEHJW020004185.1_pt1 | contig 25734 bp, 47 predicted proteins | sample 9271431 | NCBI WGS metagenome assembly JAEHJW02 | reverse complement strand
CTATGGAAGCACTGGAATGTGATTGGCCCCTTGTTAAAAAAGGAATGGGACAGCATCATCGGGTGGGTTTCAGACGCCATGACCACGGTGCATGATACGGTGGTCGGTGCGTTTACGCGCATCGTCAACTGGTTTTCAAGCTCATGGATGGGCAAAATGCTCCATCTTAATCAGCCTCAGCCCGTCAATCGGCCAGCACCATCAGCAGCGGCGGCAGCACCGTCCTCGTATGTTCTGCCCAAGCAACAGTCAACTGTTCATGTAACAACGCAGCTCAACGTCGATGGTCGCAGGATCGCCAGCACAGTAACCCAGCACCAAGCCAAGAGCTCATCCAATCCTTTTACCGGCCCCGGCAACATGGATTGGTCAATGGCCGCGCCCATGCCGGGCATGTGAGAACCTTATGAGCATGTTAAGTTCAATCACCGGACTTATCGGTCATCATGGCACCCCTAAAGCAACGGCAACAGGGAAGCCTGTCAAGATCGCGCCTCTGACCTTAACAGGCAGCTTCGGAACCGTCATTTTCACTGACTACGCCATACCTGAAAAAATCACCTATGGCGGCGAGCAAGCCCTAGCGGTGCATGACCTCATCGGCGGCGTCCGAATCGTGGACACCCTGGGGCGGCGAGATGACCCGTTGGAATGGTCGGGGCTGCTTTTCGGCCCTCTGGCGATGGGAACCGCCACGATGCTAAACAAGATCCGCGTCACCGGAGAACAGGTGACGCTATCGTGGTCTAGCCTCAAGTACCTTGTGGTGATCCGGTCGTTTCGCCCGACTTTTGAGCGACAATGGCAGATAGGGTACTCTATCAAGTGTGAGGTCGTCCAAGACTTGACCGGACTGCCCTCGTCACAAGTCAAGCCTGCAAGTCTGGACGCAGCTGTAAAATCTGACGCCGCCACAGCAGGCACCTTGGCGGCTTCGGTCAACAACAGCGGCATATCCAGTGCCATTTCATCTGTCCAGAGCGCAGTCAAGAGTATTTCCAGTTTTGCCACCGCAACGAAAGCTGAAATAGCCTCAGTTGTCGGGCCAGTGCTCGCAGCACAGCAACAGGTGAGCACGCTGATAGCCACCGCGAGTAACACCATCAAGCAGGTCACTACGCTGGGCGGCATACTTCCGAATAACCCGCTAGCAACACAGATCAGCAAGCTCACAACTCAGGTGGCGACAGCTAACCAGCTTCCCCAGCTGATAGCGCTGCGCGGCGTTCTCGGTCGGATGGGCGGCAATCTCGGGTCAGCCACCACATCAGGGCAGGTGATCGCCACAAGTGAAAGCCTGTTTTCCTTGGCATCGAAGGCTTACGGGGACGCTACACAGTGGGTCGGGATTGCTCACGCCAGCGGAATCACAGATCCACAGGCTACCGGCATTAAAACAGTCACAATTCCGCCATCGCCACCCGCGAGCGGAGGGGTCTTGTCGTCATGATAAACGCGCTACCCGTACCAGCGTTAAGACAGCCTCGCGGCATCGTCAACGTCAATGGCGTCAGCTGCCCTGGCTGGATAGAGTGGGAAGTCAACAACAACACGCATCACCAAGCGGATACTTTTCGTGTGATGTTTTCGGTGCAAGCGCTTCCGGCCTCCATGCCGTTGAGCTGGTTCGTCACTCAACAGCTTTTGCAGATCGAGATATTTGCAGGCTTCCCGCTTGATCCAGCCAATTATCACACCAGCGACCTGACAAGCTGGATAGTTGGCAATGCCGACACAATGGAATACGACCCTGCTAATAACGTCCTTGAGCTGTCAGGTCGTGATCTGTCCAGTCTTTTCATTGACGTAAAAACGACCGAGAAGTTCCAGAACCTTACCTCCTATCAGATCATAACGCAGCTTGCTCAGCGACAAGGATTGACCGCGCAGGCTGCGCCCACAACGACACTGGCTGGCAAGTTCTATGAGATAGATCACGCCAAGATGCAGTCAGCGCGGAGCGAGTGGGACTTGATGACCTGGCTGGCGCAAGAAGAAGGCTTTGCTCTTTGGGTGCGCGGCACGACTGTTTATTTTCAGCCTCCCACATCGACCAGCGCGGAGCCGTATGTTTTACAGTGGCAACAGCCAACAGCCAGCAGCGCCAGCCCTCAGTTCAACGGGACGAGAATAAAATTCTCGCGCAACCTGACGCTGGCAAAAGACGTCAGCGTTACCGTAAAAAGCTGGAACGCGAAGCAGAAAAAAGGCTTTACCAAAACCGCCACCGGCGTTCATCCGGGTGGGTCTGGCATTAAGCAGGCGTACAGCTTCACGGTGCCGGGATTGACGCCAGAAAAGGCGCTCCAGCGCGCTCAATCCCTGCTGGCGCAAATCTCTCAACACGAAGTGAACCTAGAGGCTGATCTCCCTGCCGATACGCTGTTAGACACCACCAGCATTGTGCAGGTGATCGGCACCGGGTCAGCCTTCGATCAATTTTATTTCCCTGCCAGCATCGTTCGACGCATGAGCATGGAGGAAGGCTTCACCATGTGTTTGCACGCCAAGAACAGCAGCCCAAATACTGAGGTCACGTTATGATAGGCCACTTGCTCAACAGCATGAGGATGCAGGCCCAGCTTCAAGCAGGCAATAGAGCGACCGTGAAACTAGGACTGGTGGATGCTTACGACCCCAACAACTATGCCGTAAAGGTCAATCTGCAGCCCGAGAACGTGATTACAGGCTGGTTGCCTCTGGCGAGCCCCTGGATAGGCAATGGATGGGGATTACATGCGCCTCCCAGCATAGGCGACATGATCGAGGTTCAGTTTCAAGAAGGCGACATTGAAGCGGGTTTTGCTTGCCAGCGCTTTTATAACGATAGTGACCGTCCGTTACCTTGCCCTTCCGGGGAGTTCTGGCTAGTCCATCAATCAGGCTCGCTGCTCAAGTTCCATAATGACGGATCTGTGGAGCTTACCAGTCACGCCAACCTAACAGCTACCGTGGGTGGCAACCTGTCAGCAGCGGTGACGGGATCAGCTACCGTCACAGCTCAGGGCGGCATCGTTCAAGATGGAGCTGGGGCAGGGGCCACCAAGGGATGCGTGCAAGGGGACTGCGTGTGTGCGTTTACCGGGCAACCTCACCCCATGATCAGCTCAACCGTAAAAGCGAGCGTATAAAATGGCAATGACCGCTTCCAGCATGGCCTCTCGCATCGAAACTTATATGTCAGCGATCACGCCCTCTCAAAGCTCAACCAATAACACGGCTTATCGCATCCAAATGCTGGAGGCCATGTGTCAAGGGATCATCGACGAAATCAAGACTGATGCTGTGGTCACTGTCACTGGTGTCACGCCAGGCGGCGGCACAGCACCCGGAACGGTGACAGCATGAGCGACATTTATCATGACTTCGGGGCAGACCTTACGGTTTCCTCAACAGGTGACGTCTTGCTGGCATCCGGCATTAACGAAAGCCAACAGCGGATCTTGCGCCGACTGTTGACCAATCCCGGTGATTACCTTTTTCATCCTGACTACGGGGCTGGTTTGCCGGGCTTTATCGGCCAGACCATCAACGAGGACGAAGTGAGCGCGATCATTCAGGGCCAAATCTTGCTTGAGGACGCTGTGGCCAGCTACCCAGCGCCCGTTGTTTCCGTGACAGCTATCTCGGGCGGTCTGTCGTGCTCGATCCAGTACATCGATGCGGGAACGCAGACCCCCCAGGCACTCAGTTTTAACGTGAGCGTGTGAAATGGCTATTTCCTCACAAGATTTTACAACCATCGTCAGAAATCAAGTCGCCGCCATTCAGGGGGCCGTTTCCAGCTTCATTGATTTAACGATAGGCAGCGCGCTACTCGCTATCGTCGAGGCCAATGCCGCAGTAGCTCTCTGGTTGCAGGGCATGATCCTGACGCTCCTAGCGACCACCCGAGCGTCAACGTCATCAGGCGCAGACCTTGATAGCTGGATGGCAGATTACGGCCTTGTCAGGCTGCCTGCTGTGGCGGCATCAGGTCAAGTGACCTTTTCACGCTTCACGCCAACCATGCAAGCTATTGTCCCTGCGGGGGCCACGGTTGAAACTGCTGACGGAAGCCAACAGTTCACTGTTCTGGCTGACACGACCAATACCGCTTACAGTGCATCGCTGAATGGCTTTGTCGTGGCTCCCGGCTATGCGAGCGTAACCGTCACCGTTCAGGCTGTGGTTCCGGGCTCTGCAGCCAACGCATCGGCTGGCCAAGTGAGCACGCTAACGCAGTCTATCCCAGGCATTGATACGGTCAGCAACGCAGCAGCCTTCATCAACGGTGTTGACGCCGAAACCGATCTAGCGCTCAGGGCGCGGTTTATCGTCTTTCTGGCTGGCCTTTCGAAAGCCACAAAAGCAGCCATCGGATTTGCCATCCAGTCAGTGCAGGACGGGGTAAGTTATACCCTTGTCGAGAATCAGACCTATCTCGGAGTTGCCCAGCCGGGCTACTTTTATGCAGTCGTTGATGATGGCTCTGGCCACCCGCCTTCAACCTTTCTCAACACCGTGGCGAACGCCATTGATGCGGTCAGGCCGATAACCTCGACCTTCGGCGTGTACGGGCCTACGCTCTTGAGCGCCAATGTCGTGATGACGCTGACAACGGCCGCCAGTTACAACCATGCAGCAACAACCGCCTTGGTGGTAACAGCCCTGCAAACCTACATCAATGCGCTTCCTATGGGCCAAGAACTACCCTTCTCGCGCCTTGCTCAAGTGGCTTATGACACATCTGCAGGCGTCACAAATGTAACAGGCATCACCCTCAATGGTGCGAGCGCCGACCTGACAGCATCGGCAGCGCAGATCATCAAGGCCGGAACCATAACGGTGAACTGATATGACAGGTGATCAGCAAGACATGCAGCGGCGCATCCTATCGCTGCTCCCGCAATCATGGTTCGCCAATGGCGCTCCCGTCCTGAACGGGCTGGTTGCCGGGCTGGCTTATACAGCGGCTTTTATCTACTCGCTTATCATGTATTCGGTTCTCCAGACGCGCATCTTGACCGCGAGCGATGGCTGGCTAGATCTGATCGCAGGTGACTTTTTCGGGTCATCCCTGATGCGCTCAGCCAACCAGTCTGACGCTTCGTTTAGGGCGATGATTCAGGCGTCCCTGTTTCGAGAGCGCGCCACGCGCAATGGAATGATAGGCGTCATTACCGCCTTGACCGGGAAAGCGCCACTCATTACCGAGCCCGAGCGCCCCCTTGATACGGGTGTTTACGGAGCGCTCTGCGGATACGGTGCAGCAGGGGCGTATGGCTCAGTGCTAATACCGTTCCAGTGCTTCATGATCGTGTCACGCCCTCTTGCAGCTGGTATCCCGTATGTGGCTGGTTACGGCATATCAACCGGAGCCTACAGCACCGCTTCGCAAGCTGAATACGCTGACCCTTCTATGGCAACCAGCGGCATCAGTGATGCAGCCATTTATGCAGTCATCGACGCCACCAAACCAGCCGGAACCATCATCTGGACTCGTCTGATAGGTTAAATATCACCTAGTCGCGCAAGCGGCCACTTTTTTATCCCCGGAGAAGCAATGGACAGACAAATAGTTTGGGCGGGCGCTATTCCGCTTGAAACCGACCTGCTCAACACCAATAAAAACGTCATGATTGCTATCGGCAAGCTCGCCCAGGCGATACTCGGCAACACCACCACCTTAAATGGCCTTGCTTGTACGCCAACTTCTCCTGCCTCGATGCAGGTCAACGTGGCTCCCGGTGAGATATATATGTCCGAGAACGTCGATAATTCGGCGTACTCGTCACTAGCGGCTGATACGGCCCATCAGATCATCAAGCAGGGCATTATGCTCAATGCAGCGACCTTGAGCTGCCCTGCGCCTGCTACTAGCGGCCAGAGCATCAATTACTTGGTGGAAGCAACGCTGTCAGAAGTCGATGGAAATAACACGGTTCTGCCGTTTTACAATGCCAGCAACCCTGCAACTGCATGGAGTGGCCCCGCGAACTCTGGCAACCCCTCAAGCACAACACGACAAACCCTGTGCATTGTGCAGGTCAAGGCAGGAACAGCCGAAGCAACCGGCAGTCAAGTCACGCCTGCTCCTGATGCTGGTTATGTCGGTGTGTGGGTCGTCACGGTAGCCTATGGCCAGTCAACCATTCTGGCGGGGAATATCGCTTTATACCCTGGCGCTCCATTCTTGACATCAAACCTCTCGGGCGTCAGCACAGCCTTCGCCGCGCTCAACGGCTCGGCTTCGCAGAATTTCAGCACCGCAGCGCTTACAGCTTCCGGGCTGGTCACGGCTGATGCAGGGCTGGCTGTATACAACTCAGCCACGCTGATCTACGGCGGATCGGGAGTAGCTGCGACTGGCAACGGCTACCTGCAAATTGGGCCTTCTTCCGGCGCTAACGTTGTTTATGATAATGCGAGCATACAGGGAAGATACAACGGGGGGGTTTCTGCCCTGCAACTCAATCCGCTAGGAGGATCGGTTTCCACTAAAAAAGTCACGCTTGATGACGGGAGCGGTAACGCTGCCATTCCCGGCACGCTTCTTCTCGGAAACCCGGGCTCCCTGATCAGCATGTTACTTGTGGCGAACAGCTCAGGCGCAGAAATCCAGCTACAGCAGAACCTTGGGGCGACAAACACGCTCACGTTTAACTCGTTCAACGGCGGTGTCGTCCCCATTACCACGCTGACGTTTAATGCGACAGATGCGTTATTTACGGGGAAGCTCACCACTAATAACAACACGCTCGATGATGGGGCTGGAAATGCGTTTTTTTACCGACAATTAACTACTTATGGCTTTGCGAATATCACGGCAGGTTTAACCGTCACAAATGTTGCTCCCATCATCAGCGCTGGAACATCCGTTGCCCTAACGGGCAATGGCAACATGCAAATTGGAATAAGCACAGGGTATAACCTGATCCAAGATCCCAAATCCTTGCAGGCGCGCAACAATGGCGCGATCTCTGCCCTTAACCTCAATCCATTGGGAGGGTCTGTCCTCACGAAGAACAACACTCTTGATGATGGAGTCGGTAATGCTTCATTTCTCGGAACAATCACGGCAGCGACCGCCAATATTACAGGAAGTTTAACAGCCACCGGAACAGCCAGCGCAGCAGCAGCGACAACTTCAACAGAGCTGGTTAATTTGGGGCAGCTAGGAAATGGCACCGTCCAGATAAATAGTCTTGATGGCCTCCTCTTGACATCCAGTCAAGGGTCGGCCTACCTGTATACCGATTCATCGGGGACTGGTGCAGCGAATGATTTTGTGATTCGTGTCGGCGCGGCAGGCGCTTATCAGTACGTTCAGGTAAGTCCAGCGGGCGCTTTCAGTGTTCCAGGAACAGCCAGCGCGGCAGCAGCGACAACGGCGGCAAACCTCGTTAATCTCGGACAGTTTCCTGCAAACGTCACCGGAGCGGGGTATCAGAAGCTGCCTACCGGATTGATTATTCAGTGGGGATGGGCGCTATGTTCGATTGGGTCAGCAACGACAGTTAATTTCCCTATCACCTTTCCAACGTCAATGGCATCTGTGACAGCAACACCATCGGGAATTTCATCTGCAGAACTGATAGCAAGCATTACCAGTTTTTCTGTCAGCTTGGTCAATATCGCCCTTGTATCCATGTCATCAACAACGGGGTCTGTATCGGTAGGCTGGATTGCGCTTGGATATTAAAAAGGAAAAATCATGGCACTATACTTTGCAAAATCAACAAACGGCTTTTACGACTCAGAGATCAATAGGGCGCTTCCGAAAGACGCCGTTGAGATCACTCCAGCCACTCACCAAGCCCTGATGACAGGCCAGTCTCAGGGGCAGGTCATTCAAGCTGACAGTACGGGCGCTCCCGTTCTTGCTGCGCCTCCAGCACCCACGACAGCGCAGCTGGAGGCGGCGATTACGCAGGCCATCCAAGCCGAGATTGACGCGACAGCAAAAGCGCATGGCTATGACAACATGAACGCAACGGCAAAATACATCGGCTTTGCCAACCCGTTTCAGGCTGAATGCATTGCACTAGCGACATGGTGCGCCGCTTGCTGGCAACAGGCTTATGCGTATATCGCTACCGTGACAGCTGGTAAAAACCCCATGCCTACGCCAGCAGAGGCCGTTGCCATGCTGCCAGCCTACACAGCCGGAACAGCTGGCGCTCCCGCTTAACCCTTCCCTGACAACTTTTACCTGATGAGGACAAATCATGTCTATGACCGCGCTTGGCCTTTTTTTAGTGTTCGTCGCCCTCCAGGCGCTTGACGCCTACACCACTTACCGAGATTTACAGTTGCGTGGGCGCTATGAAGCCAATCCCTTCATGCGGAAGCTGATGCTCAAAATTGGCGTCATCCCTGCGCTGGCCGCGACCAAAATCGTCGTAATAAGCGCTCTTGGCATCTTCGCTGTTTATACCGCCATGCCTGCGGCCTATCTCGTTCTGCCTGATGTGCTTTTCGCGCTCGTTGTGCTCAACAACTTCAAGCAGGGGAAGGCGTGATGAGCTGGTTTCATCTCATTATCGTGTTTGTGGCTATTGGCGCTCTCTCGCGGGCAGGAACGCTGATGAACACCTTTGCCTTGGCCCTTGACATGCTCGTCGCGGCTTTTATCTGGAACGATCCTGTGGGCGTCACGATCTCAAGCCGGGCAGGTCTTGCGGCACGGAATGGTCGGAATCTGGGGGCATCCATCATCAACGTGCTTGCGCTCAACCAGCAGCACTGTGAGCAGGCCATCTCAGGTGACATTGCCCGCGCTCGCGCAGCGCTGGATCTACTCGGAGCCAAGCATGAACCTCCTTAAAAAGCTCAGAAACGCATTTTTTCTCTCATGTAGGGACGCGGTAAGGGTGGCAGGCAATCTTGCTCAGGCCATGCTTGCCGTGTCCATTGTGTGCGCGTGTCTCGCTCTGGTAGCGGCAGCAATTATTGTCAAGCTGGCTTTCGGCCTGGCTTGCGACCTTCTGAGCGGGGTTTTTCATGCAACACCAAGAACGGCGAGAGGATGACGCCCTAATCGTCCAGCTGATGGCCCAACAGCGCCAATTCGAAGAAGTGCTCAAGAACCTCACTGTCATGCAAGAGCAAGTAAAACGCTTGTATGACGCTTTCCCAGCTAACGACATTGAAGGCCACGCCTACTATCACGCCGAGCTCATAAAAGCGGCAGAAGCGAGGACAGCCTTCTGGGGGCGCTTGATGTTCGAGCTCACGAAGGCGGGGGCTATCGGCCTGCTCACCTTCCTTGCTTACTCAGCCCTGCATGAGCTGGGCAACTTCATCGGACGGATAAAATGATCACGCTCAAACAGCTTCAAGCCTGCTGCATCACAGCGGAAGGGAAAGCTCGCGCAGAGATTTACTTGCCCGGCATCCAAGAGGCGCAAAAGTCCACACTAACCACAACTGTCCGATTGTCCTACTTCCTTGGTCAAGTCCTGCATGAATCGGGTGAGTTCCGCTATGTCGAGGAAATCGCCAGCGGGGCAGCCTATCAGGGCCGCAAAGACCTGGGCGACACGCACCCCGGCGATGGCGTGAAGTACAAGGGCAGGGGGCTTATCCAGATCACAGGGCTGGATGCTTATACAGCGTGCGGTAAAGCCTTGGGCCTCGATCTCGTCAACCATCCCGAGATACTGCAACAGCCAGTCCCGGCTGTTAGCTCGGCTGTTTGGTTCTGGCGTACCCACAACCTGAACGATCTTGCCGACAAGCACAACTACGCAGCCATTACGCGCCGAATCAATGGCGGCATGACTGGCTGGGAATCGCGCCTCATGTACGAGCAGAAGGCCAGTAACGCACTCAAGGATACAGCATGATCACCGCAGAACACGAAAAGCACGACACACTGACCGAGGATGTATTCTATCCCGATCATGAGCAGCGCACCGAATCACCGACCTTCAAAAAGACCAAGGCCATAGGCCACGGACAAAAGCTACCCTGCTGCATCAGCGGCCACACGGAAAAGACCGAATATCATCACGTCTTTTGCGAATGGGCTTTTACGGACGGGGTGGACTGGACGACTGTTAAAAAAATCGCCAACGGCGAGATCACGCAGCTGCCCGTCCTAGATCCGCACACCGATCTACCCACAGGCGATACTTTCCCGGCCAACCAGTCGCTGATTTACATCATCGTGCAGCTGGCGAAAGTGCGCGGCTTCGACTGGCAAGCCTTTGACCCTTCCAAGCCAGAGCTTTTTATCGACAGCATGGAAAACATGCTTGTCCTGCATGAGAAGTTTCACAGACACAAAGACCACGGCATCCATGTGATGAGCTTCCCTGAATGGCTGTTCCAAGCCTTCCCTCGCCGCGCTGGGTTCGTGTTTACACCGGATGAACAGTGATGGATACCTCTTTTCTGAAAGCACCGGCTGTTAAACAGTTCATCAAAGACTGTTTGACTGGCATCGACGGGGAGTCCTTCGACATCGGGCGCGTGTTGTGGGCGCTCGCTTTTCTTGTTGGTATGGGCCTCGAAATTTACGCGGTCATCGAGGGCAGGAGCTTCGACCTGCAAGCCTTCGGGTTTGGTGTGGGTGCGCTCCTGCTGGCTGGTGGAGGCGCGCTTAAACTCAAGTCAAACACGGAGCCATCAGGCCATGATTAACCCTTACATCATCATAGCGGCATTGCTGTTCTGGATCGCCTCGGTCGTCGGATCAGGCATTTATGAGCACCACCAGGGCGTGATCACCGAGGATAGCAAGTGGCAGGCCCGCGAGCTCACCGAACAGGCGCAAGCATCTCAGCTGATACTCAACGCTGAAAATGCAGCACGAAAGGCCGAGCAAGCCAGCGCCCAGGCCGTGAACCAAGCTCAACTCAACTATCAGAAGGGAGTCAACGATGAGCACGCAAAAACTGTTGCAGCTGTCCATGCTGTTAATGCTGGCACTCTCAGGCTGCGCGACCCTGACGCCGCCTTGCAAGCCGGTTGTCATTCCGCAACCGGTACTGGCACCGATTCCACCGGAGCTGACAGTTCCGGCTCAGGCGACCTTTCAAAGCAGGCTGCTCGCTTTCTTCTCGACCTCACCGGCGAAGCCGACAGGCTCGCCCAGCGCCTCAACGAGTGCGAAGTGATCTTGCAGGATGATAGAAAGGGAGTGAATTAAACTCGCTCCCCTGGAGAATTAACAGTCAGCTTGAACAGCTCCCACAGACCCGGGTGCATCCTAGCGACACCGGCCTCCCAATCCTGCCACGTCCTGAGCTTGCTATGTACAAGCGCTGCGGCCTGCGTCTGCGTAAGCCCGGCTGATTGGCGCAGGCTTTTTATCTCGGATGGGGCGGGGTGCGTCATACCTCGATCCATTCGGCACCAACCCGAACCACGCGCACCAAGGAGGCTAGCTGCGCCTCTGCGTCACCTTCCCAGCTTGAGCTTTCGGCCAGCCAGTTTTCGTACTCGTCCACCGATCCTGTTTCAGGATTCATTCTCATGTCGTCTTGCGAGGCTGCGTACTCATCCAGTGTGACGTAATGGGGCGCTTCTTCGCAGTCGTTTGCGTTTTTTCCTGCTGGATAGTGGCGCTCCAGCTTCTCGTCTACCCATGCTTGGGCGGCTTCCTTGCTCGTAAATCCGTCGGTTTCAAGTGTCAAGCTGCAACTAGCGACATACTTAATCATGGCTGTATTCCCCATTATGCGATCTTCCGGTCTGGAAGATCAGTTTATACGGTTAAGTATACACGGAATCCGCGCATATGCAACTTGTTTTTATGCTGGATCACATCACACACCCAACATGCTTGGCCCGCGCAGCGCAGCCAGTTTATCGGGATCTCCATCAGTCAGCAGCCGCTCAACCTCGGCCCGATAATGCTCGATCAGGTCATGAGCCGATTGCCAGTATTTTGCAGTAGCGCAAGAATCTTCACACGCCAGCAGGAAGCACTCAAGCTCGATGGCCAGTGATCGTGCCAGCGTTGCCCAGGCGCGAGAGTGTCGCTCTGCGTCATGCCATTGCTTCTCCAGTATCTTGATGACCGCCTCGCGGCGCTTGATGACGTTCTCCTGCTCTGCTGTGGCTGCACATCGACCGGATTCATAGCCTTGCAAATACCCTGCGTCATACCCCGTTGAGTAATCTTGAGATGGGATAGCGGCCAGTTCAGCCTTGAGACAAGCCACTTCGTGTTCCAAGGCGACAGTGTATTTCGCCATCCCCGAGTAACACCAACCGCCATCGAGAGCGCCTTCTGGTAAGCCTGCAAGAGCTGTCTTGATTCTGTCGATCTCTGCAACCATCTGAGCAAAGTCTGATCCTGCTATCCGTACTTCTTCATTCGGGTCTAAGTCAAAGCTCATGGCTATAGCTCCCATTCGTCTGGCCAAAACTTCATCAAAAATCCCGCTAAAATATAAATGCCTGCAAATATAATATGATCAGAGCACAGCGCTATAATCGCGCCCATAGCAAGAAAAATATCAGCTTTGGTGGAAATGCCGTTCTTCATTTCTTCTCCTCCGTGTACTTGCTGTAAGCATCTGTGAACTCATTTGCATAACGGAAACAGTTGTCGGTTTCTATGTCCTTATATTCTTGCCATTTCATAGCGTCCGTAATCACGGCAATATACATCTCCCAGGTTCTCTGCTCCCAATCAATAGCAGGTGCAACAGGGGCTTGTGAGCAAGACGGCTGTGGCAGAATTTCCTGCTCTGGCTCGGCGTCGAGCATGAATAGGTCTTTTTCGGGAAACATCCGCCAATAGATCTTTGCAGCAAGTTGAAGCAATACCGCATGATCTCCATTGCGGTCTGTTTTTTCGCTAACCTCTTGCGCTTTGAAGAAGTATCCACAATAAAGAGCAATCACTTGCGCCCCTCTCTTGGCTGCTTCTGCGTCAAACGGCTTTAACTTGCTTTTGTCGATCATGATTCTTCCCCTTCTTTCATTGTTCTGGTTTTCGGGCAATAGGCTTCTATCAGTTTTACAACCAGCGCCGGTGTTTCAAAGTCCTGCATCTGAATCTTGCATATATCATGAAACACTGATTTTTCTAGCTGCTTGATCTCCGCTATTTGTTCTTTCAGCAGCGTTTGCCTACGCTTCGCTTCTTTCAGCACGAACTCAATCAGGTCGCTGGCCAAGACTGCAGCCTCACCCATCGTTAGCTGAATGGCTCCGATTCCAACGTCATCGGGATGTTCTGTTGTGACCTGTAAGCACATTCCTTTATCATTGCCGCCCCAATAGGACACTAGGGAGTGTCGCTGTAGTTTTGTCTCAATTTCAGTGCTCATACCGCCCCCTTCACGCTGCACTTGCAACAGCCGCAAGTCATCCCATCTCGCATGGCTTTGCGGCCACTATCAAGCGCCTCCTTAAACCTTTCAAGGCTGATGCGATTCTCGGTATAAGCCCTGAAAGCGGCCTTGTCGTCACCGTGAAAAGCTGCAAATCGTATGAGGTCAAGCGCTTCTGATCGTTTCATGCTCGTTCCTCCAAGCTGTTCCACAGTTCATCAGCAACACTAGACAAAAGCGCCAGGCATAGGCGCAGCTTGTCAATGTTCCCTTCCGCTAAATACTCGTTGCCTGCATCAACCAACATACGCAGGCGCTCAAGATCGACTGTCATGCTGACCTCCGCATGTCATCGAAGTCTGGAGTAAACGCAGCCTCGACAGCTGCATAGGCCAGCTCATAAATCTTCATGGCGAGATCGTCATTACCGAGCAGCCATGTAAGGTTGGCCGCATCTTGGTAAATGGCGTCAATCTCCATCTGCTTCTCATGCGTTTCGGGTGAAACGAAAAGCGTCAATTCCTGACCTAACAGCTTGATGATCAGTTTCATGTCTGCGCCCTCACGCCGCAAAAAGTGCATTGATGGAAGCCTTCTTGGCTTGATCTTCTTCGACTATCACCCTCTTGTTGTGCTCACGACACTTGAGGGTGTCGGCGTCGATCTGGATGTAATCCGCAGCCTCGTCAATCGACAGCTTTCTGCAGCCGTTGTATCGGGTGAACAGGTACAGTTGAGTGCCTTCCTTGTTGCTCAAGATCCAGTCGCCCAGGGCGACCAGTCTCCGCCTTGGGATAAGCACCATAAAACCCACTTTGACCGCTTGCCCTACTGCCCAGCTCTGCGTTTCGTTTGCCATTTGCCTGATCTCCGTTGTGCGCTGTCTATGAGGTAATCATACCTAGCAGGTAGTAAGTAAGCAAGAGGTTTTATCTATAATTTTCGCCTTTTTTTTGCTAATACTTAATAGCGCAATCCAGCGCTTGAGCGCATCTACAACAGTCACGCGAATTAGAACTGTTAGGCTGTTAAATCTGCCTTATCAATACCTTGCAGGTTGTCGTATGCCTGCATGGGGTGCAGGTGGTCGGAGGTTCAAATCCTCTCACCCCGACCATATAAAACAACAGCTTATGATGAAGTAAGCTGTTTTTCCCCACCCGCATATTAGACAGACTTCTAATACTCGCCTCGCGGCGGTATCACTAGGCTGATCTCTGATAGCGGCACTTCTCTCCCTCGCAGGTAGTGAGCTGTCATGGCTGCGTCCGTGTGAGCAAGCCCTATCTGGATCTGCCCCGAAGAATAGCCGTCCCTTTTAGCATCCGTGGCCGCCTTCGCCCTCAAATCCTTGAGCGTGACGTCCTTAATGCCTGCCCGCTGGATTGCGCGCTTCCAAGCCGTTCTTATCCCGGACGCCGTGTAGGGCTTCCCCTTGCTGGTGTGTATGACATATCCACTCTTGGGTGATCCTGCTGCAGCCGCCCTGGTCAACACATCCCGCAGGCTGGCAGAAAGAGGGATCGCAACGCGAGATCCTGAACTGTGCTCGGTTTTGGTTGGAATAAACTCAATAAACTCCTGACCAACTTGCGACCACTTCAACAGCCTCACGTCAGTCGTACGCTGGTAGAGCAAATAGCATAAGTCAACATAACACTGAACCATTGGGCCGGAAGGCGTGGGCTTGCCATCATCTCCCGTCATCAGGGCGTCACGGATGGCGTGAAACTCATCATCAGTGATGTAACGGCTGCGCTTTCGCGGGGCAGGCACAGCGATCTCGCGCACAGGGTTATCATGTCGCAGCCCTTTGCGACACGCCCAAGAAAAAAAATCAGACAGCCGACTGCGGTAAACCTGTGCAGCCCTTCGTCCATCCCACTGATCGAGGAAGGCGGCAACGTCAACTGGCAACAGCTGGTCAACATCGAAATCAGCAAAAGCCTCGCTGATGATCCTGCAATGGCGCGTCAGCTCTTTGCTGCTCTTTTCAAAAAGAGCAGCTCTTGCTGGTTCAACCGGACGGATCGCTTCGCGCCTTCGCATCAGGCCCAGCCGGTAATCCTCCATGAATCGCGCAAAATCGCCCTTACCGAGAGGTGGCGCGTTGTGTCGCTGTAGGGCTGCAGCAATCTCCCTGGCGCGGTCGGCTCCTTCTGAAACAAGGCATAAGCTGTGCCACTTGGCGACCTTCCCAGTCAACGGGTTAGTGATCGCGTCACGCGAAAACAGATAAAACCTGAGCCCTCGCTGATAAATGCGCGAGAGGGATAACCCTCGGTGAGAGTGTCGCAGTCTCATAATACGTTTACTCCTATCAGGCCAAGGTTCCAGAGCGCGGCAAGGGTGAGCACGATAGCTCTGTCCATGCGCGCCCTGCGCTCGTCCTTCGTCAAATAGTTACCGTTATCAATCTCATGATGGCAGGCAAAACAGAGCGCAGCGGTAAGCACGTCAGGAGCCTTCTGCCCAACGCCTCGCCCCTGGTTGCGATGAGCGACCTGAATACCCCATGCGCCACACAGAACACACGACTCAATTGACCCAACAGCCGCAAGCCATGCCTTATCCTTCCGGCCTCTGGTGTCTCGTTTTCCGCTCCCGACAGTTCCGCCTGGGCGGGGTAAAATCTTCGTGCAAGGTTTCATCGTTTGCGCTCCTTGTGCATCGAGGTAACGCGAGCCTCCAGCAAAGCCTGCTCTTGTGGACATGCTCGCCGCATTTCGTCCATCCATCGACGCCGCAGATCCAGCGTGCTCAAGCTCAATATAAAATCAGCCCTGTGATCCTGTCGCAGCCTCAAGCCTTCGGGGCAATAAATGCCGCTTCTCGCATAACAGCTCAAACAGGGCTGCATCAAGTGCTCGATAAGTGCAACAGTCACGACATGACCCTCAATTTCACCGCTGGGCGCGCTGGCTTGTCTGACAAGCTCGATGCTCTTGCTAGCATCGCCTCAAAAGAGGCTGCCGTGACAACCGGCCCGAGATCATCAACAGGCACAGTCGCCCCCAAGTAACGCTTGAACCACCGGGCTTGAGCTGCGCCCTGGCTGCGTCCGGTGGCCTGCTCCAGTTGTTCACGCGACAATCGCACAGCAAAACCTCCTTAAACGCTGAATAAGCCGCTTTAATCGCGCCCGCACTGTTGGCTTGCCTTGCCACGAAATCGCAGCCAAATGGTCAGGCTGAGAGCGCAGGGCGCGTTCTTCGGTCATTCTTCGACAACCTCCCAATCATCAGCCAGCAAATCGGAATGTCCTGGCGTCCAGGGAGTGAAGCCCTGTGAGGAAGTCTTTAATCCGACCCAGGGCATAGGGGCAGGCAAGTCATCGACGCTATCAATGCCAAAATGTCCCAGCATGTCCATCAGCACATAGCTGGGTGCCTTGCTTTGTCGTATCAGACCAAGCCAAATGTCGCCACCATGCCACCCAGCGCGAGCAACGCGCTTGCCTTCTTTCAAATGCTTGAGGGCTTTCTCAAATCCAAAAAAATGATCATCTTTCATCGCTTATCTCCAGGTATGCGTTAAAAAGGAATGTCGTCGTCAAAATCGGATTCAGCCGCTTGTTGACGTGGTTTTGGCGCAGGCCGTTGCTGAGGCCGTCTCTGCTGTTGCTGTGGCTGTTCTCCGCTGTTGCCGCCAGCGAACTCAAGGTCATCAATGCGACCGGCCAGCTTGACGCCGTGACCGTTCTTGCCCTCAAATTCTTCAATATGGATCTCGCTGATGCAGGCGTAAATAAGCGATCCCTTGGTCAGATAGGAGGACAGGCTTTCAGCTCTTTTTCCCCACAAGGTAGCATCAACCCACTGTGTAGGTTTTTTCCCGTCATCGCCCTTTCTGCCGTAGCTGTAAGCGAGGGAGAGCGAACAAACCGCGTCCCCGTTCTGCGTGTACCTGACTTCTGCATCTCTGCCGAGGCGGAATATTCCCGTCATGTGTGCCATGTTTATGCCCTCTTTTTAACTGCGATAGTGGTTGTGGTTGTTGCAGGTTTTCTATAAGCATCCAGATTTACGCCGGATAGCTCGGGTATGTTGCTGTACTCAACAGAGCCAGCCCTTGCTGTGACGGTGAGCTTCAACCTTGTCCCTTCTGTCGTGCTGCCTTGCGCGAGATCGATCAATCTTGCTCTTGCTGCTTCTAGGGCTGCGTCAGCTTCTTTTGAAGCGGCAAGAGCCTCTAAATAGGCGTCCTCCGCGCAGCACCACGTTTCGTCGTGCCGGGGCGAAAAGTCAGCAGCCTCGAAAGCCTCCCAGCCGCGCTCGATCTCCTCAAACGACTTGGCGTCTGGTTCAACAACGCAAAATATGACCTCGCCGCCTCCGTACACTACGAAGTAAGCCATGTCAGCGCCCGTCACCATGAGCTGATGCTGAACTTGCATCATGTGGTGAGGCGGGGGAGCGTTACGGGTTTCGACAAACTCCCACAGACCGCCCCCCTTGCCGTCAGCCGGGCATTTAATCTCAAGCACAATGCTGCGCGATCCTGCATACAAGTGACCGTCGAGTGAGGCCATGTACTCGCCGCTAACAGCAACCAGGGGCGTGAACACCATCCCGATCTGCTTGCAGAACAGCCCTCTGGCGAACGCTTCTAGGTCATGCCCTCGTTGCATGGCCTTGTGGACATAAACCTTCTTGATACCTGATCGAACCAGAAACAAATTACGCGCCGACATATAGGGCGAAATCCCCAAAACGGCTGGAGTTTCAGAAGCCGGGCGCTTGGTGAGACGGAAATCAAGCCACTCTTGTGAGCCCTGCTCAAGATCAACCACTTGAAAGCTCATACAGCCTCCTTCAGCAGAGCCGCTTTGCGCCTGCGTGTTAAAACCTCAACCAGCGCCCACAGATCGCCGTTACCATTAGACTTGGCAACTAAGCGCCCTTCTTCGCGCAGAGCTGCAACTTCGCTCAAGGTCGAGGCTTCGTTAATGGCTGACTCCCAAGCATTAAGGTCAGCAGGCTCGACAGGCGCGACCTCATGATTTACGTCATCTGAGTCAATCGCGTTAACCTCGGTAGGTATGCAAAACGCCTGAAGGCAAGCGTACTTGTAGGCAGTTGACATGGCCTTGTTGGTCGCCTTGTCCCCTGAATCCATCGCCTCGCCATAAGTCACGACTGTATGCCTGCTCCCGTCCTCGGATGACACGAAATCAAATTCAGCTGTCACGGTGACGTAAAAAAGCGCGTTACCTTTTGCGCTCGTCCGTTCTGTAACAGAACGCGCTGTCATGCGCGGTAAAATCAACAGTCCATGCTGGGCCAGCAGCGGGGCGATAGCGTTGTAAACGTCATCGATGCCACGGAACATATAAGAGCTTCCGCCTGCTTGGGCCTTTTTGTCCTTTCCTATCCCTTGGGTACTCATTGCGCCGATGATGGCGGCAATAGCCCCGTAGACCCTTGGTGTTGTTGTCATGATCACTCCCGTTAATGACTACACAATTAGACTACTTCATAGGTAGTATATAATCAAGCGATTTTAGGGGGTATCAGGTTATTTTCAACCAAAAAAGGTAGTATTTTGTCTCGGCCCGAATCCTCAAGATCGTGTAAAGCGCGCCTCACTCTGTCCTCAACCCTCTGCACCGAGCGCAAGTGCAGCCCCAGGGTGTGCGCTATCCTGCGCTGTGATCGCTGTGATCGCGGGCTGGTGCGTCCTTCAAAATGCCTTCCTATCAACTGCGAGAGCAGATCCCTGTTTTGACACACGCCCTCCGGGATGTTTTCAGCGAGAAAAGCAAGAGCGTACGCGACCTGATCATTAAAACTGTGCAGCGCAACCATTACAGCCATCTCTTGCCCTGTCAGCAGATCCAGCATGAGGCGCTTGAGCATAACGCCTTGGGCGAAACGATCTAGCAAGGTAATGCGCTCGCCTGTACTGTGGCTTTCCTTGCCAAACTGTGGCGATTTGGCGCAGCCGATAGCATTACTTGCAAACACATACATCATGGCGGCGGCATAGCCTCCGAATACAGGCGGCACCGTTTCACGGTTGGCATGTATCGCTCGCACCGTTGATGAGCTTCCCCGAAAGCCAGGATGACAAGAAGGTGACGACACCCCTTGCATGTTCTGGCTTCCTCCGCCAGCAGGATGTTGAGAGGGTTTTGCCTCTGCCACGATCTCAACCCATTCATCACTTAATTTCCTCGACATGCCAACCACCCCCTAGCCTTTTTGCGACCGGAAAAACCACCTTGAAAACCATCGGGAACTGCGAAGCTGCGACCTTCATTTTCACCTTTGCGTCATCGGTAAACACATGCGGCGACCCTTTTACATCGTGAAGTTCAAGCCCTAGGTCTTTATTCATAACAGCGAAGTCAACAGTCAAAAAACAGTTGTCAGCCAATCGCAACTTGATGACCTCGAACCTGTACCAGAGAATCTCACCAGCTCTCAACAACAGTTCAAGGTGCTGGCTGTAGGCTCGCTCGGATTTGTTCATCTCGCCCGTTTTGAGCCGCCCCAAGGCTTGCAGTCCAGGCTTCATGCTGCCGCCCTCTTGATGAGCCGGTATTCCGCCACCCGGCAAGTCTCCTGCCGACGATTGGTGACGGTTATCATTTCCGTGATGATGGGATGGCCCGCAGACCGCAAATCGTTAATGCGCGAAGCGAGGCGCATAATCCCTAGGTTGCCTAGGGCCTCTAGCTGGTTGATGTGACCATGCTCCATCAGGTGATCAAGAATCATCTGGTTCTGGCTTTTCATGCTGCACGCTCCTGCCGTTCCATCCACGCCCGGTATCTTTCCATCAGCCTTCTGAAAAGCCTTGAGGCCTCTGCATCCTCGTCGAGCTCTCTCCGGCTCCCTATGCCGCACACCTGGCGCAAATAATCAGCTGCAGCAGCAGCATCCACGCTTTCCCTCATGAGCAAGCCAGCAACATACCCCTGAAAGCCCTCGCCATTGCACAACATGACAGCGGAATGGCAAAGGGGGCGCATTTTGGGCTTGTCAGCCTGCGCTGGATGGACTGGCTGTATGGGCTGCGTTTCGTAAGTCGTCACAATTCCGTACGGGATCTCCAGATCCGCCAACGTGACCAGTACGCGCTTTCCGTAAAACGCTTGTGTCGCCTCGGCGTGATGCTCAACAGGTATTTCTATCCGCAGGTAACTCACCCCGGAACTTGGAACGTCAATCACTCTGGCCACAACGCCATACGCCGCCTTGAGATCGCTCATGCCGCCCCCTTGGTTCTGCGAAAGCTGGGCCAGTCAAAAACAGCTGCATAGCAGTTTTCAGCGAAACGATCAGCAACCCGATCACCTACGCTGGCGGCCAGGGTGTCTCTGGATTGATTGCTTATCGAGATCATGGGGCGTCCCGAGTTATACCGGCGGTTGATGACCTCTCCGATCAACAGCCGGTCATTCTCCGAGCAGCGCTGTTGGTCAATCTCGTCAATGATCAACAGGTCGTAAGTGGCGTAGTCCTCAATCACCATTTCCTCGCTTGAATCGTCGCGCCCATAACTCGCTTTAATCGCGCCCAGCAGCCCCATCGCTGTGGTGTACTTGACGGACATGCAGCCCTTTTCTATCAACCGCTGGCCCAGCTCGCAGGCCATCAGGGTTTTCCCTGTTCCTGGCTCGCCCGTCATGAGCAATACAGCCCATCCCTCGCGCTGCAGGACTCCTTCAAAAAACAGTTTGGCAATACCGCGGGTTGATCGGTGCGCGGTCGTTGATGCAACGAAAGCGGCCCCTCGGTATTTTTCAGGGAAACCAGCAAGCCGAAAGAATCGCTCCTTTCGATCCTTGAGTGCCTGATTAGCTGCGTCAATGCTGGCTCGCTCAAGCAAGCACTCCGGGCAGCGCCAGACGGGATTGCTCTTGACGGTCAAAAAGTCATGCTCGCCGTGTCGCTCGCAGCGGCCATTCAGCGTGTGAAACCTGTCTCCCCCCAGCAAGGGGCTTAATGCGTCATCTAGGGTCATGTCAAAATGCCTCGTCAGTGGGCTGAATGCCTCGTCGCTCGATCTCTTGCTGCATGTGCAGCACGTCAGCTTTCCGGTCAAAGTGCGCTTTGCCAATCCTTGAGTCGTAGGGCTTCGGAACTGCCTTGGTCGGAAATAAACCCTGCCAGCCGTTGGAAATGGACTGATGAATAATCGCTGCAGCATCGCGGCCAGCATCGCCCAGCTTGATCAGCTGTTGCTTTATGCAAATCTCGCTGCAAGTGAGCTTGCGCTGTCGGCGGTAGGCAATCCATGCCTCCCAGCTTTCGCGGCTCAAATTTTCGGGAAGTAAAACCTTGAGTGGATCAAAGCGATCTTTTTTTGTCTTACCGGCGCTCTGCGCCTTTGTTTTAATATCTGTTGTTATATCTGTTATTACTACTGGTATAGGTCTGGCACCCATGCCATTTTGATTTGGCAAATCTGCCAAATGATGTTGGCAAGGTAGCCAAATGGATTCGTCGGAAAACGCATACCAAAGTGTGCGGTCATAAGCGACCTGGTTGTGGTTCCCTTTGACCAATACACCCGCGCTTACGAGCTTATCCAGCGACCTTCTGATCTGGTCAGGGGATAGGTAGGGGAATAGGTCAGAAAACGCGCCTATCGAGCTATACGTCCATGTACGCCCCTCATGCTGATGCTTGCCGTTGGCCCTGTTTTTGAGTATCCAGAATTGGAGATGTTGGAGCAGGACAGCCCCGGTCAAACCGTGTTGCATGGCGACATCAACATCAAACGAGTGAATAATGCTCATCAAGCAACCCCCTCAAGCGGCCCGATCTTCTGACGCCAAGGGCGCTGTCAGGAGCTCCCTGAATCCCATGAGCCCGTTGCTGGCGCGCTCCAGGGCAAGCGCCATCTTGGCTGACGGGCGCTTGCGACCGTGGCAGATGTGCTTGAAATACTCATAACCACAGCCTGCCTGTTCGCAGACAAACTTTGCGCGAGCGATCTGCTCACTCCGAGTTAGCGCGGTATCGCGCCAAAATCCCATAGCATCCATAAATAATCCTCTCGACTGCTCGACAAATAGAACTGATAAAATACCTGACGGGTAGCAAATAAGCAAGGGGCTAGCTACTCATGAGATAGCAAAAAAAAGATAATTTACAGTTGTGCGTAATCCGTGAGCCTGCTAACGTAGATATACCGTTTGTCACGACTGTCTTTGTATGCAGTATCGAGAAAAATACCTAGATAGTACGATAAAAAGACTTAAACCACCCTCATGAGGGCGATATGACAACGAAGATGCAGGACATAAGTACCGTTAGACAGGCGAATTTTCAAAGGCTATTTAAGGACTTCAAGGACTGGTATTGGAAACAGTGGCCGGATGAGCCCGAGCATGGGATGCTAAAGTTGTTTGCTGAAAAAATCGGCGTATCGGAAGCCTATGCAAGTCATCTTAACTGTGCAAGAAAGCATATTGGTGACAAGCTAGCGCGACAGATTGAGAAGGCAATGGGGGCCGATCAAAACTGGATGGACTTTCCCCATTCCGCTATCAACAGGAGCGAATCAAAATCAGAAAAAATACTAAGCATGATCAAAGAGCTCTATGAGGAATCAGCCGAGGACGGGAAAGAGCTCATCATCAAGATAATACAGACCCAGCTGGATGCAGGGAACGAGGCAGCAAACAGCAAATAGGCAAAGCAAGGGATTGTCTAGATGCAGGGAACTTATATGGCGATAAAACACACAAGAAGTCCGGGGCGAAAAAATGATCTTCATGAACAGTTTTACAGCCTGATAGACGAAATGAAGCACATGAACGAGGCTAAACTAGCTGAAATTCTGCTAACCCTAGTGGCTTCGAAGAACCGATTAAAGCCACCGCGCCGACTTTTCTTGGCTGCGTCCGAGGGAAGGCATGTCGTGTAACAGCAGCCTTCGGGCTGCTCATTCCGCCAGCTGGTACGAGGCCAGAACATTCTTGACCCACTGAACCGGGTCAGACAGTATCAGATCGCTTATGAACGCGCCTGGGATCATCAAGTCATGATCATTCATCCCTAGCGCCTCTTTCATCATCTTGTTTCTTGGTGAGTTGGCATTATCAATATCTTCGATCCCTACCAGTTTATCGCCACCCCAGCCGCTATTAAATCCCATTTTTGCATAAGCAGGCCCAAACATAATTTGACGAGCAAACCCTTGGTGAGCCAACGACCAGGCAGCGGTTGACAACTCTAAGGGCTGCGTTTCGATCCTGGTGATAAGGATGGAAGAAAATCGCTCAAATGCATTAACAACGCACTCGTCTGCCCTCCCGCACAAATCGGTATACAGAAACAACTCTACAGGATGCGAAGCCTGCAAGGATAAAACAGCCGCCATGATAGCTGCGCCTCTGGTTTCCAGCTGCTCGGGGCCAACCCATGCCGAGCTGGTAACGCAAGCAAAGACCTTGACAGGGGCGCGATCACTGACCTCCATCGTCTTGCGCCTCATGCACTCCGGCGATCCAGCCAGAAAGGCCGGAACATTAGGAAATGCCCCTGCATGAGCGTCCACCCAAACAGGGGATTGGAGCTCAATATCTGCGCCGATAGTCTCAATGAGAGCCAGAGCGCGCTGTGCATGAGGCTCGCTGCCATGCTTGGCAACGTGGCAGACCTCCTCAAATGACAAGCCACCGCGCCAATCATCACGGCCCTTATAGCACGAGCTAAGACGACCTCCATGCTTCCCCTTAGATGCAGGCTTGCAAGCTATGTATTGCTCCGTAGCTTCGCTGATGGAATCAAACCGCATAATAGGCATTTTCAAGACCTCAAGTGCTTTAATGTATGCCTATATACTATCTATTAGGTAGCATATAGGCAAGTGGTTTTACTGTATATTTTTCCATTGATCATCCGTCATCCCCTTTCGCAGCGCCATTTCACATACCACGTCATAAGGTAAGCCAGCCTCCAGTAATGCGGCCCCGTAATAAGTGGCGCGAGGGCTGATGATGACTTTTAGCCCTTTGTCCTTGGCTTTCGCCCGACAGCCCTGAACAAACTTGCACCACTTCTGATCAGGAGCAGTCTGCATCTCCAGTTCTTCATCAACGCCCCACTGGATCATGACAAAACGATCAAGGAAAGCCCCGTCCTGTTTGTTGCGTCCCACATAATCGCTATTGGCACCCATGCCGATGGTGTTAGCAGCAGCGATAATCACGCAATCAGGGTGACGCTTGATCATGCCATCGGGGAAGTCGCAGTAACCGTTTGCAGTAGCAGCGTTAAAGGCCAAAAGCGCACCAGGTAAACTGGCGTCAATTTCGTCGAACAAGTAAACGCCACCTTTCTCGTAAGCCTCGCGGAAAGGGCGTGAAACGATACGACCTTGGGCGTCCGTGAATCCCAAGAGCTTGTACTCCGTATCAATCGCGCCGTTGAAGTAGAACGAGAGCCCCAGGGCCTCGGCCACCTTCTCGGCTGCGCTGGTTTTTCCAGATCCTGCAGGGCCGCTTAGCCATACATTCAGGCGACCGTTCGCGGTCTTGGCATTAACAGCCTTTAACAGCTGCTCGAATTGAGTGTGAACCCTCCCGATAGCTTTGAGTTCACCGGACGGTAATTTTACCTCCACCGTCCGGCAATTCTTATCCATGTGAGCCTTGACCTCAGCAACTGCATCAGAAAAAGCCTCTGCAATCTGCGCGCCCACAATGGCGCGAACTTGTGATTCGTCAATAGGGGCTGCTGCAGGCTGCTCTGGCATAAACGCCTTGAGCGCCAGGGCGAGCTGTGCGGCTGCATCTGTTGGCACATTCTTGGGTGCAGGAGGGCAGGGAGGCGTGATAGCCTCTGCCTTGTCGCCTTTGCTGGACACCAGCTTGGCTGCTTCCTGAAGCACCTCAAGATCATGCTTTCCTAACAGGATTTCAAAGTGCGACTTGGGCAACCGGGCATAATCACCGGCCTGCCCTTCAATATGTTGCGTCATGGCGACTAGAGTGTTTTTGGTCTGACTACTCAGGTAAGCTGCCACCACATCTACATCCGAAACCTTTATGCTGCTGTTCATCTTCTTCCCCTATTTGCTTCATGTCTTGATGCGCTAATCATACCCAATAGGTAGCATAAGTCAACTGTTATTTAGCTGTTAATTTGACTGTTAATTAAAATTATCTCGCTAAGAGAGCTATCTACGCAGGCTCAAGCAACTGATAACGTGGGCTGAAACCCATCTCAGAAAAATAGTTACCGGCCCCCATTTTATCCAGCAACGGCGCGGCTTTTGATGGGGTGCTTGGAGTTATAGTCCTCCATTTCCCTTGTTGAGCGAATCAAAGCAAAATAGTTCAAGGTAGCCCTTGATAAGTGTCGTCAACGGTGCTACATTTTTACTACTCTCAAGGTAGTATTGGTTGACGCAAAAAGAAGCGGCGTTTTCGTAGGAAAAACCCTGTTCCCCGCAGGGCCTACGGTTCAACTCCGTTAGCCGCTAAAAAATACTTGCCTGC
>JAEHJW020008476.1_pt1 | contig 25745 bp, 24 predicted proteins | sample 9271431 | NCBI WGS metagenome assembly JAEHJW02 | reverse complement strand
TTTCATCTTCACACTTACATATTTCTAAACTCCCATTGCCATAAACAGGTGGAATATATTTCCCACACTTAGTACAGATAGGCGTGTTGTTTGTTATTTCAAACTGAGCACAATAAGTTTGTCGTATTGATGTTTCTCTACTCAAGGCTTACTCCAAGTAATAGTTAAGAGATACATAATGATTAAAATTATTAACACAAAAGGCAACAGCAGTTTGTTTTGATAAACAAGTAATAATGCTATTACCAAATAGTCCGTAAAATCAGCCACAAAGTCTTTAAAATCCTTCGCCGTTTTATCTTTGATATTTCCCTGAAAAAATAATTTATAAATACTAAAGACCAACATAATCCCAATAACAGAGTAAACTGGTGGAAGATATGTTGAGAGAACTATCATAAGAATTAGAGCAATCCCGTTATGATGAGCCCTCCAGTCGTAACGATGAAGCGTGCTGTCACTCTTAGCATCATACCAGAGCTGCTCGGTTATTTTGTTAAATAAATTTGCTATAACTAATTTCAAAGATCATCCCTCCGAAAGTGTAGGTGATAAAATTCCATAGTAAAAAATAATCTGTATTCCATCCCAGCAAAATCAAAAATAAAAATGTAGCAGGAATAAGAATAAAATATACTCTGATGAACTTGCATAAATGCCATCCATCAGATAGCATTGATCCAATATATTTCAAGAACCAATTTCTTTTATCAGGACTATATTTTCCTTTTCCAAGCCAGAAGTCTGACTGTGACCAAGCTTTATCTGACTTGAATCTTATTGTATCCATTTCTCCGCTAAAGACAAAAGAAATTATAATTGATATTACTGAAACCAGCACTATTAGATTAGTGCTCATACTTGTACTCCTAATATCTTACTAAAGTACTTTTGTTATTTCTTGCCAATTTTTCATCAGTTACTCTCGATTGTTAAAATAGAATATTGCATAAATCCAGTCCCTCCGCTAACTTGTAAATCGACAGCTATTGTATAAATGTTTCCATCAGTCAATCCACTAATGTCTATTGTACAATTTTTGTAATCAATAGTCGTACTTGTTGTCGTGATGGTATTTGAGACACCATTAACAGTTATCTTTGCAGTTGTTGATATTCCACCAGCCGTATTATTCCATATTCCAGCAGTCAATCTTGCATAATGATTCCCTGTGTGATATACGAAAACCTTTGTAAATTGATTTACGTAGGTTGTTGAAGTAGTAGAATATTGCGTATTATCGTTGTAAACATTATAAATCATATTGCTTGCTTGAAAAGCACCATCGGTTTTAAGACTACCAGAAACTGCATATAAATTACGTGTACCCCATAAAATTTTACCTCCAGTAAACGTTATATCTGAAACACCAAGATTAATTCCTGACGGATTTATAGGATGATCTATCAATAAAGCTCCAGAACCTGCAATTAAATTAATTACAACATTACTTGCGTCATAAAATTGCATTCCAGTGCCATACAAAATAGCCCTTTGCCCGCTTGTCGCCGTCTGTATTGTTCCCCCTGTAATTGTAGCGGTACTTGTAATATTTCCTGTGAAAGTAGTATTGCTTCCGACAGTAACATTTCCGCTTCCTGCATAAGTTATTCCTGTACTTGTGCCTAACTGAAATGAACCGTCATCATAAAGATAATTACCTGCATTAAGCCACAAACCATTCTTTCCTGTTTGCACACCAGCACCAAACCGTGAAGTACCCGCAGTTACGTAACCTGTGAAGTTACCCGCAGAAGCGTTGACTGTGCCTGTAAACGTTCCGCTTGTTGCTGTTATATTTCCGGTTATTGTTGCGTTAGTTGCTGTCAGCGCCCCTGCAGCCGTAACACTGAAAGTATTTGATAAACTTAAACCAGTTGAACCAAAGTATAATGTGTTTAATGTATTGAAAGCTCCAGTAGAAATATTATCAGTTGAAATATTAAAGTTCGCAATCTTTGCGCCTGTATTATCAAGATAAAAAACTTTTGAATTATTTTGATAACCAGACAATCCATTTTCATTTAGTATTGTTCCATAAAATCCAGTTGTCGAAGTCCAATTACCAATATAAGTCCCGTTGCCAAGCACATTAGCAGTATGCCCAGCAGCCTTAACATATAACCCTGCATCATTCAGGCTTACTACCGGATTCTGCATTGTGCCGCCAAAACCTCCGGCAATTGACCACATACCATAACCAGTAGAAGAAGATAAAGTGCCGTCGGTTGGTTGGTAAGGAGTAGGAATAGAGCCCAACTCTAACTGTGCATCGGCTACATAAATAGCAGATGGATAAGTTGAATTTATTACATAAAATCTAACGTGTACAGCGGTTAACGTTCCGGTTCTTATCATTCTGGTTATATAATATCTTTGCCAGGTGGTTTGTAAAGTAAAAATTTGGTTGGTTGATAAATAACCAGTGCCATCATTGTCAAATATAAATAACTGTATCTGATTCGCTGTATTAGCTTTTGCATAAATACTAAAAGTTACTGTCTTTCCCGACAATGATGTATAATTTGATGGTATTATAGTTACATAATCATCACCAGCATCGGGTCGTGATACAAGCCAGGCATCACTGCTTCCACCAGGTCCTGTTTGTCCAGAGGTCAATGTGTTTACAGTATAACTCCAATTTGTAAAAGAATTTGAATATTGAACTAAATTCTTTTTAATCTTCCCTGCATAAAAAGTATTCCCAAATCCGTTCGCATCCCCAGCGGTAAGAGTGCCGGAAATATTTACATTGCCAGTCATATAGGCATTCTGACTATACAAACCGTAGCCAGATAATTGACCATAAGTATTATCGGTAATACCGGAAAGTTTTCCTAATCTCGCTTTTAACTTAGCAGAACTACCCCAGTCAGAAAAAGAAGCAACTCCATCAATAATATCAATAAATGGAGAGTTGTTGTCATCTGCAGCTAAATAAATAGAACCTTGTCTCACTGCATCAGTATTATTTCCCTTCCTCACAAAATCATATCCAACAACATCACTATAACTTACAGGTGCTACATTCCAAGTACCGGTAACAGTCAGCCCCGAAACAGTAGTAACTGTAAATTCTACATATTCTAATTTTAAAGTTGACTGCAAAGTACCATCCAAAGCTAATCTCTGTGCCGCGAGCAAATCGCCAGCCGCAAAAGGTAATATATTATGACCCGTTGGGTCTGTAAAAGTTATTGATGTGGACGTTGCCGAGACACATTTTGCTGATGAGGAAATAAATAAATTACCATTCACTGCTTTTATCTGCCTAATTAATAATTCATAGACAGACATAGATTTTCTAACTGTTAAATTATCAAGCTCTAAATTTGATGATGAAGCCTGCGTTACTCCATAATCAAGCCTATATCCAGAGCCAGCCCATCCCGAAGTGAAATTATTGTAAACGGAATAATTTCCCGAACCTATAATATTTCCTGCGACAGTCGCATTGCCGTTATTATACAATGTGCCGTTATTATATAATTTATAGCCAAGAGGATCGTTCGTCCCGATGCCGACGTTGCCGCCGTTTGGATTTAACAATAATGGATAAGTCAAACTTAAATTCGTTCTATCTGTTGCTTGTATCCATTGTCCGTATGGACTTCCTGAATATGCTCCAAAGTCTAATACCGTTGATTGACCCCCAGAATATCCAATCCTAAATGAGCCAGTTTGAGAAGTTCCAGAAGAAGCAGGACTCCCCGCCGTTCCTGCAACATCTAATCTTAATCCCGGCGCCGTCGTCCCGATGCCGACGTTAGTTCCATCGAAATAAATATTACTATTAACAAGAGTTGTGGAACTCTTATAAGGTATATATCCAGTTAAAAGATTTGTTGGAGTAAGTGAAGCTGATTGAATATTACCAGCCGCTGTAATCGTCCCCGTGAAATTCGCAGCACTGGATATAGTCTGTCCGTTGATTAAACCACTTGTGATTGTGCCAGTAGTCAGGTTTCTACTTGCATCACTTAACGCAACACCATTAATATTCAACCCGCCTGTGAAATTAGGAGTGACAAATGTCGGCGAACTTGTTGTTGCAATATCCTGAATAGTATTTAACTGAGAAGTGGTTATTTTTAAATTCGTAGTATTATAATTTACAGCAACTGTATAATCTTTTGAGTTTTTAGTTACAGTTATTCCATTACCAGAAATTAATTTGCTTACTGCATTTGTGTAAGTAGTGTCAATGGAAGTTCCTTGCCAGATACCAGTCGTTATAGTTCCTAATGTTGTGATATTCGGATTTCCGTGATAACTAACAGAATCAGCCCTTGCCATTGTACCAAGACCATTAACAGAAGTAAATGGTATATTTGTTATTCCCGCACCACTTCCGTACATATTGTTTGCATATAAAGTATCCCACCTGTTTGCGTATTTTCCAAGCCCACCTGTCCCCGTAGTAGTTGGATAAATACTTTGTGCGTTGCTTACAGAAATACTTCCCTGTGAGTTCATTGAGGAGGTTACGTTCAACGTACCGATTATTCCAACACCCGCATAAAGAGTATCAGTCCCTGTTCTTGCTGTACTTCCAAGCGTGGTAGAGCTACCATTTATTATTAGATGTTTAGCTCCACTATAACCAAGCCAAGTCTGACCGGTTTCATTTTGCGCCCAGATACCAGAATTGCTTATGTACGAAGCGTTTTGAATATTACCATTAATATCTATTCTTTGTAATCCCCCTATATATAAGCCAGCACTCGGAGTATTGATATATACATTTGCATTGAAAGTAGTAGCAGCAGAAAAAGTATTTGTTCCGGTAAAAGTATTATTCTTCCATAATCTGACTTGTTGTATAGAATCCTTTACCGCTTGGATTAAATTGCTCCAAGCTACCGTACTCAAAACAGTGCCGGTTGAGTAATTGGAATATAGCGTATCTATATACAAACTTACCCGCTTGGTATTAGCAGCATCTTTTAAGATAAAGGCATTAGTTGTATCATTTATGGAAAAACTTCCTATTCTCCAATTAGAGTGCAATGTTCCATCGGCATTAATATAAGTTTGCCCTAAAACCAATTCACTTAAAAAGAATGCAAGAAAGAATATCTTTTTCATCTCGGTACACCTGTTACCGTTGGTTGTAGTGTATATGTTATTCTAATTCTGTCATTCGGACTTAAACCAAATGAACCGCTTAATAAACCAATATTATAGTAAGTAACATTATCCCTACTAAATTCAATTGTTGTTACTGTCCCTCCCCTAATAATAACATCAATCGGATATTTATTTGTGTTTTGATAAACAAACGGCGAAGTTCCAACGGTTACCGCATAAGGTAATGCCGCTGAGTTAGATTGCTGATAAGCTGCCGTGCCTGTTATTAATTGCACTTAAAATCCCTGCCAGAATAATCTAACATTTGGAGTTCCACTACCCTTTAACTTATAATAAAACTTAGGGAAATATGTAAAATTTAATTTCTCAGACGTAAAACTTTCACCCGGCAACAACACCTCACTATTGGTGGCCGGATAAGTTCTGTCCGAACTAAAATAAATTGTGTCATCAGTTGATATAGTAAACTTCCACCATTGAGAAACATTTGTGGGGGTTAATGAATCACCCGCAGCAGAGGTTGTATCAGAATACCCACCCGAATATCTTGCAGTAGTAGAATCGGTTATCAATATTACACGCAAACCCTGCTTTGTTGCCTGATAAACATTATATTGAATTTCCCTTTCGCCCATTGTTGTGGTTGCTTTGTCCCCATTTTGTGCGAATATTCCTATTGTTGCAAACAAGAATATTAAAATTAGTTTTTTCATTTTTGTTCCTTATTTAGATTTATATAATTTTTGATTAATTTCTCTCTGTTGTTTTTTTAAGAATCTTTGATATTTCCCCCAATCTCGTGATTTTACTTTCATATATTTTAATTTAGAATATTCTTTTCTATATTCCGATGAACCACTTTCTCCCTCAAGTATCTTTTTCTTTAATTCCTCGACTTTTTTCTCTTGTGTTTTAATTGATTTAATTTCTTTTGAATCTTCTAATCCGGCTTTTTCAAGATTACTTTGTTTGGGTGCTCCATAAACGGGAGAACCAATAACCGATGATACCTGTGATTGCCACGGTTCATTTGATTTGCCTATCATAGAACCCGAAATAGGAAGGGTAAGATTTTCTGCTGCATTTATAGCTACTGTTAATTTAGGTTTTTTTTCTCTAATGTCCTTATATGCGTCTGCCACTGTTCTAATGGGTGGTGATAATTTATTTATTGCTTTTCCTATTGGATCAGATAATAATTCTGGTATTTCAAAAATACTTTTTAGAGGGTGCATATATTCAGCCTCACCATTAGCCTTATTCCAAGGGACTCTTACAGTAAAAGCATTTGGATTTTCCCACATAAATTTCCCCTTACCATCCATATGGGCTGTCATATAATAATTATATAAATTAGATATACCATAAATAGACAATGCACCATATAAGTATCTGCGATACAAATATGATTCTGGCTTTTTAATATCTACCGAAATTGACTTGATAACATCTTTTAACATTCCCAAGTGTTCTTTTTGCCACGTTGGAGAAAGTAAGGTCATTTGCCATTTCTTAGCAGCTTCTGGCGAGTACCAGTTCTTTGCCATCCATTCATTTGTCTGTAAAACCTGAGCTTTTTTATCTTCACCACTGAATAATCTATCGGTATAATTTACGGCTTTTTTCGCATTAATATTTTTTTCTTCTGGGGTTAGTGGTCTGTTTAATTTATTTTCCAGTTTAGTGTTTAGGTCATCAAATACGTGAGTCGCTGTAAAAGCCTTTATTCCGGGATGCACAACATTGAAAGTGAAATCAGAACTTGCCCTTAATGTTCTTCTTAATAAACCTTTCCCCTCAAGTATGCTTTGATAATTTCCGGTATCTGCATATCCGTGAAGTTCCAGACCATTTCTATAAAGTAATCTTAAATCATCACCCATTCCCTTAATTTCTTTTAAACCATTAATTACATTGTAAATTGGAATTTTTGCTACACCCGGACTTCCCGCCAATGATTGGAAGTTTAATGAGAAAATATGAAATCCGCCCATTAGTTTTAGTGTTTTAAATCCAAACATCCACTTTGAAACACTTCCGTAATTTGGTGACTCAAAATATGCTTTTACAAATGGATAAAGTTCTTGCTTAATTCCCACCGCTCCCTTTAACATTACTGTGTTGCCATCTTTATTCTTAAATACCATTGTTTTATCAAGTGCCGGGTGATCATATCTTATGTAACCGTCTGTCTGGTGCTGTTTAACAAGTTGCCCCCAACTCTCAAGGACTCTAAGTGGTTTCGCTTGGCTACTTCTTGAAGAACGCTTCATCATACCTTCGCCGTCTGCTTCAAGTTGCGCAAGTGATTTAAACATATTTCTCGTTTCAGCGGCTCTTGTTATACCCTGTAAACTATATCCCATAAGTTCGCCAAGATTATCTGTAGCTGGTTTTAATCCAGCACTTCTGCCTTGTTCATAAGTTGGGATTACTCTTTCTTTTAATTGTGGTGCACCTTTTGAAAATTGTCCATAAATTGGGGCATAGGGTTCGCCAGTCTTTTTATCTTCCCACCAATGGAAAATATAGTTAGGGTTTTTTCCCAATGTTGATTTATCAAATATTCCAGTATTTTCAACATACTTTTGTATTGTATTAGCCTTATCTCTAAATGTATCAACAATCTCTTTTTCACGTGTCGTTAGTTGATTATAATATTTTTCCGGTTGCTCAAAAGCATCCATCATTAAGGTTTTTCTTTCGGGCGTAATTGGTTCAACCGTTACATTCCCTCTCGAATCTTTTTGCTCACCAACCATTTTCTCAAAATCAATTTTTAACTTTCTGCCCACAAATGCAGCATCACGTATAAGTTGATGGTGTTTATACATAATATCTTTTGCCTGTTGAACATCTTGTGGTGATTCAGAAAGGGAACGTTTGATTCCCACTAATACTCGTCTTGTGCTTTGAACTTTTTCACCAATTTTCTCGCTTGCAAATTCACCCATTTTTGCACCAGTCTGCTTTAAAGCGTCATAATTTGCTTTTGCAGTTTCTTTTATTTCTTTTGGATTTAAGGTTAGCGGAATTACAGTCCCATATAGATTTGTGCCAGAAACATCATTTAATAATTTTTGAGTTTCGTTTGGTTCAATTTTTGTTCCTTCGGGATTAAAAAGATTTTGTTGTCCCCTTATTTTTTGTAAATTACCTTCGACATCATATTTAAATCCTTTCGGCGCATATTGGTTCTCTTGAAAGTACTGATTTTCTTCTGGTGTAAGTTTTGCACCCCTATCAATCTTGGATTGAATTCTTTCATCAATCGGCATTTGAGATTCTGCATTAATAGCATCTTGTTCAAACTGCTTGTTAAGTTTTTCAGTTTCTAAACGGCTTTGTTCTTTCCCCTCGTTCGATTTTCTCACCAATTCATCTTGAACAGATTTTTTATAATCATTAACATAATTTCTAAATTCTTGGTTTAATCCACTCTTATCATTTAATGGTAATTTATCAAATTTTGCCTTAGTAATGTTTTTTTGTTTTATAAATTCCTGTTTTAATTGTTCTTCTGTTTTAATATTGTTTAAATCAATATTCTGTACACTCTCTTTCGGTGTACGAGATTCTATATTTTGTAGAACGTTTTCAGTAAATCCTGTTTGTGGATTAACTTGTTCGGGATTAACCTGTGGTTGTTCTGGTTTGGTGGCTTTATATTTATCTGCTAAATCAGGATAATCTTTTAGTACTTCTTGTGGAACTTGTTTCCCTTCCTTGAGGGCTTGTTCAATCGTATTTTTATGTCGAGAAATATCTCTCTCAAACCGATTTCTAAAATCTAAAGCATCTCTACCTCTATAATTAATATCATCCACCACCCCATTTTTCTTGGGATAATATAAACCATCTTTCCCTTTCCCATAATTTTTATTGAATATTTTTGAAAGCATCTCATCCTTTGTCATTTCATACGGTTGTTTTCCTTGTGGAATGGTCGTTTTTGTTGGTTCTGTAATTTGTTGGACGGTTGGAATATTAGTTTCTTCTTTCGGAATTTCTGGATTAAGAACTTCATTTACTCTTTCATTAACAAGTTGCTCTGGTGCTTTTTTAATTTCAGGTAATCCTGCATCAGTTTTATTTAAGACTCCTTTTACACCCTCACCTAATTTACCATAGAGATATAAACCCGCCAGATTTTGAATCAAATCACCCGCTTTTTTAGTTTCTTCTGGCGTCATTCCCATCTCTTTTGCTATTTTTTCTGCATCAGACCCCAACCCAGTAAAAGAAGATATAGATTTAACGGCTTCAAAAGGAAGGTTAAAAATGTTGTTTGCTCCAGTTGCAATGGTTTTTCCTACTTGTCCAGTAGAACCCAATGCTTCTGTTGTACCCCCTAAAACAGCAGAAATAGGACTCATTATAACATCAAGCGCAAGTTTGCCTCTGTTAAGTAAATCATTTAACGCACCTTTGCCTTGTGCGTTTTCAACAGCAGCTTGTTGACTTTCCTGACCTATCTGTTGAAATGGCGCTTTAAGACCACCCACAAAAGCATTCCACATATTGGGGCTATTATCTGTTTCTGGGTTTATACTTCCCTGCATCGTCTGAATACTTGAGGGTTGAACAGTAGTATCCGTTGGTTCATAGCGCTGTTTGTTTGTTAATAAATCCGCTACGCCAGATGTTCTCTGTCTATTAAGAAAACCCGCAGGTAATAAAGATGTATCAGTCTGAAATAATGGAGTTGACATACCAAAATTAGATTGATTATCCTCATTAAGTGCCCTTGCTGTATTCGGATTAAAACCACCACTCACTGCTCTTGCTGTATTTGGGTCAAATTGTGGCATTATTTTATTTCTTCAAATTTTCCATTTTTATAAATTGCTTTATTTCCATTCGCATCTATATAAGTCTGCCCTTCTATAAATTTTGATGTTTGGGTGTTTTGTTGTGGTGTACTTACACCATACATCTTTGTTAAATCAATACCATAAAGTCCTCGTCCTAATTTTAAACCAAGCTGATAATTTGCAGGGTCTAAGTTCCCAGATTTATACTCTTTGAGAAGACTACTATAAAAATCTTTGGGATTTAAATCAGAACCCACCCTTTTTATAATTATACCATTATTACTTCTAATTTCAGAGTTCCAATTTTGCTTATACCAATCATTAAGAGTTTTAAATTGCGGATAACTCATAATAGATTTAATTTTTGCAAGAGCGGTTGCACGATTTGTATTCAATTCATTTTTATATTGATCCTCAACGGAATTGCCATCATTGATTACTCCCTGACTTTTTAATTGTGGTATGGCATTAACCTTACTTTGTGATTCATCAATCTTTTGTAAATCTTTATCAATTTCTTTACCAATATCTCCAAGCTCATTGCCACCACTGCCCTTTTTTGTAATATCAAAAGGTTCGCTATATTGAACCCTTTTTACACCACCGCTTGTTGTAATAGTCCTGCGAACCAAAAGATTATCATCAACCCCTTCCAAACCCCTGACTTTTTTAGCGGGTACAAAATCAGTTGTAGTGGTTTCGGGTGGACGTCCATAAGTGTGATATGATTTTGCTATCCATTTATCATTCTCATCAAAATGACCCATAGAATATTTCCACGCTCCGACTGAATCATCCCAATAAGGTTTTGAAGCAACATCTATGGGTTTTGGTGTTTTAAAATAATCTGGATTTGATTCATTAAAAGCCACCCTTGCACTTGGAGTCAGTTGTTGATATAATGGTTTCATTTGTTCCGTTGTTAGTGGAACTTGTCTTACATCGGGAACTTGTGTAGTAGTATATTTATTCATCAACTGAGCAATAGGGGATAATTTGCTATAAGGTTGATAACCCTGCAGACCACCGGTTTGGATTGGCTGGTCAGGTGGAGTTTGACCCACCTGTGGGACATATTTTACGTCAGTATATCCTCTCTGTTGAAGGATATTACTTATATAACTATTCTGTTGTTGAATCCTTTGCTCATTATCAGCTTTTTGCTGCTGAGCTAATAATTGTTGCTGGGTTTGTTCGTCATTCGCACGAGATTGTTCAATCCTATTAGCATAAGATTGAACAGCAGGATTTAAATTCAAAGTTTGAGCGACACCACTCCAAAAATTTGGCATTTTTACCTCTATTTAGGAACTGGAATAAATTTTGAACCAATCGTAGCAGCGGTATTAAGTATTTGTCCGAAGATTTGTCCCCAAGGACTTGGTTTTAAATCCTGGTTTGCATTAAATTCTCGTGACCCTTCAGAGAATCCCATCAATTGGTTCATATAATCCCTATCTAAACCCAAACCAGTCATACCCAGTCTATTTAATCCCAATAAATTACTAACCGCATTCTGTCTGAAAGCAATATCCTCACGGTTGAGATTATTTTCAACCCCCGCAAGTGCATTAGATTGCCCCTCATAAATTTGGTTTTGTGCCGCAATACCAATTCCCGACCTATCAAGTCCGGTTGCGGCGAGTCTTTGTGACTGACCTAATAATTGCTTATTCGTCTGCTGACCTATAAGCCCCCTTGCATAATTCTCTAATTGACTTCTTTGTGGAAGTCCATTCCGAATCCCGGATGTCAAATAGTTTCTTAAAAATCCTTGTGGATCTGTCATTGACTGTGCATCTGGCTGAGCGCTGTAATAATTCAGAAATTCGTTTACCGCCTGATTTGCTCTGTTAGCATCGTGATAAATCCCAAAGTAATATTCAAATAATTGGTTTTTAAGCATAGGATTAACATTACCAGTTGGAATTGTTTGTACTGGTTTTTCTATATCTGCCCAACTACGTTTAATTATATTACTCATAAATCACCTAATAAAAATATTTATTAAAATTTTTGCGTTGTTAAATAAATTGTTCCGTTTCCCGTTGTTGCCCCACCCAAACTTAAAGATAAATACAAATTTGCAGCAGAACTATATTTGGAATTTACTTTCTGCGGATTTACATATACACCGACATTCATTAAACTATTGTCAGCCGAATCAAATATTGTTGCCCCTAATGTATCTAATATACTTAGCGTCGGAGATGTACCATTGAAAGCGGTCTTTACAATAATTACAACCTGAATAATCAGTTCATTTTTTGCAATTTGATATATTGTGCTACCATTTGGGGTTGTGGAATCAAAATTATATTCATATACAACCATTCCGGCGGTACTTAAAGTTGCATCGCTTGAAGATGATGGTACCGTTGATGGTTTGGGGACAAAAGATACTGGATTTAACGTTCCTATTAAATTCCATTGACCACCGTTAGCTATATATAAGCTTTTTGTATTGCCATTAATCAAAACAAATAATAAATTATCTGATACAGTCGAAATTTTAGGCAATGAATTTCCACTTCCTGTTTTGGGATTAAAATAATATTTTAATTCTTCAATATTATGAAGATCATCTCTCAACCGTCATTCCTCGTCTTTTCGTTCTGAATCCTATTTTAATAGCAGATAATTTCTTAAAAGGAGTTCCTGAAATTGTAAGATTAAATTTATTATATAAACCCGCCGTACCAGAAAATCCATCAACCACATATCTTTTAGAACTTACGGTATTTGAATTTAATGATTCACTGCCGGTTTGAGTTGTACCAGAATCTGCATTAGTTATTATAAAACTTGTTGAATCACTTGGACTGGTTGTTACCATCGTAGTATAATTAATAAAAAAATGTCTTAATCTTATAAGTGAAATTAAATCACCAAAGGTTTTTGTTTTCAGTGTTGCGGTTATATCTGTTGTCGTACCGGTTTGTGTATCCTGAAAAACTGTTTTATCATATTGGACTACGTAAGAATTTGAATCAACATTCACAACATTCACACCAAGCAATAAAGTCCCGATAGAAGAACCATATTTTTTCTCAACAATACATCGTACATCATTAATTGAGAATTTATACCACGTTTTTATTTTTGTATCATAAATAATTAAAAAATAAGACCCGGAAATAGTTCCTGCAATTACATACCATTGTAATGCAACACTATAAATTACCTGCAAAAATGTAATACTGGCAAACGTTGTTTTGAACAATTCAGATATATATTCCAAATTGTTGTTTTTATAAATATATCCCCTTCCGATTGATGAGAAAAAATATTCATCACCGTTTTTATAAATGCTATCAGGAACTTCCGAACCAATATTTTCGCTTATTTTGTATAATTGCCAATTAGTAGAATTCTCAGATGTAAAAAGTTTACAAATACTTTTCCTTTTAAAAATTAATAGTCCATTCGTATCATCAAAAATCCCAGTGATTTCATCTCCGTCATCTGGGAAAATCGGCATAATATTTAACTCTGGAATTATAGAGGGTTGATTAACTTCACTAAATACTATTGAGCTTGAAAGATTAATTGTTGAAGAAGTTGAATTACCGGATTTGGGATATTGTCCTTGTGTAATAAGTATTGTATCTGTCAAAGTATCTGTTGGCAGAAAATTTGCGTTTGTTACTTCCTGATAACTAAAATCCTGATCCCAATAATATGTAGAACCATTCGCCGCCGTTCTATACATTCTTATTGATACAATATTCTGATAAACATTTCCTGCGCCCACTCTTGGAATCGGAATGCCTTTAAATGTAGCTTTATTTGTAGTACCACTTGGAAAAGTGGTGGAGAATGCAGGTGTCGGGTCTGACTCATAACCTTGATTATCTAAAAAAGAAAACTTCCACATATATGTACCCGTTCCCAAAGCAGTAACACCGGTTGTCCCCTGTGTAATAGTAAGATTTTTTACAAACGCAGGCGGGAATACCTGGTTTGTTAAAGTTTTTGTAATATTTGCAAGAAAAATTCTGCTTCTATGTAAAGATATATATTTTGCTTTTGTGGGAATATTAATTAATGTTATTGTATCAGAAGTATCTAACGAAGAATCGGCTAAACCATCCTGATAAGTTGTGGCCGTATTATCTAATGAAGCAACAAGATAAAAAGTAGTATCATTTGCTTTTGTACGATAAAGTTTTCTGCCGGTAACTCTTGAATCGGAGCTAACGGGTAAATTTGTAAAATCCATCCTATCATTAACAACCGTACATGTTTGGTTATCTACTCCATTGCCTTGAAAAATCGTAAATGGCAAAGAAATATTACTTACCTCACCCGTCTTAGTGATATAAACTAATATCCACCTATAATTTCCAACACTAAGACTTCCCGCTCCCGCCGTGGCGGAGATTCCTATCCCGGACACATCTGGTCTTACAATCTCCATATTATTATTTGTGGCTAAACCAGCATCCGATAGTATAAATGGCTTGTCAACTCCATTGGTAAAATAAAACGCTGAATTATAAGCACTCATTCTACATTTATTAGATGTATCTAATCCAGATTTAACAGAAGTCCAGGCTCCAGTTCCATTTAAGCTTCGGAATATCTTACCCTTAGTGTTTTGAACCAACAGATAATTTGAACCGGCAGCATCTACAATATCAAACATATTAAGCGGACTTTCTGGTGTAAGATCAACAGGGTTTGAGTTAAATCTTGTAAAGCCATTTCTTTTAATTGGCTGAAAAGTGTTTGAATCAAGTATCATATTTTGAAGGCTAACAAGTTCATCATCCTGAAGTAATTCAGGGGATACTGATTCGTTTACTCTTTTAAATCTATCTAATTTCAGCTCACCCACTTATACCCCCAATATTAAAATTAATTGTATCAGACATAGAGCTTACTCTCGATCCTCTTAATGAACGCAATTCTTCATCATATTTATTCTGATATTCATTAATAAGCATTCTTCTGTATCCAATTATAGGGGGGATAATTTGTGCAAGCATATAAAATATTATAGCTTTATAATATCTTTCCGGCAGTTTCAGATTTCCGCTAAAAAGATTTCCGTCAAAATTTCCCCAGTCTTGTGAACTTGCTCCAGAAGGCGAAAAGTAATTTGTATCTGGATAATAATAAACAGTTATTGATTGAGTAGAATCTTTTGGGGTTGGATATAAAATAATATTCTGAGTAAACCCTGATTCTAAAATTGCATATTTAGTCGGAGTATCAGATAATGCAATCTGATTATAAATCTCATTTGAAGAACTTGCTTCAAGCTTTGATATGCCACTTACTGTATCAGAAAGAAGCACCAATTTATCAGAGCCAAAATTAGTTGGTAGTGAATATGAATTAGTACCATTAACAAGATTTATAAGCTTATTGAGTTCAACAACCTGTAATCTTCTTTGAATATCCTGCTGTGCTTCTGATATTAAATCTGCTATTAGCTTATCATCAAGCTGCATTATTGGAGCATCTTTGCCCTGAGTAACAAGTTTATATCTTGCAACAAAATTATCCCGTACTTCCTGTAATGTCATAGAAGCACCTATTGGACTTTAGCATTATCTGTTCTTTTGAATCTTGTTATTTCGTTCTGTTTTCCAATGAATTTCTCATAAGCCTGAGTTAAATCTTTATCTAATTGATTTAAAGCTAATTGTTTATCCTGAAGGTTTCCAAGTATATTATTAATTTCAATCCCAACTTTTTTAACAACAAATTCCTCAAATTCCTGTGGAATTTCTGATACATCGGTATCTGCCGACAAATCAAGAACAGCTCTGAAATAAAAAGCGGTTGCGGATGTTATTGCTAACGGAGCAAGATAAACACTATTTGCCAAACGCATAAAAATGGGTTTTTTAGCGCTGGGCGCTAAATATGAATTATTTAGATGCTCCAGAAATGTATCCGGCGAAACAGGATATGCTATTCCGAAATTTGTACCATCATCTACGGAAATAAATCTTATCGAATTTGGTGATTCAAGCATATTTGTAAAATATGTTGTACCAATCGTTACGGTTTTGACATTCGGAGATAATGCCGCCGAAGCAAATGATGCCGATGTTAAACCAGCGGTTATACTCTGTGAGACCTCCCATTTATTCATTCCAAGACCATTTAGCATTGTCTGGACATATCTTTGTGCAAGATTTATCATTCTGTTTAATCTTGTGGTCGGAAAAGCCGGATTTCCTTCAATGGAATTGTCAATTATCGTTTGGTCACGTAATTGAGCTAATGTTGCTGATGCCATAAAAACTCCTTAATATAAATCTCTTGTTAATTGTAAAAATTTTTGAAACTCTAAATTTGCAGCTTCATTTAATTCATCTTTCGTAAACAAATCTGCCGCCGCATAATGTACTACTGCCATTAAAGCATTATCCTGTAAAACAGGGTTACCACCACCCGAAATTATATCTGCAGCAATCGGTATATAAGCAAATTGATAATTGCCGGTATTAACTGTTACTGGTGTTTCAAGATTAATAATTGTACCATAAATTGAATAAAAATATTCATTGCCGGGATTATCTTTCATATATGAATTGCTTTTCTGTTGTGGATAACCAAGTCCATAATTTCGTTTCCTGCAGGGTTTCAGATTTGCCGAAAGTGGACTATCGTGATTATAAGTAAGCCATAAATCCTGCAGATAATCAGAAGGCAATCCAATAGAAGCTGCACCATTTGCCAATGTATTATTAACGGTTTTAATAAGTGGAAAAAGAACTTCGGGAATTTTCTCGTGAGGATTTATTTTTGCTTTTGCATTATAAATACTTAACACGATATTAATTAAAGCTCTTTGACCATCAGATAAAGCGGCATAACACTCTGTATCGGTAAAATAACTCTGAGCAGCTTCATCAACGATAGTTCGTAATCTTGCTAATAAACTTGCAGGCGTCATAATATAAAAGAGATTAACCCTTGAAGATTAATCTCTCCTTATGAATTAATGATTTAATTTTGTATGGTCAATAAAATTAAGCCATACCTTTATTTTAACATCTGACCTGTTTACAGTACTTTGTCCATAAACGTGAAGTCTGATTTGATCTGGTTGATACCCGTTTAAATTTAATCCCGATGTATAATAATAGGGGTTAGAATCTACTTTATTAAAAGTTGCAACAACGGTGTCTATTGTAACCCAATTAGAATATGTTACATTTCCAGATGGTGTAAAATCACTACCTGTAGATGCGGGATAAACGATCTGACGTCCTTGAATTGTTACAGCTACTGAATCAGCCGTACCAGAACCAAGCACTGTGGCTTTTAATGGATAACTAAATAAATCAGATGGCAACAAACCAAAAGTATGTATTGCTCCACTAAAGTAACCAGTGGTGCTTGCCGAATCGGTCATAGCGGGTGTAGCAAAGAATAATTGCAAACCCGATGGGACGTGAACCTTAGCCGTTACTTGTGCATAATTAATACCCATTAAAACAAGTACGAGAAAAATTATTTTTTTCATTGAAAATCCTCTAATATGTTAAATTGCTAATTCTGTTTTTAATATTTGAAATCGTGATAATAAATCGGGATCGGCATCTTTTTTGGGTTCACCATTCAATTTAACAACTTGAGATTTTAATGCCTCATATTCCCTAAACTTTGCAGTCATTTCTTCTTTAACTGTAGAATCTAAGGTTGTGTTAATACTTGAACGAACACCCGTGACAATATTATCTACTGGTCTTGCTGTTTGTGGTTTATCGGTAAATCGCTTATTATATTCTGGATGTTCATATAATAATTTGATTATATCACGATCTTTTTCGTCATCCAAGACCAGTACACCCATTACACCAGTGTTTGTAAATTGTATCAAAGTTTCCCCCGATACAATCATATAAGCACGGTGCGGGCTTGTGAATACTTTTTTCATTGCCGATCCCTTTTAATTATGCTTTATAAAAATAACCGTGTACTTCTTCATTCTCGATCTGAACACCAATATCTGCAAGAAGTTTGGTTTCTTTTCGATCTGTACCCGGAGTTTCTACGTTTGGTTCAATTCTGAATTTTCTTGATCCTTTTAGGTCATTTGCCATATGTCTGGCTTTAATATAACCTTCATCAATCAAGAACCCGGAATTTGTAAATTTACCATCCAACATCGGGTCCCAAGTAACTTTAACGAGTGCTTGTCCGTGCATATATTCTGTTACTCTTACGCCATAAGAGGTAACATAACTATTTGGAATAGCACCAAGTTTAGCCTTAATTATCTGTTGGAAATTATTATGAAGTGTACTTCCCATCAGGAATATTTTCTTCCCAGTTCCCTTAGCAGCTACATTCGAAATAAATGTATCTACACCAGTCTCGGTCGGAGTACCCGTATAAGAAGTTACATTAGTAGATAATCTCCCTAATAATCCTTGTCCGTATGTAGTTAAAACACCACCACTGACTTTTGTCCCGGCAAGTTTCGAATAAATGAACAATCTTTCAGCCTGAACTTTCATTTCTTTCATCTTCTTCTGTACCTGCTCTGCGTGGGTTGTCCCATCGGTGTAAGCAAGTCCCGCCTGATCCCTTCCTGTATTAGCAACTGATTCCAAAAGTATATTCAAATAATTTGTTTTCTGAATTTCTTTTGTGCTCATTGCTGTTGGGGTTGAATTGTTTTCAGAATTTAAAGAACCAAATTTCTTTAAATATCCTGTTGTAGATGCGGTTGAGGTAAGATCGCTCACACCATCAACTGCGGTCAATGTTGCACTTACACCCGCTGACACAGCAGAAACAAAAGCGGTCTCATCTGTTTCCTCGATATAAACCAAATCATTAAGGTTAAAAATCGAAACATTTGCACAATTAGATGTGGTTAATCCCAATGTTTTGGGAGAACCAGCGGCTGTAATTGCTGCAGTAGTGGTTGTTTGATGTGGAAAATATTCATCCTCAAACCAACTAAAAGTGCCTTGTTTATTCTGGACTGGTATTGAGGGCTTGTTTGAAAAAAACAAGAACTGTAAAAACGGCGTTTGATAAGGTTCAAGTAACGCCAAGACCTTTAAAATATCGGGACGCTGATTCGCAGTATTTATATTCTGCGAAGTTCTAACGCCACTGATTATACCTGCATAAGCCATAAAATTTCCTATTCATTAATGTTTGTTAAGATTTCACTCAACAACCTATCTGTATCGGAAAGAGGTTCTTCGGTTCTGGGTGTTGTATTAACTTCGGCTTGTGGAATATTCTTTCCACTTCCTACTTGTTTAATAGCTTTTTTGACTTTGTCTGCAACTGCTAATTTTTGATTTTTTTGATTCTCTTTATACTGGTTTTCAATTTTCTTTAATTTATAACTTTTAACAACATCCCTGATAAATATTTCGGGATGCTGGTCATAAAAAGAAACCAATTCATTATTAAGATCGCCATTATTATCAAATAAAAGATCGGAATTATCATTTTTCCAATCTTCAATTACTTGAGTTACATCTGCATCCGGTAACTGAGATTTAATCAGGTTTGTTATTTCCTGTTGCTTTTTCTCAATCGTTATCGGCGCAATAGTCTTTTCCAGAATTTCAAGTTTTCCTGTTAATTCTGTTAAAACCTCAGCTTTCGCCTCAGCTTTTAATTTAGAACTGAGATTTTTAAAATATTTCTTAAATTTCTCTGGTTCATCAACAGGATCGGGAACTTCTTCCTCAACATCTGGCTGTTGAGACCCGCTTTTTGCGGATTGTTTTTTAAGTTCCGAGAGCTCCTGCGTCAACTTTGTAGTAGAGCGCCGCAGCTCATCGTAAGCTTTAAATGCCTCTGTCAGGGGTTTACCTTGAAAAGGTTTTAAAGCTGGATATTGTTTTACAATATCTTCATTGACAACCTGAGATTGTTCTTCGGGAACTTCTGGTTCTTCAGCTGGTTCAGGTTCAGAGGGTTCTTCGACTGGTTTTTCAACTGGTTCTTCAGAAGTTTTCTCAGAGTTCTCTGGGTTATCTATATAACTGGATATTACTTCAGTGAGTTGTTCTTCGGTAACAGGAGTGTCCTCTGCTTTCGTTTCGGTATTGACTTGTTCCCGCTCTGTTTGAGTCTCATCTGGAATTTCCATAATTTCGTCCATTATATTTTTCCTTATTTTATTAATAATAAAAAAAGCCATTAGAGTTCCGTTTGGATTATTCTAATGGCTTTCTTTTGGATTGCGATATTTAAAAGAACATAAAGATTCTTAATTCATAACTAATCCCTTTTTAGAAGGCGTTAGTCTTAAAAAATATTTTTTTTCATCTTTATTATTTGTAAATTCTATTTTAATTCCATCTTCTAATTCTTTCTCTGTTAGTATTAATTCTTTCTTGTCAAAAGAAAATTTAATTATTACCATATTTAATATGTATTCTATGAGAGTTCATAATTATTTGCAAAAATGGTGTTTGCTGGGGTTTAAGTAATTGCACAAGGTGACGTATATACTTGGTTTTTGCTCCTTTCTCTCCTCTAAATAAAAGAGATTTTCTTTTACCCTGTTTTTTAATTATTACCATATTTTCCTGCGAGTATTTTTGCTGCATTAGTTCTAAAATCCAATTTTTGAGATTGGTCTTCTAATTGTCTTTTTGCCAATTCATTTGCCTGTTGAAATTGCAAACTCTGAGCTTGCTGCTGTTGCATTTGGGCTTGCTGCTGAGCTTGAATCTGAGCTTGTTGATTGAGCCATTGAATGAGCTTTTGTTTATCTTCGTGTGAAATATCTGCAGTTTCAAGAAGCATTTGCATAAAAACCGGAGCATTCATTAAATTTGGATTAATTTTTAATAATTCAATATATTGCAAAAATTTCATTTGTCTTTCTGTATCCGAAAGATCAGTTTCAGTAACAAGCAATTCAAGATCAGCATTTTTCAAAAAAGAAAGTTCATTATGATTAATTTTTAAATACCCGCCAACACTTTGATTGCTTGGTGAATAAATTCCATTTTGCTGTAATAATTGAAGCATTTCAGGCGATAATTCTCCACCCTGCATTTTAATTGTTCTTTCAGCATCGGTATAATGTTGTATCCACCACAATAAATTTTCGCCAACAAGCTGTTTCCACCTTGAAAGATTATCAATAAAATTAGCAGCAATAAGCTGCCCCTGAAGTCTTTTTGCCATTACAGATTTACCGGATTCATTAGCTCCCTCCGATAAACCCTGAAATGATCTTCCCCCCGCCATATCTTCCATTAATTCTTTAACCTGAGCGAGTATAGTAAAATATTGAGGATTTGCCTGTGAAGTATCATAATTTTGAAATACCTTTTCATTAGAATTAACGGTTATAAGACCGCCGGTAATTTCGGCTTTTTGTTTTGCAGATTCGGGGGTTTCGCCCTCTGCAAGCGCATTTACATTTAATGTGGTCACATTTTTAAGCCCCCTGCCGATTGAATAATCAATTTGAGAAAACATTCTGTCCCAGAATATTTGAGAAGATTTTAAGAAATCCATCATAGAAGCAAATTTATCCTGAAACTTAAAAGCAAAAAATACATTAAAAGGAAATTTTTCTAATTCCGTTTCTTCATATTCCATAATCTGGTTATAAACAAATTTATATCTGTCAAGTTTTAATTTTTCATATTCTACCACTTCTCCCTCAAAAGGAATTCCACGCTCAATATACGGAACATTAAGCATTCTTAATTTTATCTCTGCTTCTTTTTTTGTCCGATATTCACCCACGACAGTATCGGTAAAATTATATAAATTTTGGGTATCGGGGAATATAACGCAATAATATTTTCTAATTACTTTATGATAATGATTAATAACTGCAATTTTATCATAAGCACGATCTTCACCTTTAGATGGAGTTATAAAATATTGAGTGGGTTCTCTGCCTTGAAATGAATTAGCAACCCCAATAGATATTGTAGATGTATCTATACCTTCTGATTCAAGAATATATCTATAAACATAATCTAATTCTCCCATAAATAACGCATCTTCATTTAAGTCATATTTTCTTGAATTAGTATCCCAAACTATACGCCTGTAATCAACATTTTCAATTTTAATCTGGGGTGGATACTGGGATTTATCAAGATTTATTTTTGAAACTCCATATTTAATTCCAAGAGCTGAATCAAAGACTTCTGATTCAACATATTTAAACTTGCTGCGTTTTTCAATATCTTTAATAAATAGTCCAGCTAATTCAGCTTTAATTTCATCGTTGGGATCAGAAACTGCTTCAACCTTAAAAGAGGTTCTGGTTTGTTTTTGTGCTGCAGAAATAGTTAATAATTTAGTAACTGCAATAGGGAAAGAATATGGTTGTCTGTTTTGAGATTTAATTTCTCTGACTTGCGCATCAGTCCAGTTTTTAGCCTCTGTCCATCTTTTTTCATTTTCTATACCATCATCCCATTTATCCTGGAAATATGGTATAACAACATCATAAAATCTTAATAAATCAGAAAGACTAAGTGGTGTATTTAAAATACCCAAACCCTTCTTTTTTTTAATGTTTCCACTTTTTTGCATTTTGAGCGAATATTTTTCTTTTTTTAAGTATTGCTGAATCAGTTTTCTTAACTGCTAATTTTTTAGCGGGTATTTTTTTATCAGGTTTAATACCCAGCATTCGATGTAAGCAGCCTTTATGGGCGGGGTTAATTTTTATCATTTTATTGCCAATTTATAATCAAAACACAGTTTCTGTTAAATTAATTTCATTCATAAACGATCTTGCATATAATTGTTTCTCTTTTATAATTTTTCTTGCAGGCGGCATCCATTTATGGCATACAATCATCAGTGCTCTTGAAATAACTCTGTCATCATAACATTTTGTACTAACATCTTTATCCTTACCTTTAGCAGACATCTGTCCTTTATCATTATAAGTAAAAGTTATACATTCATTCCAAAATTCTTTTTCAGAATCCTCAAACAAATCTTCACGTATCCATTCATTCAAATCATTAATCATAAAAGGTTTTGTCTGAGAAGTTGTTTTAAATCCAATTATGTTTTTATCGGCAGCATATCCTTTTTCAAAACTTTGGCGATAATATTGTTTTATTCCTCGTTTATATGCTTCTGTAACAGTAGTAAGTCCGTGATTATTAACTTCTGTATTAAAATAAATTTTATCTTTTAAAAAAACCCTTAATTTATCTTGTTCCTCAGCCAGAAGATCAGCATCAATATGACCGTGAAAGGTTATACAAACTTTGTTGGTTCTTCTATCTAAAACACTTCCGGCAGAATAATCTCCCTGAGCCAATCCTTCTGCAACATCAAATCCCGCAGCAAAAGTGTTTTGATCCTCATCTTCAATAGAAATGTCTTCCCAGATTTTCCATAATCCCTTATTGTTTTCTACAAACTCAACCTCTTTAATTTTATTATTCTCATATTTAGCAATAAAATCACCAATTCTAAGTGGTTCTTTTGCTTTATCATAATTTTTATGACATTTTTCCATATCAAATACTGGTCTGCCCGATGAAATAAATGCTTCTTCCCAAGTAGTCGGATATTCCTGGTGAAATGATTCCACATCTCCCTTACATAAATTATCTATTGCCCATCTTCTCCAATTAATTTGTTCTAAAGTACAGTTATGGGTTTTTATTAAATTATCTTCTTCACCAACATAAGAATTATACCTTGAATTTGCTCCTAAATCTCTTTCAATTCTTTCTTTGTCATATTCCATTAATGGTTTTTGATATTCTTTGAATTTTGTCCAGCTTAAAAATATTGGAATATAATCAGTTAATCCATTGATTGCATCTACCCAATCATTTCTAAAATCATTATATCCATTTGCGGTTGTCTCTATAACAATCATTTTTGCTTTTTTAGACGCCTGTAATAATCCCAAAAACGTAGTTTTATAATCCGGATAAAAAGAAGCCTCTGTTGCGTGTATATACTGATATGTCCCCGATCTCCCGGTTCCCGCTTTTACTGAATCTATATTTGCTCCCGCAGTTTGTACTATAATTTCATTTTTTAATCCAGCATAGCTTAGTTTTCTTTCTCTTTGGTTTGTATCTATCTTGGGTTGTATTTCAACAGGCAAATTTTCATAAAATCTTTGATACATATCAAATAGATTGATTGAAGCCTCTTTCTCGTGCCCAATTATTAATGCCTTTTGGTTAAATTCTATATTTGTTCTCCAATATAAATATGCCTCTATCAATGTGGAAATACCTGTCTGCCTACATTTCAATATTATTAACCTAATTGGCTCACCCTTAATCCGCTTTTTTTCAAGTATATCTACTACCATTTCTTGCATTTCGTTTAAATGAAATGGTATGATATTTCCATTCTCATCTTTTATTTTTAAATAAATTCCAGCATATTTTCTGAAATCTTGTATTATCTCCCAGTATTCATTATATTTCTGTTCAATCTCCCCCCTCTCAAACTCTCCCTGCTCTATTTGTTCAATATCTACATTCATAACTTATCTAATAAAATATTTAATAAAAATATAAATATTGCTCCCACTATAAACCCCACCCAAAAGATTGGAAATATGTTTAAAAACCATTGTATAATATCCATACTATAAAACCAATTACTTTTATTTTTCTTAATTTTGTACCAGAAAAGAATTTTAAATTAAATTCTCTCTCTGTTAGTTTGTACCCGTCTTTCCGTTGTATGAACTCATTTATATACTCAGTACAGTCAACGCAACAAGTACCTCAAGAGTAATCGGGTTTTTAAATACCCCACCCCCTCCTTTAAATCGGTAGTCTACGCTTATCCAATACTTACCTTGTATTAAGTTATATGTTTGTTTAACCAATCTCTCTCCGTACTAAATAATGCCTCAACTTACATATCAATATCCTTAGATTAATATTAGTGTGTATTATAATAAGATTCAAGGTATTTTTTTATGCACTATGTTAAGTTATTAAAATATAAGTAAATATGACGTTTATTTGTTCTCAAATCGGTACAATTATGTAACTAAATGGTTACTCATCATCGGGGTTAACGTCTGTAACATCCAGAGTAACCGTGTGTTGTGATAGCTCATTAATCGGTTGAGCTGTCGGCGATAATTGATTTTGACGTTGATAATTAAGCCTCTTGAGTTGATTGAGGACAAAGTCCTCAAAAGTTATACCCTTGTTAATGTTGGTTGTCTCGGTGATAGTGGGCAGTATTTTGTCAAGTAACTTACACAAAACCTGCGCATTACCCTCATTAGCCATTTTAATTGCTGTTTTAAGGAGCTTATCCTTGTTGTTTGCGAGGATGTCATTTAATAACAGAGTTGTTTTGTTGTGTGATCCTTTGGGGCGTCCTTTGGGATTTCTTACTTCCCCCTTTTTAATCAAATAATCACGCTTTTTCGGCGGGGCAACCTCTAATTGTATATTGGCAGTCGGTAACTCTTTGACCAATACGTCCTGTTTGACTCGTCTAACCGGTTTAAATCTTACTCTCTTATATTCGAACATTGCATTATTATTTTAATAATATTATTATCATTTTAATAACATTTATACAAAAAATTAGAATATTATTTATTAGCCGTCTCTAATATCTTATCACAAAAAGCATTATGAGCATCGGCATAACCCTCAAGATAAGATTGACTATAATATAATATTACGCCCGCATCATTTAGCTGCGGCACTCTATGTACAGGTGCTGCACATACTTGGCAGGTGGTCAGCGGCAGCTCCCTGATGGATTGCCTTGCCTCAAACTGATGCTTATTAGTACATTTATAAACGTAAGTAATCATATTACAATATCTTAATTATTAATACATATTAATATAATCATTCTCACAATTAAAAACAAGTCCAAAATTAGTACAATCAG
>JAEHJW020008028.1_pt1 | contig 25770 bp, 19 predicted proteins | sample 9271431 | NCBI WGS metagenome assembly JAEHJW02 | reverse complement strand
CGGCTACGGCTACGGCGACGGCTACGGCTACGGCTCCGGCTCCGGCTCCGGCTCCGGCTACGGCGACGGACGAGGATAAGGACCTGCTCCCTGCAGACCGCGCAAGCGGTCTGCAGGGCAACACCGGTGCAAGCCAGGACGGTGCAGCATGACCTCCAAAACAGCGAAAGGAACCCATGAGCAAGCCTGATCTCACCCCCATCAACCTCGGTTCGGTCGCAAAAGGCGCTGCGCTCGAACTCTTTGAAAAAGCCGTCGCCGACGTCGTCCGCAATATCGCGGACACAGACACCGAAGCCACCGCAGAGCGCGAGATCACCCTCAAGTTCAAGTTCAAGCCGGAGGGCGACCGGCGCGGCGTCGAGGTTGTCACCACCGCCTCAACCAAGCTCGCCGGCGCCATGAAGCACAAGAGCCGCGCCTACGTGGGCAAGGACACCGCCGGCGGCGCCCACCTCTTCCTCGAGGATCCGCGCCAGGACACGCTCTTCGACCTGCCCCAGGAAGAGAGCAAGCTGCTCGACTTCAAGGAGCGGTCCTCGTAAGGTCCGCACGCCCTCGTCCAAACCGCAACGCGCACCGCGCAGAAAAGAGAGAGGAAAACGAACATGATCGCAGAAGCCATCAAGGAAATTCAGGCTCTCACCCAACGTTCGGAGAAGGCCGACATTTGTCAATTCACCACCGAACTTTTCGATGGTCAGACGCAGACCTACATGCGCTTGCTTGAGCCCGGGCCGCACGGCCGGAAGCTCGGCGGGATTCTCACGCCGCCGCGGCCCGCGTCGCTTTCGTTGACCACCCTCACCGGCCTGGTCGACGCCATCAAGGCCGGCGCCGCCGGCGACATGAGCAAGCGCCTGGTGCACGTCGAGGACTACCTCAAGGTCGCCGTCAAAAGCACCTACTCGGATCCGTTCGGCATCCGCGACACCCTGCTGCAGGCGACGTACAAGCCCAACGGAGCCTTTCAGTTCGACACCTACTACAACGACCCCGAGAAGTTCATCATCGCCCTGCAGGCGGGGTTCTACATGAACGACGACGCGGTCTACGTGCAGAAGATCGCCTCAGGCCTGGTCGCCGTCCAGGGCGAGCTCAGCACCGAGGACGATGGATTCTCGCAGAAGGTCGCCATCAAAACCGGCGAGATCCGCACCAAAGAGGCGCACATCAAGCCGCGGGTCAAGCTGATTCCGCGACGCACCTTCGACGAGGCGGCACCGGTCGAGAGCGAATTTCTCGTTCGCCTCAAAGCCGACCCCATGAGCATCGCTATCTTCTCCGTCGACGGCACCAAGTGGCAGGGCGAGTGCATGCGCTCGATCGCCAAGTGGCTCAAGGAAAACCTGCCGGCCGAAACGCCGATCGTCGCCTGAAGGTGCACCCGTGAGATCTTGTCCCACCTGTCACCGGCCGTTCGGCGGCAAGCAGAGGTTCTGCTTTGCCTGCCGGCGGCCCATTCTCAGAACGCACAAGTGGCACATCATCGGCTGCTACATCGAGCACGACGATTGCCAAAACCCCACCATGCGTCAGCTCGTCCGAACGCAGGAGACCGGGCCTCTGTTGGCCGAGGCCTCTCAACCTTCCGAGGCAAGCGATGAGGCAACCTAAAACCCTGATTATCTACGCCGGCGATGCGGATCTCGCCGGGGAGTACGCCTTCACCTTTCGCCATCGCCGCAGCGGCGCCCGCAGCGCGCCGGCCTACGACACCACCGCCTGCTCGGACCCCGAGGCGCTCATCGAACACGTGAACGCCATGCGGCCCGACGGCGTCCTGCTGGTCGTCGACGACATCGCCGAGGCCGACGCCGTGCTGGGGAATATCCGGCTTCGCCACTGGCAGCTCCCCGTCGTCTTTCTCACGGCCCATGTCCCCGGCCGCCGGTATCAATCCGGGCACCCATGCCAGATCGTCCTCGACCGCGACGCACTGTTCTATCACGTGAATCACGCCACCCAGGGAAAACGGGGCCCCGCTCCGAGCGCCAGGCGCGCGGCCGCGCTCGAGACCGCCTGAAAGAGAGGATCCGGATGGGAAGCATTAGCAAGATCGAATGGACCGACGCGACCTGGAACCCCATCACCGGCTGCAGCCGGGTCTCGGAGGGCTGCCGCCACTGCTACGCCGAGCGCTTCGCCCACCGCTTCAGCGGGCCGGGCCAGCGCTACGAGGGGGTCACCGTCCTGGCCAACGGGCACCCGCAATGGACCGGCGCCATCCGGTTCGACGAGAAGAAGCTGCTCGAGCCCCTGCGATGGAAGACGCCGCGGCACATCTTCGTCAACTCGATGAGCGACCTCTTCCACGAGAATGTGACCGACGAGCAGCGCGATCGCATCTTTGCGGTGATGGCGCTCTGCCCGCAGCATATCTTTCAGGTGCTCACCAAGCGGCCGGCGGGGATGCTGCCCTATCTCCTCACAGCCTGTGGGCGCATTGCAGATCGCGTCATCGCAATGCGCCGGGAGCGAGGCGACAATAGCCCGATTGTGCCGTTGGCAAATGTGTCGCCTGGGGCGGCGTGGTGGCCATTGGCGAACGTCTGGCTGGGCGTGAGCGTGGAGGACCAGGCGACGGCGGATGAGCGGATCCCGCTGCTGCTCCAGACGCCTGCGGCGGTGCGGTTCATCTCGGCTGAACCCCTGCTGGGGCCAATCACCTTTCGTCCGCGCTGCGATTCGCTTGCCGACAAGATACACGCGATGGCGCATGGCTATGCGAGCAAGCCAATGGAACTCCTCGGCGTCGACTGGGTGATCTGCGGCGGCGAGAGCGGGCCTGGTGCGCGGCCTATGCATCCCGACTGGGCGCGGGGTTTACGGGACCAGTGCGCGGCGGCTGGAGTGCCGTTTTTCTTCAAACAATGGGGCGAGTGGGTGCCAACCAACCAGGCGACTGCGGAGCAGCGATCGCTGAAGGTCCATGCTCACGGCCTCTTGAGCGTCGATGGATCTTTTTCTGAGTGTCGGGGTGCGGATCGTCAGGACCCAGAGTTTGGCCTTTACACGCGCGATTTGGATGGGAACGATTACGCTGCGGCGGTCTATCGCGTTGGCAAGCACAAAGCGGGCGCGCTGCTCGACGGTGTGGAGTGGAGGCAGATGCCGGAGGTGCGCAGATGACCAGCCTACCCATCGAACGCACCTGCCCGCGCTGTGGCAGGACCTTTCGCGTCCCGGCCAGGCAGCCGGGGCGCACCGTCTGCTTCCGTCACGCCGGCATGCGGCCGGACTACGAGCGCGTCGACCGGTCCGCCGCGGTGCGCCAGAACGCCGAGGCCCAGCGAAAGCTCGACCGCAACATCACCCTCAAGAGCGCTCGCGAGGAGCTGGAGGCGTTGAACGCTAGGATCGAATCCATCGACGACCAGATCGCCGCGCTCAGGGCCGAGAAGGAGCAGAGGGTCGCCCGGCACCATATCGTGTCGGGCCTGGTCGATTGCCTCCAGGCGCTGCTCTCCGGCACTGAGGTGGAGTACGCGCGCGAACTTGCAGCAGAGCCAGGGGTGAGCCATGGGTGAGCGAAGCGGTACGATTCTGGTCGGCGACGTCCTGGAAGGACTTGGAGGCCTCCAGGCCTGCTCGGTGCAGTGCGTCGTTACATCGCCGCCCTACTGGGGTCTGCGGGATTACGGGACGGCGCAATGGGAAGGCGGCGATGCGGAGTGTAACCACCTTCACAAGACCGGCGGAACGGAATCAAGCACGCTCGGTCTCGCCAGCGGCGGGAATGATATGAGCGACGAGGCCAGAGTCCGCAGCACTGAAAGGTCTTTCGTACCGTTTAAGTCCATCTGCGGCAAATGCGGCGCTCGTCGCGTTGACCAGCAGCTCGGCCTGGAGAAAACCCCGGAAGAGTACGTCGCCAAAATGGTCGAAGTTTTCCGTGAAGTCAGGCGTGTGCTGCGGGACGATGGGACGCTGTGGCTGAACATCGGGGATAGCTACGCAAGCGGCAAGGGAACCTGCTACAACCCTGGTGGCAACACGTCCAGTTTCAACGTCCACCTGAAAGAGCAGAACGTTCACCCGCTTGACCGGGGCAACAAATCCACGCTCGCGGCGTCCGGCCTCAAGCCCAAAGACCTCGTGGGCATTCCGTGGATGCTCGCTTTCGCTCTGCGCGCAGACGGCTGGTACTTGCGTCAGGACATCATCTGGGCGAAGAAGAACACCATGCCGGAGAGCGTGACCGACCGCTGCACAAAGTCCCACGAGTATATCTTCCTGATGAGTAAGAGTCCGCGGTACTACTTCAATCAGGAAGCGATCATGGAAGAAGTGAGTCCTGGCACGCACGCGCGACTATCACAGGATGTGGCCAACCAGATCGGGAGCACACGGGCGAACGGTGGGGCCAAGACAAACGGCAACATGAAGGCTGTCGGGCGGCATCTGCCGGGCAACAATTCGCATAAGGGAACCACTGCTTATGAGAACGGCGACGAGCGGATGCGCACAAAAGCGGGGCTCGTGGATTACGCGCAGAAGATGCGCAAGCTGGCAGAGCCCGGCAGCGGAACCAAGAACAACTCCAGCTTTGATGCAGCAATGGCGATTATGCCGGATAAGCGCAACAAGCGCGATGTCTGGTGGGTGGGCACGCAGCCGTTCTCCGAGGCCCACTTCGCAACTTTCCCGACAGAGCTCGTCCGGCCCTGCATCCTCGCCGGTTCAAAGCCTGGGGACGTGATCCTCGACCCCTTCTGCGGCGCGGGCACGACCGGGCTTGTGGCCCTTCGGCACGAGAGAGGCTTTGTCGGCATCGAGCTAAACCCTGAATATGCCAGCATGGCGGCGCGCAGGATCACCAGCGACGCGCCTATGCTGAATCGCGTTCAGGTTGTCGAGCTTGCAGTCCAATCCAACCACAGAAAGGAGGAACTTGCCTAAACCGCCCCTTGGGGCGTTCTTGAACCTGTACCGGCGGCGGGGTCGCTCCCGCCGCTGGTGCTGCACCGCACCATCCTACCCCTCGCCGCTCTGAAATTTTTCCACTTTTCCGCAAATGCCTGTTGAAATTGTGCTATCTTCCTGTATCAGTTGGTACAGCCGTACCGGCTTGGAGGTGGGCATGCACATCAACGAAGCCTATTTGGTACAGGTCGAGGGCTGGCGCGGTGCGGTCCGGCAGCAGGCGCCCAGGCCTGCCATCGCCATCTACCCCGCCATCTCCGTGAAAATCAAGATCCTTGAGCAGGGCTCCGGCTGCGGCGTCGACCAGGCCGCGCGGCCGGCCGCCTAGCGCCGGGTCACGCGCCGGCCGATGCGGCGGCCGCCCAGCGGCAGCCCGCGGACCGCTTTCCGCTCCTCGGCCCGGATGGCCTGCTCCCGTTGCCAGCCGTACCGCGCGATCGAGGTCTCGTCCATTCCGTCGCGGCGCATCTTGTCGAGCTCCTCTTCGAGCGTCACCCTGGCCGGCTTCACACTCTCGGTCAGCCAGGTATTCCAGGCATAGGCCGTCTCGTCGTAGCAGTCGTCCTGCGGGTTGCCTTTCTCTTTCTTGACCGCCTTGCGCTCGTCGATCTGCCGGCTCTGGAGCGTGCGGAAGGTGTACGGGCAGGCCGAGGTCACCACCAGGGCGCGGTTCGACAGGCCGTTGTAGAGGTTCTGCGCGTTGCCCATCGGGTCGTGCGCGCCCAGGCTGCAGGGCACGCCGTGCTCGGCAAACACCTCGCTCATGATTTCAAAGTTGCTCTTGCCGGTCCCCGTGTGCTGGTCGTTGGCCGGGTCGGTCATCGCAAAGAGCATCCGCGGCGGCTCGGGGTCCCTGGGTCTCAGCTTCTTCAGCCACGCATCCTGCGGCCCCTGGCGCGGATTGTCCGAGGCCTTGAATCCGTCCTTGCAGATCGCCAACGCAAAGTTGCGGGAAGCCATCCTGCGTTCGACGCGCTCCCGCGTCTTGAACACCTGGCCCGAGGGTGCGATCGAGTACATGCCGGCCGCGGCGGCGGAGTTGCCGTACCCGTAGTCAATGGAAATGAAGTGGCCCCACCACCATTCGTCTCTGACCTCCTGAAACGGCGCCATGTATTCAGGCCGCAGAAACGGGAAGTAGAGGCCCTCGGCGTTGCACCAGCAGCCGAAGAGCAGCTGCTCGCGCACGGTCGCCGTCTGGGTCAGCAGGGACTCGAGCTTCACCCGGTCCGAGTACACCGGGTTATCGATCAGCCGGGCGGGGATGAAGGCCGTCGTCTTGAAGACGGGCGCATCGTCCGAGGCCCAGCGCGCGCCGTAGTAGACCTTGCCGGGCACCACGCTCGTCTCGAAGGGAAGGGAGTCATCGAGCGGCGCCGGGAAGTGGACGGGGCAGCGATTGCGCAGGAAGACGGCCATCTGCCAGCCGTGGCCGGGGCCGCCGGGGTTCGCGCCCAGCCGCGCCCGCACAAAGAGCCGCGTCCAGGTCGGCGCCGCCAGCCAGCCCAGCAGGCGGCGGATGAGCTTCTCTTCGTGATGCCCGCTCTCGTCGACCCCCAGGTGAGACTTGGGGTTGCCCTGGTAGCGCAGCAGGTCCTTCTCGTTGCGCATGTAGCCCGGGGTGACGTAGCCACCGTTCGGGAAAACCCAGGCGTAATCCTCGAACTTCGACGGCCGCTTCCACTTGGCACCCAGAGGCTCGTAGAGCTTCTGCATCTGGTCGGCCAGCTCGCCCATCTCCGTCTTCGTCGTGCGCAGGATCAGGCTGCGGAGGTACGGGTTCTTGTACTCCTGCATCGCGTCGGCGGCGAGGAAGCTGGTTTTGCCGCCGCCCGACTGGCCGCCGAAGAGGAGGATCTCGGCGCGGCAGTTGATGGCCGCCTGCTGCGCGGTGTTGATGGGCCACCAGTTGGGCTGCCAGCCGGGCGGGTGCTTGGCGTAGGGCGGCAGCACCAGGCGCGGGAAGGGCAGGGGAGCCGCCGCCCGCCTCAGATGGCGCAGGTATTCGTCGACGTTCGTGCCCGGCTGAAAGGCCGGGAAGAGCGGCTGGGTCTCGATCAAAATGGAGGAGCGCTACTCTTCGCCGCAGAGATAGAATGCATCACCAGACTCGCCGACCGAGGCCTCGGCCAAGTAGGCGCGTACAGTGACGAACTCGCCGGTGAGCACATCGTTTTCGTCGGTCAATGCAACCTTCATCCGATCCAGCGCCTCGTCTGGAAGTTCGCGGCAATCGCATGGATCCGCAAACAGGGTGTTGTACTCGTCACGAGCTGCCTGCTCACTTGTCGCGGCAATGAATGTCGGGCAACCGTCCTCGTCGAAGGCGAAGACCTTATAGGGCACAGGTGTTTCCATGACTTTTCCTCTGGCTAGGTGATTTTCACGTCCACGGCGGGGTGACCGAGGTTCGCCTCGCCCCAACCGTGAGGACGCATTGGCTCGCGGGGCGGCTTCGGCGGATCCATGATTGGGCTGACCATAAAGTCGGCGTCTGTGCGCTGGCTAGGCTCTAGCTTCGGGAACATGGCGCGCAAGGTCTGCGGATCCACCTCGAGGTAGGGGGGCATCGCCGGCGGCCCGGCGAGGGCCCGCACGAGCAGCCCAATGCAAAAGGCGTGGAAGGGCTGGCCGGCGTCCAGCGCGGCCTTCTTCAGGTCGCGCATCAGGTCATCGGGCACGTTGCGTAGATTCAGGACGGCCATGCAACGCCCTCCCGCGAGAGCCCGTCAACCCATCTCAGCGACTGTGTACGATAGAAGTTGTCGGCGCGAATTACCGCCTTTGTTTTGGTGTCTATAATGATCGCGCAGCCGGGCAGAAAATCGAGGCGGCTGCATTCAGCGCAAGCCTTTGCGTCGGCCGCGCTGGGAAACATATCAACCAGTCGGAAACCGTCCGAAGCCTCAAACGGGTTAGAAAGGGCCCTCCCCATTGTCTCTGGTTTCCAGATCATAAAAAACAGAGCGATCCGATCCTTATGGACCCGCGGCGGGATGTAAAGATTTTGCAGCACAAGCTGCTCTTTTTCTTCGTCTGTCATCATTCTGGCCTTCTTGTCTTGCGTGGATGGTACAAATGTACCACGCCTTTACGTGATCTCCACGTCAAGGTGTTTTGCGGTTGATTTTTTCGGGGATGCCTCCGCCGGCGGCGCGGCCTGGGCTGGCCGGCTTGGCTGGGCGGGTTGGGCGGCTTTGGGCGGCGCCGGCGCGGCCTCTGGAAACAGGGGCGCTGGGGCCGGTGCCGGGGCGGTGTTTTCCGCTGGTGCCTCGCGCTCTACAGCAAAGATGGACTCGTAGAAGCTGGGGCCGGGATTGTCCGGTGCCGGCTGCGCCAGCGGGGTCTGGCCCGCGTCGAGCGAGCCGGCTGCGACCTTTACCCGATTGCCGTCGCGGATGGTACCGGTGTACACCATCACCAGCTTCACCGCCTCCAGCACTGCCGACGAGTGCTCCGCCGGGTCCAGGTTGAGGACGCCCTTGATGGCCCGCTCCGCATCGTTGAGAGAGACCTGGTCGCGCCGGCTGTCGGCCTCCTCCTGGTGCACGCGCTCGCGCGCGATCAGCCGGTCCTCTTCGATCTCGATGTGCGATTTGCGGCGCTGGATCTCGGCCTGCACGTGCGTGCGCTTGTAGATGCGCTGGGCCTCGTCCTCGGGGATCCGGCACTTCCGGGCCACCAGGGCCAGTGCAGCCTCGGCGTAGTGCTCGCGCACAAAGTGATGGACGAATCGCTGCTCTTTCTCGTTGAGCGGCTTGAATGGATCCCGTGGCACGTCTGGCGCTCCTTGGCGAAACAACCCGTTTTCACCCTCTAAGAATCGGGTCGAAACAGGGCAATGCGTCGTGCTACTTCGAGGCGAGCACTTTCTGGCCCGGCTCGACCGTGGGCGGTTCTTCTTCGGCGGGCACCTCGGCCAGGGCCTGGCGCCACTTTTCCACCAGCGAGGCGCGTAGTTGCGGGTCGTCGATCTCGGGCAGCTGGGACTCGCCTTTCCTGGCCAAGTAGGGCCGCAGCTCCAGTTTCTCCTGGGGCGTAGCGGCCTTCCACACGTCGAGGATGCTGGGGTCGCCCTTGCGCAGCGGCAGGAAGCGCAGGCCGGCGGACATGAACTCGTTCACCAGGCGGGGCTGCTGCGCGCGATCGATAATGCGCCAGGCCTCGCGTACTGTGATCTCGTGGTCCTCCGCCTTGGCCAGCACGTCGCGCGCCTTGATCTTCCCGTTCCTCAGCTCGTCCTCGAGCTGGTAGTTCTTGCGGCTGCGCGCCTGGCGCTCCGGGTCATCCGGCATGTCGGGGATATTCTCCACATACACCTGGTGCACCATCTCCTCGGCCGGCGTGCGGTCCTTCGCCGGGTAGATGCCGCTCGCGCCCAGCATGGTCTCGAGCAGGGAAACGTCCGGCGTGGTGAAGACCTTCTGCACCTGAAAAGGCAGCGCGCGGGTCACCGCGTCCTTCACCTCGTCGGGGAAGTTCCGCTGCTGGCCGTACTTGTTGCGTCCGGTGGCGAACTCGAAGGCCGCGGAAAACGGCGAGCTCAGCCGGTTCATGGCGAAGTTGCGGGGATCTCTCATCATGTGCACCATGTCGCCCAGCGCCCACCGCACCCCGTAGTCCTTGTCGCCGATCTGCACGTTGAAGGCGTGGCGCTTGTCCCACTTCGCGTCGCCCTTGTTGAACGCTGCATTCAGCCCTCGGGCGGCCAGGTAGATCATCGCCGCCCCGCGCATGAGCGACACCGCCTGCACACGCCCGTGCGGCAGCGCGGCCTGCCCCACATACCGGCCCGTCGACTCCAGGAACTCCGGGGCAAAGAAAATGAGGCGCATGAGCTGCTTGGTGCTCTTCGATCGCGGCATCGAGTCAAACGCCGTGTTCATCATGCCGACTGCATGATTGGCCTGCTTAGCCGACAATTCGTAGAGCATCCGCTGGGCCAGGTCCTTCGCCGCGGCCTTGCGTTCGGCCTCGGTGGCATTGCGCATCGTCGGCCCCAGCTCCCGCAGGGCGCGCTCCTCGAACTCCTTGCCATAGATCCTCGTATTCGCTTCGAAGGCCTTCTTGCCCAGGTCGACGGCGGCGCGCGGAATCCAGTCGCGGAAGAGCCACTGCGAAAAGCCGTGCACCCGGTCCATCGCCACATTGACCCCCGGCACCCCCTCGAAGATGCCTTTCAGCATCCGGGCCGACATCAGGCCCTCGGCATCGGCGTCGAGCGGGCTCAGGCCGTTGGCCACCAGGCCGCGGGTCACCTCGTCCTTCATGTCGATCTCGGGCAGCCGGAAGGGGTTCGCCCAGTGCTCGAGCACGCGCTGCGAGACGTTGAACAGATGGAACGGCGCCGGAATCAGCGAGGTCATCACCTCCTTGGTCAGGGCGTTCAGCTGCAGCGCCCCGTGGCCGATCTTCTGCATCAGCGTCTGGTTGCGGTCAAACCAGCCGGGCGTCATCATGTCTTCCACCTGGTTGGCCACGCCGCCCTTCTCCGACTTCAGAAAATACAGGCTGCCCTTGAACGCGATGTGCGAGGGGTCCTCTTCCCACAGCTTCGGGTCTTCCTCGAAGCCCTTCAGGTCCTCGGCCGTCGGCTCGAAGAGAAAGCCGCGCGTCTGCGGCAGTTCGGGGAACTCCCGGTAATCGCGCAGGTCGATGTCCTGCGGCACCTCCTGGCGCTTCATCACCTGGGGCACCTCGTCCTCGCGCGCCACAATCCAGCGGCCCGAGGTGTTGAGCACCGCCAGCGGCTTGCCCGCGTCGTTCTTTGCGGTGAGCATGTTGCGCAGCAGGGTGCGCGTCGTCAGCGCCTCGTTGCCGGCCGCGTCGTAGGCCGCCATCAGGTCGAGGATGTCCGGGCTCTTGGGAATCAGGCCGTGATTCTCGGCTTCGAAGTAGGTATGGAAGACGCGGTCCTTGATGAACCCGGGATCGGGATTCAGCTCGCTCAGGTCGATGAGGTGCGCGAGGTTCTCCGCCTCACCCGTGCGCACATAGAGGTGGTTCACGTAATTGCGCGCCGCGTGGTAGAGCAGGCCATTCTCCTGCCAGACCTTGAGCAGGTCGTCGAAGTGTTGCTTCACCCGCTGCGCGGCCTCGCGCTGCTGCGGATCCAGAGTCGCCGCGGCCTTATAGTGCGCCACCGACTCCCGGTAATGGTCCTTGAGCCGGGCATCCATCTTCCGGCCGCTCGCCCACTGCGCGCGCTGCTCCGCCTTCTGTGCCCACTCGTTGAGCTTCTTTGGGTCGCCGTTGGCCTCGATCCAGTACTTGATTGCAGCCCGCGCTGTCTTGTCGGGGACCGCCTCCAGCACGCTCTTCTTGAGCGCGCGCAAGGCCAGGGCCGCCTCGGTCCGGCTCACGTTGGCTTCGCCCAGCAGGGCTTTCCAGTCGGTCGGATGGGGCACGCCGATCGCGCGCACCCTGCTTGCCACGCCGGAAGCGAGTGCGCGGGCCTTGTCGGCCAGCCGCGAGGGTTCGCCGGAGGCCTGGAAGTCATGGGTGAGCGCGGCGACGAAAGCATTCGCATGCGCCAGGCCCTTCTCGAGGCCAGGGACGCGGCGCCAGAACGCGCCGGCGCGGCCCGTCGAATCGTCCAGGGTATCGCCGGCCCAGTCGGAGAATCGCTCGACGGCGGAGCGCTCGTCCTCGGGCTTCATCTTGTCGAGATCGTCGATCAGGCTCTGGATGCTCTTGGCAACGGGATTCTCTTTGGTTCCCTTCTGGAAGAGCGTCATCTGGCCGGCTTCGGTCGGCGATTCCGGCTCGCCGAAGAGGGTCGCGTTCTCGCCGGATCCAAAGAAGAGCGGCGACTCGCGTTCCATCCTTCCCGCCGCCGCGCTGATGTCGCCCTTGGGGCGGCGCATCTCTTCGCTCAGCAGCCGGCCCTGCTCCTCCCCAGCCGCCGCGGCGCGCTCCTCGTCGGCCTGCTCCATCCCCGGCAGGGCCAGCGAATCCTCCGGCAGCAGGCCGCGCTGCGCCCGCTGGTAGAGCGGGACATCCTCGTCGAAGCCGTTGAGAACCTTGATGGCGTTATCGTCGAAAACCACGTAATTGTGGGTCAGGCCGGACTGCCTTTTCTCTGTGATCTCGGCGCGCAGCCCCCTTGCCTCGGCAGCCCTCACCTTTGCCTCTGCTTCCGCCCGTGTGGCGAACATGGCATCACCGACCTGGATCTCGCCATCAAATGTCGCGACATCAAACCGATACCGCGCGGTCGTTCTGCTGCCATGGTCGAGGTACTTGATCCCCTGGATTCCCAGCTTGTGCAGGGTTTCCGAAGCCTCCTTGGCCGGGTCCGCGGCAGGGCTCTCCCGTCGCTGCGCCAGCTCTTTCCTAAGCTCCGAGTAGATCTGCTCCCCCGTATAGCCCGTGCCCTTGCCGTTTTCGTCCAGCCCGGTCGGAATCATGCGCTCCCTGAAAGCCGCAGCGATTGCGTCCCTAACCGGCTCGGGTTGTTCCGCAAGCGGCTTGTCCCAGTCCAGCATCGCGTCGTTTTCAGGGATCTCTGCGGTGTACAGGTGCCCCTTGCCGACCCGCGCCGCCGTTTCGTCGATCATCTTCGCGTGCATACTCGCGAGCTCGCTCTCAAGGGGTGCGCGAGCCTTTGCCAGGGCCTCAAACTGTCCGGGTCTACCGTTCAAATACTTCTTGTCGAGGGCGTGCAGCTCGCTCACCACGCGGTCCCACTGGTCCTTGTATTTGGCCGTTGCGGCGGCGTCCGGGGTGAGCTCCTCGTGCGAGGTCAGTTTCTGTCTGTACCAGTCGGCAACCTCCCGGTCGCCTGCGAAGTAGAGACCCCACCCGTAGGCCTGCATGCCCTCGCCGCGCCCGATATGGTCCAGACTGAACTTACTAAATTTGAAGCGCGACCCGTGAAAGACGCGCTGCATGAGGCGGTCCAGCACCCCCTGCTTCTGCGCCGGCGTCAGTTCACCTTCCGCCGTGCCGCCTTCTGGAAGACCTTGTTGGCCACGTCCACCAGCGGCCCCGGCTCCTCGGGTATCACCCGCACGCCCTTCGCTTCCGGCGAGCGGTGAAACTCCCGCATTGCGGCCTTCAGCTGCGCCTCGTGCCGCGCCTCCTCGGCCTGCTTCATCGGATTCTGCTTCGTAGCCATGTCGCGCCTCCCTCAGCGCCGCTTCAGCCTCCGGCGTCACCGGCGGCATCCCGTTGAAAATTGTACCGCCATGCTCCTCGGCCGCGGCGCGCGCAAAGGCGTGCACCAGCTCGAAGCGCTGGTCGGGGGTCAGCTTCAGCGCCGGGTCGCCCGCCATGGCCTTCGCCATCAGCTCGAGGGCGATCTCCGTCCTGCCTTCCCTGCCGCCCTTACCGTAGCCCATCGCGCGCAGCTGGTCGGCGATCTCGCGGAACTCCGGGCGATCCGCCACCGCGTGCATCGCGTCGGACTGGGCCATCTTATTGCGCCGCTGCCACTGGTGCCAGCCCTCCTCGAGCACCGTGTCGGGTGTGTAGTCCCCGCGCAGCAGCATCACGCTGCCGTCCGGTTGCCGCGCCTCCCGCAGCGCCGTGGCCATCCGGTCATAGCCGGCGGCAGCTTCCGCCCCGCCTACTTCCTTGCGCGCGCTGCCGGCCATCGAGCGCAGCATCAGCTCCAGCTTGTTCGCAGCCTCGCGGCTCAGGGAGACGCCTTTCCAGGCGGTCTTTTCGCCCAGGCCGGCCCGGTGCCAGAGCGCATACGCATCCGGATCCAGCACGACAGCCTTGCCCGTCGCCGTCTCCGCCACCGTTGCCTGGTGCGCCGCCGCGTTCTCGCGCAGGCTGCGCTTCCGGGCGGCGTCGATGCCGCGGGCATACTCGTCCGCAGAGACAGCTTGGCCGGGAGTCTTTTGTCTCCCGGCCTCGTCTGTCTCACCCGTCTCGCTTTTAGTGTTTGTCTCGGAACTTAGTACGGAACCTGCAGGTGCGGGTCTTTCTTCTGCGCCTCGCCCCAGGCCCTCATCGCTCGCCCTGCTCGCTCCGCCAGGCCGGCTTCCGGTCGAGCCGGAGCCTGATCCCCGGTCGGTCGCCCGGGCCGCTGCGAGGACTGCCTTTCCGCGGTCGCCCTCGAAAACTCCTTCGCTTTCGAGCTCTGCAAGTTTCGCATCGATCTCATTCCTGATTTCATTGTAGCTCTGGCCCCCTCGGAGGTCAACGAAACGCTGCAGTGCCTCGGTACCTTCGTGCGCGGTGGCCTCTGCCGCGCTGGCGCCGGAGTTATCGACCACCACAAACCTGACCTGGTCGCCAAACTCGTCGCGTACCTGCTCGAGCACCCGCGGCACGTTGTAATAGGCGTCGGCCATGTACTTCGTCTGGACGGTGCGCCCGATGCCCGGGCGGCCGCCATGACCCAGAGCTCGCCGCACCATCCGCTCCACCGTCTTGCCGGGCTCGTCGACGTGGATCCACTCGACGACCGGCGTGCGGCCGGAGTCGATGACCTTCCGTAGCAGGCTGGCGAAGTTCTTGTACTCGTCGCTGATTGCTTCAATCTGGAGGCCTGCGTTGTCGAAGATGCCGCGCGCCTGGCCGGAGGTCTTGCCGCTCCCAGGCGACGCCGTCGTGATGCGCACCAGATCCTTGCCGGGCCGGACGGGTTCGCTGAGGACCGTGTCGAGCGCGGTGTCGCGGATCGCCTTGCCGGCGTTGGCAACAATGCGGTCATTGCCGGTCGGGTCTGCCTTGAACTCGGGCAGCAGTTCCTTGGCAGCGTCCGTCGCCAGCGTCGGCACACCATCCTTAGTGAAGCGCTCCAGGTAATCGCCGGCCAGCTTGGGCAGGTTGCGGTGAACGCGCTCGTTGACCTCTGCTTCCTCCGGGGTGCCGGTGAGGTTTTTCGGCGGTGCGTCGGGCACCCGGATCCGCAGCGCGTCGCGCGGGATCTCATCCAGCTTGGTGCCATCGCTCAGGCGGGATCGGCCGCCCGGCTTGCCGCCGTTCGGCGCTTCGTTGTAGAAGGTTACTTCGCCGCGGCGGAAGTCGCCTGTGGCGGGGTCGCGGACAAGGAAGTGTTCGCCTTTGGTCCAGCCACGGCGCGGGGTGCGCTGGGCGGCGACTGCCGGAGCCGCTTCTGTGCCTGCTCGAATCCCTCGATCGCCGCCCTGCGGTCTGCCGGTGAGAGTCTCGGATAGAGCCTTTCTGACATCGTCGTAAGCCCGCTGCTTGATGGCTGCGGGCGTCTCCTTTCCCTCGGCCAGCTGCTGGGCCGCGCGATTGAGGATCGTGTCGACATCGCCGGCGCGCGTGCTCAGCCGGTCGTACAGCTCCTGGGCCTGGGCCGCGTTCGTTGCGATCTCGCGGTTCTTGGCTGCATTGATTCTATTCCCAGCGCTGCCCAGCTGCGCGGCTTTTTTCTCATCCGCCACCGAGCCGAAGATCCGTTTCTCCCTGCCGATCTGCTCGCGAATGTAGCTCGAGACCTCGGCCTTCTCGAGTGCCAGGTTGCGGGTTTCGGCCTGGGTCCCGAAGAGCGTCTGCTGAAAGTCGGTGTGGCTGCCGGCACCCTTGGCCATGCGGGCCAGCTCGTCCACGGTATCGTCGGAGACCTTGCGGCCCCTCGCCTCGGCGCGCTCCACCAGCTTCAGGATCGCTTCCTGCTCCTCCGGCACGTCGGTCGCCTTGCCGATGGCGATCGCCCGGTTGAGCCGCAGCTTGCCGGTCACCACGTCGTCGAAAATCGGATCGGCCAACCGTGATAAGGCGATGCCATTGGCCGCGGTCGCTTCCCCCATGGAGATCCCGATGCGGTCAAGATCCGCCGGCGTAAAGCCAGAGTCGCGGAAGAACTTGGCGGCGTCCATCGGGGTGCCGCGGCCCTCGGCGATGTTCTGCATGGCGCCGATCGAGCGGGCTGCCTCGGCCGTCGGCGCTTCCAACATCAGCACGTTCATCGCCGGCACACCGGAGCCGCTCGCCAGCTCGAAGCGGTGATGTCCGTTCACCACATACACCTTGCCGTCCGCAGGGTCGCGCCACACGCTGATCACACCAGCCAGGGCATCATTCCACTTGCGCCCGTGCAGCAGGTCGCTCGTGCCGGCGGCCGAGGTCGCGCTCATCTTGTACTGGAAGCGCTTCGGGTCCGCGTGCAGCTCGGCAACCGGCACACGCGCCACCTGGTTCGGCCGCAGGTCCGCGGCCGGAGTTACTTCTGTTTCCGCCGGTCGTGCGCCTCCCGGAATGCCGAGGCCTTCGAGCTGCGGCTGTGCTCCGGCAGCTTCAGCCCCTCGCTCGCCTTGTTCCACTCGTCCACGTCCACCCCCTGCGCCTCCAGCTTCTTCCGGTTGGCGTTGAAGAACTCCTCCTGGGCCTCGCTCTTGTAGGGCATGAATCTTCTCCTGCGGCTCGGCCAGCAGCCGGCCGGTGTTGGGTTCCACCGTCGCCGCCCGGTCGTCATAGAGCCGGATCATGTTCGGGTCTTTGACGGCGGTGATGGGCAGCTCCTGGCCGACGTGCTGCTTCACCCACTTCTCGATGGTTGCGCGCGCCATCCCGTCCGGGTCATGCGCGACGCGGGCGGTGAGGATCCGAGCCTTGACCCCCTGATCGAGCAGCTGCTTCAGGCGGTCGACGCCTTCGGGAATGGGCTCGCCGATGTGCTCCGGCCCCTTGAAACCTTCATCGTGAGCCAGCGTCTTGTCGAGATCGAAGCCGACCCAGGCCTCGTCGGGGTTGAAGTCGTAGCGCAGGACGCGCGAGCCCTCGGTGAAGGGCCCCTCGGCGGCCGTGGGCAGGTGGCCCGGCGCCGCCTTGTTCTCCGCGTTGGCCGAAATTCCACCTTCTGTAATGTGTGCATTTGCCGTTTCCGGTGCGACGGGCCTGGCGTAATTGCCCTGGCGCAGCCGAGCCTCCCGCTCCGCCACAGCGAGCCGGTCCCCCTCGCGGAGCTCCTCCGGCGTCAGCGGAGACTCGTCGCGCGGCGCATGATAATCCTCGCCGTACTTTTCCAGCATCCTCCGGTCGAAGTCTTCAAGCGCCTTTGTAGCCTGCCGCTCTGCGTCTGGACTAATGATTTCCGGCTGTTTGCCTTTTTCTTCGCCCCGGCCCCGCAGCGGCACCTGCTTCTCGTTGCCGTTGCGGTCGGTGATCGAGATGTGGTCAATCGGAAAGCGCTGGCCCTGGGCATCGGACAGGTTGACATATTTGCCCTCGGTCCCTGGCTTCACATAGGCGACCGTCGCGTGCGGCTTGTAGTCCGGAAAGCTCGACGCGGCGAAGGCGCCGTGCTTTTCGATCTCCGCGTTGATGCGATGCAGCTCGGGTGATTCGACGGGCGCCACGATCGGCACGGCGCCGTCGGAGTGCTCTGAGGCAGGGAAGGAATGCGTCGCGCCCAGCGTCGCCTCGAAGGGCTTCTGGGACTCGATGAAGCGCTCGATGCCGGCGGTGTCGTCGCCTTTCACGCCGTAGCGCACGGTCACATGGGGGTGCGTCTCGAGGCCGCCCTCCGTGCCGTTCACGTCCCCGGCCAGGTCCTGGGGCGCAATCTTCGAGCGCAGGCCGGCCAGCGCCTTGCCCGCTTCGCTCTCGTCCGGAATGTTGGCCTGCGTGGAGCCGTGCTTGAAGACCGGCGCGGCCCCCTCGGCAGGCGGCTCTGGCGTTGCTCCGCGACCTCCTTCCCCAGCCATAGCTGGCAAGATTTTGTTGCGTTCTCGGAACCTCTGGTAATCGGCCTCGTTCTGGGCCTTCAGCCGGGCCATGGCCGCCTTGTCGCCCTCGCGGGCCTTCTCATAGAGGCCATGTCGGGCGTCGGCGTTCTCGGCCACCTCGCGCGGCAGGATCTGCACCTCGTGCGAGACCGGCGAGCCCGGCTCGCGCACCTGCAGCGTCATGCCATGGAAGCCCGTCTCCTCGTTGCCCTTGTCAAACTCATCCTGCTCGTCGGGCACCTCGAAGCGCTGGCGCAGGGCGGCCGCGGCCTGGTCGCGCGCCTCGGGCGTGTCGACGGCGATACGGAAGCCGGAATAGTCCCTGAGAGTCCGCGGGGACTGGTCCTCGCTCTCGATCTTCTCCTCGACCCGTTCGGGCGATTTCTCATCCCGGGCGCCGGCCAGGCGCGCGCCCTCGATGGGCTCGAGTGCGTCGCTGATTGTCTGCTTGACGGCGGGGTGCTCGGCCGTCGCCGCGGCCTGGTTCACCTCGGGGCGTGGCGACTGCTGCATGACCGTGCGGCCAGTCTCCGGCTCTTCGGTCCCGATGGGTGGCGCGCCAGCGGCTATTCGCCGGACTTCGTTCTGTCTGCGCACGCGCCGGTCCTCTGCGGCGTTTTCCTCCGGCGTTGGGACTCCGAAGACGTCCGCGACGGACCTTTGTCCCGGCTCCCCAGATGTTCCACGTGAAACTTGTGCAACATTCTCTGTCGGTGAGGCCTCGGGTTCGTACACGGCACCGAGTCCATCAAAGGCTTTGGCTGTGGAGCTCTCCTTTGGGTGGTCAAGGTCCCAAAAATAGCCGCGCAGGCTGGCCGGGTCGTCCAGCATCTGCCGCAGATTGCGCATTTCCGTAAGCTCGTCCCGGCTAAGCAGCCGCGCAGGGATGGTTACGTCCTTCGGCTGTCCGTCGGGCCCTGGAACCCGTACCTGCTGCTCGCGCCCAGAATCCGCGATTGCCCGGATCCGGCTTTTCGCCCTCTCCCGCAGCTGCTCGTCAGTGTCGGGGACCACCTCCTGGGGACCTCCGCCAGGACGAGCCTCGTCGACTAACCGCGTCGCTGCCTGTTGTGCGCGGTATTGCGCAACTCTGCCGGGAGCGATCTCCGGCTCCGAGGCGGCATTGGCATTCAGCCCGTGGTGCAGCGCGAGACCAGCCACCGTCGCATTGAAGAGCGCGTCGGTAGCCAGCGCGGCCGCAGCCGGGTTATTGCCCTCCTTATACGCCTGGGCGGCCTGCTTGGCGCTGGAGTACACACCCTTCACGGCCTGCTGGGTAAAGACCGCCGCCAGCACGTCGGAGATCGTGCCCAGCTTCGAGAAGAAGCCGCCCGCCACCATGCCGACATTCGCCGGCGTGGTCATCGCGTTGAGATCCTGCTGCAGGCGGTCATGCGCTGCGGCCAGCGCAGGATGCCGCGCCAGGTATTTCTCCCCAGCCCCGACCGGGTCCAGGATGGCCGCGATCTGCGGATGGTCCTTTTGGAAGCCGTCCCATATCTGCTTTGCGTGCTGGGCCGGGCCTGTGAGCTGCCCACTGTCGTCGGGCGCGTAGTCCACCAGCGGCTTCTCGTTGGCCCAGGTAAAGAAGTTCTTGATCGGCGCGGGCACGTATTGAAGTAGCGCGCCCTGCTCGGCCACCTGCCCCTGCCAGTAGGGCGAGCCCGCGGGCCGTGGGAGCTGCGTGGTCTGGGGCTGCTTCGGCGGCGCGGCCGGCGCCGGTATCGGCTGCGGCCGCGGCGTCTCGTCGGTGACGATCTGGCCGTGCCGGGTCACCAGGCGGTCGCCTACCCAACGCGGCGCCTCGGGCGTCGCATACATCGACTCACGCGAAAAGACGCCGCTATAGGGCGTCTTCCACGTGTCGGGATAGTGCATCGTCCCGTCGAAATTGCTGTGCTGCTGGGTCGCGTTGCCCTGCTGCATGGCCTGCCAGTAGCCGCGCATGTCGTAATCGGAGGTGGGCGTGTCCTGCCAGGGCACCTTGTTCTGCTTGACCCACTGCTGAAACTTCGCCTCGTCCGCAGGGGCGAGCTTCGTCGTGTACGGTCCCGCCTTCGCCCATGGCCGGTTAAAGCCGTAGCTGACCTCCGGGGCCTGGTCCTCGGGGTTCTTGCTGCGGTTGAGCGCGGTCGCGGCCATGTCGATCCGCTGGGTCGGCAAAGGCGCGGGGCCCGGAGCGGCCGGCAGGCTCGCCATGTCGATGCGCTGCGTAGGAAGCGGCGCAAAGGGCGCCTGCGGAGGCCGCAGCGGCGCAGGCGCGGGTGTCGCAGGCGCCTCATACTGTGCGCCGAGGCCCGCAAAGGGATCGGCCGCAGGCTTCGCAGCAGGAGGCGGTGCGGGGGCCGCAGTCGGCGCAGGAGTCTCGTAGACTCCGCCCAGCGCGGCAAAGGGGTCAGATTGGCCGGGCATCACCGGCGTCGCCGTCGCGCTCATGGCTTAGATGGGCTCCGCCCCGAGAGACCAGGCCTGCGCGGCATTCTTCGCCGGGAATTTTGCAATCCGGCCGTCCGGCAGCTTCATCCGCACCATGCCGTCCGGTCCGGGGTTGAACCTGGGCGGCTGCCCCTGGCGCGCGCCCTGCGCGGCGGCGGCGGCTGCTGCGGGAGCGGGCTGGTTCACCCGCTGGCCGCTCGCCGGCGCCGAGGTGGCATTCACCCTGCCGGCCTGCCCGTCGCCGGGTTGTACCGGCGGCGCCTGCGCGGCGGCTGCGGAAACTACGTTTCCCCCCTGATCCATCGTGACGCCCAAGGGGGCAAGCCGAACGTTCGCGTCGGTACGGAACTTGTCCAGACGCGCCTGCATCTGCTGGCCGGTCATCACATCCGCAGGGTTTTTCGCCAGGCCACCACCAGCGTACATCGTTCCACGTTTCGTCCAGTAGCCGTCCTTCTGACGCTCCCACTGAGAGAGGAAGGCGTCTTTATCGGCCACAGCTTTTGACACGATTGCGTCGGCTTTTTCTCCCCCGCCGCCCGCGCGCGGTTCCGTTCCCCTCGCCGCTTGAATCAGCCCCTGCCAATCCGCGACCGTCTTCGGTCCCTGCCCGCCGTGCTCCCCGCGGAACGCCGCCACCAGCGTGTTCAGGTTCGTCTCCTCCGGACTCGGGGCCCGCTGGGCCTGCTCCTGCATCTGCCCGGTGAGGATGTACCGCCAGCGCCGGAAGCCCTGGGGCATCCCTGCCTGGTCGGCGAACTTCGTCCGCTGGTCGATCTCGGCCTGTGTCGCCTGCACCTTCCCTTCGGCGGAGACATTGAAGGCCTTCTGCGTCTCGGCATCGGCCTTCTGCTGGTCGATCGGCACCTCGGCCGCCTTGGTGTTGGCGGTGGAAAGACCCGTAGCGGTCTCCCCAGCTCCCTTTCCTGCGGCGCTCGCATCCTTCAGCGCGGTCTCCTGCGCCACGCGCATATCCTGCGCCTGTTTGAAGTTGGCCGCCGCATCGGCAAGCCGCTGCTGGTCCTGTTCGGTCTGCCGCCTGTTGGCGTCGAGAGCCGTGTCATAGGCATCCGTCGGGGCGCCATAGGCGGTCCCGCCGCGCACCAGCGCAGGGTCGAGCGCGCCGGCCGCCGCGCCAAAGATGCCACCCGTCGCCGCGCCAAGGGCCGCACCTTTCAGGCCGCGCAGGATCCGCGTCCCCCATCCCGGTTTGTAGTCGCGCGGGTTTGGGGTTGCCGCCTGGTCGGCCACCACTTGTTCCTGCAGCCTTGGAATCTCCGGGTCGGCTTGCATGGCCCGTGCCGTATCGAGCAGCTTTTCCCCAGCCTGGAGCTGCATGCCTGCGCCCTGCTGGGCCGTGTCGCTCGTCCAACCCGCCGGCTGCGTCTCGGGGGCGGGCATCCTCGGCGCGGGAGCGCTGGCGACGCCGCCCGGCGCGCCGGTCACTCCCACCGTCTGCCGCCCTGCTCCCTGGTACGGCGACGCAGGGGCAGGAGTCGGCATCGCCGTCGTATCCGGCTTCATCTGCAAAGGCGGCGTCCGCTGCTGCGCGGCCTGGATGCGCTGGGTGAGCTGGTCGGCGCCACCACCGCCGGCCATCATCATGCGGACCTCGTCCGGGTCGAGTCCGGCCGCGGTCACGGGCGAGCCCGCGTAGGGCAGGCCCTCGAAGTTGTCGGGGTCACCGAGGTTGCTGCTGATACCGGGCTGAGCCATTAGAACACCTCCGTGAAGCCGTCGCCGACACGCTCGATCGCCCAGTGGTGCCACTCATCCGGAGGCTTGCCGGAGGTGTGGCGCACGCGATTGTGATAGAGCCACTGGTAGCGGCGCCAGAAGGCTCCGCCTTCAGAGGTGGCGAGCCACAGCTCGGCCCGGGTCAGCGCCCGGTCGAAAAGCCAGCGCAGGATGCGCGTCGCGAGCCGCGAGCGGGGCATCACGCGCCCGGCAATCCACTCGCCCGCCAGCTGGTAGAGCCCGATCACCGGAGCGCCGTACCAGTGCCGCCCGAACTCGTAATGCAGGTACATCCGTACCGCGATGGTGCGGGTGTCTCCCCATCCGTTGTACAGCCGCGCGGCGATCCAGCAACCCGCCAACTTCGCACCCATGCCGCCCGCAAAGGACGATCCCGCGCTGATCACGCCCTGCCCCAGCTCCTGCCAGAAGCTCGGCGTCTTGGAGGCCTCCGTTTCCTGGTTGAGCGCGCCAGTGGCCGCCCCGGTCTCCGTTCCGAGCATGCCCTGCTCCATCTGCGCGGGCACCGCGGTCGCTCCCAGCACACCCTGGTTGTACCCGGCTTCCGCGCCGATCCGGTTCGTGTTCGCGCTGGCCTCGGCGCCCATCATGTTTCGGGTATTGTTCTCGTTCATCTGCTCGGTCGCGGCGATCGCAGCGGCCGGATTCTGCCCGCTGCGCACCTGCTCGGCCTGCAGCGCCTGCCCGGCGCCCTGCGCCTGCGCCGCGGAGGTGTCGGCGAGAGCCTGGTTCTGGCTCGTCTGGAACTCGCCGCCCTGGACGTAGGGATTCTCGGCCGCGTATTTGGCGAGCGCATTTTTGTACTCGCCGATGTCCGCGTTTTCTGCCCCGTAAGTCGACTGCGCGTTGGCGTTGTATCCGGCGTTCTGGCCGCTCGCTGTGTTGAATGCCTGGTTGCTCTGGCTCTTGGTCAAGCTCTCCCCCCGAAGGGCCGGTAAAAATGGGCTACCCTTCCGTCGTCGCGTTCCATGTTTAGGCGCTGCCCCACGGCCCGGTCCCACTGGCGAACCCTCGCCAACGGCACCAGCGCATGGAATCCTCCGTAACCCATCTGCTCCAAAAGTCGCTCCGCACACAAAATCCCGGGCAGGCTCAGCGCCGTGCCCCTGGCGCCTGCGCCGTAGGTCAGCAGCTCCACCTGCCGCTCAAAGATGTGCGCCTGCACGATGCGGCCCCGGTCCAGAACCTTCAGCGCGAGCGGGATGTTCGGCAAAAGGACGTCGTCCTCGTCGAAGAGCCGCGGCACCGCGAAGTCGGTCCCATATTTTTCGTTGTCGCGGTTGCAGAGCGCCCAGACCTCGGGCACATCCGCCGGCGTGATGTTCTGCACTTCCGTCCCGTTCATTCCTGCGCTACCTTCCTATCTTTGGCGGGGCACCCAGTTGCGCGCCGTGCCTGCGGGCGAAGCTGCGAGCGTTGGCATGCAGCGCATTCAGGCCTGCCAGCAGCTCCTGCTGTTTGGCGACGACGTCGAAGTGGTTTCCCTCGCCATCCACCAGCGTGCCCTCCGGCGTCAGCGCGAGCCCGTCGCCCAGCCGGATCTGCAGCAGATGCCGCGCCGGCTCCCCGTTGCGGTTCTTCACGCCGCGCTCCACAAAGGTCGTGACGTGCATCATCTCCGCCAGATCCACGTGCTGGTGTTCAACCTCCCAGGCCATCGGTTACCTCTTTCTCCGCTGCAGGAGCAGGACCCAGAGCACCCAGCCGGGGAAGAGCACCGTTATCACGGCCACGCTGTATTTGAATTGCTCCCACGCACTCAGCGGGTCGAAAAGAAGATGGTGCAGTAGTCTCATACAGCCGTCAGTCTCCCTCCGTTGCCGCCTACCGCCGTGCCGCCGCCCGCAGTTCCCGTGCCCACGCCGCCGCTCACATTCACCGTGTCGGTGCCGGCATACGCGCTCCCTGGGTTGCCCGGCGCGATCGAAATCAGCTTGCCGTTGGTGATGGTCTGCGCGCCCGGCGTCGCCCCTGTCCCGGTCGCCGTCGCAATCGTCAGCGTCACCGGCCCGGTCAGGCCGTTGCCCTGGTTCGTCACATTCCAGCCGAGCACCGCGCCGCCCGAGCCCAGCACCAGAGAAACCGCCGGCAGAACCGGCGTTCCTGTATCCACCACGCTCACCTTGCCGATCGGCGTCACGTCGTCCGACGCCAGTAGCTCGCCCAGCGTCGAGCGCAGGATGTATTGGCTGCCGTCCCAGCCGACGAACTGGCTGCTTCCCGCCGCCACTCCGACAATCGTCGCGCCAGGCAGCGCCCTCTGCGCGGGTCCCTTCTGCGCCACCAGACTCGTCAGCGGCCCGCTCGCTCCCTGGATCTGCACCTCGGCCGTCGCGCCCACCGCCTGCGAGGTCACCACGCCGTAGTTGGTCTGGTTGAAGGCGCCTGCGTCGCTCGTGGCCGCGCTCGATACCTTGCCCGAGCTGATCGTCTCCGTGGACGCCAGCTGATAACTCGACCAGTTTTTCAGATCGAAACTCGCGCGCAGCCGGAAAAATAAGGTCTGGCCCGGCTCCGCCACCGTGCCGTTGGCTCCCGCCGTCGGCGGCAGGGTCGTTACATTCTGTGTGAAACTCTTCAGCGGGCAGTAGCTCACCTCGTGCCAAACCGTCTGACCGCTGGCCTGATAGGGATTCGTCACCGACCATTGAAACTGCCCGTTCGCGCCCGTCACAGAAAACACCAGCTTCGACGGCGAAGCGGCATTCACCGCCTTCGAACCGCCGGGCGTCGGCCAGATGCCGCCGGGAAGCGACGCCTGAATCGCGATCTGCATCTGCGTCATGAGCTGGCGGAAGTCCTCCGTCTGCGGGGTCTTGCCCCTGTCGAGGTCGCGGCAGATGGATTCGACGTAGACGCCGAGCCGGTTGGTTCCAGGCGTGGCTACGCTCATGGGTTGTTCGTCTCCAGCTCGCCGCGGCCCACGGTGAAGGGAATCACGTAGACGGTCAGCGTCTTCAGGCTTGCCCAGGCGCCGGGCTGCTTCCCGTTGGTGATGCGCACCCGCCAGTATTCGTCGATCACCGGCTCGCACTTGAGGGTGATGCCGATCTGCTGGCCGGAGTCGAGCGCAAACTGCCCATCGCCCAGCGGCACCTCATTCGCCGCCGCGCCGCCGGGCCCATCGGCGCGGTTGCGCGCCGGCAGCATCGCGGCCGTGATCAGGCCGTGCCCGGCGACGTTCAGGTTGATGCCTTCCGGCTTGCAGACGGCCTGCATGAAACCAGCCGAGGCGGTCTCGTACTGCCAGTCGATGCCCGCGCCGTTATCGGACCAGCTTCCCGGCGTTCGCGCCTGCACGCCGCCGTCGGGGCTCGAATCGAGATAGAGCAGTTGGCTCTTCGAGAAAGCGGAATCCCGCTGCAGCGTCCAGTCGGGTCCGTCGATAAACGCGGGGCCAGGCGGCAGCGTCCGGTCCATGCGCACCGCCATGGTCGCCGCCACGTCGTTGAAGCTCCAGCGCCGCGCCTGCGGCATGGAAACCTCCTTGCCGATGTAGGCGGAGAAGTGGATGGGGTCCTCCCATCCCATCAGGTAGCTGACACAAAACTCTTCGTTATTCTCGGTCGATTGGCCGGTCGGCACCTGGATGCGCACCGTCTGGGTGTCCTGGTCGATGGTCACGGCAATCTTGTAGCCGTACTCCCAGTTGATGCGGGACCACGCTTTCGGCACCTCGCTCGTGACCAGCTTCGGGTCCGAGGACATATACACGTAGACCCCGCTGCGGTGCACAAACACAATGAAGGCCTCGATCGCGTCCCATGCGCGGAAGCCGCAGGGGCCCACCTGGTCCCACCGCTGCACGATGTCCCAGCCCGAGGGGCTGCCGGAGTTGGGCTGGATGCTGTAGCCGCCATTCTCGCGCAGGCCGAAGATAACGCTCTTGTAGACGTCGGTGAAGCCGAAGCAGCGCTGGCCGTCGGAAGGGAAGGGGACCGGCCCGACGTCGGCATAGACGCTCTCGTAATCGCCGGGGATGGATACCAGACCGCCGCCC
>JAEHJW020004347.1_pt1 | contig 25797 bp, 48 predicted proteins | sample 9271431 | NCBI WGS metagenome assembly JAEHJW02 | reverse complement strand
GGTAACAGCTTCAGAACAGGCAGCAGTTGGGCTTGATGAACCTGCACTTGTATAGACTGTTGATAGTGTATTTTGGTCTGCACATATTCCCCCATTAGCTGAAATAGATCCAGTGGTGGTTCCTGTGTAAAGTGCCCCATTATAGTAGATATTATAATAAGGGTAGTCTATACGGTCATTGTATACTAATTTTTGAGGTGTAGGGCAACCACCGGATAATTCAGATTCTGTGTAATAATCTCCCTGTGGAATAGTAACTGTACTAGTACAGACATACAATGTTTGGTCAGAATCAGATGGTACTGTGTAACTATCTCCTGCTCCAAGAAAGTTACTAGGCTGTATTGAAGATGAGGGGCCAGGCCCATAATAACCCGTGATCTCGGCATTTGCAGAAGCACCAAGAACACACCCCCCAGGAAGTGTGCATTGAACTCCATTTCCCATGCCTAATTCCTGGTTAATGCAGCCATCATTACTTCCTGAAATGGAATAGTCACATGTAAATGTGTATCCACTATCATGTGTCCCATATGTGTATGATTCATAATTAATACAACTAGGTAATCCACCACCACTGCATTTTGTAAGTGATGTCGAACCGGTATTAGCACAATTACCCTGTCCTCCCTCTTCGGGAGTATATGACAAATATTGGTAACTCACGGCAGGATTATCGTTGCACTGAGTAGAAACAGATCCTTCACTTGCCGTAAAGGAAGTTCCTTCATATTCATAGCCAGTGGTTCCGGTTACCGCAGTTCCACTTGAAGGAGATGATGCCGATGAGCAGGAACCGCCACTGTAACCTGAAGGGCATTTTGTAGATACTGTCTGTGTCTCCGATGTACAGCAGGTAGTAGAAGGATTACAGGAAAGAGTTACAGAACAGGTAGGATTTGCTGAATAATAAGTCGTTGATTGCTGGCAGGATGAAGAGGGGTAAGGTGAACCTGGTGATGCACATGAATTTGATGTAGACACTGAAGCAGAACATGAACCAGAAGCACTTAATAGTCCTCCCACAAAGGATTTATCACTCACAGATGTATTTACTCCATTTATAAGCACGTAACCACTAAAGGAGGTATGATTCTGTTTACATACTGCACCACTTGAAGTACTGACAGAAGGGGTATAGGCAATATTTCCAGTAAAATTCTGTGAGGTAATATTATATGTTGAAGAGGATATTACGGCAAATTTAGGCAACCGTAAATAAGCATATAACGTTTCAGATCCATTGACGGTCGTAAATGAAAGATCACTGCCATTAAAAAAATTCGTAATTGATAATCCAGTTATAAGATTATTGGATGAACTAAGATTTATTATAGGGTCAAGATATGATGAAGTTGGATGGGTAGCCGTAGGATTAAAATGAAAAAAACCAAAAGATAAGGAAAAGACAAAAAGTATTGAGAAAATCAATAAGAGTAATATCACTAATTTATATCCATTCCCCATACCATTTTCTGCTATTCATTATATTTATATATACTGATTAACCGAACTTATTGTAAAATGCCGTCCAATTATAATCACTGCATATAGCCCCTGCCGATTCATTGATATGGCAGAAGTCAGCGATATACATGTCTGCACCTGCAACTGTTGCTAAAGCAAATTGACTATTAAGTGAATAAAAGCTTGAGATTATATCACTGAAGCTTTCATAAGGCACAGGCACATCGGTAAATGCACCATTGACAAGGTAATTGCCGAATAATTCCAAAGGCGTTCCGAATCCGCCATTTGAAACCGTTGAATTGTCATACTTGGAGGCATATGAGAATAATGTAGACATTGCAGGTACTGCTGTCTCCATATAAGATACACTTGGGCCGTAGAACCCTGAACCATCATAAGGATACAAATCAACATTAGTGAAATTTATTGAATTGGAAGAATAGGAATTACCTATTTGATAATCTGAATAAGGAGAAGGAATACTGCTAAAATTAGCTATGTTATTAGACCAAAAAAGCGTAGGGTAATTTGCATCCCCATAAGTATATCCCGTGTAAAGTGAATTAAACTTCCCAAACTGAGATAATGCCAAATCAATTGCCCATCTGTCCCTTCCACAGAACTGACATGCTGACTGTCCTGCGAAATAAAAGTCTATCTTTCCATTACTCTCAACAGTTGGTACAGGTACTCCTGATAAAGCAAGTGTGAATACCCCATAACTCGTACTTGAGTCTATCGGTAAATTCAATGAACCATTCAACATCCCTTCAGCAACTGAAATTAAGTCATTAGCAGGATAGTTGTTTATTTTCGAAAGCAGACTGCTTGACAGAGGGGAGAAAGTTATAACTCCTGAACTGGATGCTGATATATTGGAAACTGCATTATTTAAAGATGGATTAGCAGGACCATGTAAAAAAGAAATTGAAATGATTACTGCGATTACTAAGATTACGGCAAAAATAGGTATAAGAATTTTTAAATGATATACATTCTTGTGAGGTATACTTGATGGACTTGAGTGAGATTCGAGTTCTTTGTTCCTTAGTTCAAGTTCTTTGTTTTTAAGTTCAAGTTCCCTTTTCTCAAGTTCTAATTCCCTTAATTTTAAATCTTCCTTGTTTGGCTCATCCATGGATCTTATTCTCCTAAAAAACTATTCAGCAGGCGTAGTATCCCGCTGGGAAACTGCAAGATGGTGAACTTGAAACGGCACATTGTCCAACTGTTTCATTTGCAAAAGGCCCACTACTTGATGTACTGTATAAATACCACTCATTTGTTGCTATGCCTCCGCATACTAATGGCGGAAGCGAAAAAGAATTTCCGATGTATTCGACTTTGGTTACGTTGGTAGTTAGGTGGTTACTAAATCCACCAGTTAATACAACAAATGATACTGCAATTACTGCAATCGCAACAAAAATAATTAATGCGAACCTGTATTTCATAAGATATTTATATTTTCTTAGTATTTAAACCTATCGTTTTTTATTCCATCCTCTTGGGACGACTATATTTGGAAAACTATCGTGATATGCTCTTTCCTTCTCTGAATCAGGGGGAACAAATCCTGAATATAAATAGTCATTTCTTGCTAATGGATTTATTGATCTCAATTCTTCATCTGATATCATAAGCCCACCTGCGATACCCCTCGTCTTTACTTCCATGAAGAGAATATCATGTATCAAATCTTTATTTTCGATTATTACATTATCAGCCAAAAGATATGAAGAAACTTTATTCTGATGTTCAAGGTTATGATCAATACCTTTTAATCTTCTTATTATCTTGTTCTCTTCTATTTCTAAATCTGATATTCCAATAGCACCTTCATTCATGATTGTTATCCTTAGCTGTTCCATACTTATTTTTATTCCCTGCAAATTATCTCTTGATGAGTCCTGGATATTCTTTATTTGTTTTCTAAGAAGCTGTAAATTTTCGCCAGATATTATACATTCGTTTCTTTCATTCATCTCACCGAAGATTTCACTACACTGTCTCCTATCCAATTCCATTTTATTTATTAATTTTCTCGTTTTTATTTACCTCAACAAGAACGAATGGTGGAGGTAGGTAAGTATAAACAAAATGCCAAAGATAAAACATGGCAAACTTATCATAAATCTTATTGAGTATCCTTCGAATCCTATTAAATGCCATATTAATATAAAAAAACCATAGTATTTAAACCTAATGAATCACGACAAATGACAATGGCACTATCACAGAGATGAGCAGAAAATCGTAAAAGAAATGTGCGGATACCATGAAGCCGATATTGAAATCCTTGAATATCACTTCTGACAGCAATCTAAAGAATATAGTTCCCAATAGGAAGGCCATTATTATTCCCGATATCACAGGAACACCCTCAAAAGAGTATGCTGCTGCGTGGGATACTGCCCAGAATAATCCTGCTATAATTGCTGCAAGCAATACTGCAAGTATTGCCGCATAGCCTTTCTTCAAAAAGTATCTTTCAAATGGACGTATCGTCATAAGCACAAGGAACTCTTCCGAGAAGGCGACTACCATCATCAGCCAAAAGTCATACGAATTGAAGATTTCCGACAGCGATGCCGAGATACTGAATGTAGGTATCACGCCTACGACTTTTGATATATACAGTGGTACTGGGTCAACGCTTGCCACCAACGCCAAGGGAGTTTTAACGCCTATTATTGACAGCAATGACCCTGAAGAATAGTAAAGCCCAAATACAAGAACTGTTCCTACTACTGCACCTATCATTGCCCCTTTGACTACATCCTTTAAATGGATTATCTTGCCTGTCCTGGTAACAAAAAGAAACTCGTAAATGTTTCCACCTATGGCCCCTGTGAAGATTGCACCTACAGATATTGGCACCCAGTATAATAGTATAGGATTTATTCCTGCAAAGGTGCCGTTATGCACTGCGAAATATATAAAGAACCACAGGATTATCCAGGTAAACGCTGCGGAGAAAACAGTCCACCATAAAGGGACACTTTCCGAATAGTTTGAAAAAGTGTTGTACATGCTTTAAATGTAGAAGAACCCGACAATAGATGCTTCTACCTCCGTAAATATTTTCGTTACACTGTCGGTAGTCAAGCTGCCTGATATTGATGAACTTGATGATGTTGATGAACTGCCTGAGATAGTTGAACTGCTTATAGTGGTTGAACTACTTGAAGTGGAACAGCTTATGTCACCAGGGCCGGTATAAGATAAAAACGATGTCCCAGGAGGACACTGGACAGTAGAAAAGACGCAGTAGTTTGTACCATAAAGATATCCATTTGTACTACCACCGTAGGTGTATCCACATGTAGTTGACTGTCCTGGAAGGACTTGTACTGATCCAAGAAGATTAGACGCCGAACCGTAATCTCCACCATAATAGAATAGTTCACAATATGCAGGCTGGCTACCATCCGTACCAATTGAAGACGGACAGGTTACGCCCTGGGCTATCGAGATTGACAACGGTGATGGATACAAAGGAGATATGCCCAATACGTGAAGAAGGCCTATCACAAGTGTAAACGCTATTACAGTAGATAATACTATCCATATCTTCCTATGATGAGTGTATGGCTTTATGTATTTAACTGATGCTATCAAGACAGTGATAAGAAGCGATACCAAAGCGCCTATCCAAATATAGTATAACTCCGAATGTGTCAGATTTAATGATGGTATAGGCAAGTGGTAAGTAGAAAATATCGTGAGCAAAAGGAAAACAGCACCGGCTATGGGCAGTATATACTCTCCTAATTTTTGGTTTAAAAGTCTGTAATAATAATCCACCGTTCCCAATGTCCCTGGCTTCCGATAATTGGAAGAGGAAGAACCCGGAAGTATCATTAAAACCTCCTTGTGAATGCCAAGCCTACTATTGAAGCAACTGCAAGTGCTGAACCTGCTATCAAGGATATTCCGTCAGTGGAGATTGCCCCATTTATTCCAGAACCGACACTGAACTCCTGTACATTATAGTTTACTAAATCACTGCCGCTTATCGCAGGAGATTGTACTACAAGGTTCTGTATTGCGTAGTAATTCCCAAATGAACTACCTGATAGGCCGGGTATTTTTAATCCAAAGCTTACCGTCTCACTCTGCCCTGGCTGTATTCCGCTTGGCAATAATATTGTTATTACATATGAGGAAGAACTCTGCTGTATAGATACTCCGTTGCCTAAGGCACTTACTACCCAGGCATTGCCGTTTGTTGAAGTTGATAAAGGAACTAAACATGCGGTTGAATTTATATTGCCATTGCAGGTTTGGACTGCGCCGGTTCCACCTGATTTCAAGCCGAATACTCCTGCGAAGTTGGGAGAAGAATCAGATAAAGTGGTATATGAACCTCCTGCAGATGCATTTACTATCCTTAAAGTTATCCACTCACTTGTCCATACAGAATTTCCAGTGTTTTTCACAGTAACTGTCCAATTGTATTCATTTCCAGAGATTAAATTAAAGATTGATAAAAACGCAGGATGCTGGATTGTAGTCGATGAAAAGGCCGATGCCGTTGATCCCGAATTTGTGCTGGGCATAATGGACTGCAGTGGGACTAATGAAAGGGGAATCAGGTTTTCGGAAACCAAGATTAGGAATAGCCCCACTACAAATAAAACGATAAACAGATATCTTATAGGTTTCATTCGGAAATCACCTTCTCAACTAATTTTCTCATGTCCTTCTCAGACATAAACAGCACTATCGCAGCATATATAACAAAGGATACTATGAATATTGCGTCCAAAGGTTCTGATAATAAGGCCATTATGAATATTATAACTACCTCTGCAATCCCGCCGGTGAATACGGCACTCTTGTCATAAAGCCTTTTGTATTTTACATTTATCTTCAAGTCTATCAGATATTTGACTACTAAAAACAATGCCAATGCGAGTATGACGAAAAGAAGATTTGATACTACCAAAATAGTAAGGATTGCAAGGATTGCACCCAACGCAAGGTCAACCACTATTCCGACTTCTTCGTGATTTTGATTAACCATACTATTTACTCTTTTTTCTAATATTTAAATGCTTTTGTGATGGGACAATCACTAAAACGAAACCCAAAACCAGTAATCCTATAAGTATATAGGTAGAATAGCTTGGTATTCCCACTGGTGTAGATGATGACGGCGATGATTGGGACGGAGGCAATGGAAAAGACTGCCCCTGGTTGACAGTTGAACTGTTTGTCTGTATTGCCTTGTATAAAGTGATGTTATACCCTGCATTTGCATATGTCAAAAGGCATACATTTACTTCGCCGTCATATGTCTCGGGGCATACAGGCGCTTTCTGCCCAGGTGAAATCATATTGGCATAAGAGATTGTAATCAGACCGTTTTCAGAAGGCCTTAGGTTCTGAGGCACGCTGCATTCCAGTTCATTTGAGACACTGCATTGCAGTCCTGTACTGCTGGGAGTAACATAAAAGTAATCCAGGAAACAATCCTTATATCCGTTTAAATTGCCTATGTTTGCAGGACACGTCGGCTGGCCTGTCAATGGAAGCGTAACTCCGTTCAATGTGAATGTTCCGGGGTGCCCGTTTATGCTAAGGACCTGTACTGAATTGTATTCTACCTGTGAATACTGCACTCCCATCGTTATTGCCAATGGGATTAAATGAAAGAAAATACCTAAAAGGAAAATAGATGCGAACGCCAAAACTACTATTCCTATCTTGGCTTTTCTTTCCATCTTAACTACCCACGTTGACACTGCTTATTGAAGACTGGAAGTTATATGGGGTAGATGAACAGCTTACTCCACCGCTACAGGATAATTGTATAGTGAAATCACATGTTGAATGGTCTGGCAGATTGTTAAAGGTTATGTTTGTGTATGCGTTTCCGCCACCCGAAAATGACAGTATGGTGTTTTCGCTTATTTGGTTTTGGTTATAAAAAGTATGGCCGTTGCATGATGCCGTTGCCTGTACTTCTATCGTTGCCCCAAGTCCGATAAAGCCCAAAGGTGGAGGATAGGAATAGCACTGGCCCAATGAGTTGCAGTCCTTTCCGGTAACTGCTGCAGATAGAGGATATAATGAAAAGGTAGATGGTGTCGGTATTACTGGAGAATTAGCCTGCTCTGATACCACTGCCGCAGACTGTATAGTTGCCTGGCCCGTCTGCACTCCGAATATTGTGCCTGGGAGGTTTACACCTACCTGGACAGTAGCAAGAACTCCATCAGTAGCGACTGCTATTGAAGGAAGGAAAAAGATAAGAAGGAAAAATCCGAAAACTCCTGCAAGGCCCATAAGTGCAATCTTTGGGGCTATCTTGTCCTTGAAGAAAAGTATCGCCAAAACCGTGCCGCCTATAAGAAGGACAAATGCAGCTATGAAGAACGTGAAATTAGTCAGAAATATCTTTGTAACTGATGCAAATGCATTTAGGAACTGAGTAGCAAAATATAGAAGGACGATTAGGACGATGACTCCTACCATGAGGAATATGGGATTTGCAAGTAAATCCAACTGGCCTTTTCTTGTCATCTTTTTTAGCTTCTTTTCCATATCCTTATAATTTTATACATTTACTTATATTTAAATTTAAAAAAAATAAAAATAGGGGTGTTTCACCCCCTTACGTTAAGTCGTTTACGTTTTCATTCGTCATCAAAGCTATTTAGTTCTTCCAGTTTATTTGGAAGTTAACTATGTTTGATCCGCTTGGCAATGCAGCCGAAGATAGTCCTAATGTAGAACCACCTATGTTATACAGTCCAAGAGTTGCTGCTGCGTCTCCTATTGTGTATGTACTGGTTGGGGCCAATACTAACTCAAGCATGTATTCACCTTTATTTAATCCAGTGAATGCTGCTGTTATAGGCACAGTCTCAGTTGGTTGTGTACTAGGAACATCAGTCTGCTTGTAGCCACTGTTTATTCCTAATCCGACCAAAGCTACGGATTCTATCTGGAATCCTGTCTTGGTTGTACTGTTTGCTGCAAATATTGGAACTGAAAGTGAAGTACTCCCATTCACTCCGACTAATATATCGGCAGTGTATGGATTGCCGTTAAGCACACTTCCATTCAGGTCCATTACTGCGTCTCCGCCAACGGCAGAACCAAGTGCATATGTAGTGTTGCTTGCATTGGTAATGTCTGCAGCCGTAAGAACCTTAAAGTTTCCTATAGGGGCTCCTGTAGGAAGAGGGAACTTGCTGCTATTACCAAATGTAGTGAAAACTACATTTGTTGATACTGCCACCGGTTTAGATACAGGTGTAACGGAAAACAAACCAGCTTTAATGCTGAATGAAATCGCAGCTATTGCAATTAACAGTAAGATTCCTCCTACTATCACTGCAGATACCATTGGTTTCATTTTGCCAGCTTTTTCCATACCCAACAGATAAATTGTCTATATAAAAACCTTCTTGAAGCTTGTTGCATTCACTTCAGAACAGAAAATTCAATCTTTTTATTCAGGGTAAGTATTTTTATCTTTCCCGAGCTGTTTCTTGTGTATTTGCATTTCAGTATTCCGTTCTTCTCAAGTGTATAGATATTTTTCAGTATAGTCCTTTCCGACAGGCCGTTTACAGACTGTATCTTTTCTATCAGTTCCTTTTGCGGTATCTCTATGGGTATGTCCTCAAATAATAAAGTATCTTTCTTCATACTGTCGATTATCTCAGTGTATTCGCTTCCAAGAAAAAACCTTTTTAAGTTTATCCTGGCTATATAGTGCGTTTGTCCAAACCCTATCTTTATTTCTTTCATGGCATCATGTCCACAATTGAGAACAGTGACTTTATGTTGTTCGCATCCGAGTTTATATCCCTTTTCATGTCTTCCTCAACTGACATCTCGTCTATACTGTCTATGAATTCCTTGTCCGCAGCGATCTTTGCCGAATGAGAAGACAAGGACCTTGCCTGTTCAAATGCGTTTATTTCCTTGCTTGCTAAATCTGACTGCAGGTACCTTATCTTTCCTTTAAGCTTTTTGATTGATACTTTCATGTCTTCCACTTGGCCCATTAATAGAGTCTGTGCGATATCCAGTTTATCATCTATCCTTCTTACCATATCCAATAGACGCAGGTAAACCCTTATTTCGCCTTCATTCTTTGACAATAGATTGGCTATCCTTTTTCTCGCTATCTCATCAAAATCATTTTCTAATTCTGCCATATTCAGTTTTACCTTTTCACCCCTTTGTTTGCTTGTTGATATCTTTTGTAATATAACCAATCAAAATATAAAAGAATATTGTCCCCATTAAAAATGAGATTATCAGGTATGGGATTATTCTGTATACCTCTAAGCTATGTAAGAATATATACCAGCCTGTTAAAACCAGTGAAACGGCAAAAAAAAGCAGGATAAGAATACTTACTACTTTTTTTACTTCCCTTTTCAATTCTTCGTTTTCCATTAGCTCACCTCTATTACATCAGATAGGTAGCAACGACCTATCCAATAATGATGAAAGTTTAGATCAACTCGAGTTTTACCTTCTTTATCCTCAAAAAAAGAGAAATAATCAGCGATGATGAATGCTTTATTATTTAAATTCACAGTTGTGGGGTATGATGCTCGTTTCCACTGCTCTCTAAATTCTTCTTTTTCCATTTTACCCTTGACTTTCCTGTTTCACCTCTTCATAACCTGTTGGTCTTAGAAAAGTTATAATTTTTTTAGACTTAAGTTCGGTCATTGCGAAGTCCCTAACTTTCTTCCAAAACTCGGGAGACATTGGCTTTTTCGTAGCGATATCTAAATCAATTATTATACTATCAAAAACTCGCATATGACTAAATTCTAATTTGGTGAATTCTCCCATCTCTTTGATTTTAGGCTTTAAATCGAACAGAGTATCAACATCTATCTTAATGCTCTCTGCCCCCTTTGGAATTTTTACACTAAAAATTCCTGGACTATCTAAAAACTTTTTGTATCCAAGTTTTACCATTTTTCATCTGCCTCTCTTTTCTCAAGTTCCTTTTTCATTACTTTCCATCCTGCTCCAACCTTCACTATCGATTTTAAATCCAGTACACCAACCCATCTTTTATTTTCATATAATCTTATATGAGGTTTATTTGGTAGTTCAACAAAATCTACAAAAGAGAAGTCATCTGCGATAAGATAGCCACATTCAAAGATAATACTAACTCCCCTTCCTGGTAATGATTCAGCCAATTCCTTTTTGAAATTCTTTTCAAATTCTTCTTTTTCCATTTTACACCTTAATATATTTCTGTTTTATTTCCGTATACTTTAGACGGGATTCTGTATCGATCATACTTTCTGGGTTATTTATTACTTCCTTATCAAGTTCGCTGAAGATGTCCTTAGCTGTCTGCATTTTGACAGACCCTACAAAATCCGACTTTTCATACTCGTCCCAAATATGCAACTTCACATTCTTCTTAATAAAGTCCTCATCAATTTTAGTGATTTCAACTATTCTAATCCCATTAGAAGTCTTTGGGCTTTCTTTGATACTATTGTCTTCTTTTTCCATCATTTACCTCAACTCATCTATGTCCTTAAGCTTTACAGTATCTCCTTCATCATCATTTTCATCTTCCAGCATAACAGTATCTATATCAACAATCCAAAAATCACGATACTTTTTAGATTGTCCATTTGTAAAGATAACCTCAATTTTACTATGTTTTTTATATAGATAACACCAAGCATGTAAAAAATCATTCAAATCATCCATTTGGCTATAAATTCCTAATGTTCTTTTTTTAGTTTCCATGCTCAATCATCCTTCTCCGTATATTCACCAACTACTTCGCTTTCATCACACCACTCATATTCTTTATCGAATATCTCTATAGCTTCCTCTTCACTATCTGCTTCTATGTCTTCTGTCTTCCTACCTTCAACTACATATATCTTTTTTACCATATCAAATCCTCTAAAAATTCCGTTATGTCCTTTACCTTTTCTGCTAACTCTGTTTTATCCTTAGGAGTCAGGAAGCGTTTTGCCTTCTCATAAAGCACGTCAATTTCCTTTATTGATTGTCCTAAATCTTTGTTTTCCATATTACCACTTCATCTTCACATCTGTAATATCCTTTATTTTAATGTGGGCAATACATCTATCTATCGTTAATTCATACACATTTAAAACTCCTTTTTTTAATGTAGCATTTGACCCAGCTATTATTACACTTTTATTTAGGTATATTTCAAGAGTGGAAAGCCCAAAAGTGTTCTTCTTAAATAAACTCCATTTCTTTTTAAATTCTTTGTCTTCCATTTTTTACTTTAAGCTTGCCTCCATCTTTTTAAGTTGTAGGTATTTCCTTTGGTATCTTTTATATTTAAGGGACTGATGGTATTTATTTAGGGATTCTTTATATTTAGCAGACTCCCTGTATTTCTTTCGAGATTCTTTGTATGTAGGAGATTGCCGGTATTTCTTATTGTATTCCTTACGGCAGATATCACAGTTGCTCTTTGGGCTTATACCGTGCGGACATTTCGTTCTGGCCATAATCCTATTTTTGTACCTCACTGCCTTTGATTTTTTTGTAGATTTCCATCTCAACGAAGTCATATCTTAACAAATAATAAAACAATTCTTCTATGGTTAAGTCTATATTAAAATCTTGCTTTAAATTGTCTATTAATTGGGCCGCCATTACAAAATCTACTCCGTCAAGAGAAAGATTTACAGTAAAACCACGTTCATTGTCTATTCTTACTTCCATTTTTTTATTTTCCATTCTGTTCCTCAACTTCCTTTTCGGCTTCCTTTGATTTCTTGATTTTATCCAAATCGCTTATCACACGCCCCGCTTCCTTCTTGCTGGATATAAACTGGTATAGCTCGCCGAAGTCCTTTCCAACCAATTCAGAAGACATCTTGTTTATAGGGGATATTTTCCCTGTAATCATTTCCCTAAATTCATCCAGCTTATCCTCTTTTACTTTATTGAGTAAGCTGCTCATATCCATTAGGTTTTTGTTTGTCGTGGCAATAAAGCTTTCCCTGGCGACCTTCTCATCGTATTCCTTTGAGATATCCGAAAATATGTCCATTAAGTCGTCTTTGTCCTTCCTTAATTCCCTCAATGCATTGAGGGCTATGAATATCTGCCTTGTCTTCTTAATGGCTTCGCCATGCTCATATGCAAGCTGTGTTGTAAGTATCTTTTTATATTCTTCTGCTTCCTGTATCAGCTTCGCATATTCCTGTGAGCTATAAGGTATCTTGAACTCCCTATTAACCAAAAGCAATTGGTTCAGCAATCTGTTTATCCTTTCTACGTCTATGACATTTTCCATCAAAACACTTCCCCTTCAGGCAAGATAACCGGTATGTCCTTGTTTCTTAAATCCTCGATTATCATCCCTTTTTGCATACATACCTGGATTAAATAATCAGAGTATTCATGAGCTATCCCGTCTATGATTATCCACGCCATTTCAGGATCCCTGTAAGTGGATTCATTGAACGGTATTATCTTTACTCTCTTTGCTTGTATCTTCAGGTTTTCTTGCTGATTTTCCATCCTTTTTCTCACCTTTCCTTAATGCCTTCAAAATTGTATCGATTTCACCCTCAAGGCTACTTACTTTTGAAAGCAAAGCATTTTCCAGTTCCCTCTGTTTGCTGTTCGCCACTAACAATAAATCATTTGCCAGCTTTGCATCATCATCCATTTCTCCCATTACTCTTGATATCTCGCTTACGTTGACCTTATCTTTCGGCAGGAATGTATCCGCAGGTTTCATGATAGGTTCATAAACTACAGGGGATACATACTGAAAACTGCCATCTGATCCACGTGTGTAGAATATGTATAGATGGTCCTTGTTGTTATGCTTTGAAGTGTCCACTAGATCATGCCATGGCTTTCCATCTAAAATGACATTACTATTTCCTGTCCTGGCATTTAGCCAGTATAATCCTGTCTTGCCATCAAAGTAGATTTCTGATACCACTGCCGATAAAGGCATATCATATCCCTGTTCTGACGGGCCGAATAGCTTTGCCCCTTCAAATCCAGATACCCTTAGCATTCTTGATTTCATTATCGCCCATCTTTTTGTGTCTGAATTATCCTCTTTCTCTTCCTTTTTCTCATGTGATTTTAGTTCCTGGGCCAGCATTAAATTCGCTGCTTCAAGCCTGCCTACAGCACTTGCATTAGGTACGTCTACCTTGTCATAAGCCACTTTCCTTTCAAATTTGTATCCATTACGAAGCAGGACATTTTTAGCCATCTTCACAAAAAATCCTTCCTTCTGTTGTTTATCCATTAATCTCGACCTCCTTATTCAAAATGGAACCAAGTTCCCTTTCCCTGTGTATTAAAGTCTCCATAAATCCACGCATTATATCATATAGTTCCTTGTCACTGTCCACATTATAAGGGACGGAATAAGCGTAGTATCCGCCGTCATTCCTAAAGAGAATATGTGGCATATGTATCTCGTGGACAGTTGAATGCCTAAGCATGTCAAGTTCTCCATCAGGCAGTTCGTCTTCCTCAAACCATTCAGTTGAAAATGGCTCTCCTAATTCGGCGTTTATGCTGTCTGCAAGCATACAATAAGGGCAGCCAACGTGCATTACCAATCTCATTTGAGTTCATCCTCCTTTAATATCGGTGTGGGGTAGGTAAGATACATTATCCCAATAGATTTATAATTGGAAAGGAAATCATGAATAAAATCATCACTGTCTGGATTGCAGAATATCTTTAAGCTATTCAATTTCTTTTCTATTGAAATTATCTCTGTCTTAAGCAAATCGTACGTGGATTTTATGGGGGATACCATGCCATGCATTATATACGGATATGAAATGCGTGATAATTCAGGTATATCCATGCCAAGATATTTATTGACAAAAGGCGTAATATCTTCTATAAGCGATTCGTCCACGTATTTAGAATATGCTACTGCCTGCTTCCAGGCCTTTGAAATCTTTAGTATTATCTCTCTCTTATAATATTCTCTAAGCTTGGTTTTTTCTAAATTAGGGTGGCTAAACTCCGGCTTCTGCATTGTTCTCTTTAATGATTCTGATATTATGTGTATGACAATCTGGCATAGTTCTGTAATATAAGTATATGATGCTTCGGGATTAATTCTTGCAGACTGCGAAAATATGTCAAACCTTGTCTTAAATGATATAAGTGCAGGCGGCTGTTCCTTAGTGTCTCCTGAAATCATACGGATATGGGAATTATATACGTTTGTGTATTCCACTCTTAATGCTAACGGTAGCCTGTTTTCTCCTCTTCTAAATAAATCATCGCTTTGGCTTATTAAGGATATAGCAGAGATATACAAAGGATGCACTGCCCTCGGCAAATTCTGTATGTCCAAAACTTCAAAGTCTATCATAATGCAAATTTATACACCTTCCCTTTTATCCTTACTTTTAGGGCCTTGACCCACCCATTTGACATCTCAAATATCATAGACGAAATAGAATCTGAATTTATCCTGTATACTGTTCCCTTTAATCCAAGTTCTTTGACCAGTATGCCGTTGGATACTAGCTCTGCATATAAATTGGGATGTGAAACCAGTTTGCTTTTATACAATGGCTTCATCAGATTTACTTTGAATAAATCCGAATCCCGCTTAAAATATATTATGGGAGATTCAGCATCCTGCTTAAAGCCCGATAGCATGATATCCTTTATAATCTCTTCCTGTGTCATGATTATAAGGTCTCTGTCTTCTTTGAATAATTGTAGATATAGTCGTCTAATGCCTGGTTTAACAATTTACTTCTCTCGGGTGATACACTCTTTATAGTGTGGCTTTGGTCTACTCTTACTACTTTTCCTGTCTTTGGATCCATTACAATATCTGCCTCGGCTATGTCACCGCCCAGCTTTACTATGCAGTGTGCCTTCCCAGGCTCTCCTTCAACAGGGGTACATTTACCCTCAAAGTTCATGTTATCTTCCTTAAAAATCTTCATATCCGCCTCCTTCTTCCAGTGATTCTCTAATTGCCTTTTTTACAGCAAAGTTTAAGGTATCCCTGTCCACTGACCCAGGATCGCTTATTATTCTTTCTTCACCGCTTGGCATTACTTCTACTTCGACTTCCTTTCCGTCAATCGTAAGATTGCAGACTTTCTTGCCGTCTACTTTCCTGCAATACCCATAAATTTCGTGTTCCATTTCATTTTACCCCGCAAATATAGTCTGCGACTCCTTATTTTCAACTGCCTTTCTCCTTAAAAATATAACCGCTACCGTACCTGCGATTACAACAAATACTATTATGCCTATGTCAGTGATTTCCTTATATGCGTCATTGACAGGATAAACTGTTTGGCTCTGCAATATCAAGGAATTGCTGTCATTTAGGCTGAACGTTGCAGGGTCGGTGTCTGCAAACGTTACCTGGCCTATCCCATTGGCAAAAGGAACAGCTATAGTCTTATTTCCCGACACCATTGATATAGAACCTGTAAATGGTATTGTTGAGTCATTTGAGATGTTTTCAGGTACCATTTCTACGTTGTAAACAGTATCCATCTTTGGATTTGAAGGAAGATTTAGATAGAAAGTAAGCGGCATTACAGTCATTGATGGACTTATGAGATATTGACTACTTATGTATGAAGTATCATTTACGCTTGTAAGGTATGTCCTTGCCGTGCCGTCCTTAAACTGGACAGGATTTCCCCCAATCATTACCTGCCCAGAGTAAGGATAGACTGAATTTCCTTGTGTCAGCTCAAAGGTGTAAATCTGGTATGTGTATATTCTTGGCAATTCCCTGCCATTACTGAAAGCTGATAACGACAGGGAAGTTTGGTTAAGTATTACCTGTTTATTCAACGTGGAGTAAGATGAGTTGGATACGCTTATCTTTATCTTTCCAAGTGCAGATATATAGATTTGGTTAGATGTATCTATAGTCTTTGTAGTCCCATTTGCAAAGGTTATGCTTACTGTCTGGTTTACTATAGGATTTATTGAAAGATTATCGCCTGCTGCAGAAATCTGTGCAGGATTTGGCAATGGCTCAACGTTGAAATATGCTGTCCCTATACTGTAATCGTGTGAGATTGGGGATAGCTGCATTACGCCTATGTTCCATCCGCCTGCAGGATAAGGTATCGTAACTTCTCCAAAATTGTTTGTTTCATATGGCCTTGAAGGCAGCCCATCACTTAGTAAATGCAGGGATACTCCTTCCACGTAGGATGCTGTAGTTTGGCTATATAATGCACAGGTTATATTTTCAAAAGGAGTTATAGTGTAGGTTGATATGACCGTTGAATTGCCTGCCTGGACATTTGTTTCCTTTCCATTGCAGTATGCTTCCAACTGCTGCACTTGTGCATTCGGCAGTCTTGTCGCATTTGCAACCTGGAATATCTCTGGGCCTACTAATGCCCCTGTAGGTGTTACGTATTCAAATATCACATTTCCGTATAATTGCGGGAAATCCACAGTCGCATAAGACTGGACGGTTGATAAAGAGAAATGGCTTGAAACATTGTTGTATTGTATGAATAGGTTACCGTCAGTTACTGTCTGCCCATTGTCCGTTACATAAATGACTACCTGGCTATCGCTTTGCACAGTACCAAAGACATGAATAGAATAGGCAGATGTTGATATATTCTGCTGCGGTGGTTTTACAACATACACAGGGATAGTAATTGAATATGAATCGTTTGATTTAAATGTCAGGGCATATGTGCCTACTGAACTTGCATTGACAAAGAATTTAAATGCGTATCCTTTTGTTGAAGATATATTGAATTGGGATGAACTGAAAAGAAGATTTGAAGAATTTGCCGATGCTGATACTGTCATCGTCTTGTTTGAGGAAAAGATTGAAACTGAAGAAGATATTAAAGATGTTGATTGGTTCACGGTTATGTTCTGCACGTTTGAATACATGCCACTTGCAGCGTGAACACTTGAAAATGCTAAGAATAAAACGAGGAATAAAAGTGAGCCGATAATCACTTGTGTTTTCATACTTTTATAGATACCTTTTTCATTTAAATACTTTTCCATTTTGGTTAAATAATAGTAAAAAGGATTACTCCCAATGCCAATGCACTGAACAGGTACATGTCATAGTCCATGCTTGCCTCTCCTTTTATAAGCGTTTCCTTATACCTTTTTCCGTTAACCAGTATCATCGCTGCCATGCCGAGAAGGAACGCTACAGTATAGTCTATCCCTGCCAATAGGAACAGTGCAGATATTATGCTTATCCCCGCGTAATACATATCATGAAGAAAGGCAAGAGTCCTGTGCGGATAGTAGTTATAATGCTCTGCCTGGAACAAGGCTTCCCTGACTATCCCGTCATATGAAAATGCAAGTGCAAAGGCAGCAGGCAGCAATAGCCCTCTGTTTATCACTGCCCCTATAAGCAAGGAGAAGGCAATAATGTCTATCATCAGGCAGTAAAGGCATTTCAATCTGTCATAGTTTATGTTTACCATTTTTTGTTCAGGTATTCCTCCGCAAAATTAACCTGCTTTTCTTCTATTTCCCTTATCTGCTTCTCAACCCTCTCGTTGCTGAACTTTACTCCCTGTTTTCTATTGAGTATTATTTCCGATATCGGGGAAACAGCAAAAAGGGATATTCCCACTATGAATAATATCACTGATACAGGGGCCGCAATTGGCAGAAATGCAGCTATCAATATCAAGGCAAGCATTGGCGTGAATGCCCATATGTTCTTAAGCTTGTATACGGCCATTGAACAGAACGCAAAGAAAAGGATTATGTTAAAGGACTGCATGAATATGGAGAACACAGCATAGGAAAGTATTGACAGGATAAGCAATGATTTTTCCTGCTTTACAAACAGTATAATCGCTATAGGGATAAGCAAAGGTGCAAAAGCAGAAGTCCCTGCCGACATCAATACCACTGCAACCATGTCCCTGTATTTTTTTATATCCTGCTCCATGAACCATCCCTCGTTGTCTTTACCAAATATGCGTTCTTGTCCCTGAACGAAGCCCAATCATCAAAGTCCTTGATTGATGAGAATCTTCCGCCTGAAGCATCGACATCACCCATGTTTCTCCCGTGGTCCCAGAAGTAGCCTGCCTTCCTAAATGCAAGTTCCCTGTCTTCCTTGTATTTTACCATTAAAAGTTCCATAGCGGTTTCAACGAACCTGTCATGATCGTATTCAGGGAATGGCATCAAGTCAAACCTGTTCAATAAAGTCCTGTCAACCTTTGCAATGTCATTTGCCGCAGCGAATATCTTGGTATAACGCAGTGAGATGTTAAGGAAGTTGGCCTTTCCATCTGGCGTCATCTTGTTGTAGAATAAGGCCCTGTTGGAATCGGAATCAAACAAACGCAATACCGTAGGGCTTCTCTGTATGTCCATTGGGCATTTGTCTATTTCATCGAATATTATTATAAAGTCTGAACTGCCTACTGATTCATATACGTCCTTAAGCTTTTCCACCATACCACGGACTGACATTTCCTTTGGGTCTAAGGACATGTGTATTGCCGGTTTTGATTTTATTTTATCCAGTGCTGAAAAGAACTCCGTCTTGCCTACACGGGAGGCACCGTACAGCAATGCGACATATCCTCTTTTAGGATCTGAAACTGCCTTTAGTACCCTTGCCTTGTATTCTTTCCATCCGAAGACGTTGTCAAAGATATTGCTGTCATCCTGCGAGGGAGTTGCCTTTTCCGACAATACGTATTTTCCATCTGGGGATATTTCCTTTAAGTATCCTCTTTCTGACAGAAAGGCAAAGGCCTTTTTTCCTCCAAGTATGTTTATGGCGTCTTCCGTCAGATAGCCATGCTGCTGTTCAAAATCCCTGATTGATACCAGCAGGTTATTGTATCCCTGCAGTGAAATCCTGTTTAATTCCATTTCATTATTTCCTTTTCGACTTTTTCTATCCTTGCCTTTTCTGTTTCCTGCTTAAAATTATACCCAGGAATTATATGTTCCTGTATCTCATTTATTATGAATTGCTTTTCCTTAGGTATGACTTTTATGTAAGTCTGCGGAACGTAGTCGGGCAAAGAATTAATCATATGGTAATTGACTAAAAGATTTAAAAACCGTATGAAGCTTGAGTTCTTGTACTGCCATTCCTTTATTGCCCCTTTATGGTACAGGTAAAGCTTTGCGGCCTTGTATTTCTGCAGTGTTATCACCAGTTTATCCGGGCTTCCCTGTTCCAAATACATGTAATAAAGGATTTTCCAGCTTGGCTTGTCCTTTGAATCATACAGGTAGTCTATGTCTGAATCGTAGATATTATTTTCCATATCCCTTGTTCTTGTCAGATTCTGCGAACCCGTCCCAGTATACATACAACGTGTATTTGTCCTTGTCCCTTGAAACCAATAGAGGAAGGTCCTGCCTTGCGGCCCAGTATTTCCAAATCCTAAATGCCCTTAAAGATTTCACAGGATCGTCAAATGGAATCATGTATACCTTTGATTTATCCTTCTGCAGGGTTATATAGACAGACATTACGGCCTTTGCATACTTGCTTTTTGCGACAGTGTGCAGGTCGTTGATTATGTCTATTGGCTCGACAAAAGATCCCTTACGTATCTTTGCCATTGTTCCTCCGTCATTTTCTTTTTCTTTTTCCATGTCTCTTTCCATAATGTATATTGTGTCTCAAAAGTATTTAAATCATATATCCTTGCAGGGTGTTCTATCTCAACATATCTCTGTTCTCTTGGAAGATATTTTACCTTGACTTCCTTCTTTGCGAAATCCACATAGCCGTATCCCTTTATTTCCAGGCTCTTTGATTTTTCTTCCCATTCTTGATCACTCCAGTTCCTTGCAAACTTTTTCTTGAATGCATTATAAATGTTTTCCTTTTCATTCTGGTGGTTCCTGTTAAGCATTTTTCCAAATAAAATAGATGGTGATGCCTTGCCCATATCAATATTGAAAAGCACGTATGTTCCCTGCGGAACTCCCTGCTGCCTTGTCCCATGCTTCCTGCCTGTTTCAGTGTTTAAAACCAGCATAAACACCAAGGTCATTAACGGCTGTTCCTTTTTCCATTCATTGATAATCCTTGTTATCTCATTGATGTCCATCTCTTTCTTAGCCATTTCCTTTCTGAGGGCGTTAAGCATCGGCACTACCTTTTCCTTGTCCCACTCTGTATTTTCCTCAACCTTTGCCACCTTGTCAATCAAATCTGATTCAGATGAAGCTGCCTTAATGGTATTGTCCAATATCTGCGATAGAGGAGTACGGCCCCTGTGAGAAAGATCATACCCCTCTATCAGCTTTAAGTCCGTGAGGTATTTGTTGAATGTGCTTTGTGAATCCACTGCCTTTAAGTTATTTATAAGCGACAGGTTTGCGAGTATGTCATTGTATCTTTCTATTCTTTTTTCTCTTTCCTGGATAGTAGCTGCAGTGTATTTTGTCTTTGGAGTTCTTTTTATTATTGCTTCCTGGTGGGAAATCAATCCTTTGTATGCTGCGATTGTATGCCTTAGCGTTGAATTGGATTTAAGTTTATCCAATGACTCGTTTACCTTGCCAAAAGAGGAGTTCTCAACAGACCTTGAAAACTTTATGGTTCTATCTATCAGTGTTTCTTCTTCCATGTTCACTTTAAGCTTGCCTCATTCTTTTTAAGCTGTGGGTATTTCCTCAGATATTCTCTCATGTAATTCCTTTGGTATTCCCTGTATCCTAGTGATTGATGGTATTTCTTTTGGTATTCTTTGTATTTAGGAGATTGTGAGTATTTCTTCATGTAATTCCTGTGGTATTCCTTGTATTCTGGGGATTGGCGATATTTCTTTAAGTATTTTCTCATGTAATTCCTGTGGTATTCCTTGTATTTAGGAGATTGATAATATCCCCTTTGAGATTCCTTGGATTTAGAATATTGTTGGTATTTTCTCATGTAATTCCTGTGGTATTCCTTGTATTCTGGGGATTGTTGATATTTTCTGTTATATTCTCGGTTATATTCCCGTTTAACTTCTTTGTAGTGGGGAGATTGGCGGCGTTCCTTAAGGCAGATGTCGCAGTTGCTCTTTGGACTTATACCATGCGGGCATTTCATTCTATTCATAATCCCTCCATAAAATTCCCATATCCTTGTATTTTTGAATGTCTCTAACCCAAGCAAAAATCTGACGTAAAGCTTCCCTGCCTTTCTCTGTTATTACATAGACTATCTGCGATTCGTCAGGTATTCTTGATATAAAGCCTTCTCTTTCAAGATATTTTATGTTCGGCTTTGCAACGCCTTCCTGGACGTTTAAGTCTTCTATAATATACTTATACGGGTAGCCGTCTTCTCCGTAAATCGATAGCAGCAGAAGACTCTTTAATTTTGAGTAGGTAAGCAGTTTAGTCGTTTCGTGCTGCAGATTAGGTATTGTTTCCATTTTCAATATAAAAATAATATTTTCCTTAAATATAGATTAACAGACATCTCTTCATTTTTTATATTCCACACTTTAATATGACCTCTAGGTAAACAATATTCATATCTTTTTACTTTTATAACAGCGTTGGGTATCTGTATAAACACTATATTCTTTCCGTTCATACTAAGCCTATTAAATTCCTTTTCAAATTCTTCCTTTTTCATGTTTATTCCTCCACCTTTTCTCCGTCTATATCATAAACGACCGCACAATCAGTGCATAGTTTTTGGCTTCCACGGACTTCTAATTCACTTTTTCTTATTACTGCACCACATGAATCGCATTTGAGTTCTGTTGGTTTAATAATAATATTCTCATATTCAACTTCCTTAATTTTCTTTAAATCTACCACTCCAAGAAAGATATTTTTGCGGTGTAAACTTACAAAATATATATTTTCGGATATGATCAAAGTAATTGTGAACGCATCTGCATAAAAGGTAAATCCGTCTCCACTTACTGCTACAACGCCTTTTCCATATTTTAGTGCATCTTTAAACTGTCTTTCAAATTCTTCCTTTTTCATATTACTCATATATCCCTCTCAGAATTAAATTCCTGCAAAACAAATTCGTCTCCTTCGTCATTTTCAACCGCCAAAAAACCACATTCACATTCAAGGATATTAATAGAGTTTCCTAACTTTGTTGTTATCACTGCTATGATTAAATCTTTACCACATTCGCATTTCATTTTTGCACCTCGCTATTGTTTCCATTTTCAACCTTCCCAAGAGATTCTCTCCCCTGCGATACTTTTTCTTCCAAGGATTTATAGTTGGCGTAAGCTTCTTCTAATCTTTGAATATTATCTTTAAGAAGTTTCAGTTCTCCAGGTAAATCCCAAAAACCCCTTCCACTTCGTACATTCCTTAAAAGGTCTATTATCTTTGCAGTTTCCTTTAATTCTTCTAAACTGTCATTATAACCCCTATTATTGATGACTATCCCAGTTTCTTCGGTAAATATCCTTACTTTCTCTTTTAGCTTTTCGAGTTCATCTTTATACTCCTGCAATTCTATTAAGGTATAATTCTCATGCTTAGCATAGTCTTCTGCGATTTCCTTTTTGAGTTCTTCCCTGGTCTTCTTTCTTTCTAAATACATATCATCATAATTTTTAGCATGAGTACTGGCATACTGACATACAGTTATAACAAAATCTTTATCAATTATAGGGTTAAGTTTAGGGGCTTGTTTCATTATTTTAAATCTATTTCCCGTTAACGCCATCCATCCCCAGTTGGGAGGGATTTCCTCTATTCTCGCTATGTCTTTAGAAGAAGTCGCCAGCCATACCAAATCACAGTATTTAGAGACGCTATCATTCTTGCTAGGATTCTTAAGCTCATTCAACCAGTCGCTTCTGTGAGTCTTGATTTCTATGCTCTCAATATACGTGCTTCTGGAAGGATGAAGATTTATTACGAGGGCGTCCATATAGTGTAAAGGCATTGCAGGCGCATCCTTAAATTCATAAATGACGAATTCTTCTCTGTACCGCTTCTTTATCGCATCCCTAACTAATTTAGCTAAATCTTCGTTTTCCCTATCTTCCATAAACGCCATATCCTCTAAAACACCTCCACTACGTCAGCTAAATTGCAATATCCCGATCCACTAACATCCAATCCAAAAGCCACTTTTTCTGTTCCTTCTTCTAACTCGAAAAAAGAATATGAATCAACAAAAAATCTTGCTTCATTATTCAGCCGTACGATTTTACTTTTTGTCTTTACTTTATCCCACTGCTGCTTAAATTCTTCCTTTTTCATATTTATTTCTCCTTCAGTTTCTCCTCCAGTTCTAAATTGTCGCATTCTGCACAAAAGCCTATACCTGCTTCATATTCTTCAGATGTAATCTCTTTACCACAGTTCCCACAGTTCTCACATTTTTCCATTGCTTTTTTATTTTCCATTTTTAATCCACCTCTTTTATAGTACTTAATGCAACTTCACCAATAAAATTTTGGTTAAATAACAGATGTATATACCTTGTATCAAATGTATTAATCTTATAATCATTTGCATAAATCATAAAACCAGCACCAGAAACAAACGCAAAGGCATTTCTGTCATAACCTCGTCTTGCTTGCAGATCTCTAAACTTCTTTTCAAACACTTTTCTTCTCATATTCACGTCCGTATATCATCAACCCATTGGATATCTGATTCTAATCCCCACTCCAGTCTCTGCTTTATTATCTTTGCGTATTCTGGGCTTATCTCTATCCCTATAGCACTTCTGCCTAATTGCTTTGCTACAAACATAGTGGTCCCGCTTCCTGCAAAAGGGTCTAAAACTACTCCTGGCTTAAATGATGCGTTGCAGGAACAGGTTGGTTGTGTGCCTATTATTTTTTGTTTATTGCCTTTATCATCAACAGATACATCAACAACAGTCATCATTTCTATGTCGTGATCATTAGGAAGACCTAAAACCTCTTTAAGTTTTTTATATTCTTTAGATGAAGGAATGGCAGCACCAGAATCATCGGTCCTTATCCAGTGGGGCCATCTTGTTTCCCCAAACGCTTTATTCAATTCTTCTATCTTTTCTTTTTTAAGGTATTGTTCTATAAACATAGCAATTTCTTTTTGATTAACTGTGTATTTTCTTTCTTTTGTTATATAATGAGCACGGTTTCCTGGCGAATTGATAGAAGTATCAAGTGTGTGTTTTCCCGTTAATGGTTTCTCTTCATTTACTATACTTATCTTTTCATATACATGTACTTTAGGCTTACCACAAACAGAGCATACTTCTTCTGGGCAGCCAGCTTTTATGCAGAACTCCGGAAGCTTAGGAGGAAAAACGGCAAAGTGAGCTCCTTTAAATGGTTGTGTAGTGAGTTCAAGGATATTACCGGGGTTCTTGCCAAGTACATTATTTTTTAGTATGTGCTTTGATACCTGCGTAGTTGCTTGTGCATTACCACCCATCCTTTTATTGTCCATTCCTGCCCATCCAAATTCAGATCCATTTCCTGTTTTTGATGGAACTCTTATAGCATCAAGATTAAAGAAATAATGCTTCTGCTTAGTAAAAAAGAAGATAAATTCATAGCTGTTTGTTAGCCTATCCCTAACGCTGCTCGGCATAGGATTGCGTTTTTTCCATATCACCATATTCCGTAAAATCCATCCTTGCTCGTCTACCATGCGGATAGCGAAGCGTGTAGGAAGCTGCATAAGAGACTTAGAAGGCATATCTTGATGTGCAAGCGGAGTTTTTCTATTGGTATCGGCGGCAAAGTACCCTTTTGTTACATCTTGGATTCCATGTGGACTTTTATGCGTTGCACCACTTCCTTGATTGCTTCCCGAATAGGAATCTCCCATGTTCCACCATAGTGTGCCTGTGGGCTTCAGTACCCGCTTTATCTCTGAAGTAACTATCAAAAGATGTGATAGATACATTTTATAATCGGGTTCTAAGCCTAGCTGCCCTTTCCATGCACCGCATTTTGAACAGGTATTTGAGTAATAATCAAGGTGTGATGCCCCTATCTTGTCATTACCTGTATTAGCAGATTCAATACCACCGCTTCTATATTTATGGTCTGCAATGTTCCATTCATGTTTGCATTCAGGATTTCCACCCCATATCGTTTCTGCACCTTTGTATGACCTTAACCCATAATAAGGTGGACTTGTCACTATACAATCTATGCTATTATCACGTATTTCTTTTATCCTATCAAGGATATTACCTATTTTCAGTTCTATTCTTTTTTCCATTATTTTCATTCGCCTCATTCATCTTCTGTTCCGTAAAGTTCTTCTTCTGTCCACCAATGGTCTGCGTTGTGTTCACCGTCTATTTCCAAGCAACGAGCACCGCAGTCAAGACAATGCCATCGATATTTTAGTACCAATTTCTTACCTTTT
>JAEHJW020008485.1_pt1 | contig 25801 bp, 38 predicted proteins | sample 9271431 | NCBI WGS metagenome assembly JAEHJW02 | reverse complement strand
TTGTCCCCTCTAGTGCTACTCTGGGTACAACAAATGCCATTCAGTCTGATCTCTATATTTTAGCATTAAATAATGCTGGCACAATTGAGCTTGCAGTAGTTAACTCCACGGGTGGGGTAGACCTATCTGAGACAGGTGTTATTAGCACTACCGCAATTAGTGCAGCAGCAACTTCTGCAAGTGTTATCTATAGCACTACGGCACATACGAACGTGGCTTATAGAGTTATTGGACTTATTCGATCTACCCAAGCCACCGCAGGCACTTGGGCGACTGCTCCTAGCTTGATTCAAGGCGCTGGCGGGCAGGCTGTGACTGCTATGTCATCGTTTGGGTATGGCCAGACCTGGCAGGACGTTACAGCAAGTAGATCACTAGGAACCTCCTATTACAACACGACAGGTAAAACAATATTTGTTGAAATAATTCTTGATATTGCTGTATCAACTACAGCAAGCGGAATTGTCAATGGTTTTACAAAATGGCAACATTTTGCCCAGTCCGCCGCGACACGAGGAACTATTGTCTTGCTGGTTCCTGCCGGAGGATCATATTCCGCAAATACCGGAACAGTAGTTTCCAACGGCTGGAATGAGTATAGGTGATAACGATGAAACATTACAAAGCCCCCGACAACTCCCTGCACGCTATCGAGCCCGAATTTGCGCACCTTCTTCCTGCTGGTTGCGTGGAAATCACGGAAGCAGAGGCAGAGGCAATCCGGGCTGCATCTATACCAACACCCACACATGAACATCTTGTTTTACAAGCAGAAACATGGGCAAGGAGTATACGGCTAGACCTTTTTAAAATTTTAGACGGGTTACAAATTTCTGCTCTTGTGACCAACGATTTAACCACAGCTCAAGCAATAGAAGTTGCTAAACAAGCTTTACGTGATATCACTACTACTGTAGATTTGAGTTCTTTTACAACATACGAAGAAATGCAACAAGCTTTTATTTATACTTACTGGCAAATTCGTGCAAACGTGCCTCAAAATATAAAATCAGCTTTTGATTCTTTAGTGCCCTAAAGCCGGAGGAGTTTAATGGATTTAACTCAAATCATTGTAGGAGTGCTCGCCTTTGTAAGTACCACTGCTTCTGGTGTTCTTGGTTGGTTTGCTAAAACCCTTTGGGCTGCCGTCCAAGAACTTAAGACAGACTTAGCTAAACTTCGTGAGGAACTTCCTAAAACCTATATTCAAAAGAATGACTTTGGTGAGTTTAGGCAGGAGTTTAGAGAAGTTACTGGGAAAATTTTAGATCGTCTAGATCGTAAGGTGGACAAATGATTCTAGAAACTATTTTAAGTGCCTTGGTTCCTGTTGGGGTAGAAGGCATTAAACAAGTAATCACACGGTTTACTGGTGGCGTGCGGCCTACATCTGTGGCCGAACAAATTCAGTTTGATCAGAACGAAGTTACCAAGTTAGAGGCTCTAGCCAAGTTAGACACCCCTGTAGGGCAACCTTCTCAATGGGTAGTGGACCTTCGAGCTTCTGCTCGTTATATAGGTGCTCTATTAGTTATTGCTGTGGGGATAGGTTCCTTATTTATACCCGGTGTTACTGAAACTGTTCAGACTTTGGCCCTTGAAGCCGCTAATATTGCCTTTGGTTTTCTGTTTGGTACTCGTATTTTGGCTAACTTTAGGAAATAATTATGGCAACTAGTGGAACGACAACTTGGAGCTTAAACCGAAATCAGGTCATTGAAGCGGCCCTCCGTAAGCTGGCTGTTCTTTCTGGTGGTAGTTCTCCAGAGACTTACCAAGTAACTAATGCTAATGAGGCACTAAATGCAATGGTAAAAGCTTTCCATGCAGATGGTATGCCTGTATGGGCGATGAAGGGGTACACCTTTACAGTTACTTCTGGTACGTCGGCATATAATATTGGAAATAGTCAGACTATTAATACCCCTATGCCCTTAAAGATTGTACAGGCAGTTCGGGCAAACGGGACAGAGTATTCCAACGTCCCGTTAAATATTTATACAGACTACGACTTTAGACTTCTACCCTTGGTGAATTCTTCTGGGGTGCCTGTTAATTTGTACTACCAACCTCTTAGTACCTATGGTACTATTAATCTGTGGCCTAAGCCATCAGACAGTACAACTACTATTACAATAAGATACCAACGTCCTTTCGAGGATATGACCTCTTCTACAGATGACTTTGACTTTCCTCCCTATTGGATGGAAGCTCTCATTTATAACCTAGCTTCTCGTCTTGCTCCTGAGTATGGTCTTCCTTTACAGGATAGACAGCTACTCACAAAAGAAGCCTTGTTTATGAAGGATCAAGCCCTACAGTTTGGCTCTGAAGAGGGCAGTCTTTATTTACAACCTGACTGGTCTGGAAGACACTGATGGCAAACACAAAAGCTCCTGTAGAATCTACTTATGCTACTAAGCGAGTAGGGTTCCTTTCTAACCCTCTGCAGCGTAGCTCCTCTACAACCAAAGATATGCGGTTTGTCAACTGCATGATTGAGGAAATAGAGAATCCGGTAGACAAAACTAAAAAATACTTCATAAAGAGTCGCTCGGGATTAAGTACCGCCTATAGCAATACGGCTGGAACGGCTCGTGGATGTTACTACTGGATTTATAATGGTACTGGGTACATCTTCAGCGTTATTGGTAACACTGTATATGTTAATGGAGTGTCCAGACTAACCTTGTCTACTTCAACTGGGAATGTGGGTTTCTGTGAGCATTTGAATGCTACTAATCAAGTAAAACTGATCCTATTAGATGGGACCAAGGGGTATTACTGGACAGATTCCATTACATCTGTAGAAATCACTGATGTGGACTTTCCCACACCACATATACCTACACCAGTAGTTTTAGATGGGTACTTATTTGTAGCTAAGGCTGGAACGGCTGATATCTACAACAGTAACTTAAATGACCCAGCCACATGGACTGCTGGTGCCTATATTACTGCCGAAATGTTTCCAGACACTCTGGTAGCCCTTTCTAGAAATAACAACTTTGTTTATGGCATAGGTAAAACTAGCTGTGAGTATTTCTACGATGCTGCTAACGCCGTGGGAACTCCTCTTGCTCGACAGGCACCCGCTGTACAGCAGTTTGGATGTGCTGCTCAGGGTACAGTAGTTCAAACAGAAAAGGAAGTTATCTTTGTGGGTGAAACCCAGAATGGGGGCTACACTGTTTGGACCATTGATGGGTTTAAAGAAAAAGAGATAGGTATTCCTATGGTTAAATCTGCCCTATTAGCAGAGGGAACCTCCTTAGCGAATGCCACAGCTTTCTCCGTTAGGGTATCTCAACAGAAACTCTATATCATCTGTCTCACTACTAGAACACTAGTATACAGCTTCGATACTGAGATGTGGTCTGAATGGGATAGTGGGGCTACTGGGGGCTCTGTCTTTGTAGCCAACTATGGTACAGATGGTCCAAATGGTAGTGCCTACCTTCTAGGTAGAACTTCTGGTATTACCTACTTGATGGATTCTACCAAATTAAATGATGCTGGAACAAACTTTCAAGTTACCATTGTGTCTCAAAAGATGGACTTTGACACCATTAATAGAAAGTTTATGTATAGATTCTCTATTGTTGGGGATGTTCCTGATGACACCTTAACAGACCAGAATGTTTCTATTGAATGGTCTGATGATGATTACAAAACATGGTCCACAGCTAGAACTTTGAAGTTCAATGCTGATCTTCCTAGTATTTTTCAATTAGGAAATTTTAGACGCAGGGCATTCAGAATTAAATATGCATTACCCCATCTATTTAGGATTGAGGGAATTGAGGTTGATCTTAATAAAGGAATTAACTAATGCCTACACCTCTCCCACCACCGCCCCAAAGAGCTGAATCAGGCGACTTTGCTTGGGTTGCTTGGTATAATCAACTTTATCAAATGCTTTCTACTCAAGGTAGTGTCTCATGGGCGCTTATAGATAAAGCAGGAAGCTCTTTAAATGATTTGCAGAATAAAGATCATGCCTTCACTACTAATCAGCTAGGGGGTGGTTCCTACCACCTTTCTTCTACTCAGTATACTAGAGTATCTTCGTTTATCTCTCAAGCTAGTGACCCCGGTACCGGCGATATTGCCTCAGGGCAGTGGGCTCTGTATAAGAATACTAGTTCTGGAAACCTGTACCTTTGGGCTAATGATGGTGGTGTGATGAAGAAAGTTCTATTAGCATGATTTACCATGATCTAACACAAGAAGATGCTCTTGCTCTTGTAGAGTTTGGTAAGGGTATGCATAATGAAACTAGATATGGAAAAGCGGAGTATAGTAAGGAAGGAGTTTTTAGACTTCTTTCTCTGATTAAACAGTACCCAGATAAATTCTTTATTGCCTACACTAAAAATTCTAATGAGGATATTACCGGAGTATTTATGGGGCAGCTCTCTTTTGAGTATTTTTCTGGTAAAACTACTGCCTCTGACCTCGGTATGTTTGTACATCCTAATTATCGAGGTAGCAGGATATTCTATAGAATGTTAAAATCTTTTGAGCAATGGGCAAAAGACCATGGGGCAAGTAGAGTCTTGCTCTACCACAGTACCGGAATAGAGCCGGAAAAAACTAAGAAGTTATTCACTAAACTTGAGTACGACGAGTTTGGTTCTATATTCGACAAGGAACTTTAAGTATGTGCGCTACAATTGACAATATAATTGAAAAACCCAGTGGTCTATCTAGAGAGTTAAGCAAAGCTACGGCTGGCTTTGATCCCTTAATGTCCGCAATGACTAAGTTTGATGCTGACAGTATTCGGGATGTATCAAACAACCCTTATGGCCGAGCTATTGGTACAGGGGTGGCGGGCTACTTTGGTGGTCCTTGGGGGGCTGCCTTAGCTCAGTCTGCTATGTCTAAAGAAGCTGGCAATAGCTGGGGACAATCGCTAACCAACGGTGCCTTGGCAGGAGGCATGGCCTACGCCGCTGGCGCTGGTGGTAGTGGCTCTGATGCTGGAGCTTCTGGCAGTATAGACTATGGAGATGGTACTGCTTTTGCTGGAGGGGAAGGCGCGGCCTATTCTGCTCCTGCCGCTGGATCATCTCAAGCTACTTGGGACCAGCCTGCTACAGACTATGGCACGGGCTCTTCTTTTGAAGGTACAGGTGCCTCTGAGGGAGCAGCTAGTATGCCCGGAGCTACTCCAGACTATACCAATTATGATACGGGAGCAGTTGATCTAACAGGCTCTAAACTTAACGATCTGACCCAAACCTCTGGTGATCCCTCTAGTTTCTCTATTAAGGACTGGCTTAAAGGCGACGGAAGCAAGACAGGGCAGTTTGGTAGGATGCAGATGATCCAAGGAGGTTTAAAGACTCTTGGAGGCATCCAAGACTATCAAGCTAAGAACAAACAAGCCGATGATCTGATGGCTAGATACAACCAACAAAATGCGGCCTTAGACCAGTACTATGCGGCAGGTTCACCAGAGGCAAAGGCTATGGAAGAGCAGTTGGCTCGTCAAGATGCCGCTGCTGGGCGTCGTAGCCAATACGGTACTAGGGCTACTAATTTGGCTGCCCAGTTGGCACAAACCCGTGCTAACTACCGTGCCCAGATGGCCCCGGGATTAAACCAACTGTATAATCAAGCAGGACAGCTTCGTGGTTCTGCCCCTGCTGGTATGTGGGGTGGTGCTTCCCAAGCTCTGACAGGTTATGCCCTGTCTAGCATGTTTTAAGGAATAATATGGCTTACGCTGGATTAGAAAGTATATACCAGAATGAGGGTCCAATGAGTGGAGCCATCACCGGGGGTGCCCGTGAGGGCCTATCTCAGTTTGCTGATTTGCAGTCTATGCTTAAAAATCAACAGGCATACAATCAAGCAGAGCAGATGAATCCTCTGGACGTACAGTTCAGACAGGGGCAAGTATCAGCCCAAGCTCCTGAATTAGAGAAGGCCCAACTAGAGAATAAGAAGACCAGAGGAACCATTGATAGTTCTATAGACTCTACCAATGCCACTAACTATGCTAATGTTACCAAACAACAGTTCGAGAAGGTGAGTAACTTGGGTAGAATGGCTGGAGAACTTGGCATAGTTCTTAGTCAAACTCCTCCCGGACTTCAGCGTCAACAGGCTGCGGTTGAGTATATGCGTGCCAATGGTATTGACCCTCAATCCAAAGCTGGGCAGTATGTCTTAAACAGTGACCCTCAAGCTCTTGTTGCTATCTCTGATAAGATTGCCAAGCATCGTGATGCTTATATCCAAGCAATGGGCACTTCTGAACAAGCAGGTAGAAATCAACAGGCTGGAATTAGAGCTACTGGTGAAGAAACCCGCAAGACTCGTCAAATGGAGATTGATGCAGGACGCTACGCTAAAGCTGGTGCTGGGGTCAAAAATATTGAAGATCAAATCAAGGCTGGTAAGCTTACCTATGAGAAGGCTGCTACCTTACTCTTTGGGGCTGCTCAGTTTGAAACCGATCCTGCACAACAAGAGAAGTATATGGAAATGGCTCGTACATATGAGGCTATGGGGATCAGAGCCAAGCAAGCAATGGGTGAAGGTAAGGTTGATCTGAACTCTGTTACAGGACTTCCTACTAGAACTATTCCTCCTGTTACTGGTATGCCTCAAGGACAGCCGGGAGGTCAACCCAAACCACAACACTCTCTGACTGACGTGCAGAAGATGTACCCCGGTGTTCCTCCTGAGAAAATCAGAGAGGCTTACAAAAAGAAATTCGGAGTTGATTTACAATGAATGATCCCTTAGGTCTGTTTGAGGAAGATAGTGGTAATGATCCACTGGGCTTGTTCTCAGAACAGCCTGAGCCTAGTCTTGGCAAGAAAGCTTTAGGTGTTGCCGAGACTGGTATTGGAATGATTGCTGGCCTGCCTTCCCAGATAGCTGGAGGTTTGGCTGGCGGCTCTACTGCCCTAGTCCATGGTATTGATGAGGGTCGTAGAGTCCAAGAAGCAGTAGAGAAATCTAACTTTGGATTTGGGCAGTATCAACCTGCCTCTGAAACTGGTAAACAGTACTCTGAGGCCACTAGCCGGGCTTTACAGAAGCCTGTTGATTGGGCTGGGGATATTGGGGAGAAGATTGCTGGTAATGAGGGACGTTACATTGGTGAACTTGGTATGGGTTCTGCGATGGAACTCATTGACCCCGGTGTCCTCTACCTAGGTGCCCGGGGACTTGCTCGTAAAGCTGGTAAAGCTCCTACTGGGAACAAAGCCTTAGATAGTCTGCGTGAACAGCAAGCTGTCCGGGAAGAAGCAAAAACACCCCCAGCCACACAAGAGACTATTCCTAATCTCAAGGCAACTGAGGGTGAGGGTGGTCAAATGGCTCTCTTCGATATTGACGAAGCTGGTAGGATGCCTAATCCTTACGAGGCAGTTACTGGTGACTGGCGTATTGACGAGAATGGTATTCCTGTCAAAGCTGATCTGTCTATGGATGCAGCCAATGCTGCTCAACCTTTGCAGAGAAATCTGTGGGGCGATGAGCTTCCTCAGAAACATCCCCAAGAGAATGCTCGAAGCATTCCAGAAGCTATTGATACTATTCCAGATACCCCTTTCAAGGGGGATGCTCGGGAGATTGCCCTTAATAGACTTACTGGGGAGTTGCCCGCCACCCCTGAACTACTCCGTGCCAGATTGGAGGCTGAGTCTCCTTTTGCCCGAGTTGGTCGTATGAAGGGTCAGGGTGGTGGACTAAATGTGGGAGCAGTAGAGGAATTTTGGAAGGCTAAAGATAGGGATCGTGCTGTTGAATCCAACTCTACGGACCTTGAAGCTTTACGTGAAGATATCGCTCGTAATGGTATTAAAGAACCCATTGTTATTACTGTCAGTACTGCTGATGGTCTTGGCTATGTCACTGACGGAAATAATCGCCTTACTGCTGCTAGACAACTAGGTCTTGAGAAAATCCCGTATCGGATAGAGACAACTAATGTGCCCTTTACTAGGGAACAACGAGCTAAGGCTAAGTCTATTAATGCACTAGGAATTACCGATAAAGAACTAGTTGCCCCTAAGAAAAGCAAGCAGGCTTTAGAAGCAGAGGCATGGCTTAAGGAATTTAACCAATCAGGTGCGGTTCCTAAGAGTCAGCGTGGAGGTGTTTATTTTGGTAAAAAAGAAGTTACCCAACTAGAGAATGCTATGGCTAAGTCTAGTGACGGTACCCTCATACCTGAAAATCCTAAAGCCAATGAAGTAATTCAAAAGGCTATAGAAGAAGGTAAGGATGGGAAGCTCTGGACGTATACCCAGTCTGGGGCTACTTCTGCTGCCATGAAGACTGGTTCAGCTATTATCAAAGCTAGTGGTGAGATAGTCCAGAATGCCCTTAAGCGTTCTGAGAAAGCTATCCGGGACCATGTGTTCCCCACTGAGAAGGCTTTGCGTAAGCTGCCCCCCAAAGACCTAGAAACCTTAGCCCAAGTCTTTAAAGATGAAATGTTTAATGGTCGTAGATTTGATGCTGATCTTCTGCAAGAAACTCTAACTACTAAACAGTTGGAGGCATATACTGCTGTCCGGGATATGTTTGATGACACACTAGCAGCCCAAAACACTGCTAGAACAGCCAAAGGCTTACCGCCTGTAACGGCCAAGGAATCTTACATGTCTTCTCGTTGGCAAGGAGATTTCCGTCGCCCAGTCTACGATAAGCAAGGTAAATTGGTATGGTACTTAGCTGCCAATTCCAAGTTTGGCCTTGAGGCCCAAACCAAGGCATTGAAAGCTAAGTTCCCAGACCTGATGACCGACCCTAAGAAAGACCATGTGGTTAAATCTTCCACTGGTAAGACTGATCTACAGAGTATGTACAGCACTATGCTGGATGTATTAGGTAGAAATGATCCTGCCATTGAAAGAATTAAGGCTGCTATCGAAGAGCAAACAGTAGCTGAAGCTGAAACAGTGGCTGCTCAGACAAAGCACTTTGAGAATAAGGCTAATATCCGTGGCTTCGTAGGGGATCGACCGGGAAAGAGTGGTGTTAAAGAGTCCTTGGCTATGTTCCAAGAGCAGATTCAGTATGCTAAGAATGCTTATCGTTGGTCTGAAATGCAGAAAGCTGCTGATGATCTGAAACCTATTCTTTCCAACGAGACTTTACAAGAACAACAACCTAACAACATCAAGTATGTCCGCGAGTATTTCAAGAATGCTATTGGACATGGTGAAGCAAAGGCTATTCGTTCTTTAGAGGACTCAGTAAGAGAGGGTCTAGGGGTCAGTCCTAAGGTCTTGAATGAGGCTGTCGGTAACGTTAAATCTTTCTTCATCCTGCAAAAGCTGGGGGCATCCGCTGGCTACACTGCTGCCAACATAATCCAGTCGTCTAACGTGCTTCCATATCTCATGGACCTCCGGGCTCAGGGATATAAGGGTAACCCTGCAACAGCTATGGCTGTAGGAGTCCCTGCTGGACTGGCTATGACCTTGGCTCACTATACCAAGTCTATTGGTGGAGAGTACCTCTCTAAGGTTAACGATAAGTTCCTTAAGGATGCTTTCCAGTATGCCGAAGACAATGGGGTTACTTCCCGTTCTATCTATGATGAAGGCCCCCTTTCTGGTTCCTTCTCTGGGGTTGGAAGAGTAGCTGAGTTAATGGGTAAGACTATGACTGCACCAGAAGTGTTTGTCCGTAGCACTGCCTTTATGACTTATGCCAAGATGCTTAAGGATAGTGGTAAGTTTACAGATGACTCTAAGATGTTCCAAAAGGCAGAAGACCTTGTGAACAAGAGTATGGTGGACTACCGGGAAACTGAGCGTCCGTTGGCCTTTAGCAAACTGGGTGGGGCAGGTAACTTCCTGAATACCCTCCAGACATTCCCTATGAGCTTCTACAACCAGTATGCTTACATGGCTGGTCAAGCTATAAAGGGTTCTGTGGTACCTTTAGTGTCCATGCTGGCCTTACACTATGCCTTAGCTGGAACTATGGGTATCCCATATTCTGACGATCTATACAAGCTCTATATGAATATCAAGGACAACCTTGTTCCTACTAGTGCTTGGGAAAAGATGCAGAAGGCCCCCTTCCTGTCTGATCCTAAACTGTGGTCCATAGAAACCTTGGGGAAATCCTCTGTCTATGGGTATCTGTCTGAGGAAACAGGCTTAGGTCTAACTTCTCGTATTGCTGCACCGGGATTGGGGGCTATGGCCCAATCTCCAGTAGGACCTATTACTGATATTGCTGGTCAAGTAGGAGCGGTTGGTTCTGCCCTTATGGACCCAACTAACTCAACGAAATGGTCCCAAGCTGCTATGAAGACCGTTCCTACAGGCTTACAAGGTCTGTTAGAGACTTCTGGTTTGATGAAGGATCATACCTTTGTACAAACTCCTGATGGTAAGATTATTGCTCAAAAGACTTCTGATCTGGCTGCCCGCAAGGGAAGCTATGAAAGAACTCCTGAGGAAGTAACCGCCCGTAAATGGGGCTTACGCAGTCAGAAAGAGGTTGTAGAAAGGGATGTTACCTACTCTACACAAAGGGCAGATCAAGCCCGTAGAGAGCGTTCTGGTGCCTTGGTGCAGGATTATTATGATGCTGTGCGTAGGGGTGATCTTAAGAGGGCTGGGGAGCTTAATGCCCTATATACCAGACTTACAGGTGCTCCAGAAGGTATCTCTAATGAGCAGACTGAGAAGCAGATCATGGAAGAGTTTGTTACTGAAAAGAACAGGCTTCTTATGAAGGAAAAGACTTCTCCGGGAGCAATGCTTGAAGCAGCCCGTATGAAGAAAATCTTGGATCAGGAGTTACTGAAATAATGCTAAACGTACGTTCTGAAAAGAACTTAACAGGTGTTAATGAAGACTTGGTTAAAGTAGTTAGAAAAGTAGCGGAGACTTACCCTATTCTAGTAATAGAGGGTCTTCGCACTCAGGAACGGCAGGACCAACTCTACTCACAAGGTAGAACCAAGCCCGGACCTATTGTTACTTGGACTAAGACTTCTAAGCATTTGGAAGGTAAAGCGGTAGACGTAGTACTATCTAAAGATGGTAAAGTAGATTGGGAAGATCAGGTAGCCTTTGTTGAATTAGGTAAAGCCATGCTGGAAGCAGCCTCAGAACTAGGTGTGAGACTTAGATGGGGATATGACTGGGATGGAGATAAGAACCTAAGAGAGAAGGGTGAGAATGACGGCCCTCATTTTCAATTAGAGGATTAATATGAAAAATGATCCTGAGTATAAGCGGCAACACTATCTTAAAAATAGAGACCTCTATATAGCAAGAGCAAAGGCTTGGTATGAGAGAAACAAAGAAAAGAAGCAGCTATACGATCAGCAACGTAGGGAACTTGTTGGTGATGAATTAAAAGCTTATGATAGAATAAGAGCAGGGTTACCCCATAGGAAAGCTCTAAAACGAAACCACACTAGAAAAAGAGTTATGGCCCTTAAACAGGCAACTCCTACTTGGTTGAATGAGTTTGATAAGTTTTATATTGAGGAACTCTACGATCTGGCTGTTAGACGTGAGGAGTGCTTGGGAACACCCATTGATGTCGATCATATAGTCCCTTTACGTGGAAGGACTGTATGTGGTTTACATGTGCCAAGTAATCTTCAACTATTAGATAGAACCACTAATATAAAGAAATCAAACAAACCTCATTTCGAGCTAATTTAAACCACAAATAGAAAAGCCCCCATATCCGAAAGGACTGGGGGCTTTATTTTTACTTAAAATTAAATGACTTTACACCAAAACCAGTATAGGCATCATGCTTCATAGCAATACGTACTGCTTCCACTGGACTCTTACCTGCCGCCATAGCTCCCTTAGCAACAGAACTACCACTGCCAATAGAAGCATAAGGTTCACTAACTGCCAACCAAGAGGAGAAGTGATCAAAGAGAAAGATTTCTCTAGTAGCTGTCAGAACTAATCCCCATGAACCGGGTTCAATCTTAGGAAGCTCTTCATGCTCTTCTGGTAGAGAGAAGTAATCAGCAATTGTAATCATATCTCTAGCTGTACCAGCAAAGCCTATATAGAACGGTGCTTTGGGATAGTGGAGATCATGTGGTTCAAAGTAAAACACTTTGGTCTTCCCCTTCCACTTATCCCCACTATTAGGCTCTGTGAATTGGAGATCACAGGCAATCTCGTCTTTATTACATACTATGGTAGTTATAGTTTATCTCCTTAAACTCCGCACGACCCACCGTGACCAGTGATATCACACACATCATGCTCTTCGAACACAGTACCCTTATGGGTCATTGCTTCTTCATAGGAGCATTCTGTAATTGGTTGTCCTCCTCGACTACCATCTGGATAACAGGTGAATCCGCGTAGGCGTGGAGCATATGCCGCAAGTGTTTTTGAAAAACGAGCAACATCCCCTTCGGAATTCCCTTTACTTCCCCATGAAGGCAAGTTGATAGTACTTGAGATGGACATATCCACGTAATCTTGTATGTCTGCTTGGAATTTGATTCGTCGTTCATAGTCATGGCTTAATTTATAGGCTGTGTCGATTTCATCAGGTTTCAGTCCGTACTCTTTAATGAGTCTATCGGCTGTTGCATCGACGACATACATGTACTTCCATTTAGTTCCATCAGTGAGGAAGCGTCGTTTATAAGCGACTGCAAAGAGTGGTTCAATACCAGTAGTTGTTGATGCGAGAATCCCAATGGTGCCAGTTGGTGCAATTGCTCGATATGCCACCGGGCGACTGATAAAGAATCTATCGCAATGCTCGTTTGCTGCCGAAACTGATTCGCTTTTATAGACTGCAAGCCATTTATGGAGTTCATCTGTTACCTCGTACCTTTGTCCTCTTTGGAGCAGCCATTCATGGATTCCCATAAGACCAAGTCCGAGCCTTCTGTTTTTAGCACGTACGGAGTATACTTTTTCGTACGGAAGGTCAGCTCGTAGGGTTCCGCAGACGAGAAACTTTGAAGCGAGAGAGACAATGGATTTGAACTCCTCCAGACTTTGTATATTCCCCAAATTGATTGACCCAAGATTGCAAACGTCAGAGTCATCTTCGCTCGTAACCTCTGTACAAGCGTTCCGTAGAGTTTCATTTTGTTTATCACCAAAGTTAAAAGAGAAACCGGGTTCCCCTGTCTCCATTGCCTGTCTTACGTTCTGTAAGAACACAGGATTATTTTCCAGACCACCTACCAAAGAAGCATCGTCATAGTTGACGCTGATGTTGGTCATATCCAACGGAGCAGGAAAATTGAAGTCTTTCTCTTTAGCTGCCTTTATTTCTGGGGACCAGTTCTTTGCGGTAAGGAACTTAGGAATGTCTTCGTGCTTCCAGTTAAGGCTTGCATAGATTGCAGAACGTCGGCTCCCTCCCTGCATGACGTTACGCCCGATTTCGTTAATCGCGTACATAAGCGGGATAGGACCGGAAGCAGTGCCTCCAGTTCGGGATAGAGTCTTTCCTTCAGGTCGTAGTCTGGAGTAATCAATTCCGATACCCCCACCAGTCATCAGGCAAGACATTGCCCTCCATGTTACATTACTCCACTCTTCTCGGGTATCTTCTTCTGCTCGTAACAAATAGCAATTGTTATACGCCTTATACTGTCTTCCTGCATAGTAAAGGTATCTTCCTCCGGGGATAAACCGCATTGTTTTAATATATTCAACAAGCTGTTGTCTATCTTCTGTGGACATAAGGGCCTCTCTAGTTCCTCCCCGTGTACCACACACGTCGTCCACAAGCCGTTCGGCAAGCGCGTCCCATGAATCGTTAGGTCCTTGAGCATATTTACTCCTAAAAATTGTCTCGGCGAATTCGGTTTTAAATCTGTTAACGATCAATTTGTTCTTTTGTCTTCTTTAATTTATTTAACATCACAGTGAGGGTATCAATAATCTCATCCAATTTACCTGTAGCTTGGATGTAGTATGTACCGTCATCTTCTCGTTCTATTACGTTTGTTTTCCTAGAGATAAGATCAGCAGCATTAATAAGATCATCAAACTGCTGATCGAATTCTGCTTTATACCCAGCTAAGGCTTCAGTAAATCTTTTGAATGGGAGCATTACCACTCTCTTTCAATAGACGTAAATCTTCCTTAGCCGCTTTCTCAGCTTCCTTCTCTTCCTGCTTATGCTTTCTATAGCGAATACTATCTTTGTGTGGATGGCGAACTTCTTGTAGATGTTCTTGTGCCTCTTTTTTACTCGCTAAGATAGTCATGGATGTATTGTAAGCGTTCTTTAATCTTCTCAGGAAAGGCATCAATAAGGTCATCTGCCTCAATGTCCAATAGTTCCAATAAGGTCACTTCATCAACTTTACGAAGCTCCTCAAGTAGTTGTAAGTATCCCATATTGTTTTTCTAATTCATAAAATCTATCTAAGAAAAGAGTCTTCGCTCGTTTTGGGTCCATGCAGAGAGGTTTGAAGTTATGCTGGATTACAGGACGTTTCCGTTCCTTCCATAGGTCCCAAGTATCTCCTCTAGACTTAAGCAGGTAATGTGCCTCTGTACTAAGCATCACTAAATCCAGATGCTTGATAATTGGACTCATTGGATACTCTAATCCGAACTTGGAGAACAACCTAGACAAAAGTAACTCTTCCATTTCTTGATAGTCAGGAAGGTGTTGCTTGATAGGAGAGGCTATATCGGTAATATAAGCCTCGCTACCATCGTGGAGTAAGGCTGCTAGTTCCTGTCCCTCTGGAGCCATCCTAGACATATGCCAGCTATGCTCCGCTACGCTATAGAATCTATCACAGTGACCTGTGTACCTACAGTTCATAGATAGGGCATGGGCAATATCATTAATGTCAAAGTCTTCTGGTTTTGGATTCAGGAAGTAGAAGGGCCGTCCAGAGACAGTTTCGATGTAGCTTTCAATCATGTAACTTCTTCAAACCAGTCAGAAAGACCCTTCCCGTCCTCAATTCCATAGATAAGACTTCCAGAAGTATCCTTGCTTAACCCCAAAGAACATTCATAGTTACCAGAGATATACTTAGAGCGTCTACCGTCAATATTTTCAAAAATCGTTCCGGCAGGGATTACTAGGTCCTGCTTGAGTTTAAATTTAGGTATCATTTTAAACTACACTCCGCTCCACAGGCCGCATAACCCGCTAGGTCTACCCAGCTATCTCGATGATTGGGGCTAGTCTTAAGACGGGCTACCTTCAAAAGAGCAAGCATGATAGCCACATCGGAGGGAGTAAAAGCAACTCCGGCGTAAGCCTGCCATAACTGGCCAATTGCTTTAAACGAATCCTCAGGACCTCCATAAGTGGTAGCCCTAGCTCCGTTGACAATCGAGTTTGCTTCGTTAAGAACCTCTGCTCGGATTGAGTCAGGTTGCTTATAGTTGTCAGATTTATAGTCTTCAATATCTTTTTCTGAAATCATATTAGTGTCTCTAAGGTATCCCTCATAAGAGTCTGGATGGGGGATAAGACCCTTTTCCTCTAACTCCATCATCCAATCTTTAACTTTTCCCATTTTCTTTCCATGCCTTTAGGACTCTGTAAACAAGTTCACGTACGTGGTAAGACTGTCTTGGGTAGTCTTTAACTAGACCCTCTTCCCACTCTTTGTCAGGAGACTTACGGGCCATATAGTTCCCTCTAGTGGCCGTTCCATTCACCTCATTAGCAATGTCAAATACTGTGAGGGTTCGACGGCCTACTTCCTCTCCAAATGGGAGAAGTTCAACTGTTACTCGAAGCATATTTCCTCTTTACCCAGTCAAGGCTGACGGGCATTAAATCAAACTCCCCATTGTTAACATCGTGTAGAACTAGGAAGCCTCTCCAGTGCTTATTACCCTGAGCGCCAAGATAATCCTCATCATGTTCGTAGCAGCTACCAGCAATGATAGAAGTAAGTAAAGCACCATCAGCACGATTGCCTGTATGAATCTGAAGACCTTGTTGGTGGCCTGCTACACAACTCATGTTGGTCTTACGAAACTGAGCAGCAGCAGAAGATGCTGGACGACCGGCCACACCAGTAACAAAGTAATGGCTATAAGCGACCCCATCAATAATAGCAACATCAAGAAAATCGTGAACTTCCCAACCAAATTCCTCGAACTTAAGGTCTTTAGTAGAGAGGACACCTTCGAGTTTAGAGTCGTCATTAACTGCCCTATTAATTCTATTCTCATGATTTCCTAAGGTCAGGACCATTCTCGGTTTATATTGCTTCTCTTTGTTCTTTCGGGCTCTTTCATTAAACTCGTTAATAGGTTTAAGAAAAGCCTGCATAGCGTTAATGGAAGCTTCAATATCAAGTTTATAACGTCTCCCCTCGAAGGACTTCTTACCTACATCATAGCTGGAGAGGCTGGGCATATCTGCGAAGTCCCCAATGCAAATTATGGTATCTGGTTGCTTTTTAATTACGTATTTACCGATTGCTGTCAAGAAGCTGGTGTCATCCCCACTTCTTATCTGGCAGTCCGGTAGGACCAAATGCGTGGTCATTGTACCGTTTCTGGAGAAGAAGAAACAATACCTAATTCATTATCTTCTTTGCCAGTGAATAGAGGCATTGCACCGTTAGCCATAAGAAAGTTAATACCTACGTTTAGGACTAACTCTACTTCTTGCCGGTTTAAGGTACCATCAAAGGTGACATTCCCATCGGCGTCTTCAGTTTTTACTTGGATTTGCATTTTCTAATTTTTGTAATAGTTGGAAGAAATGGTCTGCACTGACAATTGCCAGTGGGATATCTCTATCCATTTTAACGATTACCAAGGGTTCATGATCCCCATGAGTCTTGGCCTGTTCATAGTAGGTGTGAATTTGTGATCTAGCTTTATTCTTACACTCTATTTGGTAAGGTACTAATCGACGAGCAGCAGGACTGAGTGTTACGTCTTCCCCTGACTGGCCCATTGCGGTACTTCTACAGTCGTCTGCTTCCAGTGATGGAAATGTCTTTAGTATCAGATCACGAACTAACTTTTGAAGGGTTCTCCCCTTCGATTTTGCACTAGCTGGTTTAATTAGGAAACCTCCAAATATCGTTGGGCTTATGCCAGATGTACAAACACTGACCATTCATTAACATTTCTTCATCATTGCTATACATATCCCTGACAGTCTCAAACATTTCTTGCTCTGTGGTAAGACTATCAATAACCTTGGCAGCTACCTTACCGGCTCCCTTAACACCTTTAATGTTATCTGTAGAGTCACCAATAATCAGTTGCTTGTAGAAGAACCTAAGTCCTTCATCATGGGTTACGTTAACAAGCTCTGCCTCTTTAACCCAGCGTTTTTCTGGTGGTCCTCCAGCAATCTCCCAAGAGTAATGGCATCCGGGAATTTGTCTGAGGTCTTTGTCAAGAGAGCAGATAATAGTGTTGTTAATATCTTTGCATTGCTCGATGCCGAGGAGGTCATCAGCTTCACAGCCGTCTGAGTGTACTGCATTGTATTGAATATGTAAGTAGTCTTTACATTGGTCTAGGAACTGGGGTCTAACCATATCCTTACGGTTAGCCTTATATTCTGGATAGATTTGGTATCTGAAATTATTCTCACCAGACAGAGCTATATAGATTTCATCTGCTCCTGTCTTTAGAATAATATCATCAATCGTCTTCTCCATATAGTGTCTAGCAATCTCAAAGGTATCTTTGTCTGCTGCTGCGGCACTTCGGTATGCTACGATATCACCGTCGACTAAGGCCCTAGTCATCGGTATTTAGCCGTCTTTAAGAATTGGTGGAACATAGTCCCTAACACATCCACTTCCTTTTCATCGTGAGCATCAGCATCACCTAAGGTAAACTTGATAGCATGAACTAATTCATGGCAGAATGCTTGTTCTCTAGTTTGAATCTTCTCGTTCTTTTTAACTTGAATCTTCTGCACATCTCTCATACATCTACCTAGATCACCTAGGTCATCAATAAGTTCTACTGTCCAGACCATACCACCTAGTTCAAAGGACTTTGGAATCTTCATGTTGTTACCATCCATAATCCTATGTTAGAAAAGGCATACCCAGCAAATGTGATGGCTACAGCAGTGTTACCTTTTATCCATTGCTCTAAGGCAATCCCTGTATAGATTAAACCCACTACAGCAATAAGGATTTTACCCAAGTTCTTCCCCACAATTAGAGCAAACTACATCGTCGGGTTTATTCATCCTATCGCAGTAGTTACATCGCTTGTCTTCAGGGATTGGGGTACTCTTCTTCCCAAAGATCGAATCGTAATTGTCCTTGTATAAAGTGGAGGGGGGTGGAGTAATTATTTTCTGGTTTTTCTGGAATGTCATATCCGTAGGCCCGATTAGGCCATTGGTTTAGTTCTTGAAAACAGCGATAGCGTCCATCTTTCTTGGCTAACCATGCTGTACGATATCTCTGGTCCTCACATAACCCATGATGTTCATTATCTACTAGATGCTTGGTGAGCCAGTAATGACTGCTCCAACCGGCACTAAATACTAGAAGAAAACATACTGTAAGCCATGTTGACCATGCTACTTGTTTAAGTGTTTGCATAAATTTGGTGCCCCTTGTCCGACTCGAACAGACCACCTACTGCTTACAAAACAGTTGCTCTACCAGATGAGCTAAAGGGGCTAATTGGTCAGTGTAGTAGGACTCGAACCTACGACCCCCTGCTCCCAAAGCAGGTATTCTACCAGACTGAACTATACACTGAGGGTGCTAGTATGCAAAGGGCTCTAGCTGCCCGGTAACTTCTCGACTTGCACTGTGAATTACCAGACCCTATCTGGTTGCTTACGCTGAGTTACCTAATTGGAGAAGGTATCAGGATTTTAACCTGACTTAGTGGGGTTGCAATCCACTGCCTAGACACTCGGCCATACCCTCGTTATTGGAGCGGACTAAGAGATTTGAACTCTTCTCTGATGCTTGGAAGGCACCGGCACAACCCCTATACCAAGTCCGCATTAACACTGTTAAGGCTCTGAGTCTACCTTACCGCCAAACCAAAAGACGGCAAAACCCAGTAGAATAACTGAGAAGACAATTCCTGAGAGGAATCCTACCCAGAACATTACTCAGTACCCTTACTCTCGTTACTAAGCACCCAATCAGTCAGTTGTTGGGCAATATCTAAGACACCAGAGACACTAACACCGATACCATCGGTCTTGGCAATCTCAATGGCATTACTAATGCTAGATTGTTTGATAATGTACACTTGCTTCTTAGCACGTTCTTCGGCTGTCTCATAGTTACTACCAGTAACCCGTGTAGCTGTAGAGGTAGGCACAGCAGTAGGAGCACCAGCACCCTCAGGGGTGATTGCTGACCACTCGTTATATCCCTGCGCGTTCTTGGTGAGGGTAACCTCAACAGTCTGACCGACCAATTCCTGCACTTCTTTAAACACAGATGGATTGGCAAAGCTCATAATGTTCTGAGAGCGTTGCTCTCCATTATAGGTGTAGGCTACACTAGCCTTACCATACTTGGTCTTACCCTTGGTTACCCATTCAATCGAAACGTCTTTAATTGTTACTTTCATTTTTTCCTTATATAAATATAATACCATGACAATGTTCAATTGTCAAACTTAATTTCAATCATATCTTTCTTGTTAGGACCTATCTGTACTTCAGAAGTGAGGGGGAGTTTAAAGTCATAACCGAATACCTGTTTGCAAAGAGTGGGGACGTACTCGATACTTTCGTAGAGTATTTTGCCAACATCTTTAGCACAGTATTCTGGGGCATCCGCTATAATCGAGTCATGGATTGTACTAATCAATTTGTATTCTAATCCTGACTCTTTGAGTCGTTTATTTGCTTCCAACCGCGCCAGCATCACAAGGTCTGCGCCGAACCCTTGTCAGTTGTGTTACGAGCATACCGCTTCCGTATACTCTCTACATATCCCTATGTAGCTCAGACTATATCATCATCCGTTCTGGATGCTAGGCGCTTCGGGAACGCTGTTCCCTACTCCCTTGCGGGATAGTCGTTGCACCTTCCCAACACGTTTTTCCACTTCCAGTCTTCATTCGACAGACACTGTGGTTGTAGTTGGGCTTGGCTCAGGATTGTCCGGTCTGGAGTTTCCCTGAATTCACCTAGTTTTCTAATTAAATTCCTTCAATTAGCCGCAATATTTACGGGATAGTTCTTGATGATTGTTAGGGGCCACGGCTCCCGCTTTTGATAGTCTGGAGTAATGGGAAAGAATCTACCAGAAGGTATTTCTAATCTGCCATCACGCTGTGCTGTAAATGCCAGTTCTTTGTGCCATTGTTGGATACCACGATACTTTGAATAGTATTCATCAATAACTCCTTGCCAGAATTTCTCGCTGCTCGATACTCCCTGAAAATCTGAGTCATTTGCGTAAGAATAAGCACTTCCTCCATAGATAAGCCTAAATTTAAAAATCTTTGCGATAAGTCTTCCGGGCTTACCTTCACCAAGTTTGAATCTATCTCTGTTGACCTCATGAATATCTACCTTGTCAATAATCTCTTTACAGAGAACCTTGTCTCCAGATAACTCTGCCGCTACTACTACCTCTAGTCAAAGCCCCTTCACGTCGGCGTTCACGAGCAAAGGGGCAAACCTCCTTCCAAGGCTAGGACACCTTTAGCAAAGGTGGTGAGCTGCTCTTGGGTCGCAGTCCATTTCATTCTATTGGCTATCGAACTAATAATTTGAATATTCTCTTTCACATATCCTTTCTTAGAGTCTATTCTATCTATAGATGGGGAATAATCAGAATATCCATCGGGAATATACTGAAGAATTTCTCCCATGATAGGGCATCGTTCAGGAATAACAATATCCTCTAGGACTAAAGTAAACTCAAGACCTTTATCCTTAGCCCGAGTCTTTGCCTGCTTTAGCAGCCATGCTTCTGGTCGTCTAAGTTTCTGTCCTTTATAAGATGCTTTTACTCGGTCCTTGTTTGCTCTCCTCCAAGCATTCCCTTTTTCCTGATGTTGTTTTCTCCACTCAGGGTCTTGTTTATTTTTATGATACCAAGCGGATTTAGGGTTTGGTACGTCAGCATTTACTAGCATTATCTCGGTTCATACTGCTTTTCAAAATGTTTAATCAACTCTGGGTGCATATGCTCGTATGCATCTGGAATATCCAACACTACCACTTTCTTATCTTCAAAGTTAACATGGCTTGAGGTGTAATCGTAGTTTTCCTTATTTACAAACACAATCTCATCAGCCCAAGCAATCAGATCATCAGAAAGTGGAATGAGGGCATAGGGCATACTACCCGCAGCACGAGTGTTGTACTTATGTGCATAAATTCTAGCCGCAGTGGCAGAACGCAGTAATCCAGCACTACATACAAATACCACTCGCCTATCCGTACCTTGGTACGGGTTTCTCAATGGAACTGCCGATTCCATTATCATTTCAGTTAATGTTTTTTTAGTCATATCTGCTCACTAAAAGTTTATCTACAAAATCTGCAATAAGTTGTAATTCCTCTGGAGTTGCCTCATTCTTAATAGAGTTTGCCCTTACACTAATAACGACTACATTCCCTTTCATATAACCTTTCTCTGGAATAATCCTATCAAGTGATGGATTCCATTTGCTCTTTTCTCCAAGGACAAATGGGACTTTAAACACAGGGCACTCTTTAGGAATCTGAATATCAGAAAGTTCTAAATCAAAGGGTAAGCCTAACTTTTTCGCTCTAGTCTTTACCCTAGAAAGCATCTGTTGTTCCGGCCTCTCTATACGAGATTTCTTCCTAAGTTTGTTTATGTGGCCCTGATTCTCTTTGTAATAGTTTTTTCGATCAGACGAGATACAATTACTACACCTACGTACTAATGCAGTTTGTCTCCAATTACTCCCCTCAATTAGAGATACTCCGCAGGAAATGCAATTAGGCTTTCTATGTCTCATATCTAGTTATTAGTAACTCATCTATATCAGAACTAAAATTCTGCATGTTGGGGGCCGAACTAGACAAACGTCCTGTGGCAGCAACACATTGATTATATTGCCCATGCAGATACTCACCCCAACCCATCTTCTCTAGGGTTTCAGGTAGCTTTCCGAAGTATGTATCCATTAACTTAGCCAATTCTGCCCGTTGAAGTAGTAACTCAATAATTCGCTTATGTAATTTGGTGGGCTTCTTAAGTTGCTTTAGAACATCTTCGTTCGTGGTGTAGATCACTGTTTCATTTCCATCATCAAGTTTTAATTTGAGTTTGGTTTCTGTTCTAGGCAGAGGGGTAAACAATCTAGGGCAGTCATACGTAGTTGTTTCATAGATAGGTTTCTCATAGGAGAGTCCCTTCTTTACTCCAGACTTGTAAACACGCTGCTCAAATCCAACTGTTCTGGTGAGTTGGAATTTACCACCATACAGAAAACAACTAAGCTGCTGACCGCTATCAAGATTAATATCATTGCAAGGCGTGTGTCCAAGAAGCTCAGTTGTAACTTCTTTGAGGGAAGTCTCAGTTTCGGTAGCTTTTTCTTTACAAAGTTCAACATCAAATTTAATTCCATTCCATTCCATATCTGCAAGGACTAATAAATCTAATCCCATAACTAAGCATAGCTTCTTCTGCTTCTCAGTCATCACCTCTTGTTGTTTGAGATAGAGTTTATAAGTGAGGTCTACATCGAGGTCATTGTAGAACTGCAATTCATCTACAGGTATGTCAGGAGTATCAATACCTAGTTTCCAATACTCCTCAATCTTATCATCTTTAGTCCCAAGGTTATACTTGGCGAGGCATTCGTTTAGGGATGGATATGCACCGCGTTGTCCACTTATGATGAACTCCGCTATCTGACAATCCCATACTCGAATTTTATCAGGGGGTATGATCCCATGCCTACGAGCCCAGTGTAAATCGAACTTTAGATTAAAGCCTACTAGGAGTTTGGCTTGTTGCATGTATGCTCTCAACTCATGTAGAAAGTCTGGAGCATCATAGTAGTTGAAACTAGGTTTCTGATCTTCAACCTTCACTGAATAGGACACCAACTTGTTACTCGCCGTAAACGGGTGCCCTTTCAGGTGTGTGGTTGTTTCAACGTCCCAAGTTAGTACAATATTTTATTCTCCTTGCTGAGAGCACGGGATACAACATCTTCTAGACTTATTGGTGCATAGTTATTACTATCTACTCCCACATCATGTTGCATATACTTACTAGTGTATGTCCCATGTGTATGCCCATGAAGATTAATATACCCACGTTCCCATGAATGGAATGGGAAATGACACAGTACAAATTTATGATTGTTTGCCTTTAGTCGTAGGTAATCATGTTGGGAATCAAAATATAAGGACCAGTCAAGTTTCTCACAGTGTCCCTTTCGATCATGATTTCCAGTAATCAAGTGTTTTCTTCCATTTAGGCGTCTTAGAATTTCCTCAGTCGCTTTAACCTTTCCAAAGGAAACGTCCCCTAAAACCCAAACAGTATCTATAGGGGTCACTACTTTATTCCAATTCTCAATAAGAGACTCATTCATATGTTCTACCGAACCATAAGGTCTGTTGCAAAACTGGATAATATTCTGATGGAAAAAATGTAGGTCGCTAGTAAAGAATATGTTAGCCATAGGTAACTATGTCCTTGAAACGAGCCACTTCTGGCTCAATAAGTACCTCCATACGGGCATGACGCATATGTGGGATTGTATCTTCATCACCTAGTAATTTGTTTTTAGATATGTTTAAGTAACGAATAAACTCTGCCCCCTCAGAATGCGTCTTGCCCATACCGAGAATCCAATCTGCCTCTGCTTGTTTTGAGGTCTTTGCGTTTGAGACATTATCCATCGTCAGCCACTTCTGGCCCTCCGCGGTTCCGTCTGCTTGGCAGATACCAATCACAGGACAGTATTGTTTAGCTAGTTCTCTAGCCCAAATATAAATAGCCCCCAACCTAAGGTCTTCTCTGTCATTGTCAAATCCTTTAATTTTGTCGATTTGATCGAAGATAATAAGACTAGGTTTAAGGGCCTTACATAGTTGCTCTACTTGTTGTCGGCTAATGAGCGCCGAATCAACAAGGCGGAAACGACCACTAGTTTGTTCCTTAAATCGTACCGCATATGATTTAGGATTAGAGAGTAATTGTTCCAGTCTGATTCCAAAGAATCCTTGATAGACTCGGAGCATGACCTCAGAACCAACCTGCTCATTATTGAACCATAGTATCGGTCCCGCATCTTGAGGAAGTTGTCCCAGCATGGCTGTAGTTTCTGAAGCCAGAAAAGTAGTCTTTCCTGACTCTGGTCTTGCGAAAAGGAATCCAAAATTTCCTTTTCTAAGGCTTCCAAGGCTTTTGTTAAGGCAATCAAGTCTCCACCGAAGACCAGTCTGCTTATAAGTTTTTTCAATTAATTCCTCTAAATCTGTGGTAACAAACTCAAAGTCCTCAGTATCTGTAGGGGTACTATCCTCTATTTCCTCCATCAAAGACTTAACAGTGTTAATGTCTCCGTGGCCGGTGGATACTCGGAAAGCCTCCTCAGACAGCTTTAAAGCCTGTTTACGGCGTTTTATGTCCTTGAGGATACCTAGCCCTACCCCCTCCTCGATTTTCGTCTCTGAGAGCGTTTTAAACAGTTCTAGGTAGATTTCCTTGTCCACATCAGGGTACTTGGTGAAGAAGGTAGCCTGTAACTCGTCTAAGTTGAAGTCTTGAAGATGTTTCTCATGAAGTTCTTGCAGGACTACGTAGACATGGTAGAGTTCCTTGAATTCTTCTTTGATGTGGCGAAGGTCTAGGGATGAGAAGTACTGATCGTAGAACTCTCGTCGTAGCAGGAATATGATTAGGTCGCGTTCGGGAAGGTAGTTCAATTGTTGTTTATATTAATATAATTAATTATATAATATATATTAATTATTATATTTATATTATATAGTATATATAATTATTATACCATGTATTTTTAAATAGTCAAGTTGTATTTTTACAACTCACCATCCACTAGTGATTTGATCTTCTGTCAGCGGCTTGCGCTCTTCCTGCTGGCTGGGGATGTGGTGGGTGTAGAGCTTCGTTCCGACAGGCAACCGAGCAACTTCTGAGGTTTGATACTCAGAGAATCTGACCCACGGCCAGCCGTCTTGTCCTTTTACTACCTCGCCCACCGGCTCCTGCTCCTGCGTGAGCTTTACCAGTGCTGCGGCGATGGCTTCGCGGACATCTGCTTCATCCCAATACTTGACGACATGCGGGCAGTCTTTGTGCGGAGGCGCAAATGAGTAACTTGACCCGTCTTGATAAATCGCTTCGTAAAGTTGTGGCTCCGGCAACTCCACTTCTTCCGCCATACGGCGGGCTTGGTCTTGGTTCATTTGAATTCTTTCTTTAAAATTTCTAGTGCTTCCCATGTTCTGTTACCATTTAGTAACACTTCCTCAACATCCTTAACCTTTTTCTCAAGGAACTCTGTATACTCTTTTACACTACTAATCAGTCTCTTTTCGTCCTTGTTGTGGTTCTCAAACGGATTGGTTTGTGGCATTTAAAAACTCCTTTATTTCTGAAATAGAGTAATCCTTTGGGTCTTGCTCTGTTCTAATATAGCTCACAGGATGCTCTAGGAGCGTCCGTAGGCGGTTTATTTTAGCTGGTAGTAGGGTATACTGGTCATCATCCAACCAGAGCACTACAGGCCGTTTTGCCTGTATTAACAGTTTTAATGCTAGGTCATGGATGTGGGTACCAAACAGGCACAAAGTAGGGGTAACCTGTCCTACCTTATGGGCAGAGATCAGGTCCTCCACCAGCACTATAGGAGCATATGGTCGGTCACTGGTTTCCCCT
>JAEHJW020004823.1_pt1 | contig 25803 bp, 30 predicted proteins | sample 9271431 | NCBI WGS metagenome assembly JAEHJW02 | reverse complement strand
ATGCAATCCCTGACGCATTTGAAGATCGTTAAGCGCACGGCGTAGCATTTGCACGCGGCGTTCAGCACCCGTAAAGGCACTGCCGATACGCATGACATCTCGTGAAATTCTATCAACAAGGAAGATGTCTACGCCAACTTGAAATAGCCTAGCCATCGTTTAGCCCTGTTGGAATATGCCATCCACGATGGCTTCACCGATAACATCAACCATCTCGCCTACTACCTCCATTGCAGCCGGATGGAGATAGGGCCGTGGCGGCATTTCAGATGTGCCTTCCTCCAAGTACTTGCCGTAGGGCGCACCGCGATCGCTCAGCACGTCGGTGCCGATCTCGACTTCGTTTTCCGACAGTATTTCGTAGTCGATGGACGCAGCCAGCTTGCCCGTTTCGTAGAGGGGCGTGCCGGGCGGGTCTTGCTTTTTGTTAGCAAGCGTTCCGGGTGCAAGCGGTGGCCAAGGCGGAAAGCCTCCGTGTGCAGGAGGCTGCGGAACGCCTAGGTAGCTTACGGCGCGGTCCCGGACGGCCTCGCCCAGCATGTTCAGGATTTCCGGGAAGGTCTGCTCAACGTCGGGAACGGCGTCGAAGAATATTCGGCTCATGTCCTTGAGGTCTAGAACACCCCGCCGAATCTTGCTGTAGCTAGCCATTAGCCCGAACCTCCAGCGTTTCCCAATTGACCTGGACCTGCCCTCGGTACTCGGCAGCACAAAGGTCGAAGGCTTCGAGTTCTAGCGGCTGCATGGAACACGCTTCATCCCATGTCAGCCGCCAGCCGCAGGCTGTTCCGAGTCTACGAAACGTCGGATCGAGGCAGATTTTTTTTTAGCGTCTCTTTGTCCCGCAAAGACGCTGGAGGCCAGTGCTTGTATATCTCCTCCTGCACCGCCTCCATTCCTTCATCACCTAGCTTGTTGGCTACTGCGTTGTAAGCCTCAGCGCTGTTGATGGGGATGATCCGGCTGCCGTCGATGGCCTTTACGTACATAATAGATTCGACGTAGGCCCTGATGGCAGACAGCGCAATCGCCTGTCCCGTTCCGGGAGTCATGTCGCTCACCAGTTCAGCAGCGACGATGAGCGTGCGTGCAACTACGGAGCCCTTCGGGCGCTCCAGCAGAACATTACGACCGTCCGGCAAAGTGACAACAACGGCATCTTCCTGCGCGTCAGTCGCCTTCTGTGCCAGAGCAGCGAATGCAGCCGGGGGCTGCGGAACAATCTTTGCCGTATTGTCAGTCACTTATGGTCTCCTAGGCGACCGCCGGGATGAGAGAATTGCTGGTGTTGAGTTCCAGTAGCGTTCTAGCCTCGAACGCCAAGGACTGCTCAACAGGGTTTCGAGTCTGGAACGTGCCCAGCTGTCCTCGGTTGAAGGAGCACAGGACGAACAAGTAGGAGTCGATCGTGCCGTCGGCCACGTTGTTTACTTCCACCTGCATGTCCCAGTGCGCACGCTGCCCGTTGTAGTAGTTCTGCTCTTGGGTCACGAAAAGCGACGTGAGCGAACCATTGACACGGGTGAAGTTGATCGTGCCGCTCCAGCCTGTGTAGATGTTCTGGTTGACCGAACGCCCACCGTCCGTGATGGGTACAATCTTCAACGTCTCCACTTGCTGCTCGGCAGCTATCTCCATCAGATGCCCAATGGAAGAGGCTGGCAAAGCGAGCCCGGTAGGACGCCAGATGAACGTCAGGCTTGCGTCAGGACCAATGCTGAACGAGGTAGGGAGTGCCATGAGCTTACCCTTGCAACGCTGAAGTCAGAGTGCTGCCGTTCGTCACGACAGTCGTTCCACCCGTTAACTGTGCTACGAAGTACCACACAGACGACAGGTAGCGGAACAGGAAGTATGCGAAGAGCTTGTGGGCTGCAACACTGCTCGGCGGGTTGTTGGACAGATCGCACTGCACAGACCCACTATCCACCAGTTTCGTAGTGCCGGTGGTGAGCGCTTGGATCATGGAGTTGTAGGTTCCTCGTACCGAGGCGCGCAGCGGGTCGCCGCTCTCGACGGTCTGGTTCTGACCAACAAACTGACCACCCGTAGATGCAATCAGCGTGGAGATGTAGTCCGTCACGCGAGTCCACTCTACCGGGCTCTGCACGGTGTTCGCTGACGTGTTCACGCCAGTCTGGAAGCCGAAGTAGTTGCCGCCCGGAGACGGGTTCGCCACGACCATGATGCCAGCCGCCTGCAGCTGTGCAATTTCGACGTTCGTGTACGGCTGGTTCACACCCGTCAGCGGGTTGTTACGCTCGGTTCCAGCGATGGAGTAGACGGCCTTGTTGAGCGGCGACACTGCTGGCGACAGCGTGAGGATCAGCCCCGTGTTCACCGCAAAAGGCGGAATGAGTCGAACGACGTTGTTCGCATCGTCGTAGACGTACTGCCAGTCCTTGTAGGCGAACAGCCACGGGTCGGCAATGCCATAGCCCTGCAGATCGGTGAGGCACGCGGTGGTAGAGGTGCCGGTCGGGAACGTGATCGAGAAGAACGCCGGGAAGCTCTTGGCCAATGCCCACATGGCAGAGTAGGCCGTTGCATCGGTCAGCCCGGCAATCCAAAAGCCAGTCACAGCTGGGGACAGCCCCTGCAGGGCGTAGGCCCCAGTGTAGGGCAGCGTAGCACCCTGCCCGGTAAGGTCGGCAGTCGTGACGGTGGTTCGGCCATCTGTACCGCCAGTAAGAGAAAAGACGCCGAGGGCTGGCGGGTTGACCGAAGTAGCGACCGTAAAGCGCGCCAGCTGCGAGGGGCCGCGCACGCCTGAGATGCCCTGGGACAAGGCGTTCGCCAAGTTCGTCCAGAACGCTCCAGAGCCCGTCGGCGCAGCAATGTTCGGGAAGACCTCGATCTGGCTGTTCGTAAAGCCCTGTAGCTTCACAGAAACCGTGTTCGTTGCGGACCCGGCGTAGAGGGCCACCTGCAGAGAATTGCCCATGGTGCCCGTATAAAGGGCTTTGAGCGTTCCACCGCTGACGGGGGAGGTGGCAGTGTCCAGGAGGGAAACGCTGGCTGCCGTATCGGTACCGTCCGACACTCGGACACCCCACAGGCCGATCGGCGCACCACTGCCGGCGGCTTGAGCTAGGGCGTATTTGAGGTCCGTGGGGAGGTCGTGAACGTCGGTGAGGGCGGCGGCCGTAACCGGGCCGTAAGCCTGCGTGGCCGTATTCAGGTCACTCAGCAAGACGGGTGTGTTCAGTGGCCCCCAGGAAGCGGTGCCCACAACGCCGCCGATATTTGTAGGAGAGCCTACGGCGATGGCCGGAGGTGGCTCGATGACGAGGTAAGCGCCAGGAGCCCCCAAAGAGGCTTCGCTGAAGCTGCTTGCGGAAATGATTTCGGCCACGGAAATGCCTCCAATTTTGGGGGTCCGTGGCCACGGTCGCCCTGCGCGTTAAGGGTACGGCGAGACGGGTACTAAGGCAATATCAGATAGGCTGCCCGCCGTCCACGGTAGTGGGTGAGTCGATGGTCAGCCCCCCAAAGCCCTGCTGGATGGAAGGGATGAAGCTTAGGACGCTGTACAGCTGCTCCTCGTAGGTAATCCCGTATTCCAAGGTGACGTGCCACATCCAGCGGTACACGTCAGAAAGGACATCCCGATCAATGAACTGGCTGCTCAAGCGACGGACGCGAACCCACGTTCCGTCGTCCGTCGTTCCGCCTACGCCTTGCATTCCAAAATGGGCATCAAGGTAGCCCAATTGCTGGTCGATTGGGCGGCTCACGGCTGTGCGGATGGCATCGGTAGGTGCCCAAACGTCTACCTGCACTTGGCGAATTTCGCGATCCACTTCCGTGTAGCGGGTGCCCAGATTGCCCACGTTCGCAGCGATCTGAATACTGGAGGTTGAAGTGTTGGTGACGGTAAGAACCGAGCCGGACACCGTTGTGCTAACCAGTCCTACGAGGTCGCTGTTTATGCCAGAAGCCAAGGCTTGTGCCATGGACGCCAGCGTAGCGCCTGTTGCTGCCTCTACGATGACTACCTGGGGAGCGGAGACTGCACTTGAGGATACTACGAACGCAACGGCGTCGTTCAGCGTTACGCTGCCTCCCAACGTTACCGTTGCCGTTCCATTGACTACGATGAAGTTCTGTGAAACGGCAGCTGTGATGCCGGGTGCCGTCAGCACTTCGTTTGCCGTGTAAAGCATGAAGCGTGAGGCGTCTCGGGAGGGGCCATGATCATAGATGCTGACGGCCGTTGCAGCAGATTTGGCTACGCTATTCGTGAGGAAGTCGAGCGTAGGCCAGCCCGCAGCGACGGTCACTGCAGGTGTGAATCCGCCCGTAACCGACTGGAGCTGCGTGACAAGCAGGTTGATGGCGTCGCGGCCGAACATCAGGTTTGCATCACTTGGCGCTTGACCGAAAGCTGCGAACCGACGAAGCCGACTTCCTGTTCCCACGGAAGCTGCACGACGTACTCTGAACCATCCTGCAGCACCAGTCGATCGCCTTCCTTGAAGGTGAAGCCGGGTAGCGGCGGAACGTATGCCAGATATTCTACCTCGCCTGTAGTCGTAGGTATCTCTTTGATCAGGTCAGCACGCCAGCGGGCCTTCGCTGCCAGCCCAATTGGTATGAGCGCAGCTGTGTCGGTCACGGCACCCACCACCAGTGAGCCATTGACCAGTTTGACAGGCAACGAGGCCGCTTTTTCACCTGAGAAGTAGCCTGAAGCATCAGGGCCACTGAGCAATCGGTAGATTTGTGCGTAGCGGTCCAGGCGCGCACCGATCGACTTCTTGATCGGGCCGTGAAAGCCCAAGCACCAGCCGTAGACTTCCAGCGTAGGAAACGTGACCGATGTTGCGCCTGCACCGTATCCGCCCGAACCGTTGGGGTTGTAGGCTGCATCGGAGTCGATGAACACGTCACCCAAAAGGAACGGCGACATGTTTCCGATGATGTCGAACAACGGTACGAGCGCCGTGCCTTCGTATGAGCCTCTAAAGCCGCTAGCACTCCGTTGAAGGTGGTAAACATAGTAGTTCGTAGCTACTTGGTTGGCAGGATCGACAAAGTTTGTGGCTGCTGAACCAGCTTGGAGTCTGTAGACGTTGAACGGGCCGCCAAGCGCATTGGCAGCGTGGCCGCGTCCTACATCTATCTGTCTTTGAATTTGATTTGGGTTTGGCATGCAAGCACGCTAATCGAACCCATCCGCCTGCGCAAGCCCGGTGCAGACGATCTCGGCCCACGGGGTCCAGGCACTATCGCTCGCCTTGTACACGCGCACCCAGAAGTCCGCTGTCGCCTCGAAGCTGCCGTCCGAGTGCAGCGCCGTGCCGGCTGGCGGTGAGCGCGGCTTGGCCGGATTGCAGCTGGTGAATTTCCGTGGTCGTCACCGCACTTTGCTTCGTGCCGTAAATCACGGTTTGCGCGAACCATGCGATCTCACCCAGCCCGATCACTACGATGATGCTCATCCACCACGGTAGCTTGCCCGTCAGTACGTTGCCATATTTGTTCATTTCGCGCGGCACTTCAGCCCCTCCGATAGCCTCAGAGTCATCGGAGCTATCATGGCGTGACAGCATGTTACCAGAACCCTCCGGACTGGATGCTCGTCACGGCGATCTTAGACCACGGCGTATAGGCGCTGTCCGCCGCAATGTATACCCGCACCCAGAAATCCTGCGGGGTATATCCTGGCGCGAATTCAAAGCTGCCGTCCGAATTTAGCACGAGTCCCGCTGGTGCCGCCGCCGTTCCGGTTGAATTTCCCGCCGCCCATACTTGATCGTTGACCGCGAGATCAGGGAGCGTCTCAAATCGCATCGGCGCAGCTGGGATCACCGAAAGGAGTGTTTTAAATAGAACGCCCGTTGGCGGAGTGAGCTGCACGGGAAATGACACACTCACGTTTTCGGCGACCGTGACTTTAAACTGTGCTGAATAAACCGAGTCTGTCGCGGCCAATTGTGGGCCGCTCATCGGCTCCATCACGAGATCGAACGTACCATCGGTCGCATCCGTGTAAACGACATTCGATTGCGCCACGGTGTTCGTGCCTTGGAGGATGGAGGCGCTCATTCCACTTTCGAAGTTCTCTCCGGTAAATGGAATTGCTGTTGCGCCTTCCGCGAGCGGCAATCCGGTAGTATTGGAGCTTGGCGGAACTGCTGCAACTGGGATTTGCGATCCGTCGTAGGTGAATGACGTAGACGAATTCCCCGTGGTCTCAAAGTAGCGGTTCTCCTGCGCGCTAGCGTCACCATAGTAGAACCGATAGCCGGTGGCGTTCGGAACCGGGGCCGCTAGGCTCATTGTCACCGTATTGGTGCTCGTTCCAGAGCCTGTGGTGATCGTCTCCTCATTGCTGGCGATTGTCTCGCCGTGTGCGTTGAGCGCTGTCGCCTGGGTGTAGAAGGGCGTGCTCGCCGCGATGGTTCCCCCGCTTGTAGCGGTCGCAAGAGCGGCCTGCGCTGGAGCGACGACGGAACTTCCTATCGTCAACACTATCGAGGGGGGTACATACCGGACCGCCAGAGAGGCCATTCCCCATGGCGCCGCAGTACCGAGCCCTATCGATGGTGTTACGGGTGTCGGGGCGCCCTGGGCTTGGTACTCCCAGAACGCATCCGGGTTGGTGTTCACCTGGCCGATCTCCGTGAAGCCGGAACCGGCCACGCTCCCAGGGGTACCGTAAGCAGCGAGGACTGCCAGCACCACGTCGTTGGCGCTAGTCGGGCTTATCTGGACTGTGGCTCCAGTCGTCGAATTTCCAGTCGCTATCCCGGAGGCAACGTCGATTGCACCAAGTCCGGCTGATACTTCCGCAGTTTGAATCGTCACCACCCATCCGCTGTACGAAACAGTGGCGCTCGCAGTATGGGTGCCCGTCCCTGAGTTCTTGACGAGATAGACTCCCATCCCAAAATACTGGCCACCGCTCGAGTACGCGCCTGTGCTCCAGGCGAGCAGGGCTCCGGCGGTAATGTCGGCACCGTCGAGCGTGACAGAGTTAATACCGGGGGTGGCATTCCCGACCGTCGAGACGAACACCAGCAAATCGTTGCCGCCCTGCACATTGTCGATTGCGACGGACGCTGTACCGCTGCCACTCGAAGTGACGTTCTGCACTACCGCGAAACTCATGGCGCAATCTCCGCGCCATTTACTCCCAGATAATCCGCCCTATACGTGCCCGTTAAGAGCCAATTGGAATCAAATACTCCAGTGGAATCCTGAGCTAGTGCTCCATTGTTTGTGACATTAGATGGCAGTGGCAAAGACGGGCTATTACTAGTTATAACTCCTGCCGCAAATGCTCCGAACTGAATGGCATTGTTGTCGTACTCAAATGGACCGTTCTCCATGGCGGACACGGAAGGGGCGTCCACGACGGCTCCCCCAATGATGCTATTTCGATACCACCAATGCTGACCGCAAGGAAAATACGCAAGGTTAGAGATCGCAGCCGCCGTAGTGCCATATGAGGCCAACGATTGGTTGCTGACAATCGTATTGAAGCAGAACTCAAAATTCTGAGGCCACGGCAGCACGTTGTTCGTTTGACAGAAAGAAGCCATCGCGTACTGACCGCTGACGTTTTCAGACAAAGAATGCTGGACTGTGATGTCAAGACATCCGCCTTTTATGAAATAAGCGTATCCGGAGCCGTTTCCCGTCACGGAGCAAAGGCTTGCCCCTCCGTACTGCACCTTGTACCAGTCGAACATCCCAAACCCGTTGCCGCCGCTTTGCAATGGGCGATTCGTCTCCGAGCACCCCTTCATCCAGATGTAGTTTCTGCAGGTAGGATATCCACTTGTTGGATCGCCCATGGCTAGAAACGAAGCATTGTCTGTTGGGTCCGACCCCTGAAAAATGTTCGGGCACGAGATATTCTGAAGAAACATCCGGCTATGGAGTGCTCCAGACGCGATCGGCGAGTAATTCGTCGTTCCGGTGCCATAGGGACCATTTATCATCGTAAATCCGCCCCAGTACAGATCGTCATCCGATGTCTGGATGTTGAAGCCCCTACTGCTTCCGGCGTTAGTCTGATCGAGTGTGACGTTCTGTCCGTCGAACCCTATGATGTTCAGTGGAGTGGCGTTCACGACAGGTGAGATACCATATACCGCATCCTGCGCGTAGAGCGGGATATTGGCCGTTCCGAAGAGAATCAAGTTTGCGTTTGGGTATGTCGTGTCGCCATTGGCAGCGCCGAACGCCTGAAGCAGCGTTTTGATCGGCGCTCCGTAGGCTCCCGTATTCGTGTCCACTCCGTTCAGGGGGTCGAGAAAGATGAACGCATTCGTGCTCGACGTGGTTGATGCGGTCCATATGAAATCGAGGTAGGTGCCATCCTGGCTGTACGCGCGTACCCAGAAGGTGGCGTCCGTGTAGGAGCCCGTTGGGCTCACCAGAAGATCGCCGTACCCTCCGTAAATGGCCTGCCAAATCGTCCAGCCCGGCGCCCACTGCGAGGTTCCCATGCGAGCGTTCGCCGCCGCGGGCGCGGCCATGATGACGAAGTTATATGGTGGGCAACCGCCTCGAGGCTGAATGGGGATGCGCTGCGTGAGTGTGTTTACGCCATCGTAGTAATGGGTCTTGTGCCATGCATAAGGATTGACGATCTCGGCGTCAGGCCGAGGATGTATCTGTGCGTTTATCTGGCCTTCCGTATTCATCCATGGGATCTTGGCGGCGATGTAGTTCGTACTCGGTAGCCACAGCCCCGGCGGCTGCGGATACGAGCGCGTGGTGTCGCCGCGGTCCCAGGTATAGCCGCGATACGTGCGCGGAACGACGATTGTTGACGTACCCATCGCTCAGAATCCCTGGTTGTAGCTGAGCACCACCCAGTCCGACTTGTCCGCGTCGTACTGAGTCTGGAAATAATCTTCCTTGCCTGCCGCGTACGATGTCGTCGGCAGCGCGAGCGAACCAGATGCGAGGTACGCGGAGTTGAATGCGTACGTCACGATGCCGCCAGAAGGACTAATGATCTTGAGTTCCAGCTTCTGCCCGTCGGTCGGCGTGCATGTGCTCGGCGCATTGATCGTGAACTGTCCCGTCGTGTTCACCGTAGGCGGCGTCGCGGTCGTGCCAGTCGCGCCGGTGTCAGTGAACGTGACCGTTGTGCCGCCGGAGACGGTGTACGACGTAGCGTTCGTGAAATTGCTTGGCGTCGTGCTGCGGTAGACGATGTAATCGGTCGCGCCAGTGACGGCGTCCCAGTTGACTGTGTTCTCGTTGGTGTTCGTCGCGTAGGCGGTATTGGTGAGCGGCGTAACAGCGCCGGTCGTCGTGAGGCCGGTGGTCGGCTCGACCCATGCCGTCGTCGTGCCGAGCGGCGTGGTGTTCTGTAGGGTCTCGTTGGTGCAGCTCGCCCCAGCATTCTGGCAGACGTACACGTTCCAGCCTGTCGCCGAAGCCGGCGGACTGGCCGGGGCTGCAACGTTTAGCACATCGTCCGCAGCCACCGCGAGACTCGTGGCCGTCGCGCCGACCGTCTCGCCATAGGCGTTGACCCAGGTACTTTGCGTGTAATAGGTCGTCGCAGCGAGCGTTCCGCCAGCGGTCGCAGTCAGCGCCCCATTCGTCGGCGCGGCAATCGTGATGCTCGGTATGCTCTGCTGCGTGCTGATCGTCGTCTGGCCGACGGCCGTGCTCGCCGTGACGACGTAGTCGTAGACGCCACCCGCGAGCGTCCCGCCCGTGTCGGCGGTGCTCGGCGCGGTCTCAGTGGGTGCCGGGATCAGGTACGTCGTACCCGTCACCTTCACCATCGCATAATCGCAGTTCGGCGTCAGCGTGTTGCCGGCGGTCGCCGTCGTGACACCTTGGATGACGCCGTTGATCTCGTTCGCGCTGACGGTGCCGGTGCCCGTCGGTCCGAGGCTCGCGCCAGTGCCGACGAGCATCGCGGCGGCAGTGTTCGTGCCAGAGGTGAGCGCGCTGAAAGCGCTGCTTCCGCCAGAGCCGCCTGAAACGCATGTGCCCTGATAGCCAAGCGCTGGCGTGGTTGAGGAGCAGCCTGTAAACAGCGCAGCTACGTCGGCGTAGGTGGCAGGCGTAAGCGGGTTTGGTAGCGGTCCATTACCGCGCAGCAACCCAGTAGCCCCGAAGGCTCCGAATATCTGGTTGAAGTTGAAGTTGAGCTTGTAACCTACCTGCCAAAGCGGATCGCCCGTTTTGGTGTTGATGGGGCCGTTTTGTGTGCAGGGCGTATTGGTGGCGCAGTTGATGGGCAGTTGCTGCGCAAAGCAGACTCCGCCGGCCAGTAGCACCAAAAGTAGAAGTGACAGTTTTTTCATGGTGCTCTCACATCGAAAGAATGCGGCGGATGGCGTCGGTCTTTTTACCGAGTACGGCAGCCGCTTTGCGCGCGACGTGCTTCTTGATGGCTGAAGGAAGGGCAGGCTTCGCCTGATTGAGACGCGCCATGGCATTGCGTGCCTGCCCCTTGTTCTTGATCGGAAACTTGTACTCAGCCGGATGGCCGCTGCGCACGAGCTTTACGGTGCCCTTCGGGCTGGATGAGGCTTTGTATGGCATTACAGCTGTCCTATGGCGGCGTAAGAGCCCAGGCCCTGACCGCTGGTTGCTATGCCCTCGATGGTGTTCTCCCATAGCGGGATGTCGAGGAAGCGGCTTAGCCGCTCACGCCAGCGCAGGTACAGTCCCTCGCGTTGAGCGACTTCATCTGGGCGGGCAGTCCAGACATCGGCCTTGAAGGTATCCAAATCATCGGATGCTGTGGCAGCAGCAGTTTCAAGGGCATTCAGAATGCTCAGATAGCCCCAGTAGGCCGTGCGCTGATTGGTCAGCGGGTCGGTGATGACAGCACGGGGGTGAAGCTGTTCGCCACCGGCTGTGATTGCTGCTCCGGTAGAACCGGACGAAGTTACGGAAATGCTGAAGGGTACAGGGTTGATCCAAGAACCTTCAGAGAGCGGCAGCTGGTTGATGGGGTAGGCATACGGGCCTGAACCATAAGGAGCAACCGAGTAAAAGCCTGCTGCCTGCAGCGCGGCGTTCTGGTTGGACAAGCCTGAAAGGCCAGCAATCATGGTCAGCGCGTTGTCCTGCGGGCCTGCTGTGTAGGTGATAGTTACAGGTGCTGTTAGTGTGCCTCCGCTCAATGTAACACTAACAACGTCGCCAGCTTTGGTGTTGCCTTGCAACAGAACGGAGCCGTAGGCACTCCCTGTCATGCGCGCTTCTTCATCCGGGTTGAGTGTTATCAAGCGCCACATGGCGAACGCATACGTTTGGTTCCATCGATATCCGATAGCGGAAGTTAGTAGCGATCCGCCAGATGGGTTGAGTGTTGGCAATCCGCGCACAGGCATACCCAAATGCCGGAGTGCTAGACCCTGTTGTTGTATCGTCAGAGACATTGCAAGTCTCCTCGAACTTTCAGCAGTACAGCAAATGGATCAACATGCTTCATGTCACAGAACTCTACAAAAGCCTTTGTGTGCCTTTGCATATTGCATGACAAGCAAGCCGGAACGTAGTTCTTCCAATGATCGGTTCCACCCTCGACTACGGGTATGATGTGATCCATAGTTAGATCACCCGCACTTCCGCAATACACACACCTATTATCTACATTAGCACACAGCTGCAACCAACGAGCAGGCGTGAGCTTATCAATGCCTACTGCATTGTTAGAACGTCTTCTATTTTGTCGCACTTGGCACTTCAAACGGTAGTATTCCTTGTTGTTTTGATAGTGCTCTCGAAAAGCAGCCTTCATGCACTCCTTGCACCAACTGGGGCGACCATTCTTCAGAATCTTGAATTCAGAAATGGGTTTGTCTACTTTGCAGTGCGCACAGACTTTTCTGTCTCCAACCGGAGGTCTAGGCCATTTGCCTTTAGGCCACTTTGCAGGATGCCGACGCTTCCAACTCTCGCGTGCTTGGCGTCTGTGCCTCTCAAGATTGGCATTGTTGTAGACTAGCTGCTTAACATTCCTACACGCTATGCATGTCCAGCGCCAGTGTCTGACAACGGGTAGGAAATCAAACTCATGCAGTTCCTTGTGCTTTCCGCATTGCCGGCATGTACGTGTGCTACCAGCAGAAGCAATCTCCTCTGCAGTAGGCTCTCTGCTGACGGTGGGTAACTTCTCACTACGCTTTTTGGATAAACGTCGTTGAAGCTCCTTCCAGCGCTCGGGATTGGCCTTTCTCCAAGCATAGTTGCGCTGCTTCTCGCACTCGCGGCATTGCCAGCGCCAGCCGCCCTTTCCATTTGGATGGAAGGCGCGCATGGGCTGTTCTTGGCCGCAGACTTTGCAGACGCGCTGCGCAGTCTGAGCATCAGCTTTGGGAGAGGGGGCTAAAAGCTGCGTTTTCGCGCCAGCGCCTGGATGCGGCTGGTGCGCACCGAGACGAAGCCGGCTGGCTTTCGTGCCGGAGCCGGCTTTGCAGGCTTTGGAGCCCGAGGCTTTGAATGGGGCTTTTTCATCCATTAGGCCATTCTAGCTCAGAACGGCGCTTGCCCTTAGAACGGAATCACGAGCACCGTGTACGCACCAGCCGTAGGCGTACCCGCAGCGACAGCCGTGACGGCCACCGTCACCTGATCGGTCACGGTAGCGTCGTCCAGGTACGCATCGACCGTAAAGCCCGCACCCGGCCCACCCGTGAAAGCAGGCGATGCCATCACCGCCGCGCCGACCTGCGTTCGGTAGTTGGGGTTCGCCTTCAGCAGCGCGCTAGCGCCAGGAATGACAACGCTTCCCGTAGCGCGCTCTCCAGCGGTGAGCGCCGCACCGCCGATCGACGGCGTGAGGCCGACCTTTGCGACGGAAGTATCCCAAGTAGTTGCACCGATGTTAGCCATTGTCATGCCTCAGATAATTGGCATGCCGAACTGCACGAGCCGGCTCAGCATGCTGCTCACGTCGTAGAAGTTGCCGATGAAGAAGCTTTTGACGCCGCCACCCTGGCTCCAGTTGAAGTTCTCCCACACGTAGACCGGGCCTGAACCGCCGGACAGCGACGCAGCACTCCCGGTCAGCGTCACGGTCGAACCACTGGAGGTGCTGACAGCAAGCGTCGTCAGGTTTCCGACCGGGCCGGGCCAGTTGATCGTCACCACCGCACCGGCTGCATCCGCGCGCACGTAGTAGCGCAGCAGAGCGTTCTCGTTGAGCAGTTCGGCCAGCGCTTCGGCAATCGTATCCAGCGTGTCGGTGGACAGCACCGTGTAGGTGACGGACACGGCCGAATTCGGCTGCGCAATCTGCGAGTTGCTGAACACGCCGTTCGTAAGCGTGATGGTAACGGTGTCGCCAGCCGTAACAGTGCCACCCACAGTGACGGTGGCAGAAGCGTTCGCACGCGGGTTGGCAGCCAGATACTCTGCCGGACCCTGCTGCATCAAGCCGCGCCCGTTGCTTCCAACAGGAATGGAGAAGTTCGGGATCAGCGTGGGCGACTGGGTGCCGCCGCCGGTCATCGGATTCAGAAAAGGCAGTGGAACGTTGGGCATTACTTCATCCTCCGCTGCCAATCGGGCTTCTTGATCCGATTGCGCGGTACAGTGGCTCGACCCACTCCGAGGTTGGTCCGTCCGCTACCGTCCGCGTAGCCATAGCGGTCCCAGCCATGCGTGTCCATCGCCCCTTCCACCTCCGGTCTGTGCTCGGGCGACATGCACGCACGCTGCTCTTCAAGCTCAGACAGCTCAAGCCGCGCGTCTTCCTTTCGAGCCCGATAGGTCTCCGCTTCCCGCAAAGTTCGCACGGGAATCTTGGGAAGGCGAACGCCGGCTGCGTAGTGCTGTGCCATCTTTCACTCACATTCCACTCACACCAAAAAGTAAGTGATCAGTTAGCCTTTACGGTTGCCCACCTGCGGGCTGCTGTTCTTGGGCGCACCGCCCCACTGCGTAGCCACGGCTTCGCCTCCCACACGGGCGCTGGCGTTGTCCTCCATGGAGAACCCTGGCTGCTGAACGATGTCCCGATCCCCCGGAACCCACGGATTCGCGGTTCCCGTCGGCCGCGTAGCGGTCGAAGGCAGGGGGCTCACATTTCGCTGATCGCGTCTTCCGGCCATGTCACGTCACCTCGTTGTTCCACTCACACCTGTAGATGCCATACGCGCTTAGATTGAAGCGTGCTCGACGCACACCGCGCGCTTCCAGTTCGCGCCGTCAGCCGTCGGGATGATGGGGGTGGTCGCCGTGGAGTCGGTCGGCACTGCGAAGTCGCCTACCCAGAACCACGTCAGCGACACAGCCGTCCCGTTGCGGCCCAGAGGCGGACGCATCACCTGCGCCACACCATCGACCATCATCAGATCACCGATCGGGCGCACGCCCTTACGGTTGATGAAGCTCTCCATGCCCTCGAAGTCGCCTTCGAGCAGCACGCCGTCGCCGCAGATGATCGGGCGCTCGACGCGCGTGTTCAGCGTGACGGAGCCGTCGGTGAGTCCCGACGCCTGAACGTAGGCTTCAGTCGTCGGAATGAAGCTCGTACCGAAAATCTGCGTCACGTCGAACCGGCGGTATTCCATGCTCTGCTGGTTGCCTGCGAACAGCACCTTGAAGTCCTGGTCGGCCCAGAGTTGACGAAGGCTGGTGTTCGAAAGCGTTGCCCAGTAGGTGCCATCGGGCATCATCGGCACTGCGTTGTTGCGCAGCACCGTCACCGCGTCAAAAATAGTGCCTGCCGAAAGCAGGTCGGCAGGCGCAAGCGCGGCGGTCGTAACCTTGGCATTCGGGCGCAGGATGTTGGCGGAGCCGGCCGCCACGACGGCATCGCCTGCCGTGATGGCATTCGACGTAGCGTTGACGGTCAGCGTTCCACTGATGCCGTCGGAGTTCTGGCCGTCTGCCGCCGGATAGATCGAGAGGTTGATCGGGTCGGGCGTAGCACCCGTAATGGTCAACGTCTGCACGACGGCACCGTTTGCGGAGCTGTAATGCACGGCGGTGAGCGGCGTGGCACCTGAGATACCAGTCGGACGGCCGTTGTTCAGGATGTACTGGAAGCCGCGAATGTCATCCACATGGATGCTCGTGACCCCAGAGGCGTAAGCCGCAGTGGCGAACGTGTTGCCGGTGTCATATTTCGCAAAGAGCTTCACGCGGGCGATGCGGTCTAGCGACTGCGCAGCCTGCACGCCGTTATTGAAGCTGACGCGGCGCAGCTGATCTGCGATCAGCGCTTCGGCCTGCAGCAGGTTCACGTCCACAGTATCGGAGTAATACTGCAGCGTGAAGGTGTACTGCTCGGTCGGGGCGTCGGTCGGAATCACACCCGAGTCGAGAGCTGAAAGCTGACTGGGGTTGATCGGGCGGACTACCGGCTGCTTACGACCAAACTTGCTCTTGGTCAGCGTTTCGCCGATGCCGACAGGGATACCTTCTCTCTGCGCGAGGCGTCGATAGCCAAGCACCGAGTTGAGGCCGATTTCCAAGAACCGCTCAAGGAACCCCGCCTGCGCCAGATTCAGGATGCCTGCAGGCAGATCGCCAAGCAGGGTCTCAGGCGTAGTGCCAAAACCAGTGTACTCTGCCATATCGCCCTCGAAACGCCCGAGGGCTCAATAAAAAGGCCCCAAGGCTGGTTAACCCTGGGGCCGTTGCAACGGTCGCCCGCTTGTGGAAGTACGCGCTGAAGGCTACGTCAAGCCAAAGCGTTTAGCAATATCAGTCAGCGCAACCAAATCGGAACGGCTGAGCGTCAGCGAAATTTCAATGCGCTCGTCTCCCGTTCTACCAATATGCACTCGGTAGTTGCCCCCCAACCGGCTCAGCAGCGGCTGGAACAGGGGCGCTACGGACTGCGCCCATTTGGGCCAGGAAAGCTCTGTCATCGCAGGCTCAGCGTCTGCCGGAACTTGGCGTACTCGCGTTCTACGTCTTCCGGCTTGAACTTGGTGCGATCCTTCACGTTGAGCCCACCCGTATCGGGAGCAGCAGGCGGAGGCGGTGCCCCCGCGCTGGTTCGGGTAGGCGGCGCGGGGGGCTGGCCAGAGGCAGTCTGGAAAAGCTGCGGCTTGGCTGCCTTCCAGGCACTGACAGCTGCGGAAATCTTGGCCAAATCAGGCTCTCCGTTCACGAGCATGGAGTCGTCGATCGGGATGAGCTGCACAAGATCGCGGTCAATGATCCCTTCCTGAATGGCTGCCGCCCGCACTTCGGCCCGGATAAGGCGCTGCTGCGTTTTGTTCAGCTCTCCGGCCCGGCGTTCGGCCAGCTCCTTGAACTGCCCCTGCTCTTCCATTCGCTTCTGTTCAGCCTCGTCGGCTTTGGCCTTCAGCGCAGCTGCCTGCTCGGCTAGCGGCTTCAGGCGCGCAGCTTCAGCCTGCGCTGCTTCAAGCTTGGCTTGCAAAGCAGCAAGGTCTGCTGAAGGAGGAGTTGAAGTGGGGGGTGGCGCAGCTGCCGCAGGCGGAGTGGCGGCAGGAGGGGTAGCAGGCGGCGTGCCCGCAAGCGGCGTGCCCGCAGGCGGGGTGGCATTCGGGTCAGAATCGGCCATTTCAATGATCCTCAAGTATGTAGCCCAGCGTCTGGCCTTGGCCAACGAAGTCGCCGGGCGCGGCTTCAAACTTCACTTTTCCGGCGCAGGGTGCCAGAACCTCGTACAGAATCTTCATTACTTCGACGCGCATCAGTTGCTGATCTTTCTCTACAATCGTGCCGTCGTCAACAATCCACTCTGTCACATCACCGTCTACAGGGCTCTCAAAGGGCGTCATACCTCAGACCCGCGCAACCCATGCTGCTTCTCAAAGGCTGACGGGTAGCCCACCCCATAACCATGCAGGGAAGCCCACGCTTCGCGCGTCAGGGGTACAGGAACCAGATGCTCATTTACCGCCACGGCGGCCTTGGCGATGATACCTCGGCGCATGATGGCCATGTCCCGAAGGTCTTTGTTCCTCTGTAGAAAGTCTTGTACCGCCATTGCGGCTATGTTGAAGTCCTGCTGAGAGAAATTCCGCCAGTATTTCTCGACATCCGCTTCGCTTCGAAGTGCGTCTAGGTTCATTCACGTGACCTCCAACAGTTCTGTCAGACAATCTCCATATCTGGTTCCCGCCAGTTTATGGTTGCCTGACAGCTTGAGTTGCTGTGCAACTCCAACACCAAGTCTTTCATGCCCCCGCCATGCACAAAGCTGCCGGTGAAGGCCGAGGGTTCGTACCAAGCGATCTTTCCAGTGCTTTCGCGCAAGTACACGCGCGGCCACGCACCGGGAATCATCAACTCTACCGAATACAGCTCGCATGGGCGTCTTGAAAGGCGATGAACACCGGGGTCGGTAACGAAAGCCGCTCGCATGAGCGAACCAGGAGCAGGTGGAATGAAGTGCTCTTTGACACCGGGGATCGGCTTCCAGTCAGGAACAGCTAACTTTTTTTTTCAGCCGTCGGCTTGCGAGCACCGTGCTTGTGCCAGACGATCGTGCCCACCGTCACCGCGCCTCCATCCGGAACTCGTGGGTTGGTATTCGTCAGCTCAAGCGTCAGCCCGCGATGAAAACCGCCGTTCAATGCCCACGGCTGCATCACCGCAGGATGCGCGATGTACAGGGGCTTTCCGTTGAAGTCGGCTTTTCCGTTACGAGCGAACTCGCGCATGCCTTCCTCAAGGCCCTCGAAGATGCCGTTCTTGTCCGGAATGCCGTCCCGAATGACGACGCCGCCGCTGCCCGCCGCCGTGCAAAGCCAGCTTTGGAACATTCCCGGCCCTTCTTCGAGTACCCACATGCCCTTGGTGAAAAAGGTGAGGCACTTGCCGCCCATGACTGGCTGTTCGACATCGACCCACACCGGCTTCGGGCGGTCTTGGATGTCGCGCTTCCAGGGATAAGCCAGCTCTTCGAGAAACTTTGGCAGAGCGCTCATTTACTTCATGTAGCAGAACAGTGCGTGGGCCGCGCCCGTATCGTTGAACTGGGCGATGATGTAGCCCCCAAAGCCGATGCCGTCGGGGGTGAAGCTGACCATGTACGAGCCCTGACCAGCAGATGAAGTGAAGGTACCGAGCAAGCTCACCTCGGCAGGGAGTACCCCGCCCTGCGGTGCACTAGCCGAAGCGTACAGCGACACATCGAGTGCGACGGGAGTTGAAGAGTTGTCCGGGACCACAAGCACTGCGTCCAGCTGCACGATGCTGGCCGCTGCGGGGGCATAGGCAATCCCCGCTCCGCTTACTGCAAGTTTGACAGGTGGTTGCATGTTTCTTCCACTTACACCCGTAATATAGGATATACGCTACCAACACCGATTTCCAGCAAAGGACTCAAATTACTGGCCCCGGTAGCGCGGAGGGTTGAGGGAGGTCTCTTTTCCAGGAATGCTGCCAGCCTTGGGGTAGCGGTTCGTCAGAAGGCTCTTGCCGGCGGACTCGGACTGGTTCTCCTCCGGTCGGCTGGCCTGGGGCTCCGTACCCACATCGCCCTCGCGAGCCCGCTGCTGCACTGCCACAGGCGGATTTGCCGGAGGCATATCGAGGAACAGGTCGAGCAGCTTGCGGGCCTTCTCGACGGTAAGGATACCTTCCTGCATAGGTGCGGGCGAGGACGGTTTGTCTCCCGCGCCTTCCTTGCCTTCCCCGCCATCGCCGCCTTTGGGGGCAGTGGGAGTTGGTTGATCGCCGGGCGACGGGGCACCTTTGACCAGAATGCTGAGGGCTTGCGCGTACTGGTAGAACTCCTGCGCACCGGGCAGGTACGGGGCGGGCCAATCGAGCGCCAGCTGATCAAGCTTTGCCAGATCAACCCCCTTCATCAGCGGGTGCTCAGCAGCCGCCGCAACGGTCATGGCCTTCTTGATAAGAGGTAGAAGGCCGTAGTCACCGTAGGAAGTGCGCAGCTCCGCTATCAAGTCCCAGTTGTCCTCATCCAGCATCTCCATCGCCTTGCCGGACTGAGGCCAGTGACTGCGATCGGGGTCTTTGCGTGAGGCTCCTACAATCTCCAAGCCGTACTTGCGAACGCGCTCGATGTAGTCCAAGCCGGCTTTCATGCCGTTGCCACGCATCTCCAGCAGCTTGGCGTCGCCAGCTTCGCGGGTTTGGCCCGTTCCGGTGGAGGCTCCGCCCGCCAAGCGCAAGACGGAACCGGAGTCGAAGTCGAAGGTCATCTGACGATTTCGCGCCACGTCCTCCACTTCATAGACGGTCGGGCCGACTACGGCAAGACGCGGGGTTCCGTTGTAGCGCACACCGCGCCCGAGGTTGGACATGGTGTAGCTGATTTCGCAGGCGAACGGCAGGGCGTCTTCCCACGTCGATGCCCCGTCGGGATATTCGCCACCGGCCAGATTGATGAACCAGTGGGCCGGTAGGACATCTCCCAGAACGGGGTAATCGAGCTGCGGTTCGTGCCCCTTGGGTGCTTGTACCATCTCTTCGGGGGGCAGCCGCAGGATGACGCGATCGACTTCGGTGCCGTCCTTCAGGCGCGTTCCGAGCTTCCACGGTACGTAGGTGATTTCTCGGCCCGTCAGGTAGTCTCGGACGAACCAATACTTGTCATGCGGGCCTACCAAGTCTCCTGCAGCATCTCTCTCGAAGTTGAGCTTCGGGCCGAGTACCTGCTTGCCGAGAATGGGATAGGCGATCCGCAGGCTCTTCAGCTCTCCCAGCTCATCGAGGATGGGCCAGCACTGCACACTGCGCCACACATCGAAAACGATGCGCGGCACTCCCTCTCCGCCCGGCAAGATGCAAAAGGTGACAGCCACAGACCCCACTGAGCCCCATACCGCTGCTTGCAGAATGCGGGACTTAAGGAAGCCTTCCCGCATCAGGCCCTCGGCCGCAGCTGCTACTGTCTCGTCGGGGTGCGTGAACTTCGGAGCGTGCCGCCCGGCGAACAGCTTGCGGGCTGCTTGCCGAGCTACGTAGCGGGGCAGGTTATATGGAGTTGAAGGGCGGCGGTCGCGCAGAAACAGGCGTTTGCCGCCCGCCAACAGATCATCGTAGAAGGAGCCCGGCAGCGCGTTGTAGAGGTTGCCATCCAGCGCAGCGTCCAGAAACATGAGCCGCCGCGTGCGCTGGTCTGCCCACTCTGGAAACGGAAATTTGTCCCACAGTGTCTTGAGCACGGCTTACGCCATAGACGAGAGGCGCTGAAGGATTTCGATCATCGCCACTTCGAGCTGCACTACCGGCGGCTGGGCCATGGATGGCGGGAGGTGGGCGATGGTTTGGGCGACGGCTTCGGTTGCCATCGCCTGCAGGCCGGCGGCGGACATCGGCTGGCGGAAGACCTTCGACCCCACGCGAGTCCAGTACGTGGTGAGGGCCGTCATCAGCGCGGGCATCACGCCCCCCGTGCGGAACTTGTCGCGCTGCACCTGAACCTTGGCTCCCAGCTCGATCAGCTCCTGCGCAGCTTCGAGCGCAGCCACCAGATCGCGGCGGCGAACGATCACTTCATCCTCTTTCTGCTGATCCACTTCAAGCAGCAGCTTCTTGAGTGCCGCCATCGGCCCCTCGGCCGGATTGTAGGAGTAGCCCTGAGCGGTGGGGGCTGTCGATGCTCTTGCATTATATGCCATAGAGGGAGTCGCCTATTAAGCTGGGAGAACTCATGAAAACCTCGCTCGGCGCGCAGTAGCGAGCCGCGACGTGGCAAGCTTCAGCCAATGCAACGGCGGCGTCAATCTTAACCGCGCCCGATTGCTTTACAATATGCCAGCCGCGCTGGCTTTCCTTGCTGGCTGCCGCCAGGACGTGCTGGCGAAGGTCGTCGGCCGGGTAGACTCGGAGCCTGTTCTGCTCAATGAGGTCGCGCAGCAGGGAGCTGAAAGCCATGGAATTGGCCTGCGTGGGAGGAAGCTCGACCATCTTCACGCCAAAGCGGGTGAGCCCCTGCGCCACGGCCACCATCTGTGTCGGGTCGTAGGCCACCGCTGAAACGTCGAAGGAGCGGTGCAGCAGGAGGATGGCCTCTTCGATTCTGGAGAAGTTGATGGTGCGGCCTTGGGGCACGAAGATGCGGTGCCAGACCAGCTTCAACCGCAACGTCGAGAGCGTCATGGGGTTCTCTTTGACCGTGTAGTCCTCAGCCCATGGCAGCGCGGCGGCGATCTCCAGGATGGGATTTGCCAGCACATCACGTTCCCTGAAGGTGCGTAGGAGGGAGGCGGTTTCGGCCTCGGGCGCGCTGTCGAGCGCCACCGCCACGATTGCCGTGGAGTCGCGGCGCAGCGAAGCGTCCAGTCCTACCCATACCCGCATGCCTTTGTTGGCCTGCGCCGGCCGCAGTTGCCGATCGACGCAGCGGTCGTAGGAGGTAGCTTCGATGAAGCTCGACTCCGAGTTGACCCATCGGTTCTCCATGATGCGCGCGAACTGGTTCGGGCTGTACTCCCGGCGCATCGTCTCGACCCACTCCGGCGTTTGCCACGGAGCACGCATCTCGTGCGTCCAGTACACCAGCGTGCGCCCCTGTGCGTAGAGGTCCGGGGCGATCTGGACGACGCCCGCGTTGAGCGTGCCATCCTCCGAAAATATGCGACGGTAGTACTTCTCCAGCAGTTCGGACTCGCCCGTGTAGCCGGCGTAGGTTACAATTAGGCGCACGCTGACCAGGGCGGTGGGGGTAGGCGCAAGCTCGTCCCACAGGCGAACGGAGCGCGCCGAGGAATTTCCTGTCCAGCAGCATTTTCCATTGCGCTGCGCATAAACGACGCCGTTAGGTACAGTAGGACACCAAATCATCCCATCGTACTGCTCGATGGACCAGTGCTTGCCATGCTTTTCCCAACGGATGCGCCCATGGGATAGAGAGCCACGGTAGATGATCTGGTGCTTTCTGTGTCGGCGGCGCGAATTCATGTAGCGCGGATGCCAACCGCACTTCAGCCCGATCTCAAGGATGTCGTCCAGCAAACGCTTGGAGACGGTGCAGAACTGCCAGCTATCTTTGCCTGCCACCCAGCCATCACCGCGCAGGTAGCACAGCAGCAGAAGTTCCAGTTGACGGGTTGAGCATTCCTTCAGCTCCTGCGGCACATACCGGGCGTTCTGCCTTCCAAGCGGTCTGAAATAAGCAGCTAGTCTTGGATCGCCCAGCCGCCAGCCATTGGCATTGGATCGAGGTGTGCCAAGTCCAAGCCTGCGCAGGTCGTGGCCAATCTCGGCGTGATTCTGCGGATTGGCACTCTTGCTCTGCGCTATGTGCAAAGTATTTTCATGCACCCAGCCTTCCGCCAAGGCCCATCCAGCTACTTTCATGAAAGCATCGGCAGGAACGCTGACTGCTGGAAAATACGTGTGTTTACCCGCGTACACGCCCGGCAGCTTAAAGGACTTGCGCTCTTTGCCCTTCCAAGCCGCATCGCCCTTCAGCCATCCATGATGCACATTGGCTGCTTCTGCAGCTGTGCGGATGGACCAGGCGTTATCCTCGAAACGAAAGTGCTTACGATTGTCGCGAGCGAACTTCCCGAAAACCCTGTGGTTTGGCGTGACCAGAAAGTCCACGCGCTTATGCTTGAAGCGGTACATCGGTCCTTTGTAATGCCGCTTGGTCATATGCGTAGCGCGCTGCCATTCCAGCACGCCTTCTGCAGACAGCGTGGCGAATTCATCGTCCGGCCGCACTGTGTCTATCGTTACCCACCCGCGCCTAGTGAGGAAAGTAGTGTAAAGATCCACACAAAACCCCCAAATCTCATCGCCCACGACGATTGTGGGACGTGAGCCGGCCGCTGACGACGCTTCGGTCGTCACGGTCTTGATGAAGGAGTTGGTGGCAGGGAACTCAATGGCGTCGTTGGTGACGTTAGCGAATCCAGCCAATTGCGGACTGGCCTTCAATATGGAACAGCAATCAGCGAAGACGCGATCGGACGCCTGCTCGCGGGAGTTCGAGACGATGTAGCCTTCGGCGCGCTCCCCACCCAGCACTCCAACGACGTACAGCAGGCACATCGCTGCCAAAGCTGTGTTGTGCTCGTAGAGAGGGGTGATGAAGGTGTGGTGGTCCGGCACTTCGATAGCCACCGTTGCGCTGGGAGCCAGTTTGCGGATGCTCTTGACCTTCTCCCAACGACAGCCGGGAGGTGCGTTGTGGTGCACCCAGTCATACGACTTTCGCGCCTGCGCAGCTTTGAGCGTCTTCCCCAAGACTGCTTCCTTGCCGTACATACCAATTTCCTTGGCGAAGCGCTCGACATCCTCAACGCGGTGAATGTAGAGCACATGCGCCGTCTGGCACGACACGCCGTTGCACTTCGTAGGCTTTGCTCGGTAACGCGCGTGGATTCCGAAGCGCGCCAGCAAATGCTTGATGCCCATAGCGAGCGGCTTGGAAGCCGTCGAATAGCCGATTTCTGGCCGAATGCCGGTTTTCGTGAAACTGGTGTTGGTCCAACCGTCGCCGCCGAACAGGCGCGATAGAAACAGCGCAAGCTGGCGCTTTGGCAGGGAGTAGACGGCTTTGGGTATGTGCTTCTGCTCTGCACGCTTTCCATAAAGGCCGTGTACGTCTAAGAGCTGACGTAGGGGGTTTCCACCTTCGCGCGACTTCCCGCGTGCACGCCATGTTAGGGAATCCGGGTGCGACACGATGCAGCCTAGCGCACGCGCACAAGCTCTGAACTCGTATGCCTGTTTGCTGGCTGGTTTAACGTACACAGGAGTGCCGCGTGTACAGCAGCCATCAGCAATCATATACGCCAGGAGCTTCACTTCTTCCTCTCGCATTCGACGAGAGCCGAATGCGGGGGTGTGCTCGGCCACCGCAATCAAATTGCCTTTGCGGATTCCAGAAAGCGGGCAGAAACCGTGGGAGATGATGGAGTCATTGATCGGCTGCGGGCGGCTGCCGATGAAGAAAGGGTGCTCGGCGTTGCGCACGACCGACCAGCCCGAGTCGGTGGTGAGACGGTAGACGGGCTCTATGGCGTTGAGCGCTGCGCGTGCAGAAACTCGGATAGGACGCCCGGTGGCATCCAGCGTAAGGAGGTCGAAGGTTCGGCCCATGAGATCGCCAGCGGGGAGCATCTGGCCGTTGGCAAGTGTCACTAACTCATTGATTTCAATGCACTTTCCCGACTTTTTTGGCGCTGCAAAGATCACCGTGTCATATTTGAGCTTCAGCGTCTCGGAATTGGGCGAAAACGCTTCTCGCAGGAAGGTCTCCTGTGCCGGGTAGAGGACGAAGGGGTCGCCGGTCTCGTAGTTAATCAGGAAGTGCTGTATCCATGCAGGCGGGTCGAACATCAGCTCCGCTATGAGCTTGTGCTCGGCGGCGTTCTTGTACATCTCCTTGCGAACGCTGGGCGGGATGATGCGCAGCTCGTCCTCGATCAGTGGCCGGCCTTCCTTCTGCGCTGCTGCCCGTGCGCCCATCATAGCGATCTCGTGTCGCTGGGCGGCCGAGAGCTTGCGTGCGCGGGCGCGGCCACCTATCGCTTGAGGTGCTTTGCTATGGCCGGGCCGGTAACGCTTGGTCACTTATTACCTCGGCCTCGATGGCCGTCTGCTGCGTGCGCTGTAGCAGCGTGCGCCGAACGTTTGCCATGAGGGCGAAGGCGTCCTGCGCGTTATCGTGCATGATCTGGTGCTGGCGGCTGCGGCGCGTCATGAGGGCCGATTCGCGCTGCTCTTTGACTTGGCGACTGAGGTCTCGGTACAGCTGCCACATGAGCATCGCTTCGCTGTGCTTAGCGTCGCCAGTCGGCAGGAGTTTGTCCAAGAGGCCCTTGCGGATGATGGATTCCAGCACCCGCTCCAGCAAAAACTCGCTGTACGCCAAGTGCTCGAACACAGCCTTGTCGGCGGGCAGCACCTTGTAGTACGCAGAAGCCTGCCGGGAGATGGCTGCAACGCGCTTGCGCAGCTCGGTCTGCTTCCACTTCTGAAACTCCGTCGCGGTCATCTCCGGCGGTATCAGCATCTCGGCCGGAACGCCTGCGGCGAGCGCCAGTTCCTTGCGCGTCTCGATAGACAGGAGTTCTTCCTTGACGGCAGCTTTGGCTGCCTCCTGTATTGCCTTGTCGGCCTTGCGCTTGCGCAACTCGGGGTTTGCCGCTCCGGCGCGTATCTCATCCAAGCTGTAGCGCGCGAACGGGCTATCCGCCGGGTTCGGCACAGGCTCTTCTTGGTTGGAGTTGGGGGGTTTCACGCCGGAGAGTGTAGCGACTGCTGCGTGGGTGCTTCAAGTGCGCGTTTGGCGCGTATTTTTTGCAGCTGTCGTTCCAGCTTCTCGTAGTCCTTACGGGAAGGCGGGGTGTAGATTCGTTTGAAGATGGTGTGTGTTGGAACGCGACTTGCGGACCCCCACCTTTTTCCTTGGCAATACAGCGTATAGGCTCTACAGGCTAGTTGTTCGTGGCTGCATGTCGATTTGAGTTGGCAGCTATCGCAGGGGCTCTCGACTCCCAACAATGCCGATCCGTGGCTCATGATGGCTTCCTCGGCGTTGAGCGTTTGCGTACGGCTGCGGCTGCCTCGGGTGAAAAGCTCTGCATGGGCTGCGCGCTAGAGCGTTGATGCGTTGCGCGTGCGGCTAGCGCGGCAAGTGCTTCGCGGTGGCCCTTTACAGCGCTGCGCAGCACTTCAACCTCACTACACATCATGTCGATGGTGCGTTTCGTCCATTGCGTAGACTCTTGTAACTCGGTTTTGGTGCTTTCGAGCGCCTGAAGGCGTTCTCGAAGCTTCCTCAAGTCGTAGGCCGTAACCAACGAATGCCATAGCATAACCAACACTATGAGTGTTAGGCCGACCAAGATGTATTGAGTCATTGCGCCGCTCCTGCAACAGGAAATCTTGGGTTGAAGGGGGTTAGGACAGCCGTGGCATGAGGCCGCGTTCGCGGGCGCTGTCGAGAAGTGC
>JAEHJW020002285.1_pt1 | contig 25824 bp, 29 predicted proteins | sample 9271431 | NCBI WGS metagenome assembly JAEHJW02 | reverse complement strand
CAACCAAAAAGGCATAATCATGTCCCGCGATATTCCCATCTCAGACCGCGTGAAAGCCGCCAAGGTACTGAAAGAGTGGACTCTCGATAAGGTTGTTTCTGATAAGCGTGAGCTTGGAGATGGACAGCCGCAACTGCCGTTTAACCACAAGGAAGACTTGGAAGCAATCGCAGTTGAAATCGAAGCTGCCAAGGAAGCAGAAAAGAAGGCCAGGGATTCCGGGAAACTGGTGCCTATCTCGGCAGTAGGAGGCTCAGGAGTCTAATGGCAAAGCAGGTTACGGTAGAAACCGATTCCCAATTCCGGCAAATGATGAAAGAGTTCTGGGATGATCGTGTCGGTTTTGTGAAGCATATCATCGGAGCAACTCCCACGGACCAGCAGGCCCGCGGGCTGCACCTGCACGATGAACATGACTTTGTGGCTGAAAAGGCAGGCCATGGTACAGGAAAAAGTACAAGAGGGTCCTGGCTGATTTTGCATTACATGTCTTGCCGTCCTAATCCGAAGATTATCGGCACTGCCCCTACAAAGCACCAGTTGAGCGATGTTCTCTGGGCAGAGCTTTCAAAGTGGCATAAACAAATGAAACCTTTTCTCCGGAACCGCTTCAAGTGGATGAAGGAGAAATTTTTCCATGTCGATGACCCTGAAAACTGGGTGGCATATGCACGTACTGCCACGAAAGAAAATCCCGAGGCCTTGCAGGGCATTCACGGCCTCTATGTGCTGCAGTTGATCGAAGAGGCCTCCGGTGTGCCTGATGAAGTGTTCGAAGTGCTTGAGGGCGCCCACGGAATGAAGGAGACCAAGCAATACATGTACGGGAACCCCACCAGGCTTCAGGGCCGGTTTTATGATGCATTCAACAAAGACCGGCAGTTTTTTGAAACCTTCACTTCCTCCTGCCTGGATTCTCCCATTGCGCCGGCCAGATATATCCAGCGCATGGAGAAAAAGTACGGCAAGGATTCAAACATGTGGCGTGTCCGTGTCGTGGGGGATTTCCCACTGCGCGACGGAGATTCATACATTCCTTTTGATTTTGCTTTCTCGGCCCTGAACCGGGACATCGTCCCTCAGAAGGATTTTGCAAAGGTTTTCGGCTGCGATATCGCCCGGTTCGGTGACGACGAAACCGTTATCGCCATTCGGCAAGGTGATGAATTCCATCCCTATCATGTTCTGCGGAACAAGGGGACCATGGAAGTTGCCAATTACATTGCCATGCTCGCAAACAAGGAAAAGCCGATGGCGATTTTTGTTGATGTTATAGGCATCGGCTGTTTTGACGAAGAAACGGAGATATTAACTAAAAAAGGATGGCAGAAATTCAGCAAACTTGAAAAAAGCATTCCTGTCTTGACGATGAATCCCGAAACTTTTGAAGCTGAATATGTTGTGCCGGATAAGTATTTTGCTTTCGCCTACGAAGGCGAGATGTATTCCTTTGAGGGACAAACGACAAGTTTTTGCATAACGCCGAATCATAATCTTTTTTTTAAAGGCGTTAAATGCAAGTCATGGAACATTGAGCAGGTGCAAAATATCAAGATAAACCAGATACAGATACCTCGTCGGTTCGCGTGGAAAGGTCAAGAGACGGAGTATTTTATTCTTCCTGAAATTACTAAATTGCGCCCATCACTCCTAAAAGGGACCAATAAAGCAGAAACAGGTAATCATGAGGTGAGGGAATATACTGAGGCTGACCGCTGCATTAAGATGGATGTATGGCTTGAATTTCTCGGATGGTTTTTTAGCGAGGGGTATAGCTACGAGAGGAATAAGTCATATTTTGTCGGTATAACGCAAAAAACGGAAACTAAAAAGCCGATGATAAGAGAGATGCTTGACAACCTCGGATTTTATTACAGAGAGAAAATATCAAAATCCTACGAGTCGCAGTTTGAGATAGCTTCCAAACAGCTTTATGAGCATGTTAAGCAATTTGGACAAAAGGCAACCATAAAAAGAATTCCTGAGTATGTGAAGCAATTATCTTCGAGGCAGATAAGGCTTTTTCTTGATGCATATATGCTCGGCGATGGCGGTGTCCATAAGGGGATGAAGAATTACAGGACGTCTTCAAAACTGATGGCAGATGATTTACAAGAGCTTGTACTGAAAGCAGGCGGATATGCGTCTATAAGCTGCAGGAAGGTTAATGGAACAGAGTTTTTCATTGTTGACCATGTTGCCCGAAGAACAGCGGATACTTATGTAGTTCAGGAGTGGATTAGACCAGTTGATATTCAATTGAAAACAAGGGAATTAAAGAAAGTTCACTACAAAGGAACTGTTTATTGCGTTGAAGTAAACCCGTATCACCTGATCTATGTGAGGCGCAACGGCAAATGCATGTGGAGCGGAAACAGCGGCGTCTACGACCGCCTTGAGGAGCTTGGTTTTCCTGTCATTGCCGTTAATGTTGCCGAATCTCCGGCAATTGATGGGCACCGTTTCAAGAGACTCCGCGATGAACTGTGGGGCCTTACCCGGGATTGGCTTGAAATGAGGCGCGGCAGGCTTTGGGATAACGAGGATCAGGACTTAGTCGGTCAGCTTACTACTCCGAGATATCGGGTTGTGGCAGGCGGAAAAATTATTGTCGAGACCAAGGATGAGCTGAAGAAAAGAGGGGTTGCATCACCGAATATTGCTGATGCTCACATCATGACCTTTGCACAGCCTGTTTCCAGGTATCAGAAAGAGGCTGATGAGTTTCTGAGTGAAGGGCATGACGATGGATCAGAGGCGTTTGCAGGAGCTTTGGATGCTGAGGCGGGGTATGTCTTGCTCATCGGTTTGAGTTTTATCTGGCACCTGCTCCTGGGAGGGTTTTATGGGGCCGTGTAGATTGGAGGAGGGACATTGAAAAAGAGCTTGATTTTAACGGTGGGTTTGCCGAGGTCCGGAAAGAGCACCTGGGCGCGGCAGCAGGGTTTCCCCGTTGTGAGCCCTGATGCTATCAGGCTTGCCCTGCATGGGAAAAGATTCCTTGCCTCTGAGGAGCCTGCGGTTTGGAAGATGGCATGCCTGATGGTTGATGCGCTTTTTAAGGCAGGAAACGAAACCGTGATTGTTGATGCAACAAACATCACCGAGAAGCGTAGGGCTGCATGGAAAGAGCGCTTCGGGCCTGAGTCTGCTTTGGCCGGAGATGTCTTTTTGCATGTTGTCACAACGCCCCCTGATGAATGCATTCGCAGGGCACAGGAAGAGCAGGATGCCGAGATCATTCCTGTTATTGAGAGAATGGCCCAGGAATGGGACCTTGATAAACCTTGGGAGGAAAGTAATGGCTGCTAAGCGCACATACATAGACACAGGCTTTAAGGGAGATGCGCAGGGACTGACAAAGGCTATGGCGTGGAAGGATTGTCCTGAATGCCATGGAAAAGGCCACATTGGGCGCGACACGATCACTGACACTTTTACCCTCTGCCCTAAAAAGGGCTGCATAAAGCTGGTGTCCCTCCTGACACCTGAGGAACTGAAACAACTCCCCGGAATGGATGGGGTTATATCAATCGACAAGGATGTACCGGAGATCACGTTATGAACATACAGGCAGCGCCGACGTTAGAGGAGAGACAAAAGCTTCGCGCTGAAGTGGGGCAGACAGCTCTTTCAGCCTATGTGACAGATATTTTTCAATCTTTCAAAACTGCCCGTATCCCTTTTGAGGAGATATGGGAAGAGTGCTGGTATAACTATTTGGGCCAGTACCAACCGCATCTTGTCTGGAAGAGAAAGACGGAAGGCAAAAAGCGCAGGAGCCGCATCTTTATCAAGATGACCTCTTTGAAGTGCAACACGGCTCATTCAAAGATCATAGACCTGTACTCAGGCAAGGGAGGAGTACCTTTTGATGCCACTCCGGTGAATGCCGAGGAGTTGGGCCTTGATGCCGATACAGCCAAGGACCTTGCAGAGAAACGCAAGCAGAGGCTGAAAAATCATTTCCGCAAGATCGAACTTGAAGAGCGGTTTGACACCGGCCTTCTGGAACTTGCCATATTGGGAACCGCTGTGCTGAAAGGGCCGATTGTGGAGACCAGGAAGGTCCCGAGGGTGAAGAGGCGTACAATCAGCGGTATTCCGGTAGACCAGATCAACCCTGATGTAAATCCCTACGAGATTTATTACACCTATGAGTCTCTGCCTGTCTACGACCATATTCCCCTGTGGGAATACTACGTTGATGTGAATGCCAAGAGCAATGCCGACTCAATCGGAGAGATTCACTTCCAGCGGCTTCTGCCTGCACAGTTCAGACGTTTCGCCTACCAGGGCGGATACATCAAGGACAATGTGAGGGAAGCTGCCCGAAGGGCAACGGCCAATGATCCTGACGACAAGCGGTACATCCAGCTTGCCGACAACTACATGGGATCGCAGGGCGAAAAGGATATTCGGGTAAGTGTCCTTGAATACCAGGGCCTTGTGCCGGTCTCGCTGCTCAAAGACGCCGGTGTGGATGTCCCTGCCGATGTGGACGAAGAGGACAGCATCGAGGCAATCGTGGTGCTTGCATCTGACGGCATTGTGATCAAGGCCTGTGTGAACCCCGGCAAGAGGCAGTTCAAGGTATGCCCCTATAAAAAGAGGCCGCACAGCATCTACGGCCAGGGAGTTGCCGAGGCAATGCGGGACAGCCAGAAGATGATCAATTCCGGCGCCAGACTGTTCATCGACAATAAGGCGCTCTCCGGAAACGGCATGGTTGGAATCAACCTCGACCGCATCAATACCAAGCGTACCAAAGACCTTGAGGTATATCCGGGCAAGACGTGGTATGTGAAGGGCAATTTCAGTCCTCAAGACGCTATCGGTTCGGTGAGCTTCCCGGATATCACTATGGGACTGCTCCAACTGATAGAACTCTTCGAGCGGTTTGCCGATGAGGAAACCAATATCCCGAAGTATACCCATGGCGAGCAGAATTCTTTCCTGAACAAGACTGCCGCCGGCATGTCCATGCTCATGACTCAGGCGAATATCAACATCAAGACAGTCACGAAAAACATTGATGACTACTGGATAGAGCCCATTGTCGAGGACACGGACGCATGGTTCAGTGAGTTTGCTGATGACAGTATCGGAAAGCTTCCCATGCTGATGAAGGCCACGGGAACAGACAGCCTGGTTGCCAAAGAGATCAAGATGGAAAATTATATGAAATTTCTCCAGATCACTTCTAATCCGCAAGATGCGATATTCATGGACCGGGTAAAGATGATGAAAGCCATTGCCCGGCTCCTTGAGACTGAGGACGTGATGCGCACAGATCAGGAAATCAAAGGCATCGTTGATGAGATGTCTGCACAGGCCAGGATGCCGAAGAACCTGAGGGAAATTGTGTCAATAGATAAGCTCTATCCTCAACTTAGCCGGAACGAGCAAGTGCAGGTACTGAAGGAACTTGGGATAGAGCCTGATATGAACATACAGAGTATGCCTGGTCCTCTTACCAACGGTGGCAGCACCTCCCTGTCGCCTACGGACCGGGCAGCAGGAGGGCCGGTCACGGGGGGCCGGCCCTCCCTTGAATCTCAAGGCGCGACGGTGATGGCATGAGCCGGATAAGCGGATTGACAGACTCCCTATCGTTTCAGGTTTTCATGGGCAGGGTTCAAGAAAAGCGTGAAGAGTGGGAGAGGATTTTAAGAGACAGCCTTGACCGGGAGATGATTTTCAGGGCACAAGGGGCTGTGGTTTCTCTGGAATTCGTGGAGGGCCTGATTGAGGCTATGGAGGCTGAAGAGGAGATGGAAAAAAGGCAGGAAAAGGCCGAGGCTGAGGATTCAGAAGATGTTTACTGACAGATTACCCATGTGTTGCATGGGCCTGTTATTTATACAAACAAGTTTTGTGGGACTACCTGTTGCTACAGGACCCATGATGGAGGACGGTAATGGCTGATTTGAAGGAAGGGCAGGATGTTCAGGACCAGGACAAGCAGGGCGCTGAAAACTCTTTATCAAAAGAGGACCAGGAGTACGATGCCGCATGGGATGAGGCTGGGAAAGGTGACAAGGACGCCGTAACAGCGGGACTACCGGAGCACAGTGAGGGTGTGAAGGACCCGGAGAAGACGGCAGAGCCGGTAAGCAAGACCTATGGCAGTGTTGAGGCCATGGAAAAGGCGGTGAAGGATTCACAGGCAGCGGTAACAAGGCTTGCGCAGGAAAAGTCGGAACTGCAAAAGAAACTGGATGCTCATGAAAGAGGCACTGCAACGGAGAAGGAAGTTGCTGAAGCAAAGCAGGCGGTCAGGGATGCCGAAGACGCTCTTTCAGGGCTCGATACGGTCAAAGAGGCTGTCTATGCTGATTACCCTGAGCTTAAAGGAGTACTGGACCCTATTATCGAACAGAACCGGACCCTTGCTAAAGAGGTGAAGGCTCTGCGGGTCGATAAAGAGGCAGAGGCAGAGCAGGGGAAAGTCAATGCCCTGCGTGATCACTTCAACGCAAAGGTAAAACCCGAAGTCCTGAAAGTCCATGCTGATTTCGACGACATTCTTACGGTGCCTACAGGAGACGGAAAGAGGGCTGCCAATGAGGAGTATTTCAAATGGGCAGAAGACCAGCGGCCATCGTTGAGGACTGCTGCACTGGAATCAAACGATCCTCAGGACATTATTTGGGCCGTATCAGAATTCAAGAAGTTCAAAGGCACTCCTGCGGCGCGGGAGATACAAAACAAAGAGGAAAAAGACAAACAAAATAAGCTGACCAATGCGCAGACCCTCAGGGGCGGAAGCACAGGCTTCCCTGTCTCAAAAGGCAAGAAAGGCGATCCTGATGATTACGATTCCGCATGGGATGAAGCCGGCGCGAAACTCAAAGAGCAGGGTGTGGCGTAAGGCAGTAAAGGAGAATGGAGATGTATAGCATATTCAGCAAAAAAAATATTTTAAATCTTGTGGTGCTCCTCGCAGCGTTATGCGTGGGGAAGTTCTGTCACGTCGATCCTCTTATAGCTATCGGGCTCTTTGCAGGCCTGACAGCCTTTTCGGACATTTCGCCTCGTACAACGGCCTACGCTGACAGGAGGCTGCTTGAAAGGGCAAAGATCAACAATCTTCTCGATCAGTTCGGGCAGGTGCGCGTGCTGCCCAAGAAGGCTTCACAGACGATCATATTCAGGCGGTATAACAAGCTCGACTCTACTCCTATTGTTCTTCAGGAGGGCGTGACCCCTACGGGAAAAAACGCCACAAAAACGGATGTAACTGCTGTGGTGAAGCAGTATGGAGACTGGGTAGGGTATTCGGATGTGATTGAAGATACGCTTGAGGACCCTGTACTTCAGGAATTCACCGATATGCTCGGAGACCAGGCATCGGAGATGTATGACAAGGTATATGCCGGTGTGCTCAAGGCTGGAACCAATGTCATTTACGGAAACGGAGCTGCAAGGACCGATGTAAACACGGTCATCGGGGATGCGGAGCTGCAGAGCGCAATCAGGGTGCTTGAAAGGCAGGAAGCAAAGCCTATCCGGGGCATTGTGAAGGCCGGTCCCAATATCGGCACAAACCCGATTCCACCGGCATTTATCGCCGTCTGCCATAGTGACCTGAGGAAAGATCTCGAAGCGCTTGCCGGCTGGACTCCTGTGCATAAATATGCAAGCTCTGAAGGCCTTATAAACGGCGAGGCCGGATCTGCAGGGCAGTTCAGGTTTGTTTTTGACAATAACCTGGCACCCTGGGCCGATGGCGGTGGCGCCAAGGGCGGCACGATCTCTACGACAGGCGTCAGTTCTGATGTTTACCCGGTGCTGGTTTTTGGTAAGGACGCATACGGCACGGTGCCTCTTGCAGGTAAGAAGGCGGTTTCTACGGTTGTCAATAATCCGAAGTCTATAACCGGGGATGAGCTTGCCCAGCGCGGCTCTATCGGCTGGAAGGGCTGGACAACTGCGGTGATCCTCAATGACCTCTGGATGGTGAGGATAGAAGTCGCGGCAACGGCACTGTAGTAACGGGAGGGTGTATGCCCTCCTAACTGAAAACTTATAGGAGAAACTGATGGGCAAACAATTCGATTCCAATAACTTGGTAACTGGCAGTGTGACGGGCACGGGCGCGGCGATCAATGTGTCAGTTGGTTTCATTCCGCGCAAGGTGAAGGTCTACAATCCAAATGATGCAGGGGCACTATTCCCGATCATCGAGTGGGTCAAGGGTATGGCTGCCGGGAATGGCTTCAAGTATATCAAGATAGTCGATAGCGGCGCGACAGGTGGTGTATCAAGCACCTATATAGCTGCAAACGGCATCAGTGAGTATGCAGGAAATTCCAGTTACGCGCAGGGTTTTACCATTGGCGCGGATGCCGACATGAATGTGGTCGGAGAAGACATTATCTTTGAGGCGTGGCGTTAGTAATCAGAATGCGGGGGTTTTGTCCCCCGCATTTATAAAAAAAGGAGGCTTTGAAATGGCAGAGACAAAAAACAAAATCATAGACGATTCCGGTAAGCAGACCGGTTTGACGGTAACAGAGCAGGAGGGTACTCCGAGCGATGAGGTGACGGAGCTACGGCACAGGGTAGCGGTGCTCGAAAGGGCCATAGCTACGGGAGCAACGCAGCCTGCTGCTCCGGTTTCCGTTACAGATACCATGGGTGCTGACGGCTTTATCAACGATACCCGGGATGCTCTGAAAAAACAGAAGCATTATAAAATCAGTATCCCCTCAACGGAGACGCAGAAAGATCCTATCCATGTGGCAATCAACGGGTATGCCTACAATATTCCACGGGACACTGAAGTGTCTCTGCCGGAATCGGTTATCGAGGTGCTTAAGAACGCAAAATACACGACCTATTCCCTTAAAAAGAGGGGAGAGGGCGAAGAGGGCAATGAATTAGTGGGTCAGGACGTGCAGAGGTTCCCGTTTCAGTCAGTGGGCAATTAAGTGTACGCGATTAAATATAACGGCATCGAAGGTCTTGCAGGTCTGAAGGCAAGGGTGCAGCGCAAGGCTGATGGCAAGTGGTGGGATGCTGTGGCAGTGGTATGGGCTGCTGCAGCATCGGCAAATTGTGACCTGGCGCTTGCTGAAACAGGCGGTACTCCCGGGGAGTATACCGCAAATCCTGCATTCAATCCTTCCTCCGGCGGCATCTATGTAATATCGGTTTATGACGGCCTGAGTAATCTGATGCTGTTGACGGATGACGTATACCGGCCTGAGTCAATGACCGCTTTTCAGATCATTAATGCTGTTCAGAGGGAATTAAGATTGCCTCTGTCCGCGTCTATCAATGAGGCCCATGCTCAGTTGATACTCTCCTTTGTCAATAAGGTGATGCTCGATATTATTGGTGAAGACATCTCATGGGATGCGCTTAAGGTGAGCTGCAGTTTTATGACCGTGGCAGGAATCCGTTTTTATACGATCAGGCCGGTGAATACGGTGAGTGTGGATGTGGTCAAAAGGCTCCAGATCAGCACTGATGAGCCTCTGGAGAAAAAGGGAGATGACAGTTTCAGGGAGTTTCAGCGGGTTCATACAACTGCTGCACAACCGCTTGCGTACCGCATCTATGCCCGTGCAGGAGGATCACTGGTTATCGAGGTATGCCCTACTCCTGACAAGGCTTACCAGATTGATGCCGAGGTGCTTCAGAAGCCCGAAAAGCTGGTGAACACCGACGATGTTCCATTGCTTGATGTGGACACAATTCTTGTCGGCACGATAGCTATGGCAAAGGCAGAGCAGGGTACGCCGTCTCCGGCTGATCAGTCTACCTTCCAGGCCAAATTGGCCCTCCAGGGAAGCACCAATGACGAAGCTAACTGGGGAGATGTGGAACCGGTATGAGTCTGTATCTTTCATATGGAAGAGACCAGGGCGCTCCGGTAGACCTGGGAAGTTTTGCGGGAGGAGAGGCCTCAGTATTCCCTATATCAAACATGCCGGGAAAGTATTCGATGATGCTCCAGAACTGCCATGTCTCAAAGCGGTCTGGAATATCGAAAATACCTGGATACGTGAAGGTCAATACTTTATCCTGTGGCGTGGATCTGAAATCAGGATATGAGTTCAAAAGGGCGGATGGAACATCTATACTCCTGTGCGCCGGCGGCGGAAACATATTCAAGGTTGTTGGTGATACCCTTGTCGCGGTGAAAACAGGTCTTGATCCTGATGCCGTCATATCCTTCGGCACTCAAAACGATACCTGCATTGCCGGTAACGGCGTAAACGCGCTTCTGAAGTCAACGGACGGGACGACCTGGACTAACCTGTTAGGATCGCCTCCTGCAACGGGATTTCTGCCCCATGCTCATAAGGGCAGGGTGTGGACACCTGAGAGAACGAACAAGCTGTTGGCTACGTGCTCTGCTCTTAATAACATCGAGGATTATGTGGGGGCGGGATCAGGCTATATTGATTTCAAATTTGTCCTCAACCAGGGAGATGAGTTGCTGGATATCAAGAGCTACATTGACCTTCTGGTTTTTTTATTCAGAAACAATATCGCCATTTATAGCGGTAATACTCCCTCGGGGGCCTCGGCTGATTTTAAGCTGGTGCAGAAGATAGAAGGAACGGGAGTTGTGGCAAGTCGTGTGGCAAAGGAGTTCGGGACCGATTTCGTGCTCCTCAATGACCACGGAGTAAAGACCTTGAAGCGCATTGTGACATCAGGGGACCTGAATATGGGGAATCTCTCTGCGCTGATTGACCCGACGCTGAGGGATGAAATGGCTAATGCCTCTACGTTTGGGATGGCCTACTATAAGCCCCTTGGCTGGCTCCTGGTGCTGATCAAGGATAAGGTCTGGATTTATTCATACACGTATAAGGCGTGGGGCCGCATGGTGGGGGCAAATGTGAAGGGTATGTTCAACACATCAGATGGCAGGCTGTTTCTCTGCGGCACGGGATTTTTGTACGAGTACGGCACGGGCTGGACCTTTGCAGGGACTAACCCGACGATGAAATGGGATAGCGCCTGGTATCGCCTGTCAAAGGCCGGACAAGTCGTCTACCCGACTGTGATGGAGATTATCACGTATCCTCAGGTGCCGACAACCTTGGCCCTGGAGCTGCAGTTTGACATGAAGCCTACGGCTGCGGGGAATTTTTCTACGATCAATACAACGCCTATCGGGCTTGTGGATATGGACAGTGTTATGGATTGGAATGCAATCAATCCTTTTGATGAGACTCCCTACAATATAGCACGGATACCTCTCTTTGGAGGTGGGCGCAATATGAAGATGATTTTTACCAACACATCAGACCAGTCGGTAGAGATATGCAATATCGCAATGCTGGCTAAGAAAGGAGCGTTTCAATGAAGACCTTTATGAAGAGTAAGCTATTTTCGATTGCTTTGTCGTTCCTGATGATGTTTGCTCCTGGCCTGGCCGTTGGGGAACAGCACGATTTTGATATCACGACTGCTGATGCCAATACAGGCGCAACAATGCGCGGCCAGATCAATGCCGCGCTTCAGGCATTGGCCGGCCTTAGTTCGGGTGCTGCGGCTCCTGTGACGCCGTATCCGTATCAGCTGTGGGCGGATACGACGACCGGAAACCTGAAAATCAGAAACGCCGCCAACGCCGCATGGATAACGCTCTGGAATCTGAGCACAGCGCCGATTGCGACCGTATCGACTCAGGTCTTCACCACATCTGGAACTTATACAGCACCTGCCGGACTTGCATATGCGCATGTCCGACTTGTTGGAGGCGGTGGCGGCGGCGGTGGACGATATACGACGAGTGGTCCATATACTGGTGCAGGCGGCGGCGCTGGCGGATATGCAGAAGGATTGTTTACTGCCGCACAAATCGGCGCTTCTCAAAGCGTCACTGTTCCAACCGCAGCCGGAGCAGGCGGCGACAATGTAAATGGTTCCGATGGAGGCACAGCATCATTCGGGGCACTTTTGAGTGCGACAGGCGGTAAGGGAGGCGTTAGCGGTGGTACAGGCGGCGCTGGCGGATTTGGATCGGGGGGGGATTTCTCGACATACGGTAATCCCGGCCAACGGAGTGTCTTGGTATCCACTGCGAATTTGGGAGGGCCTGGTGGTGGATCGTTGCTTGGCGGTGGCGGCAATGGGGGTTTCAATGTCACGGCAGCGACGCCGGCAGGCTATGGTGGAGGCGGAGGAGGAGCAAGCAATTCGGCAGCAGGTAGTAATGGTAGTGTAGGCATTATAATTATCACGGAGTTCAAAACGCGATGATCATAACAATAGAGGAGTTGCCGAAACTGCCGCACTTGGCGGAGAGGTTTTATGTGGCTTGATACGCTACAGGAAAAGCATTACAGGACGCTCTATGAGATCATGTTAAGGGCTGAACCGTGGAATAGATGTACATTTGAGCAGTTTGAAGGGATAGCATCGGGGCGCTCAGGATATGTGATAATTGCGCCTACCGGTGAACTTGCCGGGTGCATCTCGTTTTCTGATCTTGCACCCGATGCAAATATCATCATTCACTGCTTTGTAGATGAAAAATATAGGCGGAGATGGGCGACAAGGCAGAGTTTGAAAATCATAGCGGAATATGTTTTCAACACTCTGAACCTTTGCCGGATATCAGGGTATAGTATTGAAGGCATATCAGATATAGCAGGGAAGTTTCTTTTGAAGTTGGGTTTTCAGCACGAGGGAACAATACGGCGTGGCCGGAGGATCGGCAATTCCTTTTATAACGTGAAAATATATGGACTCTTAAAAGAAGAGTGCAAGTGGAGGTGATTATATGGGTATAGAAACAGGTACGGCTGTGTTGATAGGAGGAGCATTGGCAGGAGCAGGAGCAATAGCAAGCGCAGCGTCCACCCCCGACCCACCGAACATTCCACCGCCGCCACCCCCGGCCAGTTATGAGCAGTATGACGAGAACGGTAATCTGCTTACTCAACAGGTGTGGGACGCAAAGAGGAACACCTATGTCACAAAGTTCGACCCTGAACCGGAAAAATACAAGGGTGGAACTATGCCTCCTCCTGATCCTGGGTTTGTTTATAACTATGCAGGAACCAGGCCGGAAAGGAGAGTTCCTATACAGCAACAGGCGAATACAGAATGGACAAATTCGTCCGATTACGCTCCCTCGCATATCAACCTGCCACAACAGCAGGATTCTCAAGGTTGGGTTAACTTGCCTCCACAAACCTATTCAGGGACTGATCCAGTACCGATATCACAGCAGCCGGAGACGGATGAAGAATACCAACAGCGTCTCAATCAGTGGCAATCCAAGCGTGACCAGGCAACGGCCATGTGGCATGAGCAGTACCCATCCACGCCAACTGAAGAATGGACGGCATGGAACAAACGGAAGACTGAGCGCGCAGTAGCGAAGGCCAAAGAAGCCGAAGGCAACAAAATTCGCATGGAGATCAGGAGTAAGATTCTTGCCAATATCAACCAGACTCCGGAAGACCGGGTGAAGGCCTACGATGAGTATGCCAAGACATTCTCCGATGTGATGCATACCGATGTGGATAAGCGCTATACGGACCGGAAAAATGCAATTGCCGAAGACATGAATGCCAGGGGGCTCTTCGGTGCACGAGCATATGTGGACAGCATGACTGAACTGAATAAGGATAAGAGCAATATTGATACCGACATTGCGCAAAAGGCGGCGCTTGCAAAAGAACAACTGCGTCAGACTGATCAGGACAGTTATCTGAGGACCCTTGCACAGTTGGATGCGGGGACAAAGGAGGATGCCCTTATCGCCTTGGAAAGGGTTAATGCAGCTTCAAGGGGAGCCAATGCAGGCACGGCGGCGATAATGGCCGGGTATAACGCTGATTCGAACAATATCCTGAAGAGATGGGATATTGAAGCGCAAAACAACAGGGTCAATACGAAATACTATGGGGATACCGCGTCGGGGTTGGCTTATCTGTATGGCATCACGAAAAACACAAATAAAGGTGGGAGTCCTGTGGGTGGTGGAAATCAAGGCGGTTTTTCCGATATAGGATTCGCATAAGAGGTAATGTATGCCGGATAATTATGGACTTAATACATTGTTCAGGACGGAAAACCCTTATGAAAAGAGGGTTAAGGTTGCTTCGCAGATAGCGGAGAACTCCGGGTTTGCTAAGCCTTTGATATATGGTTTGATGGGTGCAGATATGGCAAGTGCGGAGCAGTGGGACACGGAGAGGAATCAGAAGACCGAAGAGCAGACGAAGATGCAGAATTTCTTTAAAACTTTCAATGTTCTCTCCAAACATGATGCAGGTTCGGCAGTCAAAATGTGGAACGATCTTGCGCCGTCGTTGCTGAAGATGCCTTATAAGATTGACGCGGTAACCAGCAGTCCCGAAATACTCGGCGTGCATATGGCGAACGATGGCAGATGGTGGGGCTTGGATAAACGCACTGGCGGAATGCTTGTCTCAGACTCATCGACTGGTAAATTTATAGCGCCTGTTCAGGCTGATATGGATGCGCTTAAAAATTCTCTAAGTGCCAAGGAGGGTACTCCGGAAGGCAGGCGCATTTTGGGGGAGTTGCAGGATACGGAGGGCATTCCGGATACGACGACGGTGGACAATAACGGAGTGTCTCGTTCACCGCGGGATATTTATACGGATGCGATGAAAAAAAACCTTGCGCAAGAATCTCCCTCCCTCTTGAAGCAATTTGTTGATGAGCGGATCAAGGAGAACAAGACACCGAATGAGATTGAGCTGCAAGCAAGAGCGCAGAGAGGAGATATCGAGGCCAGGGCTGTTCTTGACAGGATGCAGTCTGACAAGGTGAAGGTTGCACGGGAAAGCAGGCCTCCCCGCACCCCAGGAGACAGTGTTAATGCCATAAAGGGGCAGATTCTCAATAAATACCTTAAGGGCGGCACTCTGACTCCGCAGGAAGAGTCTGTGGCCGGGGATATGATTAAGGACCCGTATTTCAGCAAGGCCTTTTCTGCTATAGACAAGGGGTTAGAAACTATGGAGCTGCCGATAGAGGAAAAAATGCAGCGAGCGCAGGAACTGGCAGCGCAGATGAAGAAAAATAAGGTGCGAGTCCCTCTGTCGCAGGGAGGGACTGATAATCTACCGACTCCTGCCCCTGCTACTCCAAAAGGCAAATTTGACTGGAGAAAGTATCTGAGATGAAATGGGACGAAGTTCTTGGCGATACGGAATTCCAGGCGCAGCCCGAAGACGTTAAGCTGAGGGTTGCGCAAGGCTTTTTCAACGAGCATATTGTGTCTGATCCTGATTTCAGGGCACAGCCTATGGATGTTCAGGACACGGTGCTTTCAAACTTCCTTGACACCGTGAGGATCGGGCCGAAACCAGCCGTGCCTCATTACACCGGCGGGAACCAGCCTGTGCAGCAGCCTGATAATATGGGCGCCGGCTATTTCGAGCAGCCTGCCCCTTCTGTGCAGGACATTCAAAAGGTGAAGGGAACGTCTACAATTACCTCAAATGATGCCCGGATGCCGCTGGATAGCACTCCGTCAATGACTGCCCAGGACATTACCAGACCGTTTGAGGCTCAGACCTATGAGGCCGCCAAGGGACTGAATCTTGGTATGGAGTCTTTTACCCGCAGGATCACCGATATCGGGCAATCTGTTGGCGAGAAATTCGGTGTTCCGGAGCGGAGTAAGCTTTTCAACTCCATTGCAAATACCTATAAGGAGAATGCTGCATATTGGGAAAAGAGGGCCAAGGAGGTAGGGCCAAACGTTATCGATGAAATTGTCGGAGCGGCAGCAGGAGGAGCAGTACCGGGCGTGGCTGAGTTTGCCCTGAATGTACCCTATGCCGCAGCATCCGGAGCGGCAGAGGCACATAAAAAAGGCGAGAGCGAAGCCTTGGGCGCTATCAAGGAGGGAAGCAAGAGATTACTTCTCGGACAGATTTTCGAGGCAGCTGGAATACTGAAGCAGCCCTATGCTGCTGTTGCATCTTCAGGAGCTTTTGCAGCTCAGACAGCGGCAGAGGGCGGAAGCACTGAGGATATCGCAAAGAGCGCGGGCGTGGGATTGCTCTACGGGGCAGCAAGCCCAGGCGGTGAAGTGGGTCCGGTGGAGATAAGGGACAGCTTTGGGCATAACGCAAAGGCCAAGGTTGCCGGGGATCTGAATCAGGAAGCTTTTCAGCAGGCCGCAGGAGAGTTGAAGAAAAAAGGACCAACTCCTGCAGTATCGATAAAAAAGGAGGTGATACAGAATGGCAGCACCGAAAAAGCAGAGCGGCAAAATGCCAATGTCAGGACAGAAAATGCCGGGCGGCAAAATGCCGAAGGGCAAGAAGAACTGTTAAAAAGCGATGCCGGAATTCCGACCACGGGGCCGTCCGAAGGGGCGGCTCCTGAAGCGGCCGTCAACGTTGAAAATGGCGATACTGCCGGCAATATCGCTAAAAATGTCGATGTGATCACATTGCCGGAAAAGGCGAGTATCGAGAAACCGATAGATATGGCTGCTCATGAGGCAGCTACTTCGCCGCTTAATGAACTCCCTCAGCCGACAGAGGCGCAGAAAGAGGCGGGGAACTATAAGAAAGGCCATGTTGATATCCAGGGTCTTGATATCTCAATAGAGAATCCCAAAGGCTCTACCAGATCCGGTATCGACAAAAACGGCGATGCCTGGAACACGGAGATGCAGTCTCACTATGGGTACATTAAAGGCACTGTTGGCAAGGATAAAGACCATATCGACACCTTTATAGGGCCGAATCCTGAAGGCGGCAGGGTGTATGTCGTTGACCAGGTAGACCCTGCAACCGGCAAATTCGATGAGCACAAGATAATGATAGGCTATGACTCCATTGCGCGGGCTCGGCAGGGATACCTGGAGAACTATCAGAAGGACTGGCAGGGGATCGGAAGCATTACTCCGATGTCCATGGGTGAGTTTAAGACCTGGCTGAAAGAGGGGGACACGAAAAAGCCCTTTAATGAAACTAAAGTGCCTTTTTCTGAAAAGTTCTCACGTACCAGTGCCGGAGCGATTGATTTCGGCATAATAGGGGAAGATGTCGCGCAGTCGATCAATAAGCCCTCAGCTCCTATTAGATTGGAACAGGGAGACGGCAAGTACGGGCTGGTCCACATCGAGAACGATAAACTGAACAGAATTAAAAAAGCGGGATATCCTGATGTAGCGGCTTTTGTGGAGGATGTGGCGAAAAACTACAACCAGATATGGGAACAGCCGAATGGACGGTTGATGCTGGTAAAGAGGAATGGCAAGGCAAAACTTTCGATTGTCGAGCTGCAACAGCATGAGGATGGGACTTATTACGGGGTAACAACTGCCTTTATTGATACGATTGATTATCCTGCAAGAGGTGGAAGAAAATTGCTCTGGGAGAGGGGCGTTCACCTGCTCGACAGGCCTGAGCCGTCTGTCCCACTTGCGAGTAACGTTCCCTTGGATGCTCAGGAGAACGTTCGTGGCGCCTCAACTGCGACGGGCCAGAGCAATATATCTTCTGTCTCTAATTTAACACCGACCGGTAATGCTGTCAAGGGGCAAGAGGGCGCGGTGTCAATCGATCTGCTTACGGCGGGGGCAAAGACCTTTTATGAGCACGATATAAAGCCGAAGGTAAAAGGGGCGTTGAAAGGATTCGAGGAGCTGGTGCAGCGCGTGACGCATGCGCTTTCGCCTCGTACCGGAGTTGGTAAGCGCGGGCTCGATGAGATTATGAGGATGAAGGGGGAGCGGGACAAAGCGGAGTTTATTCTCGAAAAGACCACCGAGCACATCACCAAGATGTTCGATAAGATGAGTAGGGAAGACACCATTGACTTTATCGACAGGATAAAGCGTGGCGAGCAGCAAAAGACTCCTGAATTGCAGGCAGTGGCATCAATGATGCGGCGCATCGACAACGAACTTTATAACGATATCCAGAAATACAAGCCGTCCATGCCCTGGAAGGAAAATCATTACCGGGTGCTGTGGAAGGTTGTCCCCGGCGAGGAGCAGGGAGGGGGCTTTAACGGCCTGTTCAGAAGGCCGCTCCAGGGCAGCAAGGGGTTTATGCAGAAAGCAACGCTGCTTGATATGTCTGAGGGGATAGATAGAGGCGGAGTGCCCTATTCCTATAATCCGATGGTGATGTTTCAGCTCCACTATGCCGATGCCATGAAGTTTATTACCGCTCAGAAGATGTTTGAGGGTATGAAGGAAATGGGCTTGGTAAAGTTCGTGCGTGAGCGTGGAAAGGCCCCGGAGGGCTTTGTAAGGGCGAATGATCCCATGTTTCAGGTGTATTTCAAGCCTGAGGAAGGCGGTATGTTTACCAAAACAGGGGAATGGTACATCGATGAGGGCGCGGGCAGACTGCTCAATAACTATCTGAGCCGGGATTTGATAAGGGAGGTAGGCGCGGGAAGGGGGCTGCTCTGGCTGAAAAACACGACGACGGCTATTGAGCTTTCACTATCGGCATTTCACGCCACGTTTGAGTCTCTGGAGTCCGTGGGATCTTCGATAGGCCTGGGGCTGTCGAAACTGTGGAACAGGGGAGTTTTGCAGGGTGATCTCGGGGCGGCGGCGAGCGGGCTGAAGGATATTGCTTCATCGCTTTACTCTCCCCGGTATAATGCCAAGCTTGGCGGGGCTGCTATCAAATACATGACGCACGAGGAATTTGCCGGGACTCCCGAGGGGCGTTGGCTTGCGGAGAAGTTTCCGCAGGCAAAGCAGATGCTCGACGACCTTTTTACAGGGGGTGGAAAGCTGGCGATGCATCAGGATTACAGGATCAACACGATCAGGACGTTCAAGGAAAGCTTTAACGAGGGCAATTATATAGGGGCAACCATTAGGGCCTTGCCGGCGCTGAATGAGCTTCTTATGAAGCCGCTGTTCGAGGTGTATATCCCGCGGCTGAAGGTGGGGATGTTCCTCAGGGAGTATGCCAACGAGCTTGCACAGAGGGCACAGGCTATAGAGAGCGGCAAGATGACAAGGGCGGAGCTTGCAAGAAAAACGTGGAATTTTGTCGAGGACAGACTTGGGGAGATGAATTTCGACAATCTGTTCTGGAATCGCACGTTTAAATCCTCCATGCAACTTATGTTCCGCTCGGTGACGTGGAAACTCGGCAATCTTAGGGCCACGGGCGGGGCGATCAAGGGACAGGCTGCGGAGTTTATGAATGCGATCAAGGAGGGCCGTGCTCCTGAGCTGCATAGCAATATGACGTGGCTTTTGGGTATGTCGGTGGTGACGGCCACGATGGGGACTATTGTGCAATACATGAACACAGGAAGGCCTCCGGAGAGTATCAAGGACCTGGTGTTCCCTCAGATCGATGAAAAGGACAAAGATGTGCGAATATCGCTGCCCACGTATTGGAAAGACCTTGTGCATCTGTATCATTCCCCTGGGGGATACCTGGCCTCATCTTTGGCCGGGTGGATAGGGAAGATGGTGGATATATACCGGAATAAGGATTTTTACAATGTCGAGGTGCGGCACCCGGATGATCCGCTGCTGAAGCAAGGCGCTGATGTGGCAAAGCACATGGTGCCTCTGCCGTTTTCGGTACAGAGTGCGCAGAAGATGAAGGAAAAGAACGAGCCCCTTACAAAGCAGGCGAGCGGACTCGTGGGTTTTACCAGGGCGCCCGGCTATATCGCGCAGTCAAAGGCTGAGGAAGCGGCGGGCGAGTTTATCAGGTCGCACATTCCGGAGGGGGCAAGGACTCAGGAGCAGTTTGAGAGATCGCAGTTAAAGGCGGAGTTTAAAAAAAGATACCGCGACGGAGAGCCTGTCCTTAAGGAGGCGATTGCAAAAGTGCGGGAAGGGAAGCTTACGCGGGCGGATGTGGATGATATCCGCCGGGCAAAGCACTTTACGCCCCTTCAGGAGATGGTGAAACGCCTGACCGTGGAGGAGGCGCTTAAGGTGTGGGATGTGGCGGCTCCGGATGAGAAAAAGGAGCTGAAACGCGTGCTGCTGCAAAAGCGCGATGCGATCCTGAGAATGCCGGGGCAGCAGCGGGAAGCGGTGTTGCCGAAGTTTAAGCAAGCGATCAGGGGAAATCTGTAAATGAAATTATCCTTGAGGCAGGCGGTATTGACGTTGAGGCAGATCGACGAGCTGCATGGTAAGCAGAGCGGTACTGCAAGGCAGTCTTTTAACCGGCATCGTGATCAGATGGTTATTGGAGAAGACTTCTTTCTCGTGCTATACGACAATATGGTTGACCAATAAACTGAACCGTAATGGTCAACAGTTGTACGGTGAAAGGACAATGTCGATCGGGGACAACTGAATACACCAGGGCAGGATGAAGGACATGCCTTGACTTTTTGTTCGCTCTTTAATACAATTCAATGGCTTGTCTTATACAACCAAAAATTAAAGGGGGCTGCATGAGAGAATCGATTGTCGATATGCTGAAGCGTCATGAGGGGCTCAGGCTGAAACCGTACCTCTGCCCTGCAGGTAAGCTCACGATAGGAGTGGGCCGTAATATCGAGGACCGGGGTTTTGATGCCGAGGAGAAGGAAAAGCTTTTCGGCAATGCAAATATCAAGCCGAAGGATTATATCGAGAGACTCGACAGGGATGGCATTACTGAAGACCAGGCGATGTATCTGCTCAGAAACGATATCTCTCAGTGCATGACCAAGCTCAGGGCAACGGTGCAGTATTTCGACAAGCTCTCAGAGGCCCGGCAGGATGTGTTGATCAATCTCTGCTTTAACATGGGGCTGGCAGGGCTGATGGACTTCAGGAAGATGTTTGCTGCCATGAAGGACGGTAAATACGAAGAGGCGTCTGATGAGATGATCAGGAGCCGATGGGCGCAACAGGTAGGAGTAAGGGCATCAGAACTTTCCGGGATGATGAGGAAGGGCTGATGGTAGAAAGAGCTGCCAATGGAGAGTCTCTGCCAGTAACCCGGAGGGAATGCGAGATTGAGCATAAGCATGTCAACGAAAACCATGCTGCTATATGGAAAAAACTCAATGCTATTGACACAAGGATATGGATTTTACTCGTCGGAGTATTCGGCAACCTATTAGGGTTGTTTTATTTTTTTGCGACATATCACAAATAGGAGGTGAATAACGTGAAGAACTGGAAGACTACTTTGGTAGGTGCAGCAACGGCGATTGTGTATGGCATAATTGCCTATGTTCAGAATGGGGGCAGCGTATCAGTGAGAGACCTGTTCCTCTGTGCCGGTACGGCATTGCTCGGCTTTTTTGCAAAGGATCACAGCGTGTCCGGAACGGGGGCGTAATCAAGGGAGGCATAGAGCATGAAAAGTGTAATAGGTAAAATCTTTGCAAGCATCGTGAGCCTGACTGTCCTGGCGCTTACGGCTTGCACAGGGGCGCAGATGGTGAAGACGGCTGAAGTGAGCAAGTCAACAGGGGAGTCTATCCTGTACGAGGCTCGGATGCTGCAGAACAAGGGTGTGATTACGGATGGGCAGTTCAACAATATCCGTGATATGTACGATCTGTGGCAACCGGCGGAGAAGCTCGCTATTGAGGCGAGGATTGCATATCTCAGAGTGAAGACGGCGGATAATAAGCAGAAGATGTATCTGTCCATAGAGGCGTCCGAGAGGCTCTTTATGGGACTCCTGAGAGTGGCAGAATCATACGGTATTAATGTCGGGGGTGGACAATGAGCGTAGTCGGAGTTGTGGGCGTAATTAAAACGGCTGAGGAGGCCCTGGCATTGATTACCGCAGGTATCGATATTGTGCGGAAAGCAACGGAAGTGTTGCAGACGGGCGATCCGGTGAGCATTGAAGAGGAACTGGCGAGGTTGTATAAGGCGATCCCGAGGCCCTCTGGTGAGGTTGTCGCTGCAGCAGACAAGGCAAGCGGGAAACCGCCTTTATGTGCCTCGTGTGTGCAGCATAAGGCAGATAAAGACTGTGAACGGCATCCGCATGCTGAGGACAGGGGCATGATTTATAGCTGTCCGTACTACGCCGGGGCTTTCAAAAAAGAGTAGCAAACAAGGAGTATGAAGGGGCCTTGATCGGCCCCTTTTTTTAGCGTCATATCCACGCACGTCAGAAATGACGAGGGGCAAAAGATTGAAAACGATGGAGGCGATTGGTAGCAGTTCGTACACTTGAGGTCATGGAGAGCAGGGGGCCGTTCCCCTGCGATTCTATGGAGCGAGTAGTTATCGCTCCTCTTTATAAATTTTTACTTGGAGGTTCAATATGGACATGGAATTAAGATGGTTTAAATCGGTAGATGATTGCGACTACAAATTGCAGTATCGTCTTTTGTTTAATCCTAATTTGCCAGATTCGCTGGAAAATAAGGGAACAGACTGGAGAGATGTACTGTATGTTTTAGAAGGCGCTGAAGGGCTGCAATTCCCTGGGGAAGTTTAAGACATTGGAACTGGTATAGGGATAACGCACGAATCACGGGGAGCGCATAGCGCGATCCCGTGAATATAGTTTGTTATCGAAATTATTAAGGAGGGAATATTGACTAAGCAAGAAATGGCGGAGGAAACAGCAAAAATAGAGAAGGCAGTTGATGAATTTGCAGCATTTATGAAGCGCCGATTGAGGGCGAAGCTCAAGCAGGGGTACAGAGGATGGGATAACCGTAATCTCGTTTTTGGTAAAAAATTTCATCACTCCCTCGCAATGGATGTGATACAGCGTCCAAGACAGAAAGCGGTTGATATAGCGAACCGAGCGATGATGCTCTGGTTTTGTTCTCGATAACGCAGAAGTCACGGGGAGCCGGGCAGTATCCAGCGATCCCGTGAAGTGAGAGGTTATCTATGAATTTACGAGAGCGCATACATCAGAAATATAACGGGCACTGTGCCTATTGCGGGCAAGAGATTACGGTGAAGGGTATGCACATAGATCATCTTGTCCCGTTGTATCGTGGCAATCCAAATTTTGGGGCCATAACCAATGATGAGGCAAACCTTATGCCCTCGTGTGCGAGTTGCAATAATCGCAAGGCTGTGCTGACCATGGAGATATTCCGGTTGGAAATCGAAGCGCAGGTCGCAAGATTGCGCCGAGACAGCGGAGCCTTTAGGCTTGCGGAACGATACGGATTAATAAAAGAAACAGGCGAACCAGTGAGGTTTTATTTTGAGAGATAACATATAATCTGCCTCGTGCACTAAAGCTGATATTACGGAGGAAATAACACCCATGGCATACCCTGGAGGGAAGGGAAGTGTTTTTCATAAGATCATAAATCACATGCCGCCCCATGAGACTTATATCGAGACTCACCTGGGAGGGGGGGCGGTCATGCTCAATAAAAGACCAGCGGCACGGAATATCGGCATCGATGTGGACACGGCTGTTATGGCCCACTGGAATTCCAAAATTTTTAAATTTGGAAATTTGACAATCGAGCTGATCAACGGGGATGCTGTGAGTTTTCTCAGGGAGTTTTCCTTTTACGGAACTGAGCTGGTGTACTGCGATCCGCCGTATGTGATGTCTACGAGGCGCGGAGGCAAACTGTATGACTATGAGTATCCCGATGACCAGCACCGGGAGCTTTTGGAGATATTAAAGGCCCTCCCATGCAAGGTGATGCTATCCGGGTATTGGAGCGATCTGTACGGCGAGTCGCTTGAGGGGTGGAACTCCATCAACTTCCAGTCCATGACGCGGGGCGGGAGCATGGCAACAGAATATTTGTGGATGAACTTCCCTGCACCGGTAGAGCTGCACGATTATCGCTACCTTGGAGACAATTTCCGTGAACGTGAGCGCATAAAACGCAAGAAGCTGCGCTGGAGATCCCGCCTGGAGCGTATGCCTGCCCTGGAGCGCCAGGCGCTTTTAGCGGCCATGGCTGAGATCGATCGTACCACTCCGGAACCGGCGAGGGTGGACATGGAAGATTCTGCATCAATAAAAGTGACGATGGTGGACGAGGATGTCGCCGAGGAACAGGATGAACTATGCGGTGTATATGATCCTTCTCACCCATGGTATTACAAGCTGGGAGGAAAACCTTTAAGCGTTGAAGAGATCGAAGCCGAATCAAATCAGAAGCCAAAGAAGTCAGCATCGAAGAGGAGACCGGAAAGAAGTATTGCCCCATCCTCTTCCATGATGTCGATGTGACCAGGAGGGATCGCTAGAAATATCGAGCCTCGATGCGCGTCATTTGTGGCGATGTGATCAGGAACCCATCGCTTACCGCTATCTTTTGCGATGTTGCCGGAAACCACGCCGAAAGCGGCGATGTCGGCCGACATCGTTAAAAATAGGCGGGGCGGGATCGCGATTTTTTGGGTGTATATGGGTTGTAATATTATTAGCAGAAAAGGGGGAAAAGCCACCTGCCGGAATCGAACCGGCGACCTCGCGATTACGAATCGTGTGCTCTACCAGCTGAGCTAAGGTGGCGTGAAGATTATTATAGCATTTTATATTACCTGCGTTGAAGCAGGGTGATCGTTGTGCCGTATCCGTCGTGTTTCACTTCAATGATGCCGCTCCTGCGCATCCATTCGAGGATTTCCCATACGCTCTTTTTGTTCGGCACTTTCTCAATCCCTCTGTGCCGGTAGGCAATGCCTTCGGCAAGCTGCCTGAGTGACGTTACAAGCGATGCACCCCGGGCTGTCCGCCGCCTGATGTAGGTGTAGAGGCGATGATAGAGGGGAGGCATGTCCCATATAAGCGCTTCGGCACTGAGGGATTTTAACGGAAGCCCGGAGGAAGTCGCCGCCGCATTGCCCTGGGCGCTTAGCCGGGCCTCAAGCAGGCTGATATAGAGGTCTTTGGGGATCGTCACGCGCTCCTCTGCATCGCCCGATATGGTGTGGACGGCCGCTTTTGCCTTGAAATAGGTGTTGACCAAGAGCCGCTGTATCTGCCATGAGCGGTCGTCAGTGAAGGGCTTGGTCACCATAAGGTAGCCGGTTTCGGTGAGAAGGTAGAGTTTGCCTTTCCTGCCACCTTTTTGAAAGGACGTTTGGCGTACTTTCAAAGTCTTCCATTCCTCATAGGGCACGGCGAAAAAATCCACTCCTACTATGAGTTTGCTCATATGGCTATATAGAGTGCGCTTAGCGGTCCCCTCGGGACGCTCATGTAGTTCGTCTATCTGCCGAAGGGTAATGACCGTCTCTCCTCGGTACTCAATACGCTCTACCTCTTTGTCGATGATTTTTACCAGTGCGTTCATTTGTCCCCCTTTTTCAGAAAGGCCTCGGGATGAAAGGCGAGGATGTAAGCGAGTTCAATGAGAAGCGTCTGAAATTCCCCTTGAAAATGCTTTTTGGTAAGCCTGACGGCCTTCCTGAAGCGGAGAGTCCTTTCCTTGTGAGAGAGTTTTACGACGGATGGCGCTGCGCTTTGACATAAGGCATAGACGTGCAACTTCCGTGTGGTGACCATGGGGAGACCTCCAAGTGTTTGGATGACACTTTTAAAAAAAGTGCCTGAGACTATCCACGGTCACTTGGAGCCGCTGCCGCCCTCACGGGTAGGCACATCTCAGGCACACCTTGAATGCCTGTAATGAAACCTTCCTCATGAAAACGCCAAGTGACTTTGGATTTCGGATGGCTCCAAAATACCAAAAGTCACAGGGCGTTGTCAAGGGGATGAATTATTCGTACATATCTAATCTACTTTTTAATATCTATTTTTAAAAACAGTCACCTGAGCAGTCACCTTATTTCTAATTATCAAATTTGTCTTTTATTTTCAACAACTTACTCAAATACTCATTCTGATTACGAATCAATTGCTCTACCAGCTGAGCTAAGGTGGCATTGGATTATTATTATAACATTCTTTTGAAGCGGTTACATAGACGGCTGCACTTTTTTGACCTGAC
>JAEHJW020000438.1_pt1 | contig 25867 bp, 30 predicted proteins | sample 9271431 | NCBI WGS metagenome assembly JAEHJW02 | reverse complement strand
CGGTCCTTCGGCGTCGAGGAAAGTTCATGGTCGGTCAGAATTGGTCGGTTCCCATTAAGACGAATTGGCCTTTCCAGATTGGGGGCCAAGGGTCGGATCCGCGAGGGAATCCATGCCCGTCCGCGTAGTAGCGCAGGCGAAGGCCCAGCCCGGAATGCTCGACGGATAGGCCGAGCACGTAGCCGAGCGACACGCCGCGGTCGCTGGTGTTGATCGGCGCCGTCGCGCCGGCTTGAAACACCCCGGGGGCTATCTGCGTCGATGGGTACCAGTCGGGCACGCTGATCGACCATGTGTGCTCGTAAAGGAGCGGCCCGGCCTCAATCCCGAGCTGCCAGGCGCCGCGCGTGTGCGCTTCCAGCGTGGCCGCCAACCCGTACGCCTCGCCGCTGCCGTGATAGTGCGCCAACGGCAGGCAAGGGCCATTGCAGCCGGTTGGCGATGACGCGCTGTAGTTGGCGTCGTTCGGCGTGTCGAGCGAATCGACGCTGTAGCGCCCGAGGTATACGCCGTCGACGTGCCAGCTCAGGCCTGGCAGAACGTTGCCCGCGGCGCCGATCATCAGCGTCGGCGAGCGCAGGCCGAGCGAGTGCGGGAAGCGCTGCTGATACCACGTGCCGTCGCCGCGCGTGTTGGCCTGGGCCAGCCCGACGCCGACCTCGAGCTGCGCCGCGCCCGCGCACACGGGGAACAGGATCGACGCGAGGATTGCAAGCAGCAGCGTTTTCATGGCAGAAGGGGTCCTTCGAGGCAGAGGTTGTTCCAGGCGCTGTTTCCCTCGTCGACGACGCTGCCGCCCGACGCACTCAGGCAGTCGAGCAGCACGGTGTCGCCCGCGTTCAGGCTAATCAGCTGAGAGCCGGCGAACCCCAGGCGCGCGCCGGAGGTTCCCAGGTACTGGCGCCCGAGCTGTGCCGCGTGCGTGCCGATGGAGTTGACCGAGATGGCCGCGGCAACGGTGCCGGTTCCTGTCGGGGCAATGAGCACATCCGCGCTTGCGCGATACACGCCGGCATAGGTGACCTTGATGCCGCCGGCAGACAGCGACATCCCGCCGACGCTTGACTGCGCGACGACGGAGGTCATGCCAACCAGCGTGTCGGTCGATCCGACCGTGGTACCCCCGGCCATCGTGCAGCGGATCCAGTCGTTGCGCAGCGTCGGCTGCGTGGCCGGCGCGATAACGGTGATCTGCAGACGCTCGGAGCAGTCGTAGTAGGAGCCAACCAGCTGGACGATTTCGACGTTGTAGGTTCCGGCGCCGCTGGTGAACTCCGTGCCGCGCACGAGATAGGAGAGCGTCCCGGTAGGGTCAACGGCATTGATTTGCGCGGTTCCCGCCGAGCCCAGCGCCGGCTTCGTGGTGCCACTGAGCCACCAGCGAATCCAGGGCTTGGTGCCGGGCAGCGCGTCGCGGACAGTCAGGAACAGGAAGTCGTCAGCGCTGAGCTGCACGGCGTCTTTGCTCTGCACCGTCAACCCGATGTGCGCCTGGTTCATCCAGGTCGCGGAGTAGGAGTAGACCGCGTGCCAGAGCGCGTTGTAGAACGGGACCGCGAAATATTCTGGGGTCGTCGTGAAGTTGAGCGCCCAGTCGGTACCGGTGTCGCTGAAGAAGCTCGACCACAGCGACTGAAGATCCCAGTACTGCCAGCTCTGGCTGTTGGTGCGCATGTTCTTGAACACCGACAGGCTTTGCAGGCCGTCCAGCGCTTCGCAGGCCAGCAGGCGCATTCCGGAGGCATACAGGTGCTCGCCATCGACCATCAGGCCCATGCGCCCGATCTTGTAGTAGTCCATGGTGAACGAGCCGGTAACCTGGCTCAGCCCCGCGACATAGGCCTGCAGACTGCTCAACGTCGAGAACGTCGTGTTGGCCTGGACGGCGGTGTTGGCTGCGATGTCCTGCGAGATGGTCGCCGAGTCGGTGCCGCTCGTGGGGATCGTCCAGATGCGAGGGATCACCTGGCGGTTCAGCAGCGATCCAGGGGTGCCGTGCGTAGTGTCGTACCCGATCTGCTTTCCGTAATAGATCGAGGCCTTGGGCAGCGCCGTGGCCAGCTGCGAGATGAAGGACTGAGCGTCCCCCTCGATCTGTGCCAGCGTGCGGCCGTCGCTGCCGTTGGCATCGTTGAAGCCAAGCACGATCAGCACCATGGCGGGCGCGAGGTCAATCGTCGCCTGCAGCGCGGTGACGCCACCCATATCGGTGTTGTTCAGCGCGCGGTAGAAAGTGCCATTGGGCTGCGCAACCGTCACCACCTCGATATCGGGCACCCCCCACAGGCGGAGCATTTCCTCGAGCTGGGCGGGCCAGTCAATGCCAAGCACCCCGGCGCCGGGCCCAGAATCCGACACAACGACGAGGCGGCCGGCGGTGGTGGCCGGGCCCGCCGATCCTCCTGGCACAGCCTCGACCGTCTGCGCCTGGTTGATCTGGTTGCCGTTGGCATCGAACAGGGTGAACTCGTAAACGACACCCTCCTCGAGGAACAGCTGGCAGGACTGGCCCGAGGAGTTGGAAACCTCGCCGCGCGAGTTCAGCGGGATCGGGTTCGGAAGCGGCGTCGCGCCGGCGCTGTCCTGATATGTCGCATAGTTCACGCCTCCTACCTGCGTGAGGATGCTTCCCCCCGCGTTGGGCTGCCCCGCGTTGTTGAAGAACTGCAGGATGGGCGCCGGCGAGATGCCGTACGTGGTCGTCGTCATTGCTGGTGGCCCCGATTAGGGTGAAAATGGCTTATGGACATGCAAACCCTGCAGGGCGCCATGGCCGTGTCGGCGGTCGCCGCGGTGAAGGAGCTGGTCGTCAACCCGATCGTGCGTTTCCTGCATCGCAAGGGCGTGCTGCACGGACCGTTAAACCCTCCGTTCCTCAGCCTGCGCATACGCTGGCGCAACATCTGGGTGTTCCTCGCGTTCACCGCGGTGTGGCTCGGGCTGATCTGGGGCGTACCCCACATGCTGGGGCTCACGTAGAGGCTCATTGCTCGCGTCCCCTGGCCTGCTGCAGCGATACCGCGAAGGGCGTGCCGAGACGCGCCAGCAACCGGTTCTTGGCCGCCTGGGAAGGCGTCGCGGTCAGCAATGATTTGAGGGTGACGCCGGGCTTGACAGCGCTTTGAACGTCCGACAACGTTTGCGCAGATCCCAACCCGTGCACGGCGCTGTTGAGGATCGGGAAGCGCGCTAACGTCTGGCTCAAGGCGTTGTTTTTGAGCATGGACAGGCCATGATTCACCAGTGTCGACGCTGTGTTCGAGCGATTGATATAAGACGCCACTGGCGGCCGATAAGCCGCGTCTGCAACGTCCGAAAGGTTGCGGAACGTCGCGACTTGCTTTGCCGGCAAAAGTGCGTCCATCAATGCTGACTTCACCGGGTCATTCGCCCATGCGCGAAGCTTGGTGGCGCCACGCTCGCCAAAGACCGCAGCTCCATCCGGAGCGTTCCCAAGCGCCTGGCGCTTGATCTCCCCCATCAGCGTGCGCCCGATTGCCTCAGGGGCGTTCGGGTCGATCTGCGACAGGAATTGCAGGTTCTTCGCCGCCACGGACGGCGCCGCGTTGGCGAAATGCTGATTGAACAGCGCCTCGGGCGGCTTGCCGTCCATCACCACGCTCTTGACGATGGGCTGGAAGTTCGGGTTCGGCTGCCCGTTGGGTAGCTTCGGGTCGACCAGCGACATCTGCTGCGCATGCGCCTGGCGCGCGGCGAGGTACGCAGCGCGCGCCTGTTCTCCAACGTCGCCCGAGATGGGGGCATCGGCGAGGATCCGGCGCGCCTGGTTGATCGCGTAGGCGGTCGAGCCGTCCGTGCCGCGCGCGGCGTCCCCCCAGATCTTGTCGAGCGACTGCATCTGCGCAACCGAGAACGGGAGCTGCCCGCTGCCGAGCTCGTCGATCGTGCGCTTGATGTGCGCCGGCAGCATGTCGTAGACATGGCTGGCCTGCGGCGTGTCCAGCGTCGACTTGATCTGGTCTGCAGCCTGCACGCCGTCGACGGCGGCGGACTGCCCCTGCGAGTTGCGCACGGCCTGATACAGCGCGCTCTTGCGCGCCTGCAGCCCGTCCCAGAGGTCCTGCACGCCCTTGGAGAGCTGCGCGCCGAGCGACACGGGGTCGGGCGCGTTCTTGGCACCCAGAGCGTCGAGGTTCTGGATGAAGGCGGAGTTCTGGTTTTTCAGCAGCGTTCGAATCGGGGCGCCGATGTCGTTTTCACCAGGATTCATGCCGATCTTGGCGAGCTCCTGCTCACGGGTAAAAAGCATCCCGTCGCGCGTGGCTTGACCTCGCATCAGATACACCGGAACTGGCAGCGACTCTGCTTTGGCTCGATTCGCAATCGCAACGTCACTCGGCGCTGCTCCCACATCCAGAGCATTCTTGACTTCGGATCGCAGGCCCTTCAACAGACCGAGATTGATCGTCGAGGGGTCCGTTCCGTTTGCCTGCAGCGCATCCTTGACGACCTGATCGGCTGCCTCGGTCGATGACATCGCGCCGTTGGAGACGAGTCCGCGCGCTTTGTTCATCGCCAGGCGCAGCGCCGGCGCGGCGCCCTCGACAGCCGAGGACAGCGCGCCGCCCATGGCGCCACCGAGCGCGGTGCCCTTGGCGGTATCCCACCACAGATCCGCAGGGTTCGACACCGTGCCGGCCGCCTGCGCGCCGCCGACGCCTGCGCCCTGCAGCGCCGCCTGTCCGATGCGCGCCGCCGCGGTCGCGCCGATGTCCTCGGGCGCCATGTAGTTGACCGGGTTGGCCACATTGCCCGCCAGGCGCCACCAGTCGATGCCATTCTGGCCGGCGGCAGCGCGTGCCTGGTCGTAGGCGTTCTCGCGATCGGCGACGATCTGCCCGAAGTCCTGATTCGAGACCGGAGCGAACAGCGCTGCCGCATTCGGCGCGCCCGCGGCGCTCAGGCCGGCGCTGATGCCGCGGCGCGCGAGGTTGAGCGCAGGGCCAGCGGCGTGCTGCGCAAGGTTGCCCAGGCCATAGAAGGTATCGCCCATGCCCTGCGCGAAACGCTGCAGCGGCGTCGGCGCGGGTCCCGGCGCAGGAGCGCCCTGAGATCCTTCGTCGGCCGCCTGCAGTGCGGCGAGCACATTCACGCCGGACGGAGCGGCAGCCGGGGTCGTCGGCGCAACATCGCCGGACTCGGGTCCCTGCAGCGCGCCGAGGATGTCGATCGCCATCAGAGCGCCCCAAGAGACTTGAGGACCTGGTATTTCTTCGCCAGCTCCTTGCGCTCACCCGCCGTGATGTGAGTCTGGGCGTACTTCAGCGCGTCGGCCTGGTTGGGCTGCCCGTTCATCTCGAACAGGCGCGGGTCGGCGTTGTCGCGCCACAGCTTCTCGAATTCCTGCTCGTTCGCGAGGGTGTTGCCCGGCGTTTTCAGCCATGCGTCCATCGCGTCGGCCTTGGCCACGCCCATGCGCACCAGCGCCTGCTGATATTCGGCGATGCCGATGATGGCCTGCGGGCCGATCTGCGCATTCGGGTTCTGGTGCATCGCCAAGTCGACCCGCGCGTCCGACCCGTCGAGCCCGAGCTGCTTGCCCATGCGCACAGCGTTTTGCGCCATGAACTTGGCCAGCTCGTTGTAGTTGCTCGCGTATTGCTGCGCGCCAGACATGCCGGGAATCGCAGACACCGCCGTGGCCAGCTTGGCGACATCGCCGCTGCCCGGGCCGAGATAGAGGTTCGGCGTCTGCGCGAGGCTCACGATGTGGTCGAGCACGTTCAGCTCGGTCTGTGCGTTCGCGGCCATCAGGCGGTTCTGGTTAACCGTCTTCGTGTTCTGGCCGATCACGTTCTGCTCGCCCATCTGCAGCGTGGGCGGCGCATAGCCGCCTTGCGAGCCCGGCGGCTGCGCCTGAGGCGCGAGCTTTTGCAGCTGCACCTGCAGGGCCTCGATGTTGGCCTTGGCCTGCTCTGCCGCCTGCGCGTTGCCGCTCTGCGTGGCTTGCTGCAGGCGCTGCTGCTGCTGCGCGAGCTCGCCCTGCATCAGGCGCGCGGCCTCGGCATCGCGCTGCGCCTGCAAGGAGGGAGGAATTTGCGCGGCGCCTCCCTGCGCCGCCGGCGCCGCAGTGGCTGCCTGCGCCGGCGCGAGCGGCGCGCCGCCGCCCAATCCGGGGAGCTGGCCGCCATGCCCGACAAGGATCGTCTGTCCCGGGTGCTCGGTGTTGAGCGCGTAGGGGTTCCCCGCAGCGTCGGTTCCGAGCGCAAGGGAGGGCGCGTAGCCCTGCGTGGGTGCCTGCCCGTAGACACCAGGACCCCCGGGGGCGTACTGGTTGGTCTGGTAGTGCTCAAGCGTGCCGCCCGGGCCGGTGAAGGTCTCGTTTTGCACCTGCTGCTGACCTGCGGTGGTAGCCGCGGGCTGGAACTCCATGGCAAGGTGCTGCAGCGCCTGGTCGCGCACCCCTTGCGGCATCCCCGGCGCGAGATGCTGAATCAGCGCCTGCGCGCGCGAGATCGCTCCGGAGGCGTCCGGGTTCTGCTTCGAGTAGGCATCGAGCGCCGCACCGATCTGCTGCGGGTCTTCCTGCGTGCCGATGGCCGAACGCACGATGCCGGAGATGTCGTTGCGGTACTGCTGGCCAAGCCCGCGCACCGCGTCATTGAGTTGGATGCGGTTGTGCTGGGTGGCGATGATCGACTGCATCACGCCCTGCCCGGTCAGCGGAAGATCGGTGTTTGCGAACTTCGCCAGCGCGACGGGGTCGATCTCGCCGTCGGGGCCGCGCAGCGCCGTGCCGTCCGGGGTCTTTCCGCTGGCCATGGCCTGCTGCAGCAGCTGGCGCTCGTTCATCTGCTGCTGCGCCTGTTGCACGTTGCTCTGGCCGACGTCGAGCTGCTGCTGGCCGAGCTGCAGACCCTGGCGCTGCTGGGCGATGCCCATCAGGCCGCCTAAGGTCTGCAGGAACTGGTTTGGATTGGACTGGATCTGGTCCGCGACAGGGGCGCCGAAATCGGGCATCGTTCAGCCTCCCGCGTTGTAGGCGGACGGGTTGTTGTAGGCGGCGCCGGTGGGCGACGTGTACGCACCCGTTCCTGGCCCTGCGACGCTGCTCAGGTTGTTGCGCAGCGCGAGGTAGTCTGCCGCGTTGTTGAGGCCTCCGCTCAGTGCATTCGTGCCCCCGACGATCCCGGCAGCCTGTGACGCGCCGGCCGCCGCCTGCGCGACGGCGATACGGGTGCCCAGCGCGGTGCCCTGCGTGCCGACGTTGGTCGCGGCGTTCTGGCCCAGCCCGGCGATACCAGACAGGCGCGAGAAAATGTTGTTCTGCTGCGTCTGGAACTGGTTGAAGTAGTTCCCGTAGTTGCTCGCGGCCACGCCCTGGTTGAAGCCCGCAAGGCTCTTGAGCGCCGCGCCCGACAGCGCGCCGCTGCCCGGGGTGTTGGCGTTTTGCACGCCCTGCGCGCCCGTCTGCAGCTGGAACTGGTAGCCCGGGTAGGACTCGAGCTGCTGCTGCGTCGGGTTGAACGTCTGCGTCAGGAAGCCGGACGGAAGGCCGCCGACAGTGCTCGGCGCCGGCGCGGCGCTCGCCCCACCTGGCTGCATGCCGCCTGCGACCGAGCTGATGGCAATCGGCGGTGATCCTCCCGAAGAGGTCGAGGTCGACGGCAGGCCCAGCAGCTGGCTAAGCGCGGTCGTCGCGCCGTAGCCGGCCTGCATGAAGGGCTGTTCCTGCTGGTTGATCGTGTTGAACATCTGCTGCTGGGTGGCAGCAGCCTGTTGCTGGGCGCCGGCCTGCGTGCTCGCAGCCTGCTGAGAACCGACATACCCGAGAACTCCCGCTCCCGCGATAGCTACCGCAACCCAGCTCATGAAAGCACCTTCTGCGCATTGCGCGCGTCGAACAGCGCGGTGTCGTCTGGCTCGATCAGCTCGGCCTCGATTTCGTCCAGATCGGTCTTGTCGGTGCGGTGCACGGTCAGGCACGTCGCGTCCGTCACGGCAAGCACCGCGCGCTTTGTGCCTGGTTTGGACACGATCACCGCCGGACCGGTGATTTCGCGCGCCGGACCTTCTCCGCCCGTCACGCGCACCGTGCCACAGCACACGATGTAGAAGTGCTCGGCCTTGTGGACCTTTCCGACGATGAGCGTTCCAGCAGCGCGCGGCAGGAACCGGCAATACATGCCGCCGGCGAAGAAGTGCTCGGTGGTGAGCTCGGCCTGAGGCATCGCGGCGATAGCCGCCTGCAACGCATCGATGGCCTCACGTCCGACCGGGCGCGCGACGTCGTTCATTGCACGACGAGGCCCGAGGCCGTGAAGGTCACGCTCGCCGCGGCGCTGGCATGCGCGTGGATCTGAGATCCGGCGGGAATGACCGCGCCGGCAAGCTCTGGGGAGACGTAGGATTCGCCTGGGGCGATGGGGCGCGCAGAGATCAAGGTCGTCGAGGCTCCGAGTGCACCGCCGGGGGTAATCCCCGCGGTAATGGTGAGGGCACTCGCCGACGTGTTCGTGAACACCGCCCGGCCGATCTTGGCCGTCGTCTGCGTGGGTGCAGTGTAGACCGCACCATCGGCTGCGCCCAGCTGCATGGGGGCCACGAGCTGCGCTTGAGTGATAGTGGTCACGGGGGCCTCTCAGTCGGGCAGGAACATGACGGTGGGCGTTGCGACGCCCCCTGGCAGCGTGCTGCCGTAGGTGATCGTCACCTCGTCGAGCCGGCGCAGGCGCACCATGCCGGAGGTGAGCACCGGTGACACGGCCGCGCCTTGGCGCGCCAGTGAAACCGCCGACACGGCGCCCCCAGAGATCGACAGCACGCCGTTTGCGAGCGCCCGAAAGACGAAGGGGGAAGCTCCGACCACCACGCTCTGCACAGGGGGCGCCTGAGGCGCGAAGGGGGTCGTCGCGGCGTCCAGGTCGACAATGTCGATGATGTCGGCCTGCGAGGTCGGCACGCTGCCGCTGGACTGACCAGACAGGATCTGGTTCGCCAGGTTGTAGAGGAACAGGTACCAGTTCTGATCGACGAAGACGCGCCCCTGAGCGTCGACCGTCCCGAACGGCACCGACTGCGGCTGGATCTGACCGGGGAGCAGGCTCATGCCGAGGAGAACGCCTTGAGCGTGCAGCCGATGAGGTCTCGGCGCACCGGATCGATCACCTCGACGTCGAACACCAGGTCGCGCGCATTACCGAGCCGGCGCCACATCGTGCGCGTCTCGCGCTCGCCGATCTTGCCCAGTGGCGCAGGCCACGCCTGGCCGAAGGTGATGCCTCCGTCACGCGATATGCGCAGCTTGGCCTGCGGGTCGGCGCCCATGCCGCGCGCGTTGCCCACACCCGGCAGAAAGTCCAGCTGCAGGCTTTGCGCGAACACGCGCCCGCGCTGCCCCTTGTCCCAAACGTGCGGAGAACGGCGTTTGGCCAGCAGCGGCCAGCCTGCATCCGTGTAGGCCGTGCGCGTGAGCCAATACAGCGCGCCGCACTCGTAGTCGCCGACGATGCGCATTCCCTGGAAATTCATGAAGCAGTTCGAGCGGTGGCGGTGCCACGCCTGCGCGTAGGGGTCGTAGGAGAGGCGCTTGTGCAGAAGCCCGCTTTGCTGGTCGTACACCCAGGTCGTGTCGGCGCTCGGGAAGGTGAGCACGTAGAACTCGTGCGTGTCCTCCTGGTAGGTGTAGCCAATCGCATCCGACGTGATCGGATAGGTGGCGACCTCGTCCCCGAAGGCAACCGAGGAGATCACCTGGTCGATGAAGCCCTGCGTGCGGATGATGACGTTCTCGCCACGCTCGGATCGCCCGAACCAGATCAGACCCTCCTGGCCGTCGGTGTAGAAGCGCGCCACCGAGTGCTTGGCCTTGCAGCCCGACTGCAACAACGTGCCCACCAGGCGCGAGAACGGAAAGTAGGAGCCGCCTGCGTCGTACCAGATCTCGGTCGTGCGCTCACCGAGGAGCCACAGCTCTTCCTTGTTCTCGAAGACAGCCATCAGGTTGTCCGAGGCGGCATCCTTCAGCCCGTAGTAGGTCGGGTTGAAGTTCAGCGCGTACGGCTGCGAGTTCGTGTAGAAGGTCTGCGTGCCTGGGCGATTGAACACCCACCAGCCGTCGATGTAGGACACCGTGTCGGCGCCGAGGAAACCGGGGTCGATGATGCGCGAGAAGGGCGAGAGCGTGCCGGTGATCGTGTCGGATGCCGCCGTCAAGGTTGCCGGCTGGCTCGCGGTGACGGTGCCCGCGTTGAAGTCGATCGAGAGCAGTGTGGTGCCCAGCGGAAACGCGCCGCTTGCCGCGCTCAGCCCCATGCCGACGGCGATGCCGATCGGCACCTGCGCGCCGAGCTGGATCACCTGGCTGCCGCTGGTCACCGAGCCGCCGAACTTCGCCGGCGCCGGCCCGTTGATCTGGTAGAGGTAGCCGTTGGAGCCGTCGACGATGACCGCATAGCCGCCGGCGTTGTTGTCGCGGATGGACACCGGTCCAGAGCTTGTCAGCAGGGTGCCCACCGGGACGAGCGAAAGCGACGGAAAGGAACTGGGCGTCGCAACCGTGTTAAGCGACACCAGATAGCAGGTGCTCCCGATCACCGCCAGCGCCTTCTCGCCCCCCGGAAGCTCCCAGGCGCCGCGCACTGGCAGCTTCGCGCCGGAATATGGGCGCGGCCACTCGGTCATGTTCGGCGAGAAGCCGGGAGCGCCGCCGCCGGGCGCCGCGCACAGCTGGGCCAGCCCCGGCGCGCCGAGCAGGCCGACGACCTCCTTCGGGTTCTGCTGGTCGACCTCGGGGTACCAGTTGATGCACAGCTGCACATCCTGCAGCGGGTTCGGCGCGGGGTCGTGGCCTCCGACGAACCCGAAATCCCCGAACATGGAAAGCGGCCCGTTGTTGCCGGACATTACCGGTACCCCCCATGCAGGATCCAGCCGCCATCAGGCCGGTTGCCACGCACCACCTCGCGGTCGTAGCTTGCGACCGAGGCCGGCTTGGCATTGAGCGCCTTGACCCAGTCGCGCGCCTCGCGCGCGTTGATGATCAGCGCCTCGTTGAGCGGGAACCCGAACTCGGTGCATATCTCCTTCGCCAGCAGCCACTTCAGCATGCGGCTGTAGCCCTGCGGCATCACCAGCACCTGGTGCAGCGTCAGGTTCTGAAGAATGGTGTCGGTGAACAGGTGGCACTCGACGCTGTTGCCGGGGGTCTGGTAGACGTTGAGCAGGCCGTAGGGAAAGGTGTTGTTGTACCAACCAACGGTGGGCCACGGGCCGGGCTGCGCCTTATACAGGAACTGCGTGTATTGGGTCTCGGTCTCGTACACGTCGAGCGTGAAGTCGAGCGCGTTGAACCGGGTGAAGCCGTGCGTGATGCGCAGCGGCCGCGGGATCGGAAGATCTCCTGGCACCGTGAAGGTGATGCTGTCCAGCCCCGTCGAGTTGCCGATCGCGTTCGCCGACATGGTCACCGTCTTTGCAGCGGCGTCGAACGCGGTCACCGTGGTGTTGGTCGGGATCAGGCCCTGGGTGTCGGTGAGGATCGAGCCGGACCCCATCGCGTAGGCCACGCCGGCGCCGGCCACGAGTTGAGCCGGTAGGTTGGTCACCCCGGTGATGACGTTGGACCCCGCGGTGAGCGTCCCCGTGAAAGGCTGCAGCCCGAGCAGCGTGCAGGTCGGGTTGCCGATGCGGTAGAGCATCTGCCCAGCATTCCAGGACAGGATGTTCTCCTGCGACCCGAACACCAGCTGTTTGTCCGTGCTCAGGCTGTCAAGAAGGTCGTTGAGCGTGTCCAGGCAGTCCGCGGCGTCAAGCGGCGCGAGCTGCTCGCCAGACTGGTACGAGTTGATGCGGCGCAGTGCGGCCTGAATGATATTAAGCGCGGTCGTGGTTCCGATAGTCATAATGCGCCTTCAAATTTAAAAGCCATTTGCGAGGACATGATTTTTGCAAGCATGGTTATCCCACCAAAATAAATCCTGTTCCAGGCTGCGCTCCGGATTCGACTGACACAGCGGGGACAAGAGAGCCGCCTGGAACATTTATGTACCAGATAGCCATTTCAATAGTCCACCCGCTGTAAGTAAACCCATTATATTTAGCTAACGTCGCACCGGTCGGAGTTGGGCCGTACCCGCCTGCGCCGTACGTATTTGTGCCGACAATGATTGCTGTGGAGTCACCGGCAGTTGTGACAGGAGAGAAGGTACCCGTTGTCGTCCTGGTATCTGCCAGCAAAGTTGGAGCAGGAGACGATGCCTTGGAAAACTCAATAATCGCAAAAATATTGTAGTTGTACGAAGTGCTCGAAAAGTTAAATGACGAATTTGAATCACCTAGCGGGACTACGCGGTACGCTATTCCTAAATTTTGTGCGCCATCGCCTGTGGTTACGGACACCCACCCCGTGCCAGTAGTAATACCTGAAGTAGCACCAGCAAGAAAAAAAGCGATCTGAATGTTTCCTGGTGTTGATGGTGCTCCAAGAGAGCAAGTCACCGTTCCGGCTGATGCAAGTACACCAATGGCCGATTGAACATACGTTAAGAACGAAGTTGTCGCCCCAGGTTTCGCACCAAACCCGAAAGACTTCGCACTCGCTGCCCCGGCTGTAATGATTGATGGCATGGCGTTAGAACTTCGTGAGGGACGCGAGCACGGTAAATGTCGCCGCCGCTGTCTTGATAAGGGTGTAGGTGTATGCGTCAATTCCAGACGCATTACCCGCGCTAGGGGCTGTTCCGCCCTGCCAGTTCGGCGTGACTGCTGCCCCGTCGATTTTCACCGCGTTGTTGTAATAGGCCGTCGCACCCTGCGTCGTCAGCACTGCACACGTCACAGCGTCACCCACGGCCATCGCGGTATCGAGCGTGGTCGATCCCGATGCAAATGACAGATTCAGCGTCCAGTTATTCGCAGTGAAAGAGGTGAAATACGCCACCGACCCGCTAGCGATGCTCAGGGATTGAGTTGCAGTGGGGGCCGCTGCGATGATCTGCGTTGTCTCCGCTGCGTTGTTGAGGATTGCGGCAAGGCTGGACGCCGAGCCGCTGAGCGTCTGCGTGCCGGTCCAGTCGTTCGCGTGCGCCATGTCTAGCGCAACCTCGATCGTCCCGCTGGTCGTGACCGTGCCGCTGCCGGTGAGGCCAGAGGTTCCGACGACCGAGACGCTCGTGACGGTGCCCGTCGCGCCTCCGCTCGTGCCGCTCGTGACAGAGGTCACCTGGCCGAGCTCGTTCACCGAGATGCTTGACGGGTAGGCATAGGAGCCGCTCGTCACGCCGGTACCAGACACCGCGACGTTGATCGTTCCGCTCGTGGTCACCGTGCCGCCGCCACTCAAGCCGGATCCGGCCACCACCTGCACACTCGTGACCGTGCCGGCCGCCGCGACGCCGCTGGCCTGCCACACGTAGCCGGACGAGCCGGACGCAACGGCGGTCAGCACCTGGCCGGAGGCGGTGGGCGCGGCCACGGCGATAGGCGAGCCGTTCGCGCCCCCCATCACCAGTTGGCCGAGCGACGTCATGGGGTTGGTGATCTTCGTCGCTTCCTCGGCCTCGGCGCGCGAGGTCTCTGCAGAGATGGCGGCCGCGTTCGTCGCGTCGCCGCTCGCGCGCGCCGCGGCCTCGGAGGTCAGCCCGGACTGCAGGGATTGCACACCGGTGCTCAGCGCGTCGAGGTTGGCCTGCACGGAGCCCGAGGTCGCACCGATGATGCCGGCGCCGCCCGAGGTCGATAGCCCCATCGCAGAGAGGATCTCCGACCGTGTCGTGGGCGCGGCGCCCCCTGGCCCGGTCGAGGTCCCCAGCAGCCGATAGACGACCGCGTTCACGTCGTTGAACCATCCCTGGTCCGTGAGGGTTTCTTGATTGACGAATGCGGTATCGCTCATTGCTTGAGTCCAACGATCATGAGGCCGACAAGGCCGATGCCCACCACGCCGGAACTGCTGCCCTTCGGCGCGAAGAGGCTCGCGACCATGTTCGAGTCGTACGCGCCGAACGAGTACAGGTTCGACACGGCCATAGGGAAGCGCCCGATTTCAAGCGCAATGGAGGGCGAGTAGCCGCTGCCGGCGCTCAGCTGTGAGCTGACGTTCACGGGCAGCCCATGGGACGGGTATTGCCGCGACACGGTCCCCGGCGGTACGTCGGGGGTAAACGAGGCACCGAGCGGCCAGGGGCTGAAATAGCCCACCGTCGGGGGAGGCTTGTCGACCGCTGGCACAGAGCCATCGTTGGGCAGGATCCCCGCCTCGATGAGCTGGAAGATCGCCGCGCGATAGTTGAGCCCCACCAGGTTGGGCATCGTCGCCATGCTGATCCTTCAATGAAAAAGGGGCGGCAGCTTGGCGGCCGCCGGCCCATCGCCGCCCCACAGGGAGGAGCCGCTCAGAAGTCCATCTGGTTGCCGGAGGCCGGCTTGATCCAGTTGGGCTGCGGTCGGCTGACCTTGAGCATGTACGAGCCCGACGCCGGCGGCGTGATGCTGCCGCTGGTGGCGTTGACAAAGGTCACCGCGAGGGTGTCCTCAGCCGAGACGCGAGCCCCGACGATGCCCACGCCAGCCGTGGCCACCATCGCGGCAAGCGACACGAAGTCGCCCGTCTTCAGGCCAACGCCAGTGTTGGCGAAGGCCTGCTCGGCGGTGGTGTTCGCGGCGACGGCGGCCGGGGTGAGCTCGAGCGAGAACACCCCATCCATCTGGACATTGCCGACGGGGCTTTGCGTCGTGTCGGGGTAGCCCGAATCGTTCGGCCCCGGGTTCGAGCCCGTGATGTTGGTGCTGCTGGGAAATCCCATGGTCCTTCTCCTTTAGCCCGAGACGCGCACGCCCAGGGACCGGTACAGACTGGAGAAGCCATAGGCCACGTCCATCCGGGTGGGTTCAGCGTCGTTGTTGACCGTGTACTGGGTGACGACGCGAATCGACAGGCCCAGGTCCTCGTCGAATGCGCGACTGGATTCGGCCGACGTGCGCGGAAGCGGCAGGTCGACGAAGGCCAGCGCGAACGCATCGCGATGGAAGTACAGGTTCTCGGTCGAGGAGGTCCCAGAGGCTGCGCCGCCGTTGATCGTCACCGCCTTGCCCGCGATCGAGCCGCCGCCGTGCACGGTGCAGTTCTGGAACTGGCCGCCCACCACCACGCACTCGCCGATGGTCAGATCCACCGCGCCGGAGGCCGACGAGGTGTAGACACCGGTGGTGGCGTTGAAGCTGCCGTTGGCCAGGTTGGCCGGTGCGAACTGCGGGCCGCCGGGCGCCGCCGAGCCGGTCATCTGCGCGTATCCGCCGGGCGGCAGCACCACGAACTGCTTGAGCGCGTTGCCGTAGCGGCCGCGGTTCTGCGGGTTGACCGGATAGACGTCGGCGATCTGGATCGTGTCACCGACCTGGCACTGCGCGGCACTGTTGGTCAGACCCGAGAGCGTCAGCGTGCCGGTCTGCGCCCATCCCGAGGTCAGGTAGGCGCTTCCCGGGACCGTGTTCACCACCGGGGTTCCGGTGAGCGTGCCGGTCGCGTAGCTGGCGATGTTCGGATCCTCGAACCAGTCGGCGCCGGCGGTCTTCGAGGCGATCATGCCAGTCTCGAAGAACTCGCTGATCTTGGCCTGCGGGTTGTACAGGCCCGAGAGCGCCGGGGTCAGGTAGGCGTTGGCCAGCGGGTGCAGCACCGCGGTCGGGATCAAGCCCTTGGGCATGCCCTCGGAGATCAGCAGCGCGCGGGCATTCGTGAACGCCTGCAGGGCCTGCTGCGCGGTCTGGCCGCTGCCCGGAGGCGTGCCCGGCGTGCCCTGGCGGTTCGCGGTGTTCTGCATCGCGAAGTAGGCGCCGTCCGAGTCGATGCGGTTCGCCACGGCGGTCGTGGCCGGCTTGATGAACCGCTCCTCGAAGTCGTCGATGTCCAGCAACATGTTGATCGTGTTGAACTGGATGTCGACGTGGTACTGGTACAGGATGTTCACCGGCACGTAGTTCTCGGTCGACGGCTCGACGTTGAGCGCCGGGCCGAAGGTGCCGAGGTAACGCGGGGGCAGGCGCACGTTGCAAGTGGCGCCGATCTTGCGGCCTTTCTGGCCGAACTCTTTGTCGTACTGGCGGTTGAATTTGTCCGTCAGCACGCACATGTTCGCCAGCACCGGGAGAGCCCGGTTCGTGATCTGGCTGATCGTCAGCAGTTGGTTGCCCAAAGCAGTCTCCGATTGCGCTCATGCGCAGGGGAATCGAAAAGCGGCTTCGGGCACTCCGGGCGCGGCTCAATGCCGCCTACGCGCTCCGAGGTTGGCCTTGTTGCGGCGGGACCAGTCCTGGATCGTTTCGCGGATGTTCATGTCCGCGGGATCCTTCTGGACGCCCGCACTGCCAGTGCCTTCCAACGGCGTGATCACCGGGGCCGCGTTGCCGCGTGCCTTGCTCGGGGCTGCCCCCGTGGTTTCGCTCGGCGCCGGCGCGGCCGGTTTGCCGTTGGGTTGCTGCTGGCTCGACGTGGTGTCGTGTTGGACCGACGTGGTCGATCCGAATGGCTGAAGGGTACTCTCGATCTTGCCGATTTTGACCAGCTGCTCGTCCGGGGCAAGCTTGGCGAGTGATACTGCCAGCTCCGGGTTCTTTGCCAGGTGATAGCCGAGCTCGGCGAGCATCTCCGACTTCTGCATGTAGCCCGCAACGGCGGGGGGCACCTCGAGGTCGGAGGAGCCGATGACCTCGAGGTAGTCCGGGACGAGTGCGGCCGCGCGCTGCACGCGCTCGCGCGCCGACTCGACGATGGCGGCCTGCGCGCGCTCGGCGGCTTCCTTCGCTTCCTGCTCGCGCTGCGCGGCCAGGCGCTGGCTCACGCCGAAGTCGATCATCGCGTCGAGGAAGTCCGACTCGTTGGCGAAGTCCTTCCGATCGGGCTTGGCTTGCGTCTTCGGCGCTTCCGCGCGTTGAGGCGATGCGCCGCGCAGGCGCGCCAGCTCCGCTTCGAGCTCCTGCGCGCGGCGCTGCGCCAGCTGCGCGGTGTTGTACTGTGCCGCGGCGAACTCCTCGGCCTCGCGCAGCGCGCGATGCTTCTTGCCGACGGCTTTCTGCATCTTCTCGGTCAGCTCGCGCTTCTGGCGGGGGGTGAGGCCGTCATCGCCCTCGACGTCGTCGGGATCCTCGGCGGCGTGCGCGGGATTTTCTGGCGCTGCCTGCGCCCCTTGGGCGCCTCCCTGCTGCTTTCCGTCCGAAGCTGCCGAGGCTGCGCCTTCCCCGCTCGACGCGCCGCCCGCGGCCGCCGCGCCTTCTCCGGCAGGAGGATCGAGGGTCACGCCCGCGTCGGCGAGGATGGCGGGCAGGTCATTGCCGTCGATAACGGTCACGGTCATTGCTGGGCTCCGGTGGGGGGTTGGGGTTGGGCTGCGGCGGCTCGGTCAGCCGCGGCGTTGGCGTTGTCGTTGACCATGGCGGCCGCGTCCTGGCTGGCCTCATGCATCAACTGACGCTCGAGCATCTGCGCCTCGTGACCGCGCGCAACGCGTGCATCGATCATCTTGCCGGCGGCGTTGATCTCGGCGACGTCGCGCGCGGTCTGCGCGCGCGTGTTCGTGTCGTGCAGCTTGGTGGCTGCGTCCAGATGCGCCTTGCCCATGTGAAGCTTGATCTCCTGCTCGGCGGCCTGGAGCTTTTGCTGCAGCATCGAGTTTTCGTTGGCCAGGGCCTGAACCACGTTCTTGGCGCGGCTGGATAGGCCGTCCATGATCTTCTCCAGCCCCTCCGGCGTCTGCGCCATAAGGCGGTCTGCCAGCTCCTGCATGTAGGGATGGTCGATCGTGCGGAACACGAGATCCGGCGCGCGCTGCGCGATGATCTCCGCCAGCGGCGCGATCTTGACCATCTCGAGCAGGTTCGAGGCGCCCTCCTCGCGCTTGGTCTCGTAGCCCGGCCCGGTGTCCATCACGACGTCATAGCGCCCGATCGACAGGTCGTTCTTCACGCGCGCCAGCGCACCGCCCTCGCCGGCGACCCGCTCATTGATCTTGACCATCTGGGGGGTCGAGTCCTCGCCGATGATGCGCTGCATGCGCTCCTCGCTGAAGTACTCGGGGATCCACTCGAGCATCACGCGCCAGCAGTGCCCAATGGCCTGGGTCAGATGCTCGTAGTACTGGAAGTGCGATTGGTCGGAAAGCCACTGGCGGCGGTTGATGGCGCGCCCCGACACGACCACTCCCTGCTCGTCCTGCCCCGGCTCGTTGGGCATGCCGGCCACGGCGACGAGGTTGGAGCGCATGCCCTGCACGAACTCGGTAAACCCTGCTTCGATCTGGGCAGGCGGCTGGCGCGCGGGGGGCGGCACCATCACGGGCAGGCTGCCGGTCTCAAGGATGATCGGCTTGTAGGTGAGCACCGAATAGGGCTTCTGGTTCGCGTCATCCCACTCGGGATGGCCGTCCAGCTGTCCCTCGGCTGCGATCCAAGGTGCTTTCGGCGCCAGCCCCAGCCGCTTGATCTTCGCGACCTCGCCATAGTTCACCATGCGCTGCGGGTCCATCATGGCCTGCACCATGCCGCGGCGGCGGATCTTCCCGTCGATGTCGACCGCGTTGCCGTCGACGCGAAACACCGGGATGAAGCTACCCGGGATCACCTGGCGCTCGAGCACAAGCAGGCCGTTGAGCCTGAACCACTGCACCTCGCGCTTTACCGAATCGCGCTCGCCCTCGATGCGCAGCCCGCGCGCTGCCAGGCGCTCCACGACGTCATCCATGACCACGCGACCGTTCTCGCTGCGCGGCAGCTCCGATCGGTAGCGCGTGAACTCCTCGTTCTCGCCGCGGATCAGGTAGAGCTTCTCGGGCTTCTCCAGGATCCGGAAGTACTCGGCAAGGCGGATGTCCTCCTTGTCCTCCCAGTCCAGGCGGCTGGCGTCGTTGCCCTGATCGTTCCAGTTGACGTTCTTGGCGCGCGGGAAGCGGCGCTTGTACTCCTGGCGCTTCATCTTCACCGAGATCAGGCACCAGTTCTGGTCCGAGCCGCTGGGCATGATCGCGCTCGGATCCATGTAGACCGAGAAGATGTTGCGGATCGGCATGATGCGCAGATCCTTCCTGAAGCTGTCCGGGGCGATGTACTCGGCGATCAGCCGGAAGTAGCCCACGCCGGCATCGACCGCGCGCTCGGCAGCCAGGTCATAGGCGATATCGGCCTCTGAGCGCACCTCGATGTGGCGCCCGATGCCGTTGATGATCTCGGCCATCTCCACGTCGGCACCGTCGCCGACGGGGTGACAGCGGCCGCGCGGGCGCTGCTGCTTGATGTTGTTCACCACGCGGCGCACGTACGCGTCGGTGAGGTTGATGGTCAGCTCGGGCGAGTCCTCCGAGGCGGTCGTGACCACGTCGTGGTCCCACTGATCGCCCTCGCGAAACAGCATGGCCGCCTTCGCGCGCTCGCGGTTGTCGCCGTCGGCGTCGATGGCGATCTTCAGGCGGTCGCGAGCCTCCTCCCAGATCTGCTCGTCGGTCTCGGCCGGGTGATCACGGTCTTCGTCGGTGCGATCGGCGGGCGGGTTGGTGTCGTGATCGGCCATTTTCAGGTCCTCATCCATGCGGTGTTGGCGCCGAGGCGGCGGTGAATGATCTGCTGCTTCGGCGCCTGGATCTCAGCCTCGGGCTTCGTGAGATGCGGAAAGAGGTCGGCGAAGCCCCACACCATGGCGTCCATGCGGTTGGGGCTGTTCTCGCCCATGTAGCCGTGCGTGGTGGTGGCGCAGCACTCGTCTTCCAGCTCCCGGAAGATGCCGGCCATGCGCACCTTGCCCTGCTCCACCAACGCGCTGATCGGCTCGGCGCGAACCGCCTTGCCGCGGGAGGCTTTCACGGGCCGGAAGGGGGTGTTCGGGCGTACCGACTTGATGACGTGGTGCACCATCGCGCCGCCGAAATTGACCTCGGCCACGATGCGGTCGGCCTCCCATCGCTCGAAGGCGTCGCACGCGACGCGGCCCCACACGCCGGGTCCTGCCTTGCAGGTGAGGTCCTCGAGCACATAGCCGTATCCGTCGATCCCCAGGCCGACGACCACGATGCCGATCTCGTCGTTGTCGACGTTGTCGGTGTCGTCGGCGCCGCTGGGGTCGACCGCGACGACGATGCGCAGCATGTCGGGCAGCTCGTCGTCGAGGTTGCGCCAGCGCTCGAACCAGTCGTCGCGGAACAGCGCGTTGGGCGCCTCCTCCCCGAACTCGCCCAGCAGGAAGCGCTTGCGCAGGCGCTCGGGCAGCGCCTCGAGGGTCTTGATGTAGTCGGCGCTGATGTTGGCCTGGTTGTCGCGCGGGTTGATCTGGAAGAACGCGAAGTCGCTGGGCTCAAGCTGCCGGCGCGTTTCCGGATCCTGCAGCAGCTTGAACATGCGATACGTCCAGTGCCCCTTCGTCGGCGGGTTCTCGTCGTAGTACATCTTCAGGACGAGATCGGCTCCGGTGGCGCGGTCGTGCACCTTCTGCGCCAGGCGCGTCACCGCGAAGTTGCGGCTCTCGTAGGGGATCTGCGAGCACTCGTTGAGGAAGATGTCGGCGTACTCCTTGCCCAGCACCTTCTCGACGCGCTTCTTGTCATCGAGACCCGAGAACCAGAGCTCCGACCCACCAGGGAAGGTCGCGTACAGATCCGACTTGTTCAGGTCGTACGGCACGCCTGGGAAGCACTTCGCCATCACCGTGGGGAAGGTGTCGAGCACGATCGACTGGCGCACATGGCCGGTGCGAAAGCGCAGCACCGCGCCGCGCGAGCCCGGCGCCTTCAGACGGCGCTGCACCTGCTTGCGCACGATCTGGAACGTCTTGCCCGAGCGCGACCCGCCGGCGAGCATGATGTGCGTGGCCGGTCCGTTGAGGATCTCCTGCGCCTCCTGCTGCTTGGGCGTGAGCGCGAACTCAGCCATTGACGTCCGAGCCGTTGAGCACGAGCGCCACCGGCGCCGCGGGATCGCCCGTGTGCGTGATCCGATCGCCGTACTTCTTCGGGTTCCACTTCGCGAGCAGCTTCAGGCGTGTCTCGATGCGCAGCTTCGAGCGCTGGACGTGCTCGGCGTCGTACACGACGAGGTCCGCGCCGTCCGCGCTCGCGCGCTTCACGAAGTCATTGCGGCCGTCGTCGGCGATCTCCAGGCATTCCTCGGCGATCGCATCCATGCCGATGTCGCGCGCGCGCTGGTAGGCCTCGCCGAACTCGGGGTGAGCCTCGATCCACCGATACACCGTGGGCCACGCCAGCCCCTTGTCGCGGCAGATCTCGCGCAGCGGGACGCCCTCGGCCATGCGTTCGCAGATGTGCTGCCCAATGGCCTTCGTGAACTTGCTGCCGTAGCCCTTCGGAGGCCCGCGCTTGCGGCCGGTCGACGGCTTGCCCTTCATGGCCGGCGACTCCATCCCAGGCGGATAGGCGAGATGATCGAGCGCGCCATCACCGCATCGCCCTCGGGTCGTGATGCTGGCGTGCATACCACTTCGACACGAAGTCCTGGCACAGCACGGCGTTGGCGAAGCGCAGCGCGCGCTCGGGGTGCGCGGCTTCGAACTCCTCCGGGTAGAGGGTCACCACGTACTCGCCGCCCATCGAGCGCACGTTGAGCAGCGCGCCATGCCCCCAGTCGTCCGGAGGCGTAGGCGCCTCGGGATCGCGCGCGATCTCGGGCGCGGACACGGCCGGCGGCGTGAGGCGCTGGACGCCCAGCGACGCCTGCTCTAGCACCTTGCTTTTCGGCGGCCGCTTCATGCTTGCGCTCCGAACGTGAAGGTCACGACCTGAACGCCCGGCGCCGGCGTGTCGACGCCGAATGTGACTTTGCGTCCGCCGCGCGCGCCCTGCAGCAGCTTGAACAGCCACGCACGGTCCAGTTCGGATAGTCCCGCGACATCGACCTGCACCAGGGCGCGCCCGTGGGCGCATCGCATGTCGAGGCTCAGGCTGTTGTCCTGGCGCCGCGTCTTCGAACGCCAGTTCATGCCGCGGCCTCCTGCGCCTCCTGGGCGGGAGCATCGGGCTCCGGCACCACGATGCCCGACACGTCGGCCTCGCGGCATAGGATGTGCGTCTTCGTGCCCCAGATGAACTGCTGGAAGTTGTAGCCCGTGATTCGCCCGTCCTCCTCGCGGATCGAGCCGAGCTCGACGATGTCTCCAACCTTGACCTGGGTGGGCTGAAAGCGGCTGGAGCGCCACATCTTCGTGCGCTTGTGTTTGTCCGGATGGTCGTAGCGCATCGGGTAGTGGCCCGGACCCACCGCCTTGACGATGCCGCGCAGGGGCTTGGTGTTCTCGACCACGTCGAGAATCTTCGAGTGCTCGACAGGCAGCGGCTCGACCACGATCTGGTCGTGCAGGGGACGAATGGCGCAGTCCTCGGGTATCACCGTGGCCGACGCGTAGGACAGCTCGCCAGAGCGTCCATTCGGGGCGCGCAGAATGCTCACTTCGAGCCCTTTTCGTCGCTGCCCTTCCCGCTATCGCCGGCGTCGCCGAACATCTTCTTGAGCATGTCGGCGTGGTCCTGGTGCATCTCCATCACCGCGGCCTTTCGATCCTTGTCGGCGTGGATCTCGGCGGCGCGCGAAAGCGTGCGGAAATCGTCCTCGGCCTGCCAGCGGCGCTCACGATCGATGTCTTCCTTGGTCCGCTTCGGGACACCGTTCACGTCACGCGGCATGGTGGCGCTCCTTCTTGGATTGCTCGCGGGCTTCGGCGTAGCCGACCGCCAGGCGCTGCGCGAGCTTCGGAAATTTGCGCTCCTCGCGCTTGGACGAGACGAATCGCCCGATGAACTGGGAGAGCTTCTCCCCTTTCTCGCGTGCCGGCATGGCGTCCTCCGATGGATCAATGGGTTGCGAAAGGTCGACACCCGGCACGATAGGCGGCGCAGGGGTCGAATTGAAGATCAACTATCACCCAGCGCCTGTTTCACGTCGGCCTCGATCCACTCAAGGTGCGCCGTGATGTCGTATACCCCGACAAGTTCGCCGCGGGTGCCATAGCCGCGGCGCACGCGCGTCGGGTAGGTCAGCAGCATTCCGCGCCACAGCCTCACCTGGCGCCCACCGGCGGCCTGCACCTTGCGATAGATGCGCTCGGCAAGCTCCCGGGGCGTTGGGTGCCAGGAAGGGCGCGCGATGGCTATCGAGGAAATCGACGAGGCGCTCATGACGAAAAGTCCTCTGCGCTCCACCCTCCCCCTTCCTTCGCGGCACGCTTCTTGAACGCCAGGAACCGCATCGGGTACAGATCGGCGGCGATCTTGATCTTCGCGCGGGCATCGTCCTGCCAATGGCCCTTGACCTCATGCAGCTCGAGCACGCTGTCTGCGGCCAGCACCGCGAAATCCGGGGTGTAGAACGTGTTGTCCGCCAGGCGAAGCTTGATGCCCTCGAACTTGAACCAGAGCACGTCGCCGCGCTGCTTCAGGGCCTCGAGGTGCACGGAGTAGGCACGCTCGGTGGCGTTCATCTCGCCGGTCTTCAGCCGCCCGAGGGCCTGCATGCGGCGCGTTGGGTTCGATCGAAAGTTCATTGGGTGGTCTCCGTGATGCGGATGCGGTTCCCGGCCATCCAGCGCTTGCGGCGCTCGATTTCGTGGTCGGTGGTGGCATCGAAGCGCTCGCAGATCGGCGCCGTCGCGCCGCGCACCTCGCCGTGGCGGCCGAACTTGCAGTTGCCGAACGCGTGTCGCGCAAGGCCCGCTCCGCGCAGCGTCCAGTTCGAGCAGTGCACGCAGGTCATGCCGCACCGCCTTCACGTGCACGGCGCTGCGCCCGCCAATCGGACCAGTCGAACGCGATCCATTGCCCGTCCTCGCGCAGACGGCTGAAGCTGCGCTCGCCGATCAGGTCCTGCAGCTTCGCGGCAGACAGGTTCGTGGTCAGGATCATCGGCTTTTGCTCACGGTACCTGCCGTCGATTACGCTGAACAGCTGGTCTCGCTCGGCGTCGGTGCCGAACTGCACCCCGATGTCGTCGATCACGAGCAGATCCACGCTCACGAGGTGGCGCAGCACATCGAGCTCGCTGGGCGCATCCTTGTCGGACCAGCTCGCGCGCAGCATCAGCAGGATCTCGCGGGATGTGGCGAAGAACGCGGTGTGGCCGCCGCGCATCGCCGTCATGCACACGGCGGCCGCAAGGTGCCCCTTGCCAGTTCCGGTCTTGCCGGCGAGCACCAACGTGCTGCCCAGTACCAGGTGCTCGTCGAAGCGCTCGGCGAACTCGCGGCAGGCGGTGAGCGCGTGGCGCTGTCCCGGCTCCAAAGCCTCGTAGTTGTCGAAGCTCCGACCGCGCAGACGCATGGGAACGCCGGCCCGACCGAAGCGCTCTTGCATCGCCTGCTCGGCCTGACGCGCTTTCTCGGCCCGCGCGGCTTCGAAATTGGCCTGTCGAGCTTCCTCGCCGCACCTGGCGCAGCTCCCGGTCCAGCGCGCCGGAGCGCGAAACTGGCGCCCGAGCACGATCTTCGCAGGCAGCTGCTCAAGCCTGCGTTCGAAATCGAGTCCGTGCTTTTCGCAGGTCCCAAGAACGCGTTCGAGCACCTCGTAGGCCGGTGCCTTCGGCTGCTCAAACCCGATGGCCTCAGAAGCGTCCGTCATCGCTCACCCCCTCTCGAAAGTTGGTCTGGGAAATTCCGTGGTGCCGGCCGGCTGGCGCGGGCGCTCGAGGTGGCAGCGGTGTGACGTTGGCCGCGTCTCGGCGCCGTCCCTCGGCGGTCGCAAGGGCATAGGCGAACCCTTTGCTCTGCGCCACAGCGGTGCGTGCGGCGTCGGCCAGCTCGTCGGTCGTGATCCCGGCGGCGAGCATGGCGAGCAGCTTCGGGTGGCCGGGGTTGGTCTCGGAGAGGCCCGCTTTGCGCATGGCCTTGCAGGCGTCACCGGGAGACGGCGATGGCGCATCGGCCTCAAGCGCGCGCGCGTTTGTTCGCGCTTTTTCTTGTTCCTGTTCTTGCTCCTGTTCTTGCTCCTGCTCCTGCTCTTGGCTTCGTAGGGGCTTGCAAGGGGCTTGGGTAGCCCCTTCATCGGAACGCCGGTTTTTCAGGTTGAAAGCCTTGGCGTAGCGGTCGAAGAACTCGCCGAGGAACGGGTTGTCAGCGAGGGCCTCGTAATCCTTCTGAATCCCCTTGCATCTCAGGTCCGATGCCTTGAGTTCATTGGCGATTTGGAATTTCGCCATCTCGTGGACCCACACGAATTCAGATGCCTCGTCGTAGGAGCAGAACCCCACTTCGATGCACCTTTGAAGCCCCTTCCTAGCCCCTTCCTCGCCCAATCCTGTCTCATGGGCCATGTACAAAACTGGCTGCGGGAACAGCCCGAGCATGTTGGAACTGGGTGAGGTCATCAGGTAAAGGGCCACTATCAGGCCTTCGTAGTCCCTTCGAAGGGCCTTGATAGTCCCTACCTGCCACATCCGAGGAAGAACCTTGGCGTACTCGCGCATGGCGACTTACCTCCGCGCGCGCCGCGCCGATTCGGCAACGGGCTGCGGGGTGATCCCAGCCTCGCGTGCCAGATCGGTCAGATGCGGGAGCAGCTCGGCCAGCTGGTCAAGAGCGATAGCGCGCTTCATCTCGGGCGACTGCAGGAAGCGCTCGATCAGCCAGTAGATCGGCCGGTGGTCCTTCGTGATCTCGACGACGGCGACCAGGTCGTCGACGCGAAGCGGACGGTTGTCTGCGGCGCCCGCGTCGAGGCGCCGCGACAGCTCCGAGTGACCCATGTCCATCTTCGCGGCCACGCCCGTGACGCCTAGTTTCGAGGCGAGAACCGCGGACTGGACAACCTCGCGCAGCGTGTGAAAACGCGAAGTCAGGCCGCCCTCGAAATTCAACGAGAGCTGCTGCATGTGAACCTCGGTTGACGGCGCGGTGAACGTGCGTTCACGTGCCCGTCGAAAAAAATGGCGA
>JAEHJW020006698.1_pt1 | contig 25871 bp, 40 predicted proteins | sample 9271431 | NCBI WGS metagenome assembly JAEHJW02 | reverse complement strand
CTATGTGTCGTAGCTGAAGATGACGTTCACGTGCGCCGGCCGCAGCCGCTGGATGGCGCACTCCAGGGCCGTAAAGCCCCATGTTCTATAGGCCTCGCCGTAGACGGCTGCTCCGTAGCCGCGGCTGTGAACGGCCACGGCCGGAGCGTTGACGGTGATGGTGCCGGCCCATTCGCGGCCGGTGTAGTCGCCGCCGATGACGGCCTGGCCAAAGCGGCGCATGGCGTAGCTGGTGATGGTGATGGTGTAGCCCAGACGCGCGGCGGCAGCGATGAGATGGCTTTTGCTCAACGCTCTTTTTTCGCCCCACTTGGCTGCCGCCGCCGCGATCCGCTGGGCCACGGTGGGCAGTTGGCCAACGCAGCCGTCCGGCAGGCCCAGCAAGCGCTCCCAGTCCGGCAGCAAGGCAAAGCAGGTGTCGGGGAACATCTCGCGCAAAAGCTGCTGGGCATCGGCTTGCGCCCGGTCCAGGTGCTCTCCCTCGATGCGCATGTCCGCGTCATGATTCGGCCCCAGCGTCACCGGCGTCAGCAGGGCCAGCACATTGCGATGCCGCCGTTCGACCATGGGCGAGTACTCGGCCACGGCCGGCGTGCCGCCATCAAGCATCGCGCCGGCTTCATCGAAGATCTCCTGCCCGGCTTCGTCCTGGATATCGGCCATGGCTACTCCGCGCTGACGGTGATCACGCCCGGACGGATCACTTGATTCACGCCGGGCACTACATTGGCCTGGGGCGTGATGATCGTGGCGTTTTCTTCGCCCGCGGCCACCGCAAAGGCGCTCAGGCGCGACAAATACAAGGACTGGCCCGGCGCCATGGCCGAAATGAAGGCGCTGATGTCGGCCGCGATCTCGGCCGGGTCGGCCGCCACGCCCGGTATGGACATGGTCACATCCTGGGCGATAATGCCCGGCGCCAGAATGCGCAGATCGTCCGGGTGCATCTCGCAGGGACAGCGCGCGATGATATAGGCGTGCACCGCCGCCAGCAGCGCGGGACCGGGCACCGCCGACCCCGTCAACAGCGCGTCCGCCAAAATCAGCACATCCACCGTGCCGATGCCGTTGCCCATGGGCACGCACCAGGCCGTAGCAACGCCCTGCACCTGCCCGGCCCAGCGCGCATAATCGGCCGCGTTGCCGCCCGCCGGCGGATCGCGCAGATCGGCCAGCAGCCTGGCCAGCAGTGCTTCGTCGGTCTCTCCCGCATTGCGATTGATGCCGCGCAGCCAGCAGTGGTGCTCCAATTTCTCGCTGTCGCAGGCGTCCGGGAAGATCTGCCGGGCGATCCAGGCTTGATGCTTGTGCAATCCCCATTTGGCGGAGGCCAGCACGGCCCCCTTAATGAACACCATGGAGCCTTTGGAGATATCGATGGGCGCCATGGGCAGGCCGGTTTCCGGATCGATCCAGGATTGATTGCCGTAGTCCGTGAGGATTGCCGCGAGTTCTTCGTCAAATGTCTTTTGATACTCCATCACACCACCTCGACGAACTTTTCAAAGGGCACCCGCCGCCCATCGGCCTGCACCACTTCGCCGCGCAGCAGCAATCGGTTGGGATGATTGATCGGGTCGCGCTGGGCCAATACTTCGATGGAGGCGGCCCGGCCCAGATCCAGCAGCCACTGCAACGCTTCGCGGGCCAGCGATTCCAGCAGAGCGGGAGCTTGGGCCGTATTCTTCTTGACTAGATAAAAGCGGTGCCCGAAGTCGGACGCAAAAACAAACGACCCCTTGGGGATATTCAGCGATAGCCAAATGTTGTTGGCGATGCTCTCCACCGGGCCCCAGGTGATGTCCGCGGTCCCGCCGTGATAGGATAATTTAAAATCCATCGAACCCTACATAGTCTGATTCGGCGCGCCCGTGGTGCCGCCCGAATCGCCGGGATGAGTATGGCCGTTGTAAATCGCCCGGTCGGCGGCCATGCTGCGCACGCCGTCCGAGATATTGCCGGGAGTGGTAATATTTCCGCTGCCGGAGGCGCCCGTCATGCTCAAGCCGCCGCCGAATTGACCGCTGCCGGCGACCTGCAAATTGCCGCTCACTTCTACCAAAGGCGTGGTCATGGTCACCTTGGCGCTGGCTGTGATCGTGACCTGTGGACTAGTGACTGCGGCGCTGGTATCGGCCTTAACTTCAACCGTATCGCAATTGATAGCCGCCGCCTGAGTGTTGATGGTGACCGAATCGGCCGCATCGATGGTCAAGGCTCCCGCGCAAGTGACTTGGATTTTGTTATCGGCCTGTAGATGAATGGCCTGCCCTTGATTATCGTGGATAGCGACCTCGCCGTTTTGCAGGCTGATGCGATAGCGGCGGTCATCGGAAGCAATGACGACAATGTGATTGCCCTCGCGGATCAGGATGCACTCAGCACCCTGTAATGGCCGTGAAGTAAATCCGTAGTGCTGGAAGTATTCCCGGTTCGCAAAGGTCTCGCCGATCAGTCCCGCGGTAGACAATTTCTTGATGGCTCCTTCCATGCACGCCGATATGATGCCCCGGATCATCGCTCTCATTGCATCACCCCCGGCAGGCAGAGGCGTATTTCAGTAAAGCGGCCGTCGCGCTTGTTGAGCTCAAAGGCGCGGGAGGCGACCAAGTAGGTGCCGTCAATCCGGCGCTTGGCATCGCGCACCCGGCACAGCTCGTTGATGGACCAATTGCGGCCATTCTGGTTGTGGCCGGCCACGCTGTAGATGAGTTGGAAACCGGCCGCGCGCTGCATTTCGAGCAGCAGACGGGCATATTGCTCCGGGCTGTAGCTATCATCATTGAGCACGGCTACGAACGGCTTATAAAACGGCATCGTATCGTCCGTGATGGTGGCCTTCGTATTAATTTCATCGAGCCCGATTTGATCATTGCCCTGCTGCTGGCCAACCACCGCAATCTTGCTGTAGCGGCGCGAAAGGTCGCGCACGCGGGCGGAGCGGAATGCATTGTTGCCCCTGCCATCAGCGCGGTGCACGATTGAATAGGCCGGGGTTCCGGAGGCCTTGGGCCGGCCGAAGACAAAGGTGCCGTCGGGCAACGAGAAGAATATGGCGCCCCGGCTCATAGCCGCGCGCCGCAGCACTTCAAAAACTGTCTGGCCCGGCTCGGCATGGCCATGCTTCTGCCCGACGCCCAGGGAGGCCAGGGCGCCGGCCGCGCCGGGCGAGGTTCCACTGGCGGATGCTCCGGATAGACCGGCTTGATAGACGATGGCTTTTTGGTTGATGAACGGCACGGTAGCCAATAGCTGCTCGGCCAATTCCCTCAGCGGTATGTTTTCGAAATCCGGGTAGGTCTCCACATGGCTGTCGACCAGCAGGCCCATCAGATCGCGGCCCTCGATGGTCATGGTGGTGCCGCTCTTATCATCCGCGTCGGTAATGCGGTCGATGAGGCCGGTCAGGGCGATCTGGTCATTGACGTGCAGCTCGCAGCGCATGCCTTCACTGATTGCGAACCCCGGATCGGCGAGATCCAGGCGGAAGTATTTGTCCGCGCAGTAGAGATCCGCCTCGACGCGATAGCCGAAGAATTTCTCCAGGCGCCGGCCGGCCACCGTCAAGGCGATTTTATCGGACATAGACATCGATCTCTCCGCTGACGAAGTTGGGATGGGCGATATTATTTACCGCCAGGATGCGTTCGGCGCAGGCGTAGGGAAGACCGCGCATGCGACAGGCCAGGTGCAGCGGCATGGTGTTGTCCAGCACGATGCGCACCAGGCGATCCCGTTCGAGCTTGGTGATCATGACATGCTCCAACAGCACGCGCGCCATGTTCTTCAGGCTATCCTGGGAGCGGTCGAGGTCGATCCCCGCCTGCAAGGCCGCGCGCACCATGGCCAGGCTCTCCTCCAGATCGCGCACCGTCAGCAAGGCCGGCGCCGGCTCGGGGTTGAGGTATTGGCCGGAAATGTCGAAGGCCCGCCCGGTCTCGGCGCGGCGGATAGCCGCACGCGACTGCTCGTCATCGGCGTAGATCGCGGCCGCCTCCAAGGCCATGCGCTGGGCGCCCGCTGATCTGACGATGCCCGCGGCCCTTGAAGTTCCAAGAATGGATTCAGCGATATCGGAAAGCTCGTCCAGGGCATTTTGCATATTGCGCAAAAATCGCTGGGGCGCGGATTTGACGGAGTAGTAAAGCAGGGCGTAGCGCTCCAGGGTTTGGGCAATGGGGCCGATCACCCGGCCCGGCAGACTGACGCCATAATCGATCATGGCCAACAACGAGTTGGCCGGATTAGCGATATCGGCGGCCGTCGCCTGCAGCCGGCCCACGAAAGTATCCAGCTTCTTGAGCCAGGCCCGCGCCGGCATGCTGAGCTGGGTGAATTGATCGGCGATGCCAAGCCCCGATTGCAATTGCTTGGAGAGCACGGTGCCGGCTTGCGAACCCAGCGCCAGGCGCGCCTGGTCGGAAAAAGAATTCATCAATTCCTTCTGACCGGAAGCAAAGAATTCTTCCGTCTCAGCCATCACATCCAGATTGATGATGGGTTCTTCCTGGCTCAGCAGGTCTTGGATGAAGGTGAGGTCCACCTCGGCGGTCTCGGCGCGGTCGTCATGGCGCACCATAACCGACTGGATAATTCCATGGATCAGGCCGTATTTGGGATGGGACAGCTCGAGCAACTCCCGGCTCTTAAGATGCTCCAGGAAGTTGTAATGGTTCCCATAGCGCGCCTCGATCCAATAACAGCGGATACGGATGGTGCGGGCGCGTTCGCCCATGTCTTCCAGCTCGGCGCCGTCGCGGTAGGGATATTCGCGCTGGGCCACGGCCTTTTCAAAGCCGTCCTCCAGCGTCTCGCAATCCAGGGCAAAGCCGTCTATTTCGGCTGCATAGCGATCGCTCATGGCGCCATCCATCCCCGGTTAATGGCCGTATTGACCGTGGTGTTCATGTTATCCGTCTGAGTTGTTGCGCGTCCGCCCTGATCGATGCTGATCTGATTGTTGATCGTGATGGGGCGCTTTAATTGACCGGTGTTCCAATCGCGTTCGCCGCGCATTACTTCCATCATGTGGCCCCAAGCGTCGGCGAAGCGGTTATAATTTTCGGGAATCGATTGAAGGGTGGAATTGTGCAGACCGGCCTGCTCCATGCTCCAATTGAACCCATAGACCGCGGCCCCGGCAACGCCCGCCCGGCCGAGCATGCCTAATGTCCAGCCATATTTTTCAGCGAATGTCGCGGCATCCATTCCGGAACCGGAAAAGTTGGCCGGCCAGTTGGTCACGAATACCGGCCGCACGCCCGTGGCGGCCTCGACGGCCTTGCCGGCGGCAACGCCGGTCGCGGTCGCGCTGATGTTGGATAGCAAACCCTTGATGCCGCCTACGCCTTTGAGCGCTTGGCGGCCATAGTAAAGCGCGCCCGCTCCCAGGCCTATGGTTGCTAAGGCGCCGGCCGTGACACCGCCCAGGGAGAGGCCGGAGACCGCCTTGCTCAGAGCATCGCTGTTTTGGGTGGCTTCGCCGATAGCGTAGACGAAGTCATTCATCTTGACGACCAGCGCTGTGAGCGGCGCCAGAGCCGGCTGGTAGAGCATGGCCAAGGTGGAGCGCGAGGTGCCTCTGAGGCTCTCCCATTGCTTATTGAGGCCCTGCATCTGGATGTTGAGCTTTTCGGACAGGGGCAATGCATTGCGCATGTTCGTCTCGATTTGCCCGAAGCTGGCGGCCCCGGCGTCCATTAATGCCATGGCCACGGGCGCGCCGCGCATGTCAAAGATTTTGGTGAGCACTTCCAGCTTTTCCGCCTCGCCGAGCTTGCCCAGGCGTTCGTTAAGGATTTGGGTGATCTCAGCCAGCGACTTCATGCCGCCGGCGGCGTCGCGGAAAATTTTATGTTTGGCCGCCGCATTGAAGAATTGGCGCAAGCCGGTTCCGGCCATGGAGGCGTCAACTCCGCGCTGGGCCAGCATGGCCGATAGCACCAACATTTCGTGGGTGGAGCGGCCCAGTTGCGCCATGGCCGGGGCCGCGTACTTGGCGGTTTCGGCGATCTCGGCCGCGCCCACCACGGAAGCTGATGAGGCGCGTGAGACCTCATCGGCCAGCTTCATGAATTGGTCGGACTGGATTTTAAATGGGGTGGCAATGCCGATGAGGTTTTTGCCCATCTGCACCGGGTCCAGATTTTCATAGGTGCCCAATGCCGCCGCGGCCGCCGCGGCCCCCGCCTTGCCGGTCACTTGTTCAACCGTGGCGCCCGACTTGATCAATTGTTTTTCCAGGGCCGTGATCTGGGTTTGGTCGAAAGGGGTCCAGGCTTGGACTTCAAAGGCCGTGCTTTTGATTTTTTTCAGGCCCGCTTCCAGCTCTTGGGCACTTTTAACGCTACCGGCCAGTTCGGCCCGCGTGCCCAGCATTTCCGCCTGCAGGTCTCCGGCCGCCCCGATAGCCGGCTTGAGCCCCCGGTATAGTTCACGGGTGGCGACGCCGGCCACGGCCGCGTATTTGGCGGCGCGGGTCATGCGGTCAAATGAGTTTTGAACATCCTTGTTGCCCTTGGCCAGGGCCGCCATGCGGTCCCGAATGTGATCGACCCCTTTACTGAGCAGGTCGATGATGGTAAATTGGATGGCAACGGAGGAAAGGCTCATGATTATGTATTACCTTGCCGGAGCGGTCCTTTTTCCGGCCGTCATTTTTGGTTTTTACCGGCTGATTGATAGAGCCGTGAATTTCATCCTCTACGGCGCACCCGGTAAGTCTTCTGCCCGTCCCGGCGCGGCGCGCTGATTTCCGTCCACGCCTCCAGCCACTCCAGGGCTTCCGTCTCTTCCATCTTCTGGGCAATCTCCCACGGGATCTTTAAGTGGAGCAGGGCCAGAATGCGTTGTTTGCGCGCCTTCTCGACGAAATCGGGCGAGCTGCTCGCCCAACCTCCTTTCGGCCGCCATGATTTCGGCTATGTCCTCGTCGAAAAGATCTTCCATCATGGCCAGTGTCATGGCTTGGTCCGGCAGCCCGTCAATTCGCAGCCGCCGGGCCAAGAGCGCAAGGCCCATTAGTTCATCATCATCCCGGCAGCGCACATAGTCTTCGGAGCGGCGCACGGCCATGGCATCCCTGACGCGCGGGGGCCGCAAACAATAGCGGCGGCGCACTGCGCCGTCGTGGATGATACCCAAGGGTAGTGTTCCATATTCTTCCAGCATTTGCGCGACTCCTATTCCACCCGCCGTTTTTCCGCCATGAACTCGATGGCGCGGACCACGTCGTTATCGCCGTCGATCTTCTCCTCGCCGATTTTCAGCGTGCGCACGCCGGTGAAGATCTTGCGTTTGCCGTTTTCGTATTCCACGGTCAGGGTGCCGTCCTTGACGCTGTCAAAGTCAAATTCCGGCGCCTCCATGGGCACCACATAATCCACCTTGCAGCCGGGGCGTTGGGTTACGCCGCAACTGCCGCTTTTGTTCATCAACTTCACCTGGCGCGCCAATTCGCGCTCGTTTTCGGTGAAGGTCTTAAAATCCTCGATATTCTGCCCGTTGATGGCCAGAATACAGCGGTTGACATACTCGCTCATAAAATTATTCCTTTCACTCTTCTACCTTCAGTCTTCCACCTTCAGCCTTCAGCCTTTATCCCTAAAGAATCATGTCGATCACGCCGAAGATCTGCATCAGGCCGTTGACCACGTCGGCCGGGCATCTGAAGCGAAAGCGCGTGGGCTCATTGGGATCGACGATCACTACAATGCCGTCCTTGTTGGCTTCCACGTTTTCCCAGATTTCGGCCTCGTCCAGCTTCAGCGCCGTGGCGTAGATTTCGCTGCGCACATTGGCCCGCGTGCGCGCCGTGGCCTTGCTGCGGCCGAACACGCTGGAGAGCCGCTGCCGGATAGCCTTGCGGCCGTAGTCCAGAATGGCCAGGGTGTTGAAATCCAGCAGGGCCGGGTCCGCCACCGCCTCCGCGTTGACCGTGTAGGTGGAGACAAACCGCTTGATCTGCACCGTTTCGCCCGGCCCCACTACCATGGGCGCAACGCCCGAATAGAGCAGGGTATGCAGCTCGGCGTCGCTGAGCCGGGCGGCGATGGCCGGGGCGTGCAACCCCTTTACAACCATCTCCCGGCGCGGCACGGCCGGATCTTCAAACTCCGGCGCGCCCTCGGCGGCGGCGCAGCCGGCCGCGATCTCGTAGGCCGGCGAGCGCGTGCCGCGCAGGTAGCACAAGGCCACGCGGCCGCCGTTGACGGCGTCGGCCAGAGTGACGGCATCGGCCAGCAGGCCGTCATAGCCGAGCACGCCGCGCCCGGCGCGCATCTCCATGCCGTTGCTCACCGTGTCCAAATGGTCGCGCAACGCCTGGGCGCCGGCGGCGTCATTGAGATGGGTAGTGATCAGCTCGTAGGTCTCGCCCATGACCGCATCCAGCGCATCCTGAATATCCGGATCAGTGGCTCCGGGCGTGGTAACGGCCACGGCCACCGCAACACCCGGCGCCGTGACCTCATAGGTGAAATCCACTTGGTTGCCCACGGTGCCCTTATGGCGGCAGGTGGCGGTGATCACATTGGCGGCCGCGGCCGTGGTGTAGAGCAGATCGGCGTACTTGGCGATCTCGGCGTTCAGGGCAGTGGCGATGCTGTTCTGGGCATCTCCATTGGCAATGGCAATGGCGATGCGCTGAGCGCCGATGAACAGGCGCACTTCGCCCGGACCCGTGGCCGGACCGGTGATGGTGATGGTTTTGACGGTCGCGGCCCCGGCCGCCATATCATCGAGCAGGCACAATGTCAGATCCGCGTAACGGTTGGCGGCAATGGCCGCCCTGACCATGGCGTGGGCCGCCGATCCTCGGCCGGCCTGGGCAGCGGCCTCGTCCGAAGAATACACTTGAGCCGGCGTGAGCGCCGCCAAGCTTCCCGCGCTGGTCTTTTGGGCAATGATCAACAGATGCTGGGGATTGCCCGGCAGCCCGCGCACCGCATTTTTGGTGCACAACTCGATATAGGTGCCCGGCTTGCGGCTTGAGGTTTGCAGCTCCGTACAGGTAATGGGATCACCCATGTGCTACTCCTTTCTCTTTCTGGATGCCATGTCCGGATCATCCAGCGGTTTGGTTTTGGCGGGCCGGATCAGACTGCCCTCGGCCAGCAGGCGGCGGTAATAGGCAGTGTCCGGCACGCCCACGGGCGTCCGGTCGCCGATGATTCCGATCCGTTTGCCGCCCTCCATGGGGCAGATCCGCCCCTCGGGGGCCATGACTTTCAACTGCGTTCGCATCGTAAATCTCCTTGACTGATGGGGTTTATCCCTGGGCTTTGATCCGTCCGCCCTCTTCATCCATCAACGCTTCGCCCGCATCGTCGTAAACCATGTGATCGCTCCAGCGCAGTTCGATCCGGTCTTCGGCGTCCGTGGCCGTATCCTGGGACGGCGTCAGGTAGTACTCGATGTCGATGCCGGTCAGATCGGGCGCCGGTGTTTCGGCCGGCGAGATGATCTCGACGACTTCGGGCAGCACGATCTCCACCACATGGCACAGCACCTGGCCGAACATGCGCGTGCTGATATTCGCTTCAGGCATCAGGTCGCGCTCCGTGCCGGTCAGGCGGGTTTGGGCCAGATCGGCGGCGATGGCATCGGCCAGCGCGTTGACGCTTTTTTCGGTGCCGACGGCATCTTCCAAGCCATAGTAACCCCGGATGGTGTAGCGGTGGATCAGCCGGAGCTTGTTCATGGCGGCGCGCTCGGTCTTGAAGCCTGTGCGGCTGATCTCCCAGCCGAAGATCTTCTTGGTGCTCTGGTCCTGGAATAGAGCCAGAAAGTTGCCCGCATTGACGTTCCAGCGCTCGTAATCGTGCACCCGGCCAATGGGCGCGCCCAGCTCATCCAATCGCGCCTTTATCGCCGCCCGGATCGTTGCGTCGCTCATTGGGCCAGCTCCCTGCTGATTTTGACCCCGTAGCGGTCAAATATGGTTTGAATGGCGGGCCAATCTTCTTCTAGAGTCTTTTCGAACATGAACGCGCCTTTGGTGCCCTTCTTGGCGATCTTCCAGCGCACAGGATATTCAATCGCTTTGGCCTCCTCGGCCGAGACGCCCATCTTTACTTCTATCCAGCGCAGCAACACGCCTGCGGGCGGTCGCCCTTTGCCCGGCGTGCGGCCCTTTTCCACCACCAGACCGTAAGATAGCGGCGTTCCTACAATGCCGGTGACGCCGCGCAGCCGCTGGCACACCTCGGGCTGAATGCTTCCCAGCAAGCCGCCCTGGGCGCCCATGACTCCCTGGGGCACGCGCTGCTTGACGCGCCGGGCCGTGTACTGCACGGCTTCATGCATGGCGGCCAGTTGGTTCTTGCGCACCGCCTCCGAGGGCCGTCCGGTCAGCAGCAAGCCGCGCATGATCATTTGGGCCGTAATCCGCATCAACGCCTCCAGTGCGTCAGGCCCGCGCAGCCCGCGGGCGCAGGGGCCAGGGTCATGGCGGCCTGCGCCGACCCGTCCTCATTAATGCCCATATGCTCCTGGTAAAGCCGCCGCAGCTCTTTAGCCCGGCGGGCATACTCCGTGCTTTTGCTTCTATAGTTGACCACATCGGCCGCAATGGTCGGATCGCTGGTGCTGGCAAAGAGATTGGCCAGGGTGTCGCAGCAAAATGATGCGGCCAGATTGGCTACTGCTTCCAGATCGCCTGGCTGAATACTCGCCTCCTGGCGCGGCACGGTGATGGTCAAACGCAGGCTTGCGGTTGCAAGCGGCGTCTCATCGATTAATCGCAGAACCGGACCATCGGGCGCGCGGTAGATGCGCCACGCGTCGTCCGCGATCAGGGCTTCCGGTATTTCTCCGATGGGAAATTCTACTTTTAATACTTGTGAAAACCCGTCCACCCACTGGTCCGGCAGGTTTACGTCGTGAATGCCCGCTCCTTGAACGTCGAGGATGAGCTCGGAGGGCCGGTGCAGGGAATAGCGCTCCAGGGACGCGTTCACGGCCGAGATATAGTCCTCGGCCTCGGTCAGCCGGCCGCTGTCGTCTTTTACTTTGGCTTGCACCAGGTCAATCAGAGCCATTCAATGCACCTAACCCTATTTCTTCTTTCGCGCCGGTCCGGGACGCCAATCCCGGACCGGCCATACACTTCGGCGGCCATCCGCCTCGCGTTGGATATCTATAGTCGTTTGAGTACCAGCAGCACCGTCACGGTGGAGATGCTCGGCGTGGTTCCGGCCGCCGTCAGCACCCCGGTGACAACCGCTTCATCGGCCAGGGCCGCATCCGACACCGTTCCTTGATAAACCGTTGCCTGGGCCGCAATCGATATGGCCGAGGATAGGATCGATGTTCCCGCCTCCAGCACATCCACCGTGTAGGTCTCATCACCGCTGGTCAGGTCAATGGTCTCGGCCGAGGCGGTGACTGAAATCACCCGCGCGGCAAACGGCATCTTGATCCGGAAGATCACAGGCGCCGAAGCCGTGGCCACCGTGCGGTCGAATACGATCGGCAGCACCATGAAGCCGGGGCTGGCCGGGCTGGGGTTGGTGGTATTGGCCGTGGCCATGACCGGCGCCATGAGCAGCGCCGCGATGAGCATTATTGGAATCGCCTTAAATCGTGTTTTCATTTTCTTCTCCTTAGCCCCCCCATGGGCGGGGCATTTCAAATCTCAAATTTCAAATCTCAAATTCTTCCTATGCCACCACCGCCTTGTAGGCGCCGCGGTAATCGGGCACTTCGCACTCATATTCGTGCCGAATTTTGTACTGCACCTTGTCGGCTACGAACATCTGGCCGTTGGCGGGCTGATCGGCCACGAACATCTCCGGCTCCTGCTGGCCGTTGAGGAACGCGAGCTCCAGGATCTCCACCTCGTTGGGATCAGCGAACATCATCCAGTCATTGGCGTCGGTCATGAAGGGGCACTCGACCAGGCCCTCGGGCTTGAAGAACCCATACATGGAGTTGCCGTTATCCACGGTCACGGCCTGGGGATTGAAGTCGTTGACGTTTTTAACGATGCCGAACAGCGCCGAGGGAAACGCCACCGTCACGGGTTGCAGCATGAGCCGCTCGGCGCTGCCCGGCTCGGCCTGGGCGGCCATGGCGGTCTTGGCGGCCAGGGCCGAGGCGATGCCGTAGGCCGTGCTGCCCAGGTTGCCGTGGTTGGCGTGGAAGATAGCCGTATTGTCGCCCTTATAAGTGGCATTGGCGATGAACTTGTTCCAGCAGCGTTTGGCCAGGGTGCGGCGCGCCGCGCGCGGCAGGCGGCTGATGATTTTTTGCACCACGCGCATGTCATCATTGATGATCATCTTGCGGGTGATGGTGATGATGCCGCCCTTCTGGTTCAGGGCGTAGCTCACCTCTTCGTCGCTGACTTCTCCCAGATCCGGGAAGTCGACGGTTTCCGGCGTGACATCGGGCAGGTCGCCGTAATAGCCGATGCGCACCGACTCCATGGTGCGGAAATCCACGGCCTTGCGGATATTGGAGCCGACCAGACGCGAGACGCCGTAATCGGGGAGCTCGCGGTAATCGGCCACCATGCGGCGATACAGGGTGTTGCCCAGCACATAGGCAAACGTCGCGCTGCCATAGGCGGCTTGCAGGCGCTGGGTCTGGGCCGGATCAAGGTAGCCACGCACTTCGGTGTCGCCCGTCAACTCCACATAGGCCGCGCGCAAGCTCTTGAACGCAGTGATGTCCTTAAACTGGTCGGCGACCGGCACGCCGAACACGCGGTCGCAGGCCGCCTGGAGCTTTTCGCCGCTGTCGCGCACCACGCGCGCGCCGCCGGCATCGTGCACGGCGCCCGATCCGGAGTAGTGGTCGATGGTCTCCTTTTCTTCTTTGATGGCCGCTTGCAGAGCTTCAGCCGCAAACTCCCGCCCGGCAAACTGTTTGCGCAGTTTGACCTGGCTGAACTCGGGCAGCTTGCTGGCGGAAAGCTCGCGGTCCAGCATCAGGTTTGCGGCCAGCAGCTTGACCTGCTTGAGCTCGTCGCTTTCGCCGGTGGCAATTACTTTTTTTAAGCCCTCCACCACGGCAGCGGTGAGTTTTTCGGCATCCCCGGTTGCGCCCGCGTCCTTGACCACGGCCGCGGCCAGCATCTGGATCAGCTCATCTTCGGTGACGGTTTCCTGATCAATCTTGGCGAATTGGTCCGGCCGGGCTTTTTGCAGCGCGGCCAGCAGCTTTTCCTTCAGGTTCATGTTGTCCTCCGTGTTTTGGGCCGCTGCTACCATGCGCAGGAATCGGCCGTTATTGGTGGGGTCGTAGACCACATCTACTTCCACTGCGGTGATGGTCACCGGTTCTTTTACTTTTTTGCCGGCCACCGTGACGGTGCGGGTAGTGGCCGTCACATCGTGGGAAAGCCCCAGCAGGCCCGGATTGCCGCGTTCGTGGCTATCCATGAGGGCGTCGCGCAGCCACTTGGCCGATTTGAGGATGAAGAGATCGGCCTCGATGCCGTTGCCGGTTTCCTGGGGATTTTTAAGCCAGCCCACGATCTCGCGCACGCTCTTGCCGAACGGTTTGGGCTTGGGCTGATGCTGTTGATCGTCTAAGGCAAACACACGCGCGCCGTCATACAGGGCCAGAGCTGCCGCCAGAGGGGCCTTGGGCCAATTAATGCGTCCGTCGGCGCCCAGGCCGTATTCCACCACCTGCACGCGCCACCGGTAGCCATAGTCGGCATCGTTGGGATCGCCCGCCGCTGACAGCAGCCGGCCTATACCCGGCAGTATTTCGGCCGCGGCCTGGGACTTTTTATCAAGCTGCTTGCCCATCGAGGCCCTCCTATGCCGCCACATGGTGCTTGCGGCCGTCCTTGGTCACCAGGATCACTTCCTTGCCGGAGATCTTCCAGTCCAGCAGGTCGTCTTGGGTCAGCGGCCGTTCGGTGGGCTTGTGTCTGATCTGTTCGCGGCCGGATTCATCCTTGAACTTCTCGGCTTCGGCGGCGCGCAGGGTCAGGCCCTTGAGCCACTTGGGATCGAACTCAGAGGGTTGTTCCTGGACGTCGCCTTGGGAATCTTTTTGTTTTACTGCCATAGTGTCTCTCCTTGTTTGAATCTGGCACCTGCCAAATTCGGTTTATAAACGGTTTAACGCTGTTTACGGGGCCGGGGTTTTTGAAAACACGACCATTGGATGTATTTTTGGACCCCCTTCTTAAATCGCCTCACAGGCGGTTTAATGGCCATATGCACCCCATGACGCGGCCAGGCGTTTTTGGGCCGGCGCGGCCTGCTTCCAATCGGGGTGCCAGGGCACCACCTCGCAGCCGCAGTTGATCGTCTCCTGGGGCGGCGAGCTGGGCGCGCGCGGGTATTCAATGATCAGGCCGCCATAGTGGAAGGGCTTGTCCACCGGCTGGCGCTGGCCGTTCAAGCGCACATGGTTGATGCGCGGCGTCTTGGGGTGGCCGGCATGCCACCACTCCTTTTGCATCTGCGGTACGCTCTGGACCGCCTGGTTCAGGCTCTCCACCGTGGCCGACGAATAGGCCCGGCCCATCTCCACCTTGGCGATGGTCTCGGCGCGCGCCTCCAGCGATTTGAACACGCCGGGGCTTTCCAGCGACCCGGCGATGGACTGGATCACCTGGTGGGGCGTCTTTTGCCCCAGGATGCCCAGGGAGAGCTCACCGCGGATCTTGGTGAAGGCGTCGGTAGAAAGGCCCGCGATCTTGTGAAAAGCGAATTCCTTGAGCGTGGCCAGCAGCGGTCCCGGAATATGTCCGAAGGCTGCAAACAATCCACCGGCCCGCATGGCCGCCGGCACCAGGTCCGCGCCGCCGTTCCAGGCCGCATCCAGGAGCGTGTTCATCTCCCGTCCGGCTCTGCTTTCGAAGGCGCCCACGTAACGTTCGATGCTAGAGAGGTTGGCCTTGAGCATCCGGGCCGTATAGGTATCGGACCGCAGACCGGACAATTCTTCCACCACCTGGCCGCGCACCTCACCCATCAGGCCGCGCAAATACTGCTCGCCGGAAACCTGCCTGGCATCCTTGGCCTTCAAAAATTCTTTGATGGTGGCGGTGACGGTGGTCATTAATTCTTCTCCGGGAGTGGCTTGTTCCCCTCAGCCTTCGGCCTCCTACCTTCGGCCTTTTTATAATCCTCATACCCCGGAGCAATCTCTACCGCCTCGGGGTTGTACTCATAGCCGACGAAGCCCAAAAAATAGGCAAACGCCTTGCGCGCCTCTTCCTTGCTGATCCATTCCTGGGTTTCGGCCACGGCCAGGGAGGCCGATACCTGCTGCAGCATGGTGGAGAGTTTGGCCACATCTTTTTCCGATATGTCCGGCGTCTGCACCTCGTAATCGTAAAGCTCGTCTTCAGGCACGCCGGTCAGGTAACGCGCCGCCACGGCCTTGGCGATGACATAATCGACCATCACCTCCAGCATGTTCTTCACCGTTTCCTGGCGGTTGGTGATGATTTTGCGCGCTGGAGCGTCCATTTCTCCGGCCGTGGCCCGATTGACGTCCCCGCCGCCGCCGAACCAATGCTCGGGCAGGCCCACGGATCCCAGGATATGGTTGCGGTGCAGCCTCGCCGCGGTCTGGCTGTCATCGGCCTTGAAATCCGGATTGACCGCCTGGGCCGTCACTTTTTCATTGTGGATAAAGGCCCCGCCGGTGCGCGGCGGCTCATAGTCGGCGCGTTCGGACGCCAACTTCTTCTCATCGGCGCCGGTCACGGTGATATCGTAGAAAAAGCTGTTGAAGCGCCTGTGCTTATCGCCGGAGTCGAAAAGGAATTGCTCATAGTTGTCCAAATGATCGGCCACGGTGAATAGGTCGCTGGTGCCGCGCATTTCATTGGTCAGGGCGTTGACGGTGAAGAGGAAGCATTCACCGTCTGTGAAGGTCCGGCGCAGCGCGCGTCCGTCCTCGGAGAGGAAATCCTCGTTCTCATCGTCGATCACGATGGCCAGGCGCCGCTGCAGATCGGCGTTGGTCCCGCCTATGGTTACGCCGATCTTGATGCGCACATTGTGGGGGTCGCAAAATACTTCCTGGATATAGGCCGGATCGATATATCCCATGCGCACCCGTCCGGTTTGCTCGGCCACGGCCACGGGCCAGCATAATTCGCCGTAGATGCCCATTTCGCGAATGAACCTCTCCCAGTTCAGATCCATGCGGTTGACCGGGTCGTACCAAAAATCCTCGACGATCTTCTTCACCTCATTATTGCGGCAGGTGATCGGCATGCCTTTGGCCGCCACATGGGCCACGACCACTTCGACGATCCATTTGGCCAGCGGATTGGTCTTCCATAGCCAATAGGCCACTTCAATGGCGCGGGCCTGATCCATCATGGCCAGCTCGCGTGTGGGCGCTCCGGTCAGGCGCCGCCAGCCGATCTGATCCAATTGCAGCCCCACCGCGGCCGGCAGGCGCTCAGCCACCTGGCGTTCTATCTCGTCGCCGAACAACTTTTGCACAAGGGCCGCGCGTAAATTCATATGAACCCATTCCTTTCGGCTTCAGCCTTCAGCCTTCCACCTTCAGCCTTGTTCATGCCGCCCTCCGATTCAGCCCCTGCAACAATCGGCCGAACAGACGTCCGCCGCGCGGGGCGCGGTAATCGTCGGCCCTCTGATCATCCTTGGGCGGGGCCACGGCCGCGCCATGCAGCCCTTCCTCGCACAGGCCCAGCAGCATCTCCAGGCAGTCCGGGCCGTCGTCATGCCCGCCGCGGCCCTTGGGCCGGTAGTAAAGCAGTTGCCGCTTCACCTCGCGGTGCTCGGCCCGGAACCTGATCCAGCCGTTCTTGATCCAGGGTTGCAGCCGGATGATGCGCAGATCCTTGTCCGTGTTGGGCACATGCTCATCGATGTTGAGCGTCAGGTTCTCGTCGTGGGCCTTGGTCTCCAGACTGCGCGCGAAGAACTCCTGGAACTGCACGGTTTCCATGCGAAACTTATTGAAGGGATCGCGCTCGTGGTAGGCCAGGATGGCGGCCATGATGCCGTCGGGCTGGCGCTTTTCGATGTCGGCGATATCCAGATACAAAATCTTGTTCTTCATGCGTCCGCCCAGGATGGCCGATGGGTCGTTGCGCTTGTTCTTCTTGCCCAGGGATGGATCGCAGGCCCCGGCATGTGCAACCCCCGCGAAATCAACTTCCTCATCGTCCCAGTCCACGAACCACTCCTCCTGAAATACTTGATCCTCGGGATTAAGCGGCTCATTCTGCTTTTCGCTGTCGAAATAGGCCGGCCCGTCTGTCACCCGCATTTTCATGAGGTAGTAGTAATCTTCTTCCTCGGGCCACAGCACTTCGGCGCCGCGCAGCATCTGTGTCTTGTGCGCCTCGAAATAATCGTCGGCGGCTTTTTCGGCCTGCTCCTTGCCCGCTGAAACATCGGCGAAGATCCGTTCCCAGGAGTCCCACAAATTACGCGCATCGGCCCAGCGCATAACCGCCTTGAATTTGCGGCCCTTCCAGCCCGGCTTTTCCAGAAGCTTTTGCAGCAGGCTTTCGGCGTGCAGGATCGTGCCGATCACGATGTAGACCGTGGCCTTGTTGCCGATCTTCATCAGTGCCTTGAAAAACCAAGCTTCCAGCTTCTTGCGCTGATCGGGCGACTCCACGCTCTCGTCGTTTTCCAGATCGTCGCAGATCACGAGATCGGGCCGCTTGGAGCCGTGGCGGAAACCGCGCAGCTTTTGGCCCGCGCCCGCCGCGTGCACCTTGATGCCGTTGCGCGTGATGATCCAATCGGCGCGCCATACCGGCCCCTCGCCGGCCAGCTCAGGAAAATCCTGGGCCAGGCGCTCATTGCTTTCCAGCTCGGCCTTGATGAAGCTGAGAAAAGACTGGGCCTGGGGTCCGGTTTCGGAAACAATCATGGGATAGTGCCGCCTTCGGTAGCAGATCACCCATAGCACCAGGCCGAAGGTGGTCCAGGTGCTCTTGGCGTTGCCGCGCGGGGCCGCATCAGCTTCTTTGTCGCCCTGGCCGGTGGCGATGCTCCACTCGATCATGGCCGGATAGCGTTCGGCGAAATACTTGTGCAAGGCGCTGGAGGGCTTGCTGAAGTAGTGCGGAAAGTAGGTCCGGCAGAAAAAATCCATGTCCGCCGCGCCTTTTTCTTTGCGCTGCTTCTGGGCCTTTTTGTCGTCGGCAAACGGCCGCGCCGAGGCCTGGATCATCTGGCGGATGCTCTCCACCTCCCGGTCCCAGCGTTTTTGCTTTATGGTCGTTGCCATTGCCATTTAGACTCCGTACTTCTCCTGCCCCCATGCGATAATGTCGTCAAAGTTTTCTTCGATGATGGAAACTAAAGCCGCGTCATGCTTGGTGCCGAACTGGATCATGTCCTTGACGAAATCCAGGAAGAGCGCCGCGCGCTGCGCCCCTTGCTTCAGCGCCTGGGCCGCGTCGGCCTGCTCCCAGCGCTGCACCAGGGTTCCCAGCTTGGTGATGCCGTCCAGGTTGGCGTTGTTGAGGCTGCCGGCCGGCGACTCTTCCAGGGCCTGCATTTCGCGCTCAAACAGCGCCCGCAGCCGCTGCACCGTGGAGCGCTTGACCTGGCGCGCCCGGTCCCATTCGTCGTATTCTTCACTTGGAGCCTTGGTGTCGGCTTTCCATTGGGAAAGCGTTTGGCGGCTGACCCCCAGGGCCGCCTCGATGCCGGTCAGGCTCTCGCCGTCGATGTACATGCGCAACGCCACGTCATAGAGCTTGGATTTGTCGCCTTTGTTCGCCATTTAAGCGAGTTCCCTTTCCAGGCGGGCAATCTCGCTGCGGGTCGCTTGCAGCTCACCCCATGCCATGGTCAGTTCGTCGAACTGCTCGGCCAGCAGCGGCACTTCCATCTCCTCCACCGGCACCAGGGCCGGGTTCAGCCCCTCGCGCAGTAGGCGGGCATTGCCTTCGATGCGCAGCTTGAGTTTGGCGACCTGCTCTTTCTTCTCGGCCAGTCTGCCGCGCATGGCGGCGCGCTCCTGGTTCATTGTTAACCTCGCATCTGGCGCACGGCTGGGCAGTAGTCGTTAGCATTGATGCTGTCCACCAGGCGTGTTTGGGTCTGGGTGTTCAGCGAAATGACGCTCATGGTTTCGCTATAGATTCGTTCCAGACGGTTGCAGGTGCGCTCATAGTCTTCCACCAGGCGCGCATTGTTCTCATACAGCCTGCGAATGGCGGCCACGTCTTCGCGATATTGGCTCAGCGTGGTGGCGATGGCTTTCTCGCGCTCCGCCAGCTCCTTGTGTCGCATCTCTTCCTTGCGCTGGTCGCGTTTGTTGTCGAAATGCCAAATGATGAATACTAATCCCGGCAGTCCTAGGATCTGGATGATCAGCGTGGCCAGCGGCATGGAAATGGCTTCCATTAGCGTCCTTTCTCACGTTTCGTTTTGCAGTTGATACACAATTCACAAGGTAGTCCGTCCGCCGCCAGGGCTGCGCGGCGACCGGGGGGGGATCTCCTGCCCGCACTGCATGCACTCACTCAGCGAAAATCCTTCGAAAGCCCGCTTCCGGTTCAACTTCCATGCCCTCCGATGCGCCGCGTTTTCTTCCTCGGCCAGCTCGCACTCATCCACCCGCCTGCTCCCCGCCGGCCACGCCCAATTGGGCGTTGAGCTCCGCCCGCCGCTGTTTGCGCTCGGCCACGTAGGCCGCGATGTTCTCGGGGGTGATGGCGGTGCCGGTCTTTTGCTGCACCCGGTCAATGATATCGGCGATCAGGTTCAGGCCGATGGCCGTTTCAACGATGCTGCTCATCTTTCTTCTCCTATTTCTTTTCGGCCGCCATGGCCGCTTTTAGGCTGATCTCACGCAAATAGGCCCGGAATGCTTCTTTGTCGCCCATGGGAAGACTGCCGTGCTGCTCCCAGTCTCTCAAAATCTCATCCGCTTTGCGAAAGAGGGCAATGATTTCAGCGTTCAACTCCGGGCGGCTCCGCTTAAGAGCCGCTTGATAGGGCAGATAGAGCTCCTGGGCCGAAATATAGGACTCCTGGGCATCGGCAAAGGCGGCAAAGTTGATGGTGTCCGGGTCACTGGTCCGAGCACTGATCTGTTGCACCGCGCTCTGCTGCTGGGCGCATCCATACAGGCCCGCGGCCGGAACCAGGAACAGCGCCAGCAGCAGCGCCATAATGGGCATGGCGGTCCAACCCGCCTGGGAATCATTTTTCTCCTGGGGCGCCGGAGGCTGGGCCGCGGCCATGGCGCTCAATTCGGTTTTGCGGGCGCTCGACGTTGAAGAGCCGAGATAATATCCAAAGGCTGTGCCGCAAAATCCGATGATGGCTACCAGGCACATGTTGAAAAAGTCCTTGTTGCTGACCGGAATTTCGCGTATGGCGACAAACCCGGCCAGTGATAAAAATCCGATCATCGCGGTGATGGATAGAAATCCGCCGATCCAGTTTTTGACGGTGTTAGTGTTAGCGCTCATTGATTCCTCCCGCATTCGGCCTGTTTATGAGTTCTCCTGTGTGTGCGGCAACTCCGCGCGGAACCGATGTAAATCAAACATCCAACCCGGACAGCTTTTAGGGGCGCCCAGCTCCCGGTGGCCGTAGACATTGCCCAGGGTGACGCCGAAAATCTCCATCAGACTGCGCACCAATTTCAGGCCCATTTGCCACTGCGCATCCGGCGGCGGGGCGCTGTCAAAGTTGCCCACAAAGCAAATCCCGAGGGCGCGCTGGTTCATGCGCGACTGGGTGCAGTGCGCGCCTGATTCGAACATCATGCGGCCGGCCAGGATCTCATAGTGGTCGCCGATCAGCTCGATGCCGAAGTGATAGCCGATGTCGCTCCAGGGCCGCTCCACCGGCGCGCCCTGATGGGCCAGGGCGTACACCTGGTCCTGAGCGATGGCTACCCCTTCCAGTTTGTAACTGGTGTGAAAGCGCCGGATGGCGTTCCAGCTCACTGTTTTTCCGTCCGCGGTGGCGCTGTGATGAAGTACAATGGCGTCCGGTTTCATGGCTGAATCCTTTGCTTTAAACTTTACTACTTTAAACTTTGAACTTTATTTTGATCGGTTTGCGCCGATGGGCCGCCGGCACCCCATCGCGCATATTCCAACCCGTCAAGAGGTGAGGCCACTATGCCGTGACTGGCGTGAATTTGCCATTGAAGTACTTCAGAATTTTACTTCACTTTTGAATTGGAAAATCAGGCAGGATAGCAGGTGGGTTAAAACAGTTGCATCTGTTTGTAAACAATTTTCTCCGTCTCCGGCGCTTCCGGCCCGCGCTTGCCGGCCACGATGGCCCTGATCCAGCGCACCGTCAGGCCGTGCCGGATGGCCAGCTCGCGGTAGTTGCGGCCGTTAAACGCGGCCCGGATATCCCGGTTGCGCACGGTCACGGAAAGCCGCTCGGGATGCGGGATGTGCAGGCTGTCGCCGCCCAGGGCCGCCGAAAGCCGGAACAAAGCGTCGATGCCGATAAGCTCAGCGATCTTCCGGAGATCGTGGGGCAGATCGTCGAGATTGATTTCAGGGGGGCCAGTCATAGTTGCCTTGTTGACCGCGCAGCTTGGCGGCGATTAACTGTTGCCGATGAATCTTTCGTCCGCGCAGGCTTCGCAGCACATTTCACCGTCTGTCTGTATTGCGCAATTTTCGCAGATGACCTTGCTACAGTCAGGGCAAATATATATTTCACCGGAACTCTTGCCGCATTCCCTGCATTTCTCCATTATCTACCTCCACCTCTAACAGCTTTACAGTTTATACAGATCTCGGCGTCATCAACAGTTATCCTGCCGGCATGTGACCATTCGTGGTCACAGCCAACGTCGTCTTTTTCAATGAAATGTTTCACGTATTTGTCTATAGCGACTTTCATCAGACATTTACCGTCTTTATTTACCAAGGAGTTAAGGATTTTCTCCGCAAGCTCATTACCACATTGGGCATAATTGAAATTCATTTGGGCAAATGCCAGTGGGCATGCTTCATCTGGATCTGCATGCAGGCATTCATCACACTGTTCGTCGAGAATTGCCCCTTCTGTACTGTTTGAAAAATATGCCATTTGGCGCCTCATAGCAGATAACAATAGAATTAAGCGTCGTAATCCACAAAAACACTTATGCCACGGCTGGCGCTATGCCACCGACAGCACGCACAAATCCTCCGGCAACCCGAACGCCCCGCCCGGCTGAATATGGGTGATCTCCCTAAACGCCTGTCGGCCGGTATACGTTTGTGTGGCCGGGTCCCACTCGCGCAGCAGCAGCCAGTCACCCGTCTGAAAGTCGCGGTCATTGCGCCGCACCTCGGCCCGCTTGGTTTTGGCGAGCAGGGGCTCGAAGTTCGCGGGCCATGTCTTCAGCTCGTGGATGGTGCGGATTTCATCGCCAAAGCACTCCAGAAGCCAATCGATCACGGCATTGATCATCTACGCCTCCTTGGCCAGCGCATAGAGCGCCGCCACCCGGCCGCATTGGCCGTAGCGCGCCGGTTTTACTTCCATGATGGGCAGATGCAGGCTGAGCGCCGCCAGATATCGGCGGCCGCTCTGCTTGTGCACGCCCAGCTCCTTAGACAGGTCCTCGATGGTCCAGCAGCGGTGGGTCTGCACAAAGCGCACGGCCTGCACGGCCCGGCCGATCACATCTTCTGTCTTCTGTCTACCGAGTTTGGCCATTGTCCTCACTCCTATCGTGGAGCACCTGCAGCCGCACCTTAACGGCCCGGTCTCCGCGCAGATAGCACGTTTTCCAGAGCCGGAGCTGATGTTCGACGTGCGCCAGGATCGCGCCCGAGCGGTGGTCGTTCACGGTGTAGTAGTATATGCCGGTGCGCGGGTTCCAGACGGCCCAGGCGATTTCCGCTCTGTATTGATTATTAGTGGTGGTTTCCGGCATACTTTTCTCCTTTAACGAATCGCCTGAAGTCGCACATCCCATCCGGCACGCTGGTAAACATGCCGCCGATGGCGGCTACGTACTCCTGGCGCTTTTTACAGCGTCTGCATGTGTCGCTATCCTTCTTATCTTCCCGCCGCTTATGAATGGGGCAGCATCGACATGGATTTTGCATTCACCGCCTCCCGCTCGCCAAAAATGTTTGATGCTGTATTGGACTGATCATTCCAGCCTCGTAGCGCGCGGCCATCATCATCGCCGCATATCGCGCCGGGCAATGCTCCCGCACGTAGGTCTCAATGCCCGGATCGTTCCAGATCCGCACCCACCACTCCGGCCCATGTGCTTTTTTCATGCCGTTTTCGAACATCTTTTTCAGCCCCTCAATGACGCGGTAAGCGTCACCGCTGGTTTTGATCTTCTCTATGCCCAGGCGCTTTTTCATCCATAGCGCCAGTCCGTTTTCCAGGCGCCAGGATATCAGGGCCGCCACCGCCGCGATCTTCTCCAGCTCCTTGGGGCTGACCATGGCGGTGACGTTGCCGGCCGCGCGCGGGATGCGCTGGCCGCGCGGGTTGCCGCGCGGCACATACCTGGTCTTGAAGCCCTTGGACTTCAACTCTTTCAAAAACTCATCCGCCTGCAGTCTGGAGATTTCTGTGGTGCTGGTTTTGCCGAAGCGTTCCACCAGCATCTTTTCCTTCAAGGGCTTGTCGATGCCGAGCTGGGTGCAGGCGATGCCGATGAGCTGGCGCTGGCTTTTAGTAGAGGGAATCATTGTTCTGTTCCTTGGCTTTTAGTCCTTCATCTTTACGTCGATCTTGCCCGGAGGCAGTGGTTTTCTCGGCTCACATGGGATGAATCCGGAGCCTTCCATGCCGCCGGTCACTTTCAGGAAATCGACTTCGACTTTTGCTGAATTGATGATCGCCTGGGCCGCGTTGCTGATGGCCTTGGCTCTAACAACATCCATGGGGTTTTCTTCGTCCAGCAGGGCCTCGATGGTCGCAAAAAGATGGTTGCGCAGATCTTCGATTTTATTTTTCATGGCTGCTCCTTTCCCGGATGCGGCGATTGAGAACGCCAATGGCGCGGCAGGTGTCCGCCAGTGCTTCCGGCAAATTGTGAATGGTGTTGCGGCGCATGTTTTCAGCCCTGGAGATCATTTCCAGGTTTTCGATGCGGATATCGTTAACATTGCCGTTGCGGAAGACTATGATATGTTGTTTCGGGATCGGCCCGTGGTGCTGTTCCCATAAAATACTGTGTTCGCTCCGCCAGTCGCGTGGAGGATATCCGGTGTCTGAAATCTTCCGTTGAATGATACCGCCCTTGCTGATCCGGGTGCTGCCTACCGGCGCCCAATTATGCGGGTTTTGACCCTTTTTGAATTGGCTTTTTACGGAATCGCCGCCAGCCTGCCAGCCCTTCTTACCCTTGTTGTGGGGTAGATGGCCCTGCTTAAATTGGGTGGCTCTGCCCTTGGCGTGTCCGGGTTGCAGGCGGCATGTGCGGATATACTTCTCATTTTTATTGAGCCCCAGCAGGTAAGCCTGAGCGTAAATCGATCGGGCCGAGCGGCCCAGCAAGCCGGCCAGCTCTCTGGTGGGCTTATCGGCATAAAGCCGCCGAATGATCGCTACTTCTTTTTTTGTCCACGCTCTTCTGCTCGATCTCATTTCCTTCAGCCTTCCACGCCCAACTCCCGTAGGTGATAGCACGCCTCGCGAAAGGCCGATTCAAACCCGTCGCCGATCTTGCGGTACGTGCCCCGCCGCAATGCTTCCGGCAGAGCCAGGGTGCAGCTCATGCAAAAAGCGGCGCCCGGCATTTTGGGATGGCCGCAGCGGCACTCGGCGCTGTGGCGCGCGGCCGCGCAGCGCTCGCGCTCGTGTTGCGCATCTGTTTTCATCACTTGTTTCAACATGGCGACCTCGCTAGTCAGTTGCTCGGTTATAAGAAATTGCTTCAGTCTTCAGCCTTCAGTCTTCAGCCTTTTTTTAGCTGCTCATCAGGCCGCCCGCGCCACCGGGCGGCGATCCCGCCGAGGCGGGATTTCGCTCAGGCCGCTTTTTCAGCAATCTTCTCCTGGCTGATTTCGTACCAGAAGAGATCTTTCTCCACCCGGCGCACGCCCACGAGCTCAAGGCGTTCATCGGGCCAGGTCGCCAACTCTTCCTTGTTCACTTCTTCTTTGATGCGGATGGCCGGCATAAAGGCCAACTCCTTGAGGCGGCCCAGCACCATCTGCCAGGTGTGCTTCGGCGCCGGCTTGAGTTCTTTTGATTTACGAAAGCCGATGGCGCCGTGATCCAGCTCGCGGGAGCGCTTCTCCTTGAACAGGGCGCGGTTGTACTCGGCAAAGGCTTGCAGGCCGCCCTCGATGGCCTTGATTTGTGCCTGCAACGGCGCGGCCTGGGCTTCCGCCTCGGCCTTCAGGCGGTCGATGGCCGCATTCATCTCGGCCTCGATGGCGGCCACTGTCCGTTTGCCCGCCGCAATCAGCGCCAAAGCGTCGTTGGCTTGGCACAGATCGTTAATTGGCTTGATGCTATTAGGTTTGCTTCTGGACATGTTTTTCCTCCACTGTTTTTTTAATCAGGTAGGCGGTGACCGCCGCCTCCACGCAACCGCACACCATGAGCATGTCGCGGGCCGTCTGGGCCGTGGGGCAGCGGCCCAGCTCGTCGGCCTTGAGATCCAGCAGCCCCACCCACTCTCGGATCGTGTGGATATCAGCCATGGGAGCACCGCTGGTTATCGCAGCGCAGCGCGCAGGAGTGCTTCAGCCCGAGGCGGTCCATGCGGCGGCCCAGGGCGCGCAGCCCTTCGCTCACCTTCTCCTTGGCGGCCCGGCCGGCTGTGTCGTTGGCGCGCACTTCCGCCAGGTCTACGGCCGCCTGGGCCAGGTCGATGCGCAGTTGATTGACCTCTTTCTGATCGTCGTATGCTATGGAAATCATGCTTACCTCCCCCGGTTAATGTTTGCGTTTGAAGCCAAATACTTCGCGCATAAGGTCAACTCCGGCATGCCCCACCCC
>JAEHJW020002690.1_pt2 | contig 25881 bp, 73 predicted proteins | sample 9271431 | NCBI WGS metagenome assembly JAEHJW02 | reverse complement strand
AGAAGAAACTCTTGAGGTAATACGTTTAGTAAAAGAAATTTTATCATCAACCATATTACTCTTTATTATAATACCCTATATAAATGTTCCCTACTTTATTCCTCCTCAAACTTAGTAGTCATAGTCATACACTATCGCTAATACAAATATAGACATTATTGCAATATAAAACCCAATAATAATAAAAACTATTAACAATATTGCAAATAATATCATTTCTCCAAGCATACTACTACCAAGCAATCCTCCAACTGCAAACTTCACAACAACTTCATACCAGTATAATATATTTGCTATGAAAAGTGATATTGTCGCCAAAGGTGATAATGCACTCATCTTACCCAACTCCCCTCTTAATATTCATTTAGACTACTCCCCTTATGTTGTTTAACTAAATGTTGTTCCAGTTTATATTTTGAACTTAATTTCGCCGTACAAAAAGGACAATTCAATCTGCTCCCTCCTCCCATTTAGTCTCTTTTACTGGTTCATCTTCTTCTAAAACAAATTCTTCTATCTCATCTATGCTAATCATATTGCTATAAGGAATACTCAAACTCGTTCCCTCATCTTCTAATGTAATACCGCCCTCATCCATATAAGTAATTTTTCCAACTGAATAGCCCCCTAAGTACCTATAGTGAGTTTCATCTCTATCTTCATTCCCACTAAAATACACCGCTACACTTGTCTTTTCTTTGAGGTAACGAAAAGCTTTAATCGCTTCAAAAGGAACTCTTTTGTATTCCTCTCCCTCTGCTCCCCACGCCGAAACTATTCGAGAAAACGCAACAGTCTCATAGTCAGTACTAACTAAGTCTATGCCATCCTCATCTATATCATTAATAGTATCTTTAAACTTATACATTACTGGGGCTATGCGTGTCTCTTTATGCCCTCCATTCGCTGCATCTTCATTAGGAGAAATTATAGTATACTCTCTCTCCTTCTCTCCAACTTGTACCCTAATATATATTGGCTTTTCTGAAAAAATACTTGAAAGTAGCCAATAGTCCGTCTCATCCTGTTTAAACCTATCCTCTTTAAAATTCATTTCATCACCTTCTTTTCTTCGCTCATACTTATCACTTCTTTATTTTCATTGTCACTGTAATATAATCAATACTGTCCGCCCACGGTAAATTCGCATATACGTGGTCTAACGCATCATCCGTAAGAACTTCCCCCTCTCCAAACACATCGTTATCACTTGCAAGCCATCCCCCATCACCAAGCTTTACAAACTTTAACTCCTTCTGAAAGTCACATTTAGTTTTCTCCTGCTCCTCTTTAGTAATCTCATTCAGTTTTACTTTATGGTTCTCCTTTATAGCTATTTTATGTCCAATATGGTTTCCGTAGTCTTTTACAACTTCTATACAATCCGAACAAAATATATAATACTGTTTTTCTTCCGTCATTCTTCTTTCACCTCTTCTTGCAATTTATTTTTAAGTACTGCGTCTTTTATATCCGCATCATATAACTTCTTATAAAGCCGAGCAATCCCATTCATTTTAGTTTCATATCCATTTGCTTTATACCACAACATTTCAACTTCCGCATTTTTATTGTACTCTTCATATTCTTTTTCATAATGCTTGTACGTGTCAATATATTTTTCTATTAAATATTCTTTTGTTAAAAGCAAATGAAATCCTTCTATCAAAGCTGCTTCATTAGACAACCATCTTTCATAATCGCTCCAATACCTTTTCTCTTGTCTTTTCTTCTCTTCCAACTTATCTCCTTCTCTTTTACTCCAAAACATTTACTCCTCCTCCTTACTAACCATACTCTGTATTTTCTCCAACTTCAACATCTCCTGTCTTTTTGTTTCGACTGCTATTAAATTACCAAGTGTATTGTTGTCTAATTCAGCTAATATTTTTTCATATGTAAAGCCAAGCTTATTCGCCTTTTCACCCATATTCTTTATCTCTTATTCATTAAAATTATATAAAGGTTAGGGTTCTGAAATCTCATAAACTATTACAGTCGCCTCATCTCTATTCATACTATCAACCCAATAATGCATCCTCTCCCCCTTCACTTTAATGCCGAACCCATACCCAAACTCCACCGCAAACTTATCATTGTTACTCTCCCCAAAGAAAACTATACATTCTTTCCCGCCTATATCACTAACTTCTATTTCTAATACAAATAGTCCGAAATAAATAGGCTCTTTCCCTATCCAGAAAGTAACCGACTTCCCTATGAATAGCTCATCAAATTCGCTTGTTTTCATCACTTTCATTTCTTTTACGCCTAATGTATTCTCTTTCATTTCTTTCCACCTCTTTTTTTCTTTTAATAATTCTATAAACTAAATAAATATCAACTATAGCTAAAACTATATTATATATAAGCCATATATTAACCATTAACTCTCCTCCGGCATTAAATCAGAATTAATTAAACTATGTATCTCCTTCTCTATTCTCTCCGCCACTCTATCAACTAAATTCCAGTTATGTGTTCTCTCAAATAAGGCATCTAAATAGTCCGCTACAAAGTAATCAAAGCGTTCAAGGTTCATTTCATTCCCTCCTAAGTGCCAACCAAAGAAAAACTAAAAACCCAATAGCCCATAATATCACCATAATAATAAATTTACTTAATGGTATGGTATTCTCATAAAGATGTAATGCCACCATACTGAGCATTAAGAAAAAGAATAATGTTGAAGTTATAATTAACTCAATGACATACCGTAATCTACTCATCTCACACACCTCTGCACTCATCACACTTCGTACTGTACCAACTATTAGCTTCCTCCAACTTACCTACCTTTCCGCAAACTTCACAAGTTCTAAAAGACTGTTCCTCCGTCATTCCAATCACTTCTGATATTCTCTGCTGAACCTCTTTAGAAACTTCTTTTTCAAAGTGGTAATAAAACCTAAGCCCGCCAAACTTCTCTTTTACTTGGTCTGCTTTTATTGTGTCTTCGGAATATCCCTCTTCTTTCAGAGTTTTCACTATGGTTGCACAAAGGTTGTCAATGAGATTATACCAACCATCCCCAGTTTCTATTCCAAATAGCATCAAATCATAGAGCATACTCTCATTCCCTTTCCGAATAAAAGGGTCTTCCGCTACCCGCAGAAAACTATACTTCTCCATTAACTTAGCTGTATTTTCTTTATTCATACTTTTCACCTGCTCTATGTATTATTTGCATAAATAAGGATATTAATAAAATTATGAATATTATCTCATTATATCCATATGCTATTAGTATACCCAAGCATATTAATGAAATTACAAACATTATCACATCAAATTTGATATTAATATGTATCAATTCTTCCTTATCGCTTTCTAACATTTCCTCATAGCTAACTTTCATTTATTCATCTCCTTAAACATATATTACAAATATAACAAGCCATGTTATAAAAGTAACTATCATTGTAATAGCAAACCAACCTTTGCTATCGCCATATGTATAGTTATCCCAAGCCATTATAAAGAAAATCATAGAAAAGAATGCCATTAACATAATTCCCATTCCAATATAATAAATTGGTTGAAATGCTATTGAAAGCTGGTTGTTCTGTAATATGCTGTTAAGGTTGTTCAAATTATGCTGATATGACCGCAACATAAGAGAATATCCTGTTATATTAATTCCATTAGTTGACATTGCTCCTATCTGTTTCCCCTCCTGTATAGACCCATTTAACTGCTCTCGCAAAGCATTCCAAGAAGTTGGGTATGTCGGCTCAATCCATATAGCATTGCCGTGTAGCCCTGCAATAGAGCTATAAGCATTCTCCAAGTCTATTACACTTACATTTATACTTGTGGTAGCCAATGCGTCTGTTATCCAGTTTTCCGCATTATAAACTGGGTATTGCTGTACCTCATAGTTGTTATATTCTCCTATAGCACTTGCCATTGCCAACGCTATAAATAACAACGCATATACTATAGCAATCATCTTATAGGATATTCTTTTACTTTTTTCATTCATTTACTTCACTTTCTCTTTCCACTTCTCAAGTCTCTCCTTCAATTCAGCTTGTAGCTCTTCACATTCCTCTTTATTGTCTTTACAATATTTCTCATCCCACTCAACGTGGTCACCGCAGGTTATATAAATGTCAGCAAGGTGAGAAACCCCAAAACTTACTGTGCTAACCAGAAACGGCTTTCCGCAAACGTCACATTCCTCTATACCATTCTTTACATTACTTTTTCCAATCATTTACTTTCCACTTCCCCAAAACTCCTCTTCCGCCATCATCATCCTCTACTCCCATTATGCCAAAATTACCTAATAAACGCATAGCTCTTGCATATGCCCCCAAAAACCCTGAGAATAATTCTCCTTTTCTCAGCAACATTACTTTTGAGCCTTTATACTTCGCATAACCACATTCCCTGTCTATAATATTGCAAAGCAAAGTAATCTTCTCTGAAACTGTTTTATAGTCTTCAAGCTTCTCAGTTATACTCTCATCTTTATCATAGTCAGCCTGTTCATAAGCATCTGTTAAAACCCCATCTAACTCTCCTATAAGATGATTATAAGACAGTTCTCTGATTTGCTCTTCTGTTATCATCTCAATCCTCCTCATCCTCTTCCCACGTAAACTCCATATGGCGTATTGTTAGTGGCTTTAAACTATTTATAATATCTTCGGCTTCTATTTTTCTGGCAATTTCAACTTCCACTCTCGTGAAAGTTTCTTTGTTATGCAGCTCGCCCATTTCTTCAAACCACCAAAAACCAATATGATATATTGACAACTGTTCTGAACTCTTCCAGTATGTTGACTTCAAACGGTTTATGAAGTCTTGTATTTCCACATCTTCAACTATTTCCAATTCCACTCTTGTATGCATTTCACTCAAACTCCTCAAGGGGATTGCGCCCATTCGCCCAATCTGCATCAGTCAAACCAATTATATTAATGCCCCCATTTTCTTTCGCAGCTTTCCGCATTTCTTCCAAAACTTCATTAAAACTAATACCTTCTATTTTTTTAGAGAATGTCCATATGATTTTATTAGGGCATCTTCTCCGCCTATTTCCCTCCATATATTTGTATGCGCATCTCATAGCAGGTTTCTGTATATGCTCATATACACTAATGTCTTTCCCATATCCCCACTTCTCTTCCCCAAACTTTTTATGCTCATCACAATAGCCTTCGTAATCCATTTAACTCAACTCCATTTTTCTTATGTCTTAATTCTCCATTCAATAAAATTATATAAAGGTTATTCTTTATTGAAAGAAATCCTTCTTACCTTTTCGCCTTTCTAACATTTGCTTTTCTGCACCCTTTGACGCTTCTGCATATTTAACTTTAAAGTCTTCATACATATTCTCGCCAATTTTTACATAAAATTTTAAGTAGATATATTCGTGCTCTGAATTAACAATCTCCTTTGCAAAGCAAACATTATTCATTTCATCTACTCCTAAAAATTTGACATTGATATAAGGTTTGTAAAACCCAGAAGATAAACTATGTAATCCTTCGTGTGTATTTAAGTCATAAATAGTATCAATTAACATTTCAGTATTAAAAAGACCCAATAATTCAACTCGGAAATTAGGTTTAACTTTAGGAAGTTCAAAAATACGAACTTTCTCTTTTTCTCCTTTAAACTCCTCAAAAAAAGCAACCCCGTATTTCATTGACAACTTTAACAAGTCCAACTTTAAAGTCATCACTTCTAATTGCTTTTTCAACTCTTCCTCTTTTTCTTTACGCTTACTGCCCCACATCTAAATACTCTCCGTAAACTTTGAAAAGGGCATGTCATTCTCATCGCAATACTCATTGTATCCTTCTACTGTATCAAAGAATATGTGGTTACCATCTGTGAACCCACCATCTGCTGAAGCTACGTATGCCACAGTGGTATTATCTTCTTTTGTAATTATAATTTTGACATACCACCTGTGTTTTTCCATTACAATTTTTTTGCAATCTATTTCTGTCACATCTCCCCTATATTTCATTTCAAACAACTCCAAGTCCTATGTCGTTCCGAAACCCATTCTCTACCTTCATCTTCTTCTATTATCCATTCAACATCATCTGGAATTTCAACTATTCCTAAAGTAGCTGAATTTCCGTTTGCTTCTTCTCCCAGTTCTTCCACTACGTCAACTAATATAGGGTCATTTCTTTCTACCTCTGGAAGATAGAAATCCCAATCATCTTTAACTACTGGAATATGAAGTGAACTTTCTAATGCCCACTCCGCTCCTTTCTTTCTTGCCAACTCTATGGCTTTCCGGCTTAATGAAAAGCCGCCAAAATATGTATTAATTACTATTTTCATATTCTCTCATCTGAATATGCTTTGGGCATTCACAGTAACCCTGACAATATTTATGTATCCCCTTATCACAACTGTTACAAAGAAAGGGCGTTGGCTTCTCTTCTTTGGGTTTCCAGTCCAAGTCTATAAACCCTTCTCCATCTGCTATAGCCAAAAGCCCATCTATAACATCATCTATTGTTTCAAAGGGTGTAAGTGGAACATTAAACATAAACCCCTTTTCCAGTATTGCCCTAAGTAACTGTTCGTGTTTTTCTGATACTGTTATTTCACCCATTTAAAAAACCCCCTCTACCAACTTCGCATCAATCGTTCCAGTTATTTCTGCTTTATCTCCATTTCTCCTAATGAAAGTAATTATATACCGTTCATCTTTTCCCGCTCTTTCCCACTTGCAATGTATAAACATCTCATTCGCATAAACTATTTTCCCGCCTTCTATCTCAATGCCACGCAATCCTGTTTCGCCGTATATTCTACTCCACTTACTAACAAATTTCCGTATGTTCATTTAATCTCCTCCATACACATAAACCACTTCATTGTCTCTTAACTCTCTTAATCTATGCATTAAACAATATTCATTATAACATTTCTCCCCATCTTCCATATCACAACTATCAATAAAATCACAAGAAGCTAATTCTTTTTTAATGAATTTAATAGCTTCTGCTTTATTTTCAGCTTTAACCACTATTAACCCAGAATGCCAAGAAACTAAAACGTCTTCCGCCACAAATGTTTTCATTCCTCCTCACTCCCAACTACTTCAAACGTCAATACCTCACCCATCTCATCAGTTTCCTCGTCTAACTCTTCTTTTAATATAGCTCTTATCTTTGAGCCATCAGGAAATACCAAAATATTTCCCTCTGGACTATCTATATCTTTTGAACTATTTACCAATTCTCTTAGCCTGTCTATCCTAACATTATCTTTTTTAATGCAGGTATAGGTAAAAAGCCTAAGAACAAATGACGCATCTGTCTCACTCTCGTGTCTACCAAGTGCATTATCACTTATCATATTATCTTCATCCCAACTATGTATATAAAAGTTATCTCCTTAAAACCCCTCTTTAGATGTATTTCCATTCCCTGTTACTTCCGTCTCGTATAGCTTTTGCTTAATCCATTCTCTTTCAAGTATTCGCATAATTCTATTTGAATAGAATGTAATTTCCCGTATTAATTGCCTTTTAGCTTTGTTTGTCATAAAGCTATTTATATCAGTCCTATTCTCATTCTCCCCAAAATCAATATTAACTGTACAACGCCCTCCCCCATATATTTCTATAAACTCCTGTCTCAGTATTTTCTTTACTTCCTTCTTCTCTTTTCTACTCATCATCTTTTTACCTCCTCCAATACTTCTGCTACTATTTCTTTATAGTATAAATATTCTCTATAACTTAACTTTTGCTTCTGTTCCAACTTTTTCTTAATCCTTTCAAACTCATTCATATCTCTCACTACACCCTAAATAACCACGCTGGTAGCCAATTCCAACTGTCCAACACATCTTTTCTCTGCTTCTTCACACTCTCATATGCGTCTTTAAGTGATAAAAATTTATTCTGCCTAAATAATACCCACGCCATTGTCATAGGGCTTCTCTCCTGCCCCGCCCAACAGTGTATAAGTATTTTGGCGTTAGAGCGCTTCAACTTCCTCTGCACTAACTTATACACACTTTCAAGTGCTCCCACATCAAACTCCGCAGTCTCTGGATTAAGCACTGGTATTCTTATTGCATCCTTTCTTATTCTATCCTCTCCAAAGTCCGCATCATACTCCAATACGCATATAACTAAACCATTAAAATGCGCCGCATCATCTATATCCCCTAAGTATAACCTCTCTGTAATTTCTGTTATCATCAGTCTATCACCTTATCAATAACCAACTTTACTATTCATTCTTTTCATCATCCTTTAAAAACTCCGTATAAAAACATATTAAAACGTTTTCAGGTACTAATTCAGTAATTATTACTATATTTCCATATTGTGCAGGAAATATGTTACCCTCTACTTCAATTTCACTTCTTCCCCATATTCTCATTGGTGTTGTAATTTGCTCAGTATAAATGTTAAAAGTTTTAGGGTGCATTAGAAAAGCATTATATTTCAACTTAATTTTATTCATTGCTATTAAATGTTTTTCTATCTGTTTAAACATATTCTTTTCGGTCAATTTTAAAATCCCGTTTTTATCACTCATTTCACTTCCTCCTCTTCTACCGTTTTTATTTCTTCATAACCTTCTTGTTTTAAAAAAGACGCATCAGATGATATTACTGCGTGTAACAGGTGTTTATGCCTGAACCATTCTTTTATCATCTGCCATATTGAGAGATTAATGAAAGTTTCATGACACGCTCCACACATTCCAGTATAGTATTTTTTTACCAATCTTCCACCTTCCATTGTGCTGAGGGGATTGCGTGTTCTTTGATACAATGATTTATGTATATTAATGGGTAATGGGATTCAGAATGGTTTTCTTCCTCTAATACGTAATCGCCATATATCGTATCAGTTGGAATAACTTCTTTCCAATTACAGTTTTCATAACCACATTTTATAATTATCATTTACTTTACCTTTTCACTTATAGCATATATTTCATTAACAAACTCTTGCACACGAAATTCAGAGCGTATTGGAGTTATGTAAAGAAAATATGCATCCTCTTCCACAGATGCCACTATTTCTGTCATATACTCATAATCCAACCCAGCAACATCAAAAGTTAAAGAAAGTATGGTATCTCTGTTCATATCATTAGTTATTACTGGAAACATCCGCTCTTCCTTCAACTCTAAAACTACGCCAAATCTGAAAATGAATTTATACTCCTGTATACTGAATTCGTTTTCATTAGGTTCTAACTCTCTTACCTTCTGTAAAAGGTTATTAAAAGTTGTTTTACTAATTACTTTTATCATCCCAATCTCTCTTTGTCATTCTTAAAGTATATATAAAGGTTATTCATAAACTTCATATTAAACTATGCAAACATTTAATACATAAACTCCTTATACCTATATAATGCTGTTCCTCATTCACCGCAGAGCAATCACATATACAAGCTAATTCCCCCGCTCTTTTTACGCATACGCTACACATCTTCTTCATCCCCTCTCAGAACTCTTTTGACTGTGTTCCTTTTCGGTTTAAATAATACTTTCATCTGTTCTATGGCTTTTATGGCATCCTCTTCTGCGCCACAAGTAAATATGTCAAGTGTCATTATGCCCTCAACTACCCACGTGTGAAATGATATATGTGACTGTGCCAACAAATAAATCCCACTAACGCCGTAAGGTTCAAACTGATTAAACTTTTCTCCTATAACCGTAAAGTTATTATTCTTTACCACGCCCCCTATAACTTCCTGCATCATCTCCGCATATGAAATGAGAAGAGGTTCTACTCCATAAAAGTCTATTAAGTAATGCACACCCATCGCTGTCATTCCCGCCCCCTCATAAGCTTCTCAAAAGGTGTTATGTCAACTTTCTCTAATGGTTTCAAAAACTTATTAAACTCCCCGCCCATATAAGTATGAACGCCGTAAGCTAATTCCAAACAAGAAAAACATTTGCCGCAGGGTTTAGTTCCATCTTTACTATAGCAAACAAGTTCATTGCCCTGAGCCACCTCATAATACTTCTCAAGCACTTCCTTAAACTTATATAAAGCAAATATATCAAGTTTAAATTCGCCGGAAACTGTTTTTACTACAGCATTAATGTAGTTGAGATTATAGTCAGCTTTGGCGTTAGTAAAAGTTTCTCTTAACGGAAAATACACAGTTCGGCGGTGCTTACTCTTATCTTCATATAGTTCTGTTTTAATGTTATATGCTTTAACTATCTCTAATATAGTTTTATTATTAACATATACATTACTGTTAATATTAATATTATTAGAGTATAAGTAATCATTAACTTCACTATAATGATTTATACTAATATGTTCTTTACTTATAATTGGTAGAGTATAGTTGTAGTGGTGTTCTTTTTGCCATAATGGGCTTGGGAGTAGCTTTTTATTTCCCCAGTCTCCGCCAAAGTGTGTTGGTATAGCCAAGTAAACTATTCTGTTTTGCTCACCCTTTTGCAGTTCATACTCTATCATAGCTGTCGCATCCCATCTACCACTGTCTATATATATTTCTACCACAGTCATTTTTTCACCTCTTCTAAAAATTCTGTATTAAACTCTAAATGTTTGCTCCACTTTTCTATATGCTCTAAGCATACACTAACCATATATTTGTTTGAAAGTTTTATGCCCCGCATTGCTGCGTAAAACTCTAAAAAGGATATGGTGTCATACTCCTTGCCCTCTATGAGCAAATTTTTTAATAGGTCAAATTTGTTTTTGCCAGCAGGGCGCTCAAGTTTACCTATGCTGGTTTCCTCTCCTGTTTTGCTAATATAAATAAAATTAATTGTTGCGTTGTTAAACTTTACTTTAATCATTGTTAATCACCTTATTTCTTACTTCGTTGTATAGCTGGTCTTTGTAAAACTCTGGAAGTCCTTTGAGTAGTTCCCTTTTTAGCTGGGCTTTTAAGGTCTTATACAGGAATTCCATTATTTCCTGTTTATACTCCAACTCCATATCTTCTTCAACTAACTCTACTAACTTCATCATATCTCGCATAGTGTAGGTTCTTTCGCCGTTGTCCTGTAAATGCTGTATGCTTTTAAGCCATATGGACTTTTTTGAAAATGCTTCAAGTGTTGCCCCAACTAATTCTCCTATGCTTCTTATTCCGCCTTTTCTCTCTTTTTGCCATACTTCTCTGTTAAGTTCTTTAAACTCTGTTTTAACTGACTTTACTGTTAGGAATGCCTCAGCGCCATAATAGTCATACCTTACCGACCTGTTCTTAAGTATTACTCCTTCTGTTATGCCACCTAATATGCTTGGTTTTATTAAAAACTCATCTACATCTTCTTTTGTGGGAAACTTATTAAACTCTGCTACTAAGTTAGGTGGTTCTAATTCCATCTTATTTGCTAATGCTATGAGTTCACTCTCATTAAGCCATTCCCCATTAACCATAGCGTCAAAAAGATATAAGTTATTTCTTGGCACTCTTTCATACTTTAAGGTGTTATGTTTGGGCGCACTTAAATACTCTGCAAAGATGTCATAGGTTTTGCCATCTCCTTTTAACTTTTCAAATGCCGTTGTCATCTGAGTTATAGCCAACTTAAATTCGCCACTCGGTATATGTGTCTCATCAAACTCCACATTCTTAGAGCCGAAATACATAACGCCGTTGGGTTCAAGCCGTGCTCTAAACTGTGAACCATCCACCTTCTCTTCAAGTATGAAGTTCTCTCTAAACGCTTCTAAACTATAACGCTCTACTGTATCCTCATATGCTCCAACTATTTTACCATAACGTTTCAACATTTTATTTTGCCCCCTTTATGTTCCGTATCTTCATCCACTTTATATATTTTCTTATCATATTATTATTCTCCATTCGTTTATAATTCGTTTTAGGTCATTTTTTATAGGGTCATTGGGAATTATCCCTTTTTGTTTTTCCCCCACCGTTATTCCTGTTTTTTTCTTCTAACTCGTGTAATCTTTTTATAAAGGGTGGTATGAATTTCTCTATGTCAGAAATGAGGAGAGTTATATTTTTATTTTCAGTAAACCCAATTGCCACTGTATAAGTATAATCGCCGTAAGCCATATACACATACCCCTCCTCTTCACTGTTTTGTTTAAATATCGCTGTTTTTTTCAGTTCACAGTTATAACACTTTACACTGTGATATTCATATTTAATATCTCTACGGGTGTCGTGATGCACTGACGTATGTTGGCAGTTACGCATTTTTGTTACTAACGCCGTAATCTGTTCAGTGCTGTAAGGTGAATAGAAATAGGGCGTTGGTTCTACTTTACGGGTTCGCATATTTTTTCACCCCCTAATTCACACCAATACCTTATAACGCCGTAGTCCAAATAAAGTCCTCTTACGTGGTATTTGTCTTCTCCCAAACAAGTTATTATATATATATCTTTTAATACTATAAAACTCAAAGGTAATATGTATTCAGTTTTACAAATAACACACTTTCCCTTTTCAAGACCCATCACCATTACTTCCGTTGTTATATGGCACATATGGCTTGTTGCTGGAAAGGGTATGGGTAGCATTGTTTTAGTTCTCATAACTCCACCTCTAATATAACTTTTCTCTTGCGGTTGCTCCAGTATGTTGTCGTAAAAACAACTGTTTTGTTTTCTCCTATAGCTATTTCAAGTATAGCATTCCCACTCATATCATAATAATTGCAGTTGTATATTATGCTATAAATTTCTTCACAGTTACAGCATTTGTATGTATAGTAATTTAATTCGGGATTTGCTCCTATAAACCCGCCATTATAAACGAATTTGCATTTATGTTTCTGGTATGGGAATGGCACAGTTATACTATTAGGTCTTCTCATAACCTCATCTCCATTGCACTATGCCCAAGTTTTCCTAAATAGTGTTTGCCGTAAAAGTTATCAAGTATAATAAAAATATCCTCTGAATAAAGAAACATAAAGTATGCTTCCCCCTTTTCAATTCTCTCATTGGCTATAACTCTGTTTTCCACTGGAAACCATACAAACCGTCTTTCGCATCTGTGGCATACTCCAATGTATACCAATTCTTTTTTAAGATGGCACTCCCCCCATAATTGTGGTTCGCATTTATGCAATTTCTTCGTTGGGTATGGTATGTTAATAAACGCCGTAGACTTTCTCATAATACTCCTTCCACTAAATTAATATCTTTTAGAATTATACCCGGTCTATCATCCGCACCAATTATAGCCCATTTATCTTCGCACATAACTAATTCTATTGTAATAATACTACTAACATCATAATACATATTTTCAAATATGCCAACATATATTCTTCCGCATTTATCACACTTTTCACTGTATGCAGTATAATGATTTTTTATTTTATCACTATTGCCTCTAATTACACCGCCATATCTGAATATGCAGTTATGCTCTTTATATGGAAATGGTATTGTTCCGACTACTCTTATAGTTCTCATAATATTATCTCCTGTATCTGTTTATTATATTTTTTAAGGTAACTATAACCATCTTCTCCATACTCGTTATAAGTTGCTGAAACTGTGATTGCATTTTCTGATAAAGCAAATTCTATATATGATGAGTAGGGATTATAGTGTTGTATTTTTCCACTATACTCTATAAAAACTGTATTGTTATAAATCTTTTCTGAACATATTATGCACATGCCAATGAGAGCGCCAATACCTCTATCAACTTTCATCCACATATATCTATATTTATGTTTATGTATCACTTCACTCCATTCTGGGTAAGTAATAGGTTTGCTTTTCATAATGCCCATCCCCCAAGTGTACCTCTTATTAGGGGCGCTCCATTATCATAATGTTCATAATATAATACTATATCATTTTCAGAAATTCCCAAAAATAAATTACTCTTTTTTAACCACCACCATAATGCATTATAATTCGGAGATGGGTCTATTATATTGAAATCAACAAACTGTTTTTTGCATTTTAAACATAGTCCAACTATAGAGTGCTCTGTTATTGCGCCTTCATTATTCTTATTTTGTATGAATATAAAGTTGGAAAGGCGGTGTTTATGATTATTTAAATTTGCATCCTCTAATTCTGGTAATTTTATTAATAACCTTCTCATTTCCATCGCCTCGTTGCAAATATAGTTCTCTTTTCTGCTTCCCACATTTCACATACCTCCAACTTATTTTCAGAAATAGCTACCTCTATATCAATACCATTTATGTAAAGAGAAAAATAGTATGGTGAAATAAATTTTCTAAAACATATATTACATCTTAATAACATATATCTTATTACGCTCCCTCCTCCAGTAAAACTAATTACGCTTGTTGGACATATATGTGTTTGGGGCGTAGGGAAAGGCACTTTTAAACTTATAACACTTTTCATAACTTCACCTCTGTAGTATAATTCCACACTCGTGAAGTAGTTCTGTCTATTAATTCTAATACTACCTCATTCTCCGCAAGAAACATATTTAACCAATATTTATATTCTAAAGTTTCTTCTGCTGAACACGTATCAAAATAGTATATTCCTTTACACCCCTCGCATATTATTATAATATCCCCACTCTCATATTCTGTATGTATATCATATGCGTGAATGTGCTTCTTAATTTTAATAGGAGGTGTTATAATAGCCAGTGGTATAGACTTTCTCATATTTCCCCCTCCAGTAGTAATAACTCTTGCGTATTATAAAATGAACCATTCGTATCATAATTATAATATATACTATAACTGCATATATTATCTTCCAGTATGTTGACTATTACGTATATAGAATACCTTTTCTCACTCCTTAATGAAATAATCTCTGCATATGAATTTTTATGGCAAAGATGACATATTCCAATAAAATGCGTAAAGTCAGTTACCAACCATTCATAGTCAAATTTATGATGATGTTGTACTTTGCTCCACTCTGGAAATTTAACATACGCATTACTTCTCATTAACTTACACCTCCAATATTATTCTTAGGTCATTTATTCCTTTATCTCTATTAAGTATTTCTAATAGTATCTCATTTTCTGATATATGCATTCGACTATATCCTTTAAAGGAAAGTGTGAGGTTTGCAGAGAATACAAAAAGATAATATCTCTTATGGCACATTTTGCAATGAGTTGCGATAAAAGAACTTTCTAAGGTATCTCCAATTACAAGTAATTCCATCTTATGCTTATGTTTTACCACCGAAAATTCTAAACCTTTTAATGGCACTAAACTCCTCATAATCTTCCCTCCATTAAAGTTCTATCACTAAATATACTAAACTTATTACCCCTTAAAATCCATTTATTTTCTGAAATGATAATACTCAGCGCATATTTATTTTTATTATCTATATACCCATCATCAACTATCTCAACATATTTCCTGTCGCATCTTTGGCATCTTTTCAAGTATATATGACTACTGTAGGTCGTTTTATGGAGTAAACGCCCTTCATATATCATATACTCGCATACGTGGGTTTTGTATGGGTATGGTATCACCATAATGGGTTTATTTTTTCTCATAACTTTCCCCCCATTATGCCCTTTGCTATTAGTCCAATATGCTCATTATATACCATCCCTTTGAAATACCATCTGTTTTCTGATAGGTATGCGGCTATATATATTTCCATCTTTCTGTCAGGAACAACAATGTCTACAGAGGTTCTAAAATAAGAAGTTTCGCATACTTTACAAATTAAAATATCATTACCATGTAAAGTACTTACTTTATATATAATTTCACATATATGATTGGTATCTGGAAATGGTATTCTAATATTGATTTTCTGTTGTTTCATATGCACCCCTCCGCAAATCCTCTTCTTTGAGTATCATACCCTATATACATCCAAGCGCAACAATACCATCTATCTTCTGTGAGATAAAGTATTATTCTGACTTCTGCGCCAAATGATAATTTTATCTCCCTCCCTATCGCCGCTAATATTATAAACCTATAATCCTCTTCCACAAAACTGATATATCTTCTTTTGCATACCTCGCATTGAGTGGTATCATATCCCATAGTGTTCAAACGCCTGTGTGGTGCACTGCATATATGAGTACTCTGTGGGAATGATATATCTATATTAACTTTCTCCATTCTCATAATACACCATCCATTATTTCTCTTTTAACATCCTCTCCAAAATGCACATTCAAATTCGCCTGATAATGCCATCTTTTCTCTGAAATATATGTAACTAAGAATATTTCTATGCCATTTTCTAATATAAAATCATCAGCGAAAGTTCTGAAATATACTGCTCCGCATATTGCACAGCGCTTATATGCAAAACCTATAAGAGAAACGGGTCTTTTTTCTATATTACTGAGATTGCACATATGCTCTTTATAAGGATATGGTATTATTTTATTACTTTTCTTTGTCCTCATATCCCCACACTCCGAATTAAAGTTCTGTTATTCTTATAATTTATATATACGCTTATATATTCCAGCATAATATTCTCTGATATATATGATATAAGAAACGTTACACTACCGCCCATTCTTTTAATATCATAACTATTAAACAGTGCATACAAAGTGCTTAAATAATATTTTCCCCCGCATACTTTACATAATCCGATAAACTCAGCATCCTGTCTATTATTTTTTGGCAATATAAACTCGGCATCTATTTGGTGTTTATGCTCTATGTATGGGAATGGGATTGCGGTATTACTATTATTTTTTCTCATACTTCATCCCTCCATTCCATTTGTCTTCCGTTTGCATAAATAGTCATTCCGTATGCCATAATGAAATTCTCTGAAATAACTATAACAACATAAGCTGTATGTAAAGAGGGTATTAATTTATCTTTTAACTTCACGGGTTTCCATATCATTTTTTCTTCGCATACATAACACATAACTAAACTTCCTAACTTTATCTCAATAAAATAATTACTAAGATGATGCCTGTGTTTCTTTTCTGGAAATGGCACATTTAATTCAACTGCTTTAGTTCTCATATACTCCCACTCACCATTATCACTCTATTTATTGGGATATGCCCTACATTACTTATTGCTAAACTCCATTCATCCTCTTTAATTTCCATTAAAAGATAAAATGTTGTATCAAATCCCAAAAGGGAATAATACATACCCTTTGTGTCAAAAAGATATATATACTCTTCAAAAAACTGTTCATAGCAAACTTTACAGACTGTAAAAATAGTTTCATATTCTCCCTTGCCCTCAGGTTTTTTAAGTCTATGCTTTTGATGCTCCTTCTTAGGTGTATCTACCAAACTATTTAACGCAACTTGTGAACGCATTTTCCCAACTCCCTTTTTTCTTTATGCTACTCTTCTCGCATACTTTCGTGCTCTCCATCCCATCTCGTATTTCCCCGCCTTCTGCACACAACTCAAACAGGCTCTTGTTGTTATGTTCCAACCTATACTCACCAGTTCTCCGCACTTGAAACAGAACATTGGTTTACTTATAGTGTAATAAGGTTTGCTCACTATATACTCTCCTTTATGCTCTCGCAATTCATTCCCGTGTTTTACACAGAAGATTGCGTTGTTTATAGGAAAGATATACTCCTTTACACTATCACACACTATGCACGTCTTCTCCTCTGGTATCTTTGTCAACTTATGCCCGTGTGGGTTCATATTGCGTATATCTTCTTCTGTCATTTCATCTGCTGGTTTTACTCCTGTTCCGTATTCTCCTCTACCTTCTCTGCTTACCATTTTATTTCCTCACCTTATATATTATGCAGTTGTTGTTCTGCTTTATTCTAACTATCTTTCCTGTTTCCTCCAGTCTATGAAGGGCGTGATTAATATCCCAAACAGACTTCTCAAGTCTTAGTGCTATTGTTCTACTCTTCCAATACTGCCTATTAGTATTAGAAAGCATAAACTGTAACACGGCATCCTCAAGCAATCTTCACAGCCTCCTTTAAGTCTATAGTGTAATACTGTCTGTTGTTTTTGGAGGTAACTTTCTTTACTGGCAATGTCTTGTAGGAGTATATTTCTCCAGAGGAATACATACCAATAAGTTGCTTAACCACTACTGTAGCACTAATATAAAGATAATTCTCATTGAATGTCTGGAAAAGCAGACCAACTGGTTTACCGTCTGTGTTATCACGCACTACCGTAGCGTCATAGCGGTCAATACCCAGACTTGGTTTGAGTAGACCGCCTTCTAAATAGTCGTGTATTTGATAAAACCCTTTTGTAGGACTACTTTTACGTAACTCATTCAAGAATGTATCATACTGTGCATAGGTCATTGACTTAACCCCATTCCTTTTATGTTCTTTCTTTTCTACTACTTTCTCTTCCTCTATTTTCAAACCAGAAAAATCTATTGTATGACTTCTCATATTTTATCACCTATTTTCATATGAAGATACTATCTTCTTTATATACTCAACAAATCCTCTTGTAGTCTGCATTGTATTCAAATTTATCACTGCATAATTACTGTCTGTTTTGTAGCCCCATTGTGAAAACATATTTCCAGAACCGTTTGTATTGCTTTCAAAGTTCGCAGCAGTTGAAAAGATAAAGATGAGCGGTCTGAGGTGTGTGTGCAAAAGTAGTCTGTCAAGCGTATCCTTATCATATATGTCAATAGCCCCATCGGTTAACACAACTATCTGATAACCCTCTTTTTCTTTTCTCAGCAATAACTGTATTAAATCATAAGACCAATAAGTTCCGCCCCCGCCTTTAATCTTTTCATAGGTCTTGCTTATTACACTGCGCCCAGTTACTTCGCATACTTTCCTCTCCCCTGACTCAAAGGAATACACTTCGTACTTAACAGTCTGTGGTAATATATTTGATATAGTCTTGAGTACATCCAGTTCATATTCCAAAATTTTATACTCTCCAACTTGCCCATAAACAGACCCCGAAGTGTCTATAAGGAAGAACCATTTGCTATTCTCCAAACTCTGTATGCTTGGGTTCTTGAATACTTTTACATTCGCCCCCGCTCTATTCTGAACCGCTCTTGAAACAGACACCCTAACTCCTGCATCTGCATATGCTAAGTCGTATCCCCGCTTAGCATTCATAAATGCTCTCTTGAATATGGGTATAAGAGTGGTTTCTCCAACTACATTATACTTCTTTATTACTTCTTCCATTCCCCCGTGTCCTATGGCGGCGTGGTTTACTTTAGCCAGTTCCTCTATAGTTTCGGCATCAGTTGTATGCTCTCTTATCTCTAAAGTGAGAGTAAACTCTTCATCGCTTTCGCCTTCACCATCTCCTTCGCTTTCACCATCGCCTTCGCCACCTTCTCCCTCTTCAGACTGGTCTTCTGTATCCTCATCATTAAACCCATAGCCATCTACTATAACTTTTCCACTTTCTCCTTTTCCTTTACCTTTGCCTTTGCTCTTTCCTTCTCCTTCACCATTTGGATTTTCACAGCTCCCTCCACTCTCTTCATCTTCATCACTCTCTTTACCCTCTCCTTTTTCTTGTTTGCCATTGCCATTTCCTTTTTTGTTTCCGTTACCGCTCTTCCCTTTATTTCCATTAGAATTTTGTTGCTGCTGTTGTTCTTCTGGTGGAAATGGAATTAGAGCCATTAGTTCTTCCACTACCTGTTTGTAATCTTCGTATCTACCTTTACTAACAGGTAAATGGTAATTTGAAGCGTGATAAATAACCGACTTCAATTCGGAAATGCTCGGTTGAGTTATTCCGAATAGGTCATAAATCCCATCACCATATTGCCTTATAGTATAGTCATTAGAACCATATGCAATACATATAATTCCAAATACTAATGGCATTATATTCTTCGCATCCGCTATACTCTTTCCATTATCTTTTAACTCCTGAATAAACTGTGTCATACTGCTATAGTTTTTATCCATAATTTTCTGATACACTTTAGCAACTCTGGGATATATGTCTATAATGCCATTATCTATCTGAATATCATCCAGTATGTTTGTGCAGGTGATATACTTCTGGAAATCTTCTTTCTTGACTTTCCCTTCAAGCCAATCCAAAAATTTGAAACTGCCCCCTACCAAATGTCCTGTCTCGTGCAACAACCCCGTCATCTGCGCAAGTTCATCACTTATGCCATCCAATGACGCTGTTGAAATGTAACTCATAAATCCCCTCTTATTCTGTGTAGGCGTTGTGAAAGTTCTTTCACTATCTCCAAAAATGGAGTATGGAGCTTTAATAGCTTCACTCCAAAGAACTTCCCACCGCTTACTTATAGCAAGAGGCACTTTTCTCTTGGGAGCTTTTACTATTATTATTTTTGTGCTCATATTCCAACTACCTCTCTCTGGTTCTTTATTATATCCCTGTCCTGTTCTGGATACTTCATTAGAATGTATGAGAAGGCTTCTTCTATGGTGAACTTGCACACGTTGGTTAACTGTGCTATCTGCTCCAGTTCTCTTAAAGAAAACAATCCTCTCGTTCCAATCATAAGCTTACTCCACCGCTCATCAAACCCTTCAAGTTTGCATATCTTTCGGAACATCTCCTCATACTTCACATCGCAGACTATACATCTGCTACGTAGGGCTGGGTCTAAGTCATAGCCACCACTGTCAACTTCGCTGTTCATAGTCCCAGCGATAACAATGTTTTCTTCATTGCCCTCTATTCTCCCTAAGTCTGTGTTTATGCTAAGCCGGAAGTCAAAGACGCTCCCTATTCCTTTCAGGACTACTTGTGGTAAAAGGTTAATCTCATCAAATAGTAGAAGAACCTTCTTGCTCTCATTAGAAGCTTGTAAAGCACTCGCTGTTTCTCCCATAAGGTAAACAGTCTCACCGCCCTTCAACCCCCATTTCCCTGTCAGGTCTGACGCAACCATATCAGAAGAACACTCCTGTATATAGACGTTGTACCCATTTAAAAGCCCCCAGTCTAAAAGGCTTCTTGTCTTACCAACTCCCGCAGCGCCCCTATAAATAACAGGGTACATACGGTTCTGCAAAAGCGTTATGTCTTTTGCATCCATCAATGGCTCAAGTGGTTTCGTTTCCACTGAGCCATCCCACACTATCGGCTCTTTCCAAACTCTCTCTATTTCGCTTTTCATTTGCTTTTTCCTCCAGTTCTGTTAATTCCTTATTCAGTAGTAATATATAAATTATTTGTAGTTGCTGTGTATAATAAAATGACACATTTTACATACTAATTTGTAGCTAATGGGATGCCTCTTTACATCCCCTACTCTATTGCGCATACCTCTCCCCTCACCGTGCAACTTGGTTTTGAAAATGTGGTGAAAATGTAATTCTTCCGTTGAACCACATACACTACATTTCCCACCAAACTGCCATATGAGCTCTCTTCTCTCCTCAGCTAATGCTTTCATATACATACCTCCATACAAACTTCTTTTGTAGTTCCCCCTTTAATACTTCTGCCATCTCCAAGCACGTCATATTTTTTCCAACTTTATTCGGCGGTAATTTTATTCTAAAGCTGTGTATTTTATTTGCACTGTTTACGCCAGTCACTCTCACTCCTCCGACATCAACTGTAGCATATATACTTGTTATGCGTTCTCCTGACTGCGCATAGACGGCATCAAATTTATTAAAATACACCTTTCCGCCCACCTCTACTTCTCTGTAGGTTAATTCATCGCCCTGCTCTAACTCCTTAAATTTTGGTTGCCCCAAAGGGAGTTGTGACAGTTGTGCTACTTTTCTCATCTCTTCTCACCTAATCCTATCATTCTCTTTCGCCCTCTCTGCTCTCTCACCCTTATACACTTTCCGCATTTTAAACTTCTTTTGCAGCACCTCCTTTACTACTTCTGCCAATGCCGTTCCTTTTAGTTTTTCTGTGCCTTCTGGTAATTCAAGTTTAATCATTGCTGGAGTATTGTTGCTCATTACGCCACTTACGCTGATTTGTTTTCCGTAAATATCAACGTATATATTCTTTACCGGCTTTCCACTTCTTGCATTAACTCCCTCAAACACTTCAAACCCCACAAAGTTACCATCCACTATGTACGTCAACTCATCTCCTTCTTCTTTACTCATCTCTTTTCACCTCAGTTGTTATACTCCGAAAGTACTACCTCCATTATTTTAATCTGTCCCTGTATCACACTCACTACCTCTTCATCCCCAAGTTCCATAGCTCTTTTGTATGCGCTCTTTATCTCCTGCATAAGTCCCTGTGCCATCTGCTCTGTTATCACTGCTATTCACCTCTGTATCGCTGCCAAAAACCCCATAAGTTTTGCCTGTTCTTCTAAGGCTTTTAACATATATACTTTACGGGATATTTCCACATATGACGTTATGAGCAATCCCGCTACGGCATCAAATAAAGTGGGTTCTCCAACTTCCTCTCTAAAAGAGGTTTCTAACTCCTCTAATTCTTTTTTGCCATAACCCCGCAAGTCTATACTGTTCCCAAAGTATTTCTGCTCATTCTCTTCACCCGCAAGTCCTATAGCATAAGCTCTTATGTCTTTAAGCATATACTCAAAACCGCTTTCCATCTCCTCCAAACTACTCGCACTTTCCAAATAATTATAGTAGTTTGGCGCATACTCCTTAAGGAAGTTTTTACTTTCTTCCTTCATAAGTTCTATTGCTTTCATTGGTCTTCTTCTCCCGCTACTTCTTTAATCAACTTAATATGTGAGGCGTAATGCAAACCTTCTAACTCAGAAGGCTTATATTCTTTGTATTCCGTACCATCATCATACTCATATACCACATATAATTTTTCTGGATGAGCTAAGACCACTTGACACTCAAATAATTTAAACTCAATCCAGTCGTGTTTGCCCCTAAGCTCCCAAGCGCTTAGGCGCTTTCCTCTGCTGATACTGTCAAAAACTTCCATTGGGTTCTTTACTGGCTTTCCCTCTATCTCCAGAGGGATTGGTTCTGCCCACTCCCCAACTTTCAATTCGGCTTCTAATTGCCCCGCAAAGTTTACTGAGAAATACTTATCTCCCCGCACTTCAACCACCTTATACATCTCTATTGGGTATATCTCTTCTTCCTTCACTATCATCTAAGCCATTCCCCCAAAAGCGTTAAGGCGTTTATCTCCTCTTTTGCAGCCTTAGGAGATAAGAAAAGTAATTTCGCTTCTTCTTCATCTACGCAAATCTGGAAAGATATACTGGGAATATGCATCGCCCAAAGTTCTTCGCAAACTCCTTTTCCTATATCACAAACTGAGGATTTTTTAGAACGAATATGATAAACTACATCACTTACAAAGAAGTCTGTGTTTGCTTTGTTAAACCCAGTAACTCTCCCGGTTTTCTCCACCAACTCCACCCCTTGTAGACTTCTTCTGTAAACCCAATCCCCCACTCTAATTCTTTGGTAGGCAACCATAGGGATTTTCATATAGAACTCCCCAGTATTGCCCCCCGTATTTCCGGGCTCATCTAATTTCTTTTTCAATTCGTCTATGGTCACCTGTATGGCATCCACCTGAGCAAACAATTCCTCTAACTCTCTGGGCATTCCAGCCCCTTTTTCTTTTTCTACTTTCATCTTAGCTCACTCCCTTTTCTTTTAACACCTGCTGTGCCTCTTTCGGAAACTTCTTTATGTCTATACTGCAATCACAATATGAACATTTTATTTTTCCAGCGTCTATGTTCAAAGCGGATTTCCAATTATCCTTATCGCCAAAAATGGTACTCATATCAAACCCATTTTCACACTCTTGGATACCACCAAAGCTGCACCCCTCTTCTTCTTGCACACATTCACATCTGGACTCACTGAACTCGTGTGTATCAAAATATTTCCATCCTTCAAATTCTTTGCACGCTTTGCACATTTCTTATTCCCCCCTCACTTCCTTACCGAACCTTTTCTTTATCACTATCTCTTTAAGTTCAGTTATGCTCTCCTGTAGAGCTGACACCTGTGCCCGCAACTCTTCTAATTCTCCAAATATGCTTTATATGTTCCCATTGTCGAGATAAAAACACTTCTGGGTTGGTCATTTGTCTCTCCTCCTTATGAAATCTAAGACTTCGACAAAGGTTTCGTAACGACTGATTTCTCCCTCATCTTCACATTCCGCAATATCGTCATATCCGTTTTTTAGTTCCTTCATTTGTTCCTTGATGTATTTCATCACATCATTGATCGTTTTCATTTACTCACCACACTTCTCGCACATACCCCGTCTTCATACTCATACCCATCAGGGCAAGTTGTAGGTATATTCCAGTCATTATCCTCCCCATCGCTATGCATGGGTCTGAAACTCTGTGGGAGTAGCTCTGGCGCAAGCTTCTTTATGCGCTCCAAGTCCACTTCTGCATCCTCCACCATCAGTTCAAACCCGTGCTCCTTTACGGCTGGGTATTGCTCCAACTCCTCTAAGACTATCAGTTCCATCTCAACGGTATCTAATAGCTCATATCTCCTTTGGTTATACCGTTTCTGAAAATACCGCTTTCCCGCCGAAGAACGCTCTACATAAAAAGCGTAGCCATCCTCTCCGGCACTCAATAATAACTCTTTTTTTGCCACTCTCTTTGTCATCTCCCTTTGTTTTCTCCCTATTCTGTAAAGTTATATAAAGTTTTAGTCACTCTCCAGCTCTACTCTATCTGCTTCTGCTTTGTAAAAAGTTAACTTCCTCATTACATCCATCCAGTAGTCGCCTCCTTCTAAGCTTGCTCCCCACATAAACATTCCAGAAACACCATCATAAGCTTCTCTCACACCCTTTGGGCTAAAGCCCATTTTCTGCAACTGCTCTTTAGGAATATGCCCATTAATGACTTTTGGTTTCTCTGGAGGTATAACAACCCCTAACTTAACTTTTCTCTTCATCTCGTACCCTCCTCCTCTTCGTGACGCATTTCCTCACAGTAATAAAAATATAGCTTATCAACTATATCATCCCAAAACTCCTCCCCTTCTCTACTGTATTTCCAATCAAACATAGCGCACATATCATTAAGTATTCGCTTCAAAGGTGTTATGGCTGCGTGTAACTTATCCAACTCAGCATCTGTTAAATGATTGCGCCCAGCTTTTTCTTTATACTCGTATATGTTCTTGTATCCTCTTGTTTTACCCATCTTTTCACCTACTCTTTTTATAAATCACTTTACTTTAGAAGTGAGAGTTTACCCCCTTAGGTACTCCTTCACAAAAGGTTATCTCACCACTACTACACTACTCTACTCTTCTCCTCCTACTCCTATAGTATAGTATGCCCTGTGTCCGCAACCGCTACAACGCAGCTCCCCATCTGCGCATTTGCATTTGCACACACACTGCTCTTCTCCTACTACAACACAAGTGCTACTCATTTACTTCTTTCCCCCGACTAAATGTGCCATTGGTGTGCCCCCTATGTAACCGAAGAGGAAAGCAGCCAAGCTGATTAGCCACACGTATGCTATGCTCACGCCTGTGAGTGATGCCGTGATGAAGTCTTGTGGCTGGTTCTGTAATGTGTCTGCCAATAGTATAAGAATGGTGAAGCCAAACACTACTCCGTTTAGGATGTGCCGTGCTCTTCTGGTATCACTCAGTAGCCCGTTTAAGAACCCCAAGAACATAGCCAACGCTGCATTAAGTCCATATATCTGTAGTACTGTTATCATACGCTCCTGCTCCTGCTACTGCCTCGCAACTCCAACTCTCCATCCACTTTACCCATCACCCAGTCACCAGCAAGTCTGTTCATAGTCACTAAATCTTTGTCTATATGAATAGACCGCAAGACTCTTCCTTCTATTGTGGCATACACTACTGCGAAGTAGCCATCTGTTCTATGGTAACCCCTTGCTACTATCCCATCACTTATTTTCATCTCCACCGCCATTCATACCTCTCATAGGGTCTTTTGAGACCCCTGTTATTTCTATTCCATTGGCAAACTCGTTTATTTCAACGTGTTTGCCTTCATCGTGCTGGCTGATTACAAACCCAGCAACTCTACC
>JAEHJW020003072.1_pt1 | contig 25894 bp, 33 predicted proteins | sample 9271431 | NCBI WGS metagenome assembly JAEHJW02 | reverse complement strand
CGCGCTCAGAATCGCTCGAACATCTTGAGATGGCGGGGGAGTTAATTCGGTGCGCTCACGATCTGGGATGGAAGAAGCCGAAATGAGCCGCGCAACCATCCAGATATCAGCACTGGCCGCTCCCACCAATTTGGAGAATTGAGATGACCGACAACTACTGTTGCTATTGCGGTCACTCCGACGTCGAGTTGAGACCGTTTGGCCCCGACGGTAATTGGTCGTGCCTCGATTGCACGATGATGACGGAAGAGAACAGAAAGACGGCGCAGCACTGGTTTCTAATGCAGCCTGACGCTCTCCCGTTTAGACCCGTTAGGAGCAACTGAAATGACCGAGATGCCTTGGCGTTTGCAGATCGCGGTTGCGTGCATGGCTGCCGATGCGACCCTGATCGCTGAATCTGCCGGAAGTATCGACCCAGTGCCCTACTTCCGCATGGCCGACGCGATGCTGGCGGAGCATGCGCGGACGGCGCAGGTGGACGAATCCCGGGCGGCGCGGCGCCCACGCAATAATCAAGGACAATCGATGTCACTCCCCTACGAAAACGCGACATCCGGGAATAACGCGATTAACGAAATCCAGAAGATGTTGCACGGATTCGGATGCTCGAAGTTTGCTACTGGCGAGGATTACGCGACCAGTGAACTGTTCGTGCAGTTCGAGCATCACGGACGCATGGTGAATCTGAGGGCGAGCGCCAAGGGCTATGCGATGGCGTGGCTGAAAGAACACCCATTCGGCCCGCGCACCCGCGGCACCCGGAAAGATCACGAGTCGAAGGCACTCGCGATAGGACAAGTCGCGGTCTACTCGATCCTTCGTGATTGGGTCAAAGGGCAGATCACAGCCGTGGAAATTGGCATGATGAGCTTCGAGGCTGCGTTCCTTTCGCACATCCTGTTGCCCAGCGGAATGACCGTTATCGAACACTGCGAGTCGCAGAGATTGCTTTCTGCTCCAACCGAAACATGAGATGCCCCACACCCATCCCTACAGCAGCCGCCGCGTGGAAGCTGCTCGGCGGACCGTGATTAGAGCAGGCTCGCCAAGTCGTGGATCGGGCCAGCGTGCGCAGCGGCAGCGATGGCGTTGCGGATCGAGTAGGCCGCGACCACGGACGGATCAAGCGCGGGCAGCGCAGCGCCGAACAATAGCGGCGCCTCGCCGAGCACCAGCAGGGTCATGTCCTTGGTGCATGCCGGCAGCGTCTGCGCAGCGAGGGTCCCCGCGTCGAACGTGTGCGACGCGCTGCTCGTGATCGCGTGGCCGTTGGCATCAGCCAGCGTGTCGCCGGTGGCTTGGTCGATCTGCCGCGCATGCGCCAGCACCGTGACCGACCCTCCGCTGATCCGCGCGCTGCTGGCGCTGACCGCGACGGATTGCCCGGTGTCGAGTGTGACCTGCAGCTCGCCCGGCTGCACAGGTGCGGTCGGGGGTGGCCTTCCAGTTTCGCGACCTGCGCGCCAAGGCCGCGACCGACAAGGCGGAAGCGCAGGACATGCGCCAGGCACAGCGGCAGCTCGGGCATGCGTCCGTCGTGATGACCGAAGCCTACGTGCGCGCGCGCCGCGGTGACAAGGTGACGCCCACGCGGTAGGAATTGCGGACCACGCGCAGAATTGCGGACCAATCGGCGACGCCAGAAACGCGCGCAACAGCCTGATTTGAATGGTGGGCCGTGAAGGACTTGAACCTTCAACCTACGGATTAAGAGGCTGGCGTGGAAGGGCGCTTAGTCAGGCGCTTGCGCGCGCGCATGGTCCGCAATCGGACTGCGCCCACGCGCCCGCACGCCGCATTCCTGCTGGTGGTGCTGAAGAATTGCGGACCATTAGTGGTAGTAGACGCACGGAATGTACGGCGTGGATATTGCCGACGCCAGATCAAAGCTGTTCGACGATGGCGTTCGTCACAAGGAGTGCGGCGGTTCCGCTGGCAGCGAGCAGCACATTCAGCGTATTGGCAATCGTCGTGTTGAGTGTGAACGACGCGCCATGACTGCTATCCCCAAAGATTGACGGCACGTTGGCGAGCACGTTGGACGGACCCCCGGCGACTCCGAAAAATGACGCGACAATGCTTCCCGCAGTCCCCGTGGTGAGGCAGGTAATCAGGCATTCAACTGAGAACGCGTAGTCGGTGGACCCGCCAGGTATTGAGCCCTTCCCTGCTGTGCTCGAACCGATTGTTACGGCACCGAGGGTAAGGGTCGGGTAGGTTGAAATGGGCGCACTGGGTCCCCCCGTAACATAGCCCCTGATCGTCACGCGCAACACGCTTCCAACGGCTAGGGAATTGGCGGCGATGGACAGGGAGCCGGTCCCAGAAGGCAGCAGCGTTGCGCTAGTGCCACCAACAGAGACCGATAGCGTGGCGGTCGACTTGAATAGGACACTCACGCCACCCGACGCGCCACTGATCGCGTTGGTGCTGAGTGCGGTCACGCGCCCCTTGGCATCGACCGTCGCCGTCAGCGTGTGCGTTGCATCGCCGTAGGTGCCTGCGGTGACTCCAGATGCAGCCAGGGTCAGCGCCGAGGTCCCAGCCGTGCTGGTGGCGTCGCCGGTGAAGGCGGCCATCTGCGTGGCCGTGAGCTGCGGAATATCCGCAGCGACCAGACTCCGGAACGCTGGCACACCACTGGCGCCGTTCGGGGATGCGAACACCAAGTTAGCCGCTTGACTCGCGTAGGCTGCGGTAAGCGTCCCCGACGCAGTCACTGGGGAGCCGGTGATGGTGAAGTCAGCAGGCATGGCAAGACCCACGCTGGTGACGGTGCCACCACCGCCGGCCGGCCACGCCGCATATGCGAAGCCAGTCGATGGGTTGAACTGCAACCCGTAGGTGCCTGCTGCGGTCGGCGCACCGAAGCGCGTAGCAACGCCGCTCGCGCCGCCGATGATGATGTCGTACTGCGTGGTCATCGGGTTGGCGAACCCCGAGGATGTGGCTGCTGTGGTGACGGCGGTCACACGCCCTTTGGCATCGACTGTGATGACGGGAACGAGGGCACCGCTACCGTAGGTGCCGGCAGTCACGCCGGAAGCTGCCAGAGTCGTTGCAAGAGCGCCTGCGACCGAGGTCACGTCCCCCGTCAGTGCCGGAAATTGGGTCGGTGTCAGATGGGCGCCGGCATCCAATGTCGCCACGCCGGATGCCGCGCCTTCTGCGGCAGTGGGGACTGCGCCGATAGCAGCCGGCGTGATCGACACACTGCTGGCGGCTGTCACGCGACCGTAGGCGTCAACAGTCAGCGTGATTGAATCAGCGTCCGACCCGTAGGTGGATGCGGTGACACCAGAAAGCGGAAGATCAGCCGCTACCAATGCCCGATAGGCAGGTGCCGTTGCAACACCTGATGCTGGACCAGCCATCACCAGATTGGCATTCTGCGCATTGCGTGTTAACGCCAGAGTGCCACTCGTGGTGATGGGTGAGCCGCCCACCGTCAAGTCTGCGGGGACCGTCATGGCTACGCTGGTCACAGTCCCGGCTCCCCCACCGCCACCACCAGATGCCTGAATGATGTTGGTTCCATTGCTGTAGGCAATGATGGCACTCCCTTGCGTGGCGGCTACGGCTGCTGTGCCACCCGTCACCTCGAGGTCGACCGTGTAGGCCCCCGTCGTCTCATTGCTGATAACCCACTCAAGAGTCAATGACGCCGGGAAGTACACGATAACGTTGGCCGTCAGAGCACCCTGTAGCCGGATGATCCTGTTTTGAGCTTGCGCTGTAGTCAGCGTGACATTGGCATTCGTGAGCGCAACGATGATCGCCGCAGCCAACACGCTATCGAGCGTGTTGAGGTCATCGTTGACAGTCACTTCAGGCTGCAACTGGCCGGAAGTGAGATAGGTCAGGCCGAGATTTGGAGTACCGATCATGTGGTCACCGTATTGGAATAGCCGCGCCCGAGTTGGCCGACTTGATAGACGTTGATCTGGATGCCGTGCTGGCCTGCCGTGAAGCCATCCGCCGTTTGCTGAGCAGCAGTGTAGAGAATGCTGGGCGACGATAAGGCGCCCGAGAGTGTGCGCACCACGGCGCCCGATTTCAGAACGTCCGCGCTCCACGCCTGTGTGTCGGGGTCCAGCGTGGGCGCGTAGCCAGAACCCCACCAGCCATTGAGGCGCGCGACGGGGAAGAACGAAATCGTCCAGTCGTTGTTGCCATCGACGCTTGCGCTCAGGTGCGCAGGCGCAAACGGTTTGAACCAGAGTCCAGCAGGCGCAAACTCAGTGGGCGTGATGCCACTGAGAGACTGCCCAACCGTTGCAACCTTGAAGTACGCATCGTTGTTCAGATCGTGCAGCGCGTATCCAATGTCGGATTCGTCGTTGCCGCTGATCAGCGTGAAGCTCTCTCCTGGGACATGCGTGCCCATCTGCGATTGCGTGCCGCGTCGACCGCGCAAGAGTCGGCTCAACTGGTAGTAGGCGTTCCCGTTGTTGTCAGTCAGCAGCGTGGCGTTGGCAAACTGGATCAGCTCATTGCCAAGCTGTGCGAGATTCGCGCCCTGGATCACTTGCAAATCCGTCGCTGACGAAATCTGCATGTAGCCGCTTTGCAAGTACACATTCACACTAGAAGTGGTGTCCCACGTGTACGGCTGCGTCGCGCCAAGCGCCTGCGGCGTCCATCCCACTACACCTGAGATCGCCTGCTGCGTGACCTCGTTGTAGGTCGATCCGCCATCGGTGGACTCGTAGATCGCCGCGCCGACGAATGTGTTCCCCGTTGTCCACGGCGCGACCACGTAGAACGGGGCGTTCTGCGAACTGGTGAGTGGCGGCACTTCCAGAAACTGCGCGTAGGCTGTCCCGATGGATAGCGGCGGCTTGGTGGGCACCTGTTGCTGTTGCCCCGCGGGCTGCAGCGTGGCCGTGATCAGATCGCCGCTGCTCGCAGTTGGAAGTGGCGTCTGGTAAACCGTGGGCTGCGCGAGCGCCGGAATGGGGACCGCTTGCGGCGTGCCCGTCCCGTTCCAGATCACGTAACTGGCATCGATGACGCCCGAGAAGTCGAGCACGGGTTCTTTGTCCGCATTGCGAATCCCCACCGACGTGATGCGCGTGACGCCCCACGGCATCTGTAACACGTCGCCCGGCTCCCACTGCAGCTCATTGAGGCTGCAGCTCCACGTATACGCCTGCCGCTCGATGTGAGGCTCTACGCACATCAGCATCGCCGCGGTAAGTGCGGTCTTGTCATCCAGCGTGGCAGGCACCTGCACGATCAAATCCTTACCGTAGGGGTCGTGCAACTGGAAGAACTGCGCCTGCTGGTTGTAGTTGACCAGCGCCGATGTGTACTTGAAAGTCACACTGCGTGGCAAATCAGTTCCCTGCGCGCGTTGCCAGACGTAGGGGGGCGGCGCGCTTCCCTGCGGGCCAACAGGCTTTGCAAAGCCGATCTGGTCATAGCTGAGCTGACCAGCTATCGGCTGCCCTTTCGGCACGATGCGCAGAGTCCCCGCGCTGTCCACCATGTCGAACTGGTAGATCTGGCTGAGCACCTTGAGAATGTCGCGCGCACTGGTCCCGGCGCGGCGCGTGAAGTTGACCGGGATGGATGGCACCAGTGACACATCCACCGAAGTGAAGCCGGCGCGGTTGCAGATCGCGGTGATGGCTTGGGCGAGGGTGTAAGTCACGGGCGTCAGCGTCATATCGCCATAACTGACGGTGAAGTACGTCGCTCCAGTATTTGAAAAGCGTTGACCATCTAAAAAAATGATTCCCTGTGATGTCAGAAAATGTTGATTTCCAGCTATAACAGACGATGACATATAACGAACACTTCCGTCCGCATTGAACTTCAAAAGCTGGGAAGCAGCATTGAATCCATACAGCCAGCCATTCGCCCAGAAAAAGCCGCTTGTTTGAACGGTTAGTTGAATGGTCGATATTAACGTTTCCGGATTCTCGCCATTCAGTGCGATCTTGTAAATAAGATTATTGGTGTCTTGAGCATAGAGATAAGTGCCATCCGTGAATATCGTTTGCAGCGTAGTCCCGACGTTCATCGGCAATGCGTATTGCGTAAACAGGTGCGACGTTACATCGAACGCGCAGATCGTCTGCGGAAGCGCGCTACCGCTGCCATTGTTGGCAAACATGTAGATCGCGTTTCCTAATTGAATGAATGGGGATGCTCCCGTGATCAAGGCAAGCGCGCTTGTGAAGGATGGTCCATCAAGGCCCGTATAGTAATTGGGTGGTCCTGAATTGAGGGATGGATTGAAGATGAAGTGATAATTGGCATCAATTTTCCACACATTAGAACCAAATGCAAAAGCTGGATTAGGCTCAGCGCCTGCCCTATCTAGAGCAAGAAGTGTCCACGGAAGATTGCTATTGGACGGTCGTGTCCCCACATCATAATTAGCAAAAAGTGTTTGCCCGACCGATGTTTGTATTACGCCATTTACGGCGTTTCCAACAAACGAAGGCCAAAGTTCGTTGTCTGAATATTGTTTCAATTGGCCTGTTATCGAACAATAGCAAACACATTTACCCGTCGGGATGCACAACGTCTGGCTGTCGACCAATTCAGCCCGATAGCAATAGTTACCCATGCCCTGATCCACCAGAGAGGCCGGGATCGGGTTGTAGACGGGCGTGATGATGGTGGGCGCATCAAGCGTGCCAGGCTGACCGACAATCTCGAAAGTCAATGGTGGAATACTGCCGCCGAACCCGCAGTTGAGCGCCGGGAACACGATGTAGGCGACGCTGCGGTAGGCCGTCGCGGTGCCGAGCTTGCCGTACTGCGGGGAGCCGTAGCTGTAAGTGAAGCCGTTGGCGAGCGTGACAAGCTGGTATGGGACACCTTCCATGCCGTTGCCCGAACCGTTCGCGGCAATCGTAGGGTCCGCGTCCTGCAGTTCGGTCCCGTGATACAGCGTCCAAGTGCCGAGGCTCGACCCCCCCGTGCTGACGATCGGCTGATTGTTCGATGTGAAGGTATGGTAGCCACCCTGCGGCACGGAGGGATCCATGCTGGGGACATAGACCGGCTGTCCATCATCGAAGATCAGATCGCCGCCAGCCCAGATGCGCTTGATGCCACCAATCGGCCCCTCGCACAGCGCGAAGGCAATCCCGGTGACGTAGTAGCCCTGCTGCCCGGTGCCTTTCTTGCCGAATCCTGCCCCCTTGCTGCCGCCGCCACCCTTGCTGCCCCACTTCCCCTGCTGGCCACCCACCAGCAGCTTGTCGGTGGCCCAGATGATGTTTCCCGCCAGCCGCTGCGTGCCGAACACCTGCGGGAGCCCGACGCCCCAGCTCGAGGTTTGTACCTGCAGATCGGTGAGTGCGTTCGGAGGGACGGGAAGCCCGAAAAAGTGCTGCTCGATCATCGAGCCGGCACTGGCGCCGAGGGCCCAGCCAAGCGACGCACCGATGCCGAGGGATGTCCCGGCCCACGCGCCAAGGCCGCCAGCAATGAGTGGAATGGCGACGGCCATCGATCAATTCTCGATCCAAGGTGCGACAAGAACGCGCCGGAGGCGCTGAGAAAGTTCACCGCGCAGCGGTTGTTTCACCACGCGCCCGAGGTGGTAGTAGGCATGCACGAAGTGATCATTCCCGAGATAGATGCCGCTGTGCGAACACACGCGGCCAAACTTGAAAATCAACAAGTCACCCGGCTCTGGCGCTGACGTCGTGTCTGCGAATCCCATTGCGCGCGCTGAGGTCAGCAGCAGTTCCTCGTTCTTGTGCGCGTGCCACTGCTGGGAATAGCCAGGAGGGCTGTACTCGGCTGGTAGCGCTTTGAGCGCCTGAAAAACGCCGATCACTAGGCCAATGCAATCGCAGCCGTGACGCTTGCAGTGCTGCGCGTGCTGGAATGGCGTGCCGATCCAGTCGAGCGCTTCGCGCACGATGGCATCACGTGTCACTGCCATTGACGTTCTGGTGTGAGGTCCGGGAAGCCGCCGAAGTTCACGATGTTGTTGAACTTGTACTGGCACGCGCTGGCGGTCTTTGAGCACCCCGCGGTGATCGAGAAAGTGTCACCGACTGCGACCGGACGGCCAAGCGGCAGCAGTGTGTACAGCGTCGAGCCGCGCATCGTCTTGACATCCGCAGAGAGTCCCAACGCGGCACCTGAGGTCATCGTGAGAATGCCGAGCGCGAAATAGTCTCCGAACAGCGGGGCGTAACCTGACTGCGCACTGGCCCCGTTGTCGCTGAACGTCAGCGCCGTGGTGTTGGCCATGAGCTGTTGCGATGTGTTGCCGTAGATGTTGTAACTCACGGCGCCGGCAACAGCGCTCCAGTTCAGGGTGATGATGCCGCCACCGGTCGGCGGATTGTTTTGCTGCACGAGCACGGAGGTGATCGGCGATGTCGAGCTTTCTTGCTTAGTCGCGTCGATACTGCTGATCGAGTAGTGATAGGTGCCTGGCGCGAGATACTGCCCAACCACATTTTGCTGCACACTTGCCGTGGGTGCGTTCGGTGTGTTGGGCGTCGCCGCCTGGTTCCAGTTGGGAATGTTGACTTGCCATACCATCGGGCTATCGAGCGCCGTGATGGTTCCGGTGTAGGTGTAGGGCGAGAGATTCAGCAGGCAGCCGCCGACGCCTTGCGGATCCACAGTCGATCCGAGCACGTGACGACAGGTAGGAGCCACATAGATGCCGAGCTGCCGCTGCAGCATCCACATGGCCGACTGTGCGGTAGCCTCGAAACCATCCTGCGATGCCTTGATGGCACCTACCGGACCAGAAAACACCCACAGGATGCCGTACTGCGGGTTTTTCCAGCTGATGAACCCCAGGCTGATTGTGGCGTTGTCGTACAACCCAGCGAGCACATCTGCTTCTGAGAGCACCGGCAGCCACGCGGCACGGTTCTGAATCGTGCCCACCGTGGCATTGTTGGTGATGGTCAGCTTGATGCCTGCCAATCCGGCAGCGGGAACGTACACCGTGCTGCCGAGCGTCAGGGCGCCATCATGATCAGTGAAAGACTGGACGGTGCCGTCCGTCCGAGTGACCTGCGCGACAGTACTCACCCAACCCGCCGCGAAGTCCGCGGCGAGTTGTGCGTTGATCGAGCGCATTACTCGAAGACCTCGATCAGCTTGATGTTGTCGAAAGTGACGGCGGAGGTGGTCGGATAGGCCGCGTTCTCGATGGCGTAACCAGCTGCCGAGTCGAAGCGCGCCGTCAGGGCGTAGCTCCCTGCGCCGGTGACGCTGGTTCCGTACGCTGGTGCGCTCCCAGCGAGGTAGACGATGGTCGGAACGCCGTTGATCGCCTGGATGGTGTAATTCGATGGGCTGATGGTGACGCCGGTCGGATGCCAGAGCGGATGATTCACGCCGGCAATCTGGATGATGCAGGGATACTGCAGCGTGCCGGTTCCGTTGACCGTCGGTGCTGCTGCGCCCGGTGTGGCGCTTCCGCTGTCGGTGTAGGTCAGTGCATTGCCCACATCCGAGAGTAGCCCTAGGGAGCCACTGACGCGACCATAGATGCGGTAGCCGGTCGCGCCAGTGGCCGTGCTCCACGATACTGCGACGCCACCCGTAGCGGCCAACGTGATGGACGTCGTGACGCTGGCGATCGTTTCGCCTTGCGCGTTATAGGCGGTGACCGCATAGGTGTAGGTGGCCGCAACAAGGGTGCCGGACGCTGCCGCAAGCGTCGGAGCATTCGGCCCACTGATCTGTGTGCCAGCGCCGAAATCGAAGTTGTTGAGCGCGTTGTGCTCTGGATCGGTGAATAGAAACGACTGCAGCGCGCCGCCCATTTGATTCCAGAATTGAAGCAGCGTTTCCTTGTCCGCCCACGTCAGCCCCCGTGTGGGTATCTCCCACGATAGACGCGGGTAGCCGAAGCGCAGCACGCGGTACTCGAATCCGGAGTTGGCAGAAACAGACGTCGGCCAGTTGACCGTCACCTTGGTCTTGTTGAACTTCGTGCCGTACTGAAGCGTCGGGAAGGATGCGCCGGAGAAGGCCATCTCACGCTCCAAGGTTGTAGGCGGAAGCAGTTCCGCCAATCATCTGGGCGAGTTCTAGCTTGATCTGCGCCATGGCGCCTAGGACGCTTTGGCTGTCCAGCGCATTGATGGCCAAGTGCACGGTATGGCCAGAGCCCATGCTACCGGTGGCCAGCGCTTCGGATAGTGCCGCATTGGTCGCAGCCGGGATGATTCGCTCGCCGGCGTGGATCTGGGCAAGCATGTCGCTGGGCACTTTGTCGATGCCGACCGCAAAGGACGGGAAGAAGCTGTTCGAGCCGCCGAACATCGTCGAGAACCAACTGCCGATGCCGGAGAGCCAACTTCCACCGGCGCCACCAGCTGAGCTGCCACCACCCCCAAACAGATTCAGGAACCATCCGCCGAGGCCGCTGTTCTGGCCCTTCTGCGTGAACCCTTGCGCGAGCGTCTGTGCGACGTGGTGATTGATGCCGGTCAGGATGGCGTTGTTCAACTGCATGAACATCGTGCGCCATGTCTCGCGGCCCAGCATGAACTGCTGCAGGAAGCCTTGCATGCCGGCCTGGAAGGTCTGGGTAATCCCATGCTGCAGCGTGTTCATCTGCGTGCCCATAGCCTTGATCTTCTCGATCATGGCCTGCAGAGATGTCTGCAGCGTCGGGTCTTTGAGCGCCTTGGCGTAGCGCAATGCTGCTTCGGCGGCACGCTCCATCTGCGGCGCAATGCCCTTCTGCGCGGCGATGTCATGTTCCTGACCCTGGAGCTTCGTGAGGTTGCCCACCTGCACGCGCGCGGCGATCAGTTTTTCCTCTGCCGCGAGCTGCGCGTGCAGCTTCGTCAGTTCGTGCATGGCGTGCTTGTAGGCAGCCTTGTTGGCCACATGTTCGCCGATGGCGGTCAGACTCGCCGCAGTACCCGGCATGCCCCACTGCTTGGCTGTGGCAGCGTAGGTGGCGTAGCGCGCGCGGATGGCTTCGGGCGAGTTGCGGTCGGCGTGGTCTACGGCGCCCAGGGCCACGTGCAGCGGCGAGAATGCTGCATGCAGATTATGGCCCGCAGCGCTCAGCGCGGAGTCGAACCAATGACCCGCATGCACCGTTTCGGCATGAAGAGCCTTGAGATGGGCTGCGCGGGGATGGCGCGCTGCCGGATGATGCGCGTTGGCCAACACATCGATCTGATGCGCAGAGGTCGCCATGGCGGTTTCGTGCGCGCGGCTCATGGCATGGCGTTTCGCCAGTTCGGCGCGTTGCTGATTCCACTGCGCGATCACATCGGCGATGGTGTAGTGTCCGCCTGGACCCAAGCGTTCTTTTGCGCCCGTAGCCGTGACTTGCCAACCAATCGTTTGGCCGTGTCCGTCGCTGCGTGGGTTGTAGGTGACGAGCCCCTGCGTGGCCGCCCAATCGAGATAGGATTGATTATGCTGGAACTTTTGTTCAAGACCACTCACCTGACCGAGCCTTTCCATGTCGCCGAGCAGTCGGTTGACGCCCCAATCAAGTGCATCGAGAGATTTCATGAGTGGCGTGGTCGATTTGGCTGCCTCGCGCATGCGTTCATTCATCACACGCGCTAGGTCTGAAATCGCGACCGCCGTAGCCTTGGCCGTGTTGCCAGCGTCGGCGAGGCCTTCGATGACCTTGAACTGCTGAACGGTCAGGAAGTGGAATTGGTCGTTGAGCTTGGCGACGGCCTTGACGGGATCTTTGGCCAATGCTTCGATCTGCTGGGCCGCCTGCGTGGCCGAGATGCCCATCATCGAGGCCATCTGCGCAGCGGCTTGCCCTGCGCGTGCCAATGTCTTGCCGCTCAGATTGCCAGCGCGCGTCAGCGCGAGCAGCGCAGCTTGCGCATACCGTAGCGGAACCCCGCTGCTCGATATGCTGCGCGCCATCGACTGCAGCGATGAGCCGGTTGATGTGGCGTCCTGACCTGTGGCGATCAGCGCGTCGTTGAACTGGTTTTCCTTGTACGCGCCGTAGAGTGCCATCCCCGCGACAGCAGCGATGCCACCTACCGCTGCGCCCCCAGGCGTCATCATCCAGTTGGCACCTTGGCTGATGGTGCCGTAGAGCCCATGGAACCGGAAGCCGCGCCCACCACCGCGACCGCCGCGCATGGCCACGTCTTGCTCAACGATCTTGTCCGTCGTGCGCTGTACCTGTAGCCCGAGCGCTTCTTCTTCGGCGTTCAGGGAATCGAGCGCGGCGCCGTATTCTTCGGCGCTCAGCAGACCGGCCTGCTGCAAACGGTCGAGGGCCGATTCCTGGATGGCTAGATCTTCTGCGGATCCCGCAGTCTTGCGCATGATCCCATCGAGAACGCCGAAATCAGCGATTTCGTCTGCCGTTGCGCGAGTCGCGCCGGTTGCCACGTATGGGTTCGGACCATAGCGCGGGCCTTCTGCAACCACGCCAGCGGCATAGGACTGCGCGGCCTGCATGCGCTCCATGGCCTGCGCCACGACCGCATCGAGTCGAGCGGATTCCTGCGCTGCGGTAAGCCCGAGCGCGTTCAGCTTTTCCTGGATGGCATCGGTGGCTTCGGCAGTCGAAGCCGCCATGGCTGCCATGCCGCGCTGCCAGCGTGCCACCATGTAACGGTTCACGCTGCTGGCGGTATCGCCTACCCCAGAAAAAGCTGCAGATGCTTCATCGGATGTGCCAGAGGTAGCCGCCGCAATAGCAGTCAGCGCATCACGCCATCGGTTCATCATCGCCGTTGAAACAGCGGTCACCGAATCGGCAGCTTCGCTTGCGGACGCCGCCACGGCATTCATGGACTCCGTGCCAGCCGCCGCCACTTCGCGCATGGTGTTGGCGGCGCCAGCGCTGGCGCGACCTACCGCAGCGAACTCGCCGTTGACCTCCGCCGCCGCCTGTTGCAGCGCTTCCAGCTGCGCCATGAACTTGCCAAGCGGACCAGTCGCCAAGTCATCAAGTGAAAGGGTCATCACGACCCGCATGTTTTCCATGGTCAGGTCCGAAAAAGTGGTAGGGTGGACCCTAAACGGCGTCCGAGTAGGTCAAACATGGGATTGGTCAATTGTCCAGACTGTGGACGTGCGGTGTCGGACCTTGCGCCCGCATGCCCAGGTTGCGCGCGCCCGATGAAAGCCGCCGAAACGCAACCCGTGACGATCCAGCAAACGAGCAAGCCCTACAAAGGCGCGGAAGCGGTTGGCGTAGCGTTGCTGATTCTTGGCTTAGTGAGCACTGCATGGCATTTGGCGATGGGAGCCGTCGTTGCGCTGGTGGGCTTAACGCTGTGGATTTCGGCGCGCCTGGGTGCTTGGTGGCACAACGGTTAGCCGGTCAATCCCCGCGCGCCAGATTTTCCAGCGCTCTGCGCGCGTTTCCATCGCCACCGAAGGACACCGAAATCCCGAGCGCCACAGCCTGCGCGAGGTCTGCCATGGCGCGTTTGCGCTGTCGCTGCACAGCGCAAACGTATAGCTTCAGTTGCTGGATGGTGTAGCCGTCGATGTCGGTGCGACTGTGGCCGGCTCCAAGGAGGATTCCGACGCATTCACCCCAGTCGGCACTGCTTTCGGCATGACCACCGGCAGCACCTTCTGGACGAAAAAATCGGAGTTGATCTCGATCACGTGCCGCGCCAGCAGCACGCCATCGTCAGGCGCTAGCGCCTCGATCCATGCCGCATCCTGCCCGCTGGCCAACGCTAGGAAGGCCATTACCACGTCACCGCTGTCTGCCATGATGTCGATCAGACGCATGGGCCAGTCGGAAGCCATCCGCAGGACGCCAGTCTTCCCATCGAAGGCGAATAGGCCGTTCCCGTTGAGCGACTTGGCGATGGGCTGCAACAGCTTCGCCGCCCGGGGGAGCTGCCCGAAGGACAGCGGCTTGAGCATCAAGCTCTTGTCCCCAATCGCGATCTCGCGACCGGGGAACAGCGTTTCAAGGTCAGTCATGGGCCTCAAGCCTTGATGATGTTGAAGAGAACCGAGCGCGGATTGCCCGGCTGGAAGGTCACGGTCGGATCGATCAGCAGGACGCCATCAACCTCAAGCGGCGCATCCTTCTTGCCGATCAGATCGAGCATCTTGGCGGGGTCGAAAAATGCCCGGTATGCCTGGATGCTGACTGCGGCGAACGCCGAGTTGTTGGAATCGATGAACGGGTTGGCGACGTTCTTGGCATCGATGCGGATACTCCATTCCGTCGGCGATCCTGTGAATGCACCCACGCTGCCGTTGGTGGCTTCGTAGGTATAGTTCGCCGACAGCGGGACTGGGGTCGTAGAGGGCACGTTGCCCATCTTGCCGGTGCTGGTAAGTGTGACAGAGCCGTAAGAGCCATCGACGGTGTAGTCCGTGTTGACCGTCAGTGAGCCGCCGAGAGTCGCTGTTGCGGCTGCACTCGTGCCGGGGCCACCCAACGTGATGGTGGGAGCGACGGTATAGCCCGAGCCAGGATTGGTGATATTGATAGCGGTCACTGCGCCTGCGCTGACTACGGCCGTACCCGTGGCAGTGACGCCACCCGCAGGCGCTGCGCTGAAGGTGACGGTCGGCGCGGTTGTGTAGCCTGAACCTGCGGTGCCAACCGTTACAGAACCGACGGAGCCAGTCCCAACCGACAGTACCAATGCCGTCGCGCCGATGTTGGCGAGATAGCTCTTGAGGCCGACGTACCCATTGAAGGTCTCGGCACTGACGGTGCCAGCCGGATCAGCCGTCGGTGGTGTTCCCCACAGCGCAAGTTGCAGGTTGGGCGTTGACCACTGCGCCATGATGAGCTTGATGCTGGCTGCGATTTCGACCGGCGCATGCAACGCCTGAAAACCGTAGCCGGTGTTGTTCTCGAAGACGTCCGCGAATTTCTCGTTGAGTCCGATCTGGACCCCAAGCAGATCGCCGACGTTGCGGTAGCCGCCATTGACGGCGCCCGCAGTGATGCGCGGAGCGATGTTCAGGTTGCCCTGGCCGACGTAGTAGATCAGATCCGTGGAAGACATGGCGATGTTCTCTCAGGTGAATGGTGACGCCACGCACCCGGCGTGGACAGGATGAAACGCGAGGGACGGGCCGTTAAGAAACGGCCGCATCGAGGATGAAGCTGACGTGGAACCCGAGCCGATCAGGATTGAGTAGAACGAGGCGGTGCTTGGCGTAGTACCAGCGCTGCCCTGTGACGTTCGAGGTTTGGCCATGCACGCCGGCAATCAGGGCCTCAAGCAGCGGATATTGGGTATCGATCAGATCGCTCTGCGATGTGTACGGCACGTACACCATCACGGCGTAGTGCAGTTGGATGGTGGCGTTGACTGGCAAATTGGGCCGCACTACGTCTTGCGTATTCTTACCACCTTCGTGGATCAGCCATGCGGCCGGCAGCGGCACTTTGGTAAGGCCCGGATCGGGGGCCTTCCCGCCAACGACAAGACCTACGGAAACGAGGCCCCGAACCGACTTGACGTAGCCGAAAAGTTCATTGATCGCCTGGGCGATCATTCACGGTTCTCGCGAGCGGCTTGCGTGCGTGCAAAGCGCAGGTTCTGCTCGGAGATGATGATGGTCTCGCGCCTGGCGAACTCACAATCGAGAAGCCATTGCGCGATGTCATCGGGAAGCTCGACTGTGCTACCTGCCGAATAGACGATGCCGGCGTGCGTGTGCTGTCGGAATAGACGAACCTTCATGCGGGAACTCCTGTTTGCAGAAATGCCACCATCCATCCCTCGTAAAGCTCGAATCCTTCCGGAGTCCAGCCGAGGAACGGGCGCGCGGGCATCTTTGATGTGCCCTCTTGCAGGTAGATCGCGTAATCGGCATCCGAGCCGATGGACACGGTTTCGGACGCTACCTCGAAGTGGATGCTCTCCAGGAGCGCGCCGGTGTCGTACAGCAAGCCAAGCGCTATATTTCCCTTGCGCTCGCGCTGGTGCTCCGTGGAATCAGCCCACGGCAGCCATGCCACATCAAAAGGATCCGCCTTGATGTCCTCGATGCGCTGCTGCGCAAGTTCCGTCTCGCGCTCGCCGATGGCCATTAGCAGTGCGTTCGGATCGCGAATGCGCGCGACGATGGCGCCGAGTTCTGCCAGCGCCGTATCGACATCGACATCGATCATGCGTTCGGCTCATAGGGCGTGGCGCCGAGCACATAGCCCCACGGCGTGAATTGCATGGCATCAACCTTGTACGTGTTGCTGTTTTCGTCGGTGATCATGTCGCCATCAAGAATCGCGCCATCCATGAGCCACGGCAGGTAAATGGTCCACTCCGGCATCGGGGCCGAAGTATTGGTGGCGCCAGGAAAGCCGACCGGCGCGGCATAGCCCTTGTCCCGCTTGAGTTGGATATTCCCCGGAAAGCTCTGCGCGATCTGCGTGACCGTTTGGTAGCTGCCTTCGGTGGGACTGCTCGCCTGGGCGACCCTCTGGACGCTCAGGGTATTTGGACACACCAATGCCGTAGGTGGGATCAGCCCAGTCTGCAGCAACACATAAGTGCGCGAGCCAACCAGAATGTCGCCGGGTTGCGCCTGCGCGGTGTTCACGAAACCGAAAAACAGCATCGTGTTGAACTTCGGTATCGTCTTGAAAGCACGATCTGGTGCGAATGTGGCTTGCAGCGTTCCCTGCAAGTTGGGTGCCTGAATAGGCGTGATCAAGCCGCCTCGATACCACTGATGGGCCGTTCCGATCTTGTTCCCAGCGCGCGCGTAGCCTTTGCCGACCACCCCAACGAGCTTCGGGCCGTCCATCACACCACCATCCGCATCGAATTTCCGCCGCTGGCCAGATTCGGCCCCGGCGGCACGTCCAGAAACGTGCACAGACGGCGCCGCCACCAGTCGAAGATCTGCACCTTGTCGCGCATCTCGTTGGGGTTGTGCTGCCACGGTCCTGCCGCAGCCGTGTCGAGATTGGTGTTGATCGTCTGCAGGTCGATTTCGATGGCGTACATCGGCGTCAGGTAGGTGGTGACGACGGTGTTGCCTTCATCCGTTCCGAGGTGCGTCAGTCGATATTCCAGCGCGAGGAACTGCTGCATGATCCACGGATAGGGGAACACCACGTTCCCGTCCCCGAGCGCGGGATAGCCGCAAAAGCGCCGGATGTCCACCAACTGCTGGTCGGTGAACGTGTAGTAGACGAAAGGCATCTGACATCCTTCATCCGAATGAAGCGCCAGCGCGCGTCAACCGCGAGATCAACTCGCGGTCAGCGACGGGGTCGAATTGCGTACCAGCGGGCCAAAAGCGCGAAACGCCTCGATCAACGAGGCCGAAGTTCTTGGCGAGCACGACACCCGCAGCCTCCTGGACTGCAGGTGCACTGATGTGTTGCGCCGACTCGCGTGCGGCCGTGATGGCCGGCGATTCCTCGCCGGCTTCCCATTTACTGCGGCCCATATCAAAGCGATTCCAGCATCACCGCGCGCTTGAACGCGCTGTTCGCGGCCGTCGGCACCGTCTGCGGGTTTGTCGTGATGTCCGAAGGCACCACGAAGCCCCCGATGTATGCCCACGACTGCGTCACGACCTGCTTCAATGCGTCCAGCGGCTCGCGTGTGACGTGCGCGATGCCGTCGACCAAGGTGGTCATGTCGTCGTCGTCGAGTTTGTCGGTGGCCTGATAGCCTTCGCGCGTGTAGACGCCCTCGACGAGTGCACCCTGCCCCGTCAGGACGCCGCGCCGGACGTTGCCGACGCCGGACAGGTTTTGCACGGGGTTCAGGTTGGTCTCGATCAGACGGACGCCCAGGATGTCGGCGACGATGCCCTCGCGGAACTCCTTGGTGTTCGGCTGACCGCGGAACAGGTACTGGAAGGCCGGATCGGTGAACAACCCCGCTGCCTGGATGGGGTCGAGATACAGGTGATACATACCCGTGTGCTCAACCGGATGCACGGCGTTGGCCGACAGCTGCGCCTTGCCGTTCAGGATCATCTGCATGGTCAGCTTGGCCGCGTTGATGTCGCTGGACGAACTGATCGCTGCGGTGGTAGCCGCCATGATGCCGCTGGAACTGGCAGTCGGTCGGTAGACGATGGGCGCAACAGCGGACACCACGGCGTTGCCGGCGGTCCCGTCCGCGATCGTGACGCTGGTGGAAAACGTCAGATTACCGCTGATGCCTCCTGGCGCGGTGGAGGTATTGCTGCCATCCGCTACTGCGGCGGTCAACGAGTAGGTATCGCTGCCGACCACCACATTCACCGGATACGTCGCGCTGATCGCCACCGGCATGCCTTCGCTGTTCCATGTGTACTGAAATCCGCGGATGTCATCGACGTGGATGGTTGGGCCTGCCGCGCCCAGCGTTGTGGTGACCCTCGTGTTGCCCCCGAGGTACGTGTTGAACAGCGCCTGCTGCGCCAAAGTATCGACCGAGAAGGCGGCCTGATAGCCCAGGGCAACTGCGTTCTGCAGGAACAGATCGGCGATGGCGACGCGGCTGGTGACCACGTTCAGCATCTGGTTGCCGGCGTACTGGTTGATGGTGAGCGTGTACTGCTCGACCGACCAGTTCTGCGGCGTCAGGCCGCTGGTGAAGTCCGAGTTGGCAGCAGGCGCCATCGGTGTGATGATCGCGGGCAGCAAGCCGGCGCGCGTCTTGGTGATGGTTTCACCGATTCGAGCCGGGAACAATTCGCGATCCGCAATGGCGCGGAAGCCGAACTTTGCCTTGAGGGCGGCATGGAACTCGCGTTCCAGGATGCCGGTCTGGATAACGTCCTGAATGGACGCCGGAAGGTTGTTGATGCTCATGGTCTAGTCCTGTCTTGAGTGGACGTGCCATGGGCGTCTGGCCCCGATGCACTGCGCCCGGCAAATGCCGGAGTGGTGACTACTTGGCGAGTCCCTTGGAACGCTTGAACGCGACGTATTCCTCGGGAGTCATGTCGGTGGCGCGCTTCTGCGCGGGCTTGCCGCCATTCGGTGGCTGCCCATCGCCGCCCTTGCCACCGCTGGCGGTGGTGGTGGTGAACAAGTAGGGCTTGGCCTTACGCAGCGCGGCAATTGCTTCGTCAGCGCCCTGCACTTCGCCCTTATCGTCGAGCTTGACGGCGGACAGATCGGCGAGCGCGAGACCGTCGAGGTCGAGGATGCCAGCCTTGATCGCATGCGCCTTCAGCTCTGCTTTGATGATGCGCGCCTGTGCAGTCTGCTCGGCCTTCGTGGCGCGTTCCTCCGCATCCTTGGCCGCTTTTTCAGCGACTTCCTTGGCCGCCTGCGCAGCCTTCTGCGCTTCGGTGAGGTCCGCCTCCGCCTTCTGCGCGCGGACGCGATAGCCGGCGTTTTCCTGTCGGAGTTCCTTCACGTACTCCGCGGAGAAGGTGTTTTGCGTGTTCGCAGCGCCACTATCGGCGCCAGAATTCTGTGCGTCGCTCATCGTCTACCTCTTGTGATACGGCACCTGGCCGCAGTTAAGCGTTGATGACTTCTTTGATCTGCGGCGCCATGGCGGCGCGCTTGGCATCGTCTGTGACGATGCGTTGCAGTTCCTCTGCTTCGTCCGGAACATCATATAGTTGTGCGACGATGCCAACAGCCGTTTGCTGCGACATGTGCGACGCGTCGGTATGCGTGCGCAATGTCGTGGCCACCTGCGACAGTTCCTGGGTGGTCGGCGCGAACCAGCGCGGCCACTTGAGCGTGACCTGACCGGCCTTCAACTCGCCGTAGGAGGCACCGAGCTTATCCAACAGTTGCGAGCGCGAGCCGACGGACACGATCATTTGCAGTAGAACCTGCAACCCTTCATTGCCATAGCTAACGCGCAACTGATCACACAGTTGGATCAGCGATTCCATCAGCAGTTCAAGCGCGCGGCCAGACTGCGCACCACTCAGCTTGTCCGGGTCGATGTTCGGAAGATGCAGCTGCTCGCGCACGATCTGCATCATGTTTTTAGTGAAGTTCAGGACTGCTTCGGTCGCCGTCCCATTGATTTCGACCAGCTTGGCGTCGCCATCCTTGCCGACGATCAGCGCGTTGCTGGCCGAGCGGATGAACTGACCCCCTTGATCACCAGCCGGCTCCTTGATCAGCAGCAGCGGGTCGCTGGCGTACTTGAGTGCGCGTCCACCCTGGCTGAGCAGATATTCCAGTTCGATCTGCGTCTCGATGGCTTCATCGTCGAAGGTGGGTGCACCATCAATCGGATCCTGACTCGGCAGATTGCGAATCCACACCAGCGGCACGAATCCGAGGCCATGCGTTACCGTCTTGTCGGTGTCGAGCGTTGGCGCCTCGTTAACCTTGTCCAACTTCTGCGGCGTATGCCACTCTTCTGCATCTGCGGTCCAGATGCGCGTCCACCAATGATCAGCATCTACATCTAGTGCGGCGATTGCGTAGCCCATGTCGGCCAACTGGCGCCCCCTGAGCTTGCGGCGCTCAGTGACGCTGATCAGCCGATCCGGCTGCGTGGGATCGTAGCGTGGCATCAGGTATTTGGTCGGCAGCACGTCCACGAACACGCGTCCCTGCAGCACTCTGAGCCACAGACACGCGGATCCGACGCTACCGATGTGCGCAGCTTGCGCCATCACCTGCGGCAGCCCGATATCAGCCGCAAGCTTGCGCAGTGCGGCCTGTGTGTTTTCGTCGGGGTGCTCGATCTCCGGGAAATGCCGCTCGGAGAACAGCATCGACGCTGACTTGCGCACCGATGCCTTGCACAGGTTGTAGCGCACGCTTGGACGGCGATCGCGGAGCTTGATGTACTCGCCGCTGTCCGCCGTCTCCTCATGCATCGCGTGGCGCAGCACATCGTAGAGCGTTCCATCGAGCACTCGTTCGAGCGCGGCCAGTCGCGCTACCCGCGCGGGATAATCTCTATCCTGCGGGTAGCGCTTTTGGAGTGTGCGCCACATCTCAGCGTTTCAGCTCGCGGCGTGCAGCCTCTTTGATCACTGCGGCTTCGTGCGGACTGATCGTGCCCGCACGCTCGGATTTTCCGACCAGCAGCAATGCTGCGCGTGCATGATCGTGATCATTGACGGGGAAAGAGCGATGAGGCCCTGCAAACTTGCTTGCAGACATTTTTGCGCGTTCATCTTTTGACAGTTTCACGGATCACCTCGCCATGTAAGGGATTACGGTTTGACGCGTAGGGGTCGGTTGCATCGTGAACATCAGCTCAGTGATGGCCCACACCAGCGCATCGGCTCGATCAGGCGACTTGTCGCCTCGATAGCCCGACGTGCTGAAGTTCAACATTTGGTCTTCCAATCGGCTGAAAGTGCCGACGTGGGAAACTTGCCCCTGCTCATAGAGTGCCGATACCGGCTCAGCGCGCACGATCTTGCCGCGCGTTGCTGTCACCTCTTTGTATGGCGCATTCCGGTCCGCGCTATGAACGACGGCGCGAACCATGTCCCCACCGAAGTTCTTTTCGCCGATGATCCGGTCCGCCCCATGCGTGCGCCACGCCTTGACGGCCATCGCGCCCCACTGTTCGGGCGTGTAGCGCCCGGACAGGTCGGCCAGCACGTACACGCGGTCATCGACGCCCAGCGCAGCGACCACGATCCCTATTTCGTCGGAGCGATTGTCTTCCTCTCCCTTGCTGCCGGACGGGTCTACGGCGACCACCACGCGGCGGTACTGCGGCACGTCATCGGCATCCCTGCGATGTTTTTCTAGGATTTCCAACGTCCACAACGCACCGTCGATTTCGGCGAGGTAGCGCCCATCCAGGAAGCGCCTGCGCTGCCTTTCCGGGAGACTTTCCAGCAACGCCAGATAGCCGGGATCGACATTCGCCCAGTTATCGGCGGGGTTCATGTAGATGTGCTGAAAATCCTCCGGGTGCGGCAGCGGCTGCCGACTGTCCGGATCGATATGCTCGACGAACTGCCTGTACGACCAATGCCCTGTTCCCACAGGGTTTAGATCGTAATACGCGCGGTTGCGCAACCCATCGATCTTCTGCGCAAGCCGCGTCAGCGCCATGAGCACAGAAGAGCGTGGAATCTGGCTGCACTCGTTGAAGTACAGCGTCGCAAACTCCATGCCCAGGATCTTTTCTACGCGCTCTTTATCGTCCAAGCCGCCGAACCAGATTTCGGACTTGTTCGGCAGCGAGATGTAGCCATCCTGCCGATTGCTCTTGTACGGCACTCCCGGATAGCACAGCCGCATGACCTTAGGCAGCGTGTCGAGCCACACCGATGCGCGCAGGGCATTGAAGCGCAGTCGGAAGATCACATGGCGACTCCGGGGCGCCTTGATCGCCCGCGTGCAGATCGCTCGAACAGCCAGGAAGGTTTTGCCAGACCTCGAGCCGCCCACCAGCAGCGTGTGCGTCTGGCCTCCAGCCATCAGGCGATTTGCTTCCTGCTGCTTCGGCGTCAGGTCACAATTCTGCGTCTGTTGGGCTGATCGTGACATTGATCTCGCCGGACAGTTCCAGCTTGTCGTTGAACATCCCGAGATGTCGTGCGATGTTCACCCAGGCCGCATCGCGGTCGCGCATGTTGACCTTGATCCCGTCGCGTCCAACCTGCACGCCGCCATACAGCTTTGCCGCTGCTGGCGAAAGATGGCGCGTATCGGCCACCTTGACGTGGCCCTTCCCGCGCCCCTGGCACTGGTGGCACTCCGGATTGGGATCATCTTGCTGAACATCCGCCCAGCAGCCTGGGCAAGCCGTGCGCACGTACTGCACAAGTTCGCGCACATCTGCCGTAGCGATCTGCAGCCATTCCCTCAACACGCGTTCGGCGTCGAGTTCCAGTTTGGCCGCGCGCTTCTGCTGCGCCGCACTAATCAATTCCTGTACCCTACGGTTTCTTACGAGTTCGGCCGCTCGGACTTCGGCGCCTTTGGGCTTGTAGCCGGCGCGGATTGCCGCCTGCGTACCGTTGAGGTCGATCAGGTATTCCTGAGCGAATTTAACCTGTCGGGGCGTGAGGGGTCGCATGGCTGTGCACGGTGGCGCGGATGGCATCGACCTGCGCGGCGCAAGCCGTGAGGGCCGTGTAGAGGGTGTTGGCTGCAGCAATCGCGCTGCCCCAGTCCATGAGGGGTGGATGCGGGATGTTGCAGGGGGTGAGGAGGTAGGCTGGGAGGGGCTGATACTGCACGCGGGTGATGATCAGCGGTGCTGCTGGGCGCACAGCCATCTGGGGCGTGCAGCCGGCGAGCATCGCAATGGCGGCGACTGGAGCGAGCGCCGGGAGTCGAACCCGGCTCAGCAGCTTGGAAGGCTGCTGCACTGCCGCTATGCCACGCTCGCGCATGATGGCCCTCAGTGCGTCCATAGCGCCGTCTGCGCCGCCTGAGGGGGCACCGGCTGCCGGATGCACGCCGTTGCCGGAGCGTGTGCCGCCAGAGCCGCCAGCTTGATGTTGGCCGCGCTCAAGCGCCGCGCGCCGCTGGCGGCGATCTGTTGCTGTGTGGCATAGGCCATCTGGGCGCGTGCCAGCAGCGTGTGCAGGTAGTCCAGCCGCTGCTGGTCGGCGGTCGCCTGCATCACGCGGGCCACATTGGCCGCCTGCGCCGTGGCTATAGCTACAGCCGCGCGATCATGCGCCGCCTGCTTGGCCGCCACGCCGTACTCGTGCAGCGCGGCCCAGCCAAGGGCCGCAGCCAGCACGTAGCCGGCTGCGCCTGCGATCAGCGCCAAGGGCGAGAAGCCGAACATCAGAAATGCGCTTCGAAGCGGGCGCGCAACTCGGCCAGATACTCCCAGAATCCAGCCGGTGGGGGCCGCACCGGCACCGGAACCGGTGGCGGATTGGTGACGACTTCCGGGATGGGGACGATGGTCGCGCGCGCTTGAGCCAGCGCGGCGGCGGCTTCGGTGCCCAGCACCCAGAGGTCGTACCCGTCCTGACCGTATACGGTGGCGTACTGGTAGATGGCTTCGCGTGGATCGGACGGATTCAGCGGCACCCACTTTTCGGGTGCCGGCAGGTTGGGATAGGCGGCTTTCCACTCGGCCGGAATCTCGGCAGGCGGCACGGGCACCCACTGCCCAGTGCCGGGCGTGTTGCCCAGGATCACGGTGCCATCCTGCTGGATGTACGCCCCCCCCGACTTGTTGGCGTTTTGCAGCCAGATGATGGCCGCGTTGCCCGCGTTCGGGCCGGTGCCGTAGTTGGGCTGGATGGCAATCGGGAAGGTCATGGAGTGATCCTCAGTGGATGATCAGAATGGCGGCGACGACGCCGAGCATGTACTCGGCGAAGTCCTCGGCGCTGGTGAAAACGGTCTGCGGCGGGGTGATCTCGAACTTCAGGTCGAAGAAGAATTCTTTTGCGGCAGCCAGCCCCACGAACAGCGGCACCGCTACCCACAGCGTGAGCCCGTAGCGCGCGGCGACGGCCAGCGCCGAGAAGGCGAACCACATATGCGCCATCGCGGTGATGAACGCCGGCGTCTCGCCGATCTTGCCCACCTGCGCAGCGATGTTGCGCCAGGCGCTCATGGCTTCGGGGCCGGCGTGGCGGCTTTGGTGAGCTGCGCGTAGGCAGCCCCGCCGATGCTCGCGATGGCCGCGTACCCGAGCCAGTGCGGCACGGATGGCGGCAAAGCGCCCTTCCACGCCTCGGGGATGTTGGGCCAGCCCTGTTGGAGCGCAACAAGTCCAGCAGCGAGTGCCTTGAGCCGGATGCTCCCCCACTTGTGGGCGGCTCGCCAGTCGGCGGTCAGGCGGCGTTGGAAGATCATGGCTTGCCCTCCCCGGCCAAAGCCAGGTTGTTGGCGATGCGATTCGCCCAGCCGCGCCCGAAATCGGGCCACGTGCCGAGGGACGCCAGAAACGCCAGCCGCGCGCCGTTGTACCCGCAGATGATCTGCCCGATGGGCATGCGCCCCACGGCAGCCAGCGTCACCGGGCCGATCTGGCCGTCCGGCTGCACGCCTACCGCGCGTTGCAACCACTCGGCTGCGCGCCCGGACCCTGAATTGTAGGCACCATCCAGAACCTGAAAATCGAGCGGCGCAGGCAGATCATCGCCCTGCACCACATCCCAATACTCGCGCTTGGCGATGCTCTCGGCCGTGGCTTGCGACATCATCCGCATGTCGCCGGTGTAGCCGTTGGCGCGCGCGACGGCCTCGGTCACGCCCCAATTCGTGGCGCGTCCCGGATCGTTGGGATTGTCCACGTACCCACCCTCGTTGCCGAGCAACTGCGCCCAGCATGCGGGGAAATTGTCAGCGGCCATCGATCAACTCCAAGCATTAAGGCAGCCGACAGGATCGCCGGCCGGCTGCCGGCATGACGCGTCAAGCACTTGCCCAGGGGGTGGCATAGCGGCGATGCGCGTCACGATTTCTGTTGCGTTTTCGGGCGCGCGAAAAGCGCCCACGTGGGCGTGATCGGGGCCAGCTTGATCTTGTCCAGCACTGTACAGACGTGCCGGAGCGGGACGTGCAGAAAATCGGAGACTTCCTGCGCAGTGTAGGTGCGCCCTTCGATCCGCACCTTGCGATTACTGCCGTCGGCCATCAGTGCTTAGCGCCGAGCCACCGCATCACCTGTACGAGCATGTCGATGGCACCCGCAGTAGCGCCGAGCAGCAGCAACGCTGCGCCCCCCAGGCGCTTGCGCTCCAAGCGCACGCCGCCTTCGGTGGCGTCTACGAGCCGGAGCGCGTCGATCTTGTCCTCCAGGCTCTGGATTCGAGCACCCACCACGCTTTCGAGGGCCGCCAGGCGCGCAGCATGCTGTCCCAGCGTCCGCTGCACGTCGGCATCACTCACTTGCGCTGCTCACTCTCGCCGCGCGACTCGCTGCGGTAGGCCAGCCATGCCATGCCGCCAAGGATGGCCACGATGAACAGCCAGCCGAGGATCATCTGAGTCATTTAAGGCTCCGGAAACGCAAAAGCCCCGCTCGGGGCGGGGCTTTGATGATGATGGTTGAGGATTTCAGGATAGGGTAAAAATGCGCGGGGTGTCACCCCGCAATTTCAAGTTCTCTCGCCATGTGCCAAG